>Ga0160423_10000290_pt1 | contig 39812 bp, 36 predicted proteins | sample CRUFie14St8metaG_FD_108191 | JGI IMG/M metagenome (GOLD analysis project Ga0160423, IMG submission 108191) | Marine microbial communities from the Costa Rica Dome - CRUD Field 142mm St8 metaG | ecosystem: Environmental > Aquatic > Marine > Oceanic > Photic zone | place: Costa Rica: the Eastern...
AAGGAATTCCACTCAGCGTACATCATGGGATTCACGGGCTTCACGATTGTAGCCATAGTCGCACATTGGTTGCTCTACACGTGGAAGCCCTGGTTCTAAGGAGCCAGGAGATCTAATAGCGCGCGAGAATGTCTCTCACGCAAAAAAATGATGGAGTAAAAGTATGCACAGACTATGGATGATGTTTGACCCGCGCCAAGTGATGGTAGGCATTTCCGCCTTCCTATTCACATTGGCTCTGATGATCCATTTCATTCTGTTGAGCACTGAGCGGTATGACTGGCTTGGTGATCCAAATGCTGGCGGCATGGCTGCAGTCAGTACCCAACAGGAAGCGGCTCCTCACGTGAGAAGCTGAGAAATGGGGGGCTTTGACTAAAAAGCCCCAACTGTTTAGACCCGTGGCGAGGCCGACTATGGCTGAGCCGGTTGCGAAATTGGCCAAGAAGTTGCGATCACCCTGCCCCCAGAGCTGTCGATCGCTGGAGACTTTGATGCTGTTGCTTCGCGACATCTCTTCTGGAGAGCGGGTCATTTACACAACTCACGAAGCTATATGCTGGAATCTAGTACGAAAGATCGAGTCGTATCGTTCGATGACGAACGCATTATTGCAGTGGAAGCCGACGATCGGATTGTTGGTTATCCCAATAAACTAGAGGCGCATTTAGGCGACGGCACCTTACATCGAGCCTTTTCAATACTTCTTTTTAACGACAGTGCACAGGTATTGCTTCAAAAGCGTAGCCAGAACAAGTTACTTTGGCCCGGGTTCTGGTCCAATACATGTTGCAGTCACCCCAGAAGGGGCGAGAGCTTAGAGCAAGCGGTTCATCGCAGAATCGAAGAGGAGATGGGTTGCGAGGCGGATCTCTACTTTATGTACCGGTTTACCTATCATGCAACGTATCTGGATGTTGGTGCAGAGCACGAAATTTGCTCAGTCTACGTAGGGAAACCTCAAACTCGTATATCTCCCAATAGAGAGGAGATCGACGCACACCGGTGGATCAATTTCGAGGATTTGGACGAGTGGGTAGAATCCTCACCAGAGGTCTTCACCCCTTGGTTTAAGCTTGAGTGGGAAAAACTCCGCGGTGCTTCAGTCTCAACACAACTCTCGGTACTGGGCCAAGCAAGCCCTGCCGCTAAGTGAGTGCTTATAAGCACCGATAAGCTGGCGAGGAGTCAGACAAATGCACTGGCAGCCAATCCTGGCCTAAAGCCGTTATCTGCCATCTCTGATCGGTGTGTTCGAGCACGCCGAGATCAAGAAAGGGCCTTAGACGCTTTTCCAAGGCAGCGTTGCCTGCCGGAACTACCTGGTTACACAATAGCTGCCTGAGTAGGTAGCGCAACCCGACGTCGTTGTTCGAATCTAACAGTCCTAACCTAGGCCGTAGTTCAGAGGCTTGAGCGTGCTCGTGCCAGTCCTCTAAACGCTGGGCATTTTCAATGAACATCTCCGGCAGTTCGCTTATAGCCCCAAGCCCGACTCCAAGAATCCACGCTTGGGGGTGGTTATGGAAACCATATGTGCTGATCGATACTTTCCCAGCCTGGCGAGAGATTGCTAACTTGTGGTCCGGACGTGCAAAGGTACTCAAGCCAAGGACTGAATAACCGGAGCTTAGCAATGACTCTGTGAGTTGGTTATACAGCACAAGCTTATCGGCCAAGGACGGCAGTTTTCTGTCCGTTAATGCGGCTTGGTGCGGAAATCGCTTCTCGCGCTTCACAAACGGATGACACTCGATCCAGTCGACACCCAGAGAGACCAGCAAATCGACGCTGGAGGCAAGAGTATCCGGCGTTTGGCCTGGCATACCAAACAACTGGTCCGTGCCCACCGACTGAAATTCAAGCTCACGGGCGACGTTGATTACGTCCTCAAGCATTTCTGCTGACTGGTAACGACCGATCTCATTCTGCACGCTGGGGTGCATATCCCTAACCTGCAATTTCAGTTCGTTTACACCCAAACCCCTCAGAAACGTCAGCTGAGAACGTGAAGCTCTTCGCGGATCAAGCTCAAAACTAAACTCTGTCTGGGGTGTAACCTCAAAATGTTCAGTAATCGCCGAGAAGATCTGCCCGAGCAATAGATCAGACAGACAGTTAGCTGACGCGCCAATCACCTGCAGACTGCAAAGCTCTCGCTTATCCCCTACCAGCGCCGCAGTTGACTGCAGTTCGCTGATGACGGCGGCCGTATAGTCCTCCTGCATTTTGCTGTTGGTCAAAGCGACCGCTATGGCGCCGCAGGTGAGGTCAAGGGCCGGACAGAGTGGCAGAGAAACAGCTAACGAAACGGGCTCGTGTGGATTGCTGCGCACACTGGCGTAGGCACGGCCCTGAAGTTCAGTAGAGACAATGTTGTGAGTGTGCCCAATAGAATAGACGCTTAACGGCTCGGGCAACGCCTCTGAACCTCGTTTTCCGCCGTATTGCGTTTTTGTGTCAACCACTTGCATTTACCCCCCCCCTGGAACTTTGTTCCGGCCGTCTGGGACTTACTGCAAGAGGGTTAGAGGACTAACTGCGACCTGACCCCCAGAACCGGTTCGTTTTTATCGCTCTTTTCAGACCCGTTCACTATATTTTCTTGGGGATTGCTGGTCAACCCACAATAAAACAGTTTCTTCGCGTCCCGAATTGATTTGTAAGTAGTTGTCTTTAGCAGCTGATTGGTACCGGCAGCGTGCTGCGGTGTAGAGATTTTCCAGCTTTTCGGTTTGTATTCTCGGGTACGGTGTGATGCGGTTAATCGCGTTTGCGGGGCAGTATTTGAGCCGCCATTTCGTCGCGCTCTTTCATCACCATGAATAGTTCAAGTATCCACGATGCCTTGGCGGAGAAGTGCCGCGGTTGATTCGAGCGCCACCACTCTTCGGTGCGGGGAATGGCGTCGAGCAAGAATTGATTCTCCAGTGCGCAGGGTTCCAGCATGTGTTCCGGTGCCGCGTCCGGCCCGCGAATCAATCCAAACAGGATCTGGAGTTTGCGAGCCCGAGACACGATCGCCCGTTGGTTAATAGAGTCGTAATCGTTGAGTGCAACAGTGTGGCCAATCTCGGCATAGAGGCGGCGCGCGGCGAGAATGCCAGGTCTGCAGCCACGAGGTAACTGACGAATACCTTCATCGGCTAATTCATAGCGGCGTTCAGCTTCGGCCAATACTTGTTTTATGACCTCCGAGAGTTGCGCACTGGGTGCGGGGTTGCGGAGAAAACTATCGGGGTCAATGCCGGCCGTATGCATCAGGTCGCGCGGCAGGTAAAGCCGACCTGCGCGTGCATCCTCGCCGACGTCGCGACAGATATTGGTCAGTTGCATTGCCACGCCCAAGTCGGCGGCGCGTGCCAGCGTCGCATGATCTTTGATGCCCATCAGGATCGCCATCATTACGCCTACAGTGCCCGCTACCCTAGCGCCGTATTCGCTGACTTCTGCCAATGTGTGGTAGATCCGGCCGTCGGTATCCCATTCAAATCCTTCAAGCAGGGCGTCGAGTAAGCCTCTAGGTAATTGGTGATCAATCACGATTTGACTCAGTACACGATCAATTGGGTGATTGTCAGGTCGGTCGTCGTAGATGAGATCGAGTCGCCGATGAAGTGAGATCAGAGCTGTGCGGGGATCCTCACCGAGATCCACTAAATCGTCAGCGATACGACAGAACGAGTAGAGCCCGGTTGCCGACTCTCGGAGTCCTCTTGGTAAAAAATGGGACGCGATATAGAAAGATTTGGAGCCGTGAGCCAGCAGTCGCCGACAGTTGCTCATGTCAGTGTGGGGTGTTCTGATTTGGTGATCGCTACGCACGTTGAGTCACTGGAGCGGGCACGAGTTGATCGATAACTTTTGCAGAAGAAATGACCGCTGGCATGCCCGCGCCGGGGTGGGTGCCTGCGCCGACGAGGTAGAGGCCCTTGATGTCCTCGCTGCGGTTATGCGGCCTGAACCAGGCGCTCTGTGTAATCCTTGGCTCGTAACCAAAGGCGGCCCCTTTGACCGAGTTCAGTCGGTCGTGGAAATCCTGCGGCGTCAGCAGTCTGGATGTGGCGATGCGCTCGCGCAGTCCGGGCAGCATGGTCTCTTCCAGTCGCTGGCAGATGCGCTCCTTGAAGGTCTCAGCATAGCTGGGCCAATCCACGTCCGCATCGAGATGCGGCACTGGCGCCAGGGCATAAAATGTGTCGCAACCCTCTGGTGCAAGCGAAGGGTCAGTCTCTGTGGGTCGGTGCAGGTAGAGGCTGAAGTCATCGGCCAGCACCTTGCGCTTGAAGATGTCGTCCAACAGGCCTTTATAGCGTGGACCCAGAATCACGGAATGGTGGGGTACTCCGGGGTACTGTCCCTTGGTGCCGAAGTACCATACGAACAACCCGTTTGAAAAATGTGAGCGGTCTATTTTGCGATCTGTCCATCGTTTGCGGTGTTCCGCCTTGATCAGCTGTCGGTAGGTCCAGGCAGCATCCGCGTTGGAGACCACCAGATCGCTGTGCAGTGTTTGGCCATCTGTCAGCCGCACACCGCGCACTGTTCCCTGATCTACCAGAATTTCCTCGACTTCCGCATTGCACTCGATCTTGCCGCCTTGACCTTCAATGAGTCCGACCATGCCTTTGATGATGCTGCCGGTGCCGCCCATGGCGGACCACACGCCGAAACGCTGCTCCAAAAATGAGATCAGTGTGTAGACGCTAGTGACCGAAAAGGGGTTGCCGCCAATTAGTAGTGGGTGAAAGCTCATTGTCATGCGGAGCTGCGGATCGCGAATGTAGCGCGATACGAGTTTGTAGACGCTCCGATCAGCCCGTAGCCGAATGAGCTGTGGCATGAACTTAAATAGCGCGAGCAGTGAGTCAAAGGGTTTGTCGACCAAGCCTTCAAAGCCCACTTTGTAGCGCTCCTCGCTGGCCTTCAGGTAGCGTTCGTAGCCCTCGGCATCGGCAGAGTTGTAGCTTTTGATTTGCTCAATGTTGCGTGCCTTATCACCTGAGTAGTCAAAGATGCGGCCGTCGTCGAAACGGAGCCGGAAAAACGGATCCATGGGTTTGAGTTCAACGTCATCGGCGAAGCGCTTGCCGCATAGGGCCCATAGTTCTTCCAATAAGAGGGGCGCAGTGACGATGGTGGGTCCGGCGTCAAAGGTGAAGCCGTCTTGATGGTATACATAGGCGCGCCCACCCGGCGCGTCCAGCTTTTCGAGCATGTGGACCCGGTAGCCCTTGGCGCCCAGGCGGATGGCAGCCGCAAGACCGCCAAACCCGGTGCCAATCACGAGTGCCGTGGGTCGGTGGTCGGTCGTCTCCAAGGAACGAAACGCAGATTCCGCGATATTCATATAAAAAAGACACTTCAACTGTCAGTTATATTTGACAGTCTAGCAGTGCTTGGGGAGGGTGCACAGTTTTCTTTTTAGCCTGTCACGGGGCAGTCATGTGCGGATATTGGTCACCATTTCCTCGAAGAGCGCATCGAAAATATCCGGATTCTCCTCGTGGGCAAGGTGCCCGAGATGGGGGATGCGCACCGAGCGGGCAAGGGGCAAGTCCTGAGCCACCGAGTTGCTGCGCTCAGGAGGAATCGTTCGATCACCCTCGGCGGCGGCCAGCCAAACCGGCGCTTGCAGTGAAGACAGCCGTCGCAGTAGAGGCGGGAGATCCCATCCGGCCATCATCCTGAGGGTGCCCGCGATGTGGTGAGGATTCCCCAGCAAGGTGTCATAGCAGCGACTCATGAGGGGATCCACTGCCGATCCGGTGTCCGCCAGCATCGAACCGGTTGCCCGCCAGCGGAGGGCGGGGGAGGCCAGTGCCTTGGGCAGCCATTGACTGCTGGCCAACCATTTTGCGGTCTTGCTAAATATTGGTGCCGCGATCGAGCCAAACGGGTTGAACGCGGCGTTGATGCAGAGCATGCCCTTGGGCAGTGTGTTTGTATCCAACGCATATTGGGCGCCCAGTGCCGCACCCGCGGAGTGACCGACGATCCAGCGCGGCTTGGCCTCCAGAGCAGACATCAGTTTGCGCAAGTAATCGGCAAAGGGGGCAAGTCCTACGGCCTTGACTGGCAGCAACGTGGTGAAGCCCTGGCCCGGCAAGTCTGGAACGATCACGCGATGGCGTTCGCTCAGACGGGCCGCGAGTCCGGCAAAGGAGTGACCAGAGGCGCCTGCGCCGTGGAGTAGGAGTACGTCCTCTCCGGAGCCACTGATCTGCACATGAAAATCAATATTGCCAACCCGCACAAAGCAGCTGGTCTCCGCCCGCGGCCAGAACTCAGCCACCGCGTGCCACGCTGATTGCGATGTCATGGAGTAGCGGCGCGAATGGCGCGATTCAGCGTCTGCGCGTCTGCTTGAGGCAAAGCAAGGTAAGTGCCGCGCAGGGTATCAGCGAGTTCTCTGGCGCGAGGTTGCGGTCGCTGCGCGGTATCGATCACCAGCCCGCTTGAAGGGCTCATCGCCAGCATCCGGGCTGCAGCCAGTGCATCTGCGGTGCCGGCCTCCCGACTGCGGGTTCCGTCCCGGGCCACATTGGCCGCGCCATCGGTCAAGATCACGTACTGCATCGTAGTGCCCTTTTTGCCCGCCTTTTCCGCCATATCGCGGGTGAGATCCAATGCTGCGGCCATGGGTGTGGCGCCACCTCCTGGCAGCGCAGCCAGCGTCTTTTTAGCGCGCACCAGTGATCGTGTTGGTGGTAACAGGAGTTCGGCCTGTTCGTCCCGGAAGGCAATCAGCGCAACCTGATCCCGACGGACATAACAGTCTGCAAGTAACAGCTCAACCGCGCCCTTGGCCTCTGCCAGCCGTTGCAATGCGGCTGAGCCCGACGCATCGACGACAAACAGGGTCAGGGTTTCTCTGCGCTGCTGGAACCGCGTCAGGTGAATATCGTCGCGGCGAATCTGCAAATGGCGCGGTGTTTCGCTGTTGCGCGCGATCTGCTCACGCCGCCGTAGCAGCTGCCAGGGGGCGGCGGCGCGCAATGTGGCAAGGATATTGACTCGGCCACCCCGCCGGTGATCACCCCGGAACACACCGGTAGGTCGACCTCGGTTCTGATGACGATGCTGATCACCGGCGCTACCGGTACTGCTCTGGCGGAGTCGCGCGGACCGAGTCTGCAGTTGTTCCAGTAATCCGGCCGGGAGCTGGGCCAGCGCGGCTTCGAGGAGGCGTTCCTCGTCAGGCGGCGGTTGCTCTGGCGCAGGGGGTGGTTCGGTGTCGTCGGTTTGTTCGGGTTCCGGCTCGGGTGGCGGCTCGGCAATCTCTGGGAGTCGCTGCGCCCGGGGAATCAGACAGAGCCGTAAGGAGAGCGCCACGTCTTCCTCTTCAACGGTCTCAGATTGCCTGAGTGCCGCCGAGGCACGCGCCACTTTTGCGGCAGAGAGTGTGGGGCGCGGCGAATCAATGCCCAGTGATGCAGTGAGGGTCGCCAGTGCCGTGAGGTGCTCCTCGTCCATGGTCACCTGGGAAAGGGTATCGATCGCGCGCTCAATATCACGGCGGCGAAAGATCTCATCGTCGACATCGTGAATGCCCAGCATTGTCATATCTAGGGCGATCCCGAGCCGATCAATGAGGGCCGCGTGGGCGCTCTCGTCCTCAGTACCTTCGTCAGTCGCAATCAGCGCAATCAGCGCCGGCGTCTCGGCTTCGATGCCGTCTCGCGCCACGGTAATGGCGCCGTGGTCGAGGGCGGTACACAAGTGGTGCACGGTATTACGGGGTAAACGCTCCGCCATCGCGGCGATGACAATATGCCCGTGACATTCTCCGAGCATGCCGGTTTCAGCGATGGGCTTGCCGTGCTGTAGCGTCCCACCCAGATCAATGCCGCCTAGCAGCCGACCTTCTGGAATATTGGCGGGGATTTTGCGAATTGGGTCTTGCCTGGAGAGCTGCTTGACGCGCTCCAGCCAGTAGTCACGCACCGGACCCGGCGGAGACCGCAGATGGACGCCGCCCAGCGTTTCGCCTATCAGTGCAATCAGCGCTGCGGCCCACTCGGCATCCGCCCACGGTGAGGGTGTTTCAGTTGCCACCATCGTCAACAGACTCGTGGAACAACTCTGCAATGACCCGCTCTACGCGGATATCTGCACTGGACTCATCCAGCGGGTCACGCCGTAACCGATGACGCAACACGGAAGGCGCCATGGCGCGGAGGTGTTTCAGGGTCGCCGCTGACTTGCCTTCCAGTGCCGCCAGTGCTCGAGCGCTGCGTACCAGAGTGAGTTCACCTCGCAGGCCGTCGGTGCCTAGTGCCAGACAAAGTTTGGCCGCCGTTTCGAGCAGTACGGCGGGAGTGTCGACATCGTCGAGCTGCTCCCGAGCCGCCTGAATTTTTCGCCGCAGTGCACTCTCTTTGCGCGCCCATTTTTTGCGAAAGGCAGTGCGGTCCTGATCAAAGGCTTCTCGTAGGCGAATGATTTCGACGCGAGTCGGCACATCGCGCGGCGTCCGGACATCGATCGAGAGGCCGAATCGATCCTGTAGCTGTGGGCGCAGTTCCCCCTCTTCGGGGTTGCCGCTGCCCACCAACACAAACTGGGCTGGGTGCCGCACACTCAGCCCCTCCCGTTCGACCACGTTCTCTCCGGAGGCGGCTACGTCGAGGAGCGCATCCACGATATGGTCCTCCAGCAGATTGACTTCGTCGACATAGAGGAAGCCGCGATTTGCTTGTGCCAAGAGACCCGGTTGAAACGCTTTCTCGCCGTTGACGAGTGCGCGCTCAATATCCAACGCGCCGACGACGCGATCTTCTGTTGAGCCCAGTGGCAGGTCGACTACCGGTATGGTCACAGCTGCGGAGTCGAGCGTGTCTTTGGTTTTGGCGCATTGATCGCAAAGCTCAGATCGGGGGGCGTTTGGATCGCATTGGTAGAAGCAGTCTCGAACCACATCAATTTTTGGCAGCAGGGCGGCGAGCGCGCGGATGGAGGTGGATTTTCCGGTGCCTCGCTCACCCAATACCAGCACCCCGCCGATGCCCGGATCGACAGCGGCGATAGTCAACGCGCGCTTCATGTTGTCCTGCCCGACAATCGCGGTGAATGGATAAGAGATACTCATGCAAGCCCCCAGCTGCGGCTGCACGGATCTTCCCGCGATCTGACCCTGAAGGTATGAATCAAGGACTACCCGTACAGCTGTCAAACAAACTATACTAATTATATGTCAACTTTCATTGATGTTTATAACATGGCCAAGCCACTAACGCCTGCTCTTGACGCAGAACAATTTGCCTTTTCACTCAATGGGGGCGTGACGCTCCGGGGCTATCGAGGAGAGATTACCGAGGGCGCACCATTGGTGCTCCTGCATAGCATCAACGCCGCGCCCAGTGCGATGGAAATGCGTCCCCTGTTTGAGCATTACCGCGACAAGCGTGCCGTTTGGGTGCCGGACCTACCCGGCTTTGGCATCTCGGACCGACCCGATGTGGCCTACAGCGCAAGCCTCTATGCACGGTGGTTGGCAGAGTGGCTCGAGAGCCTTGAGCAACCGGCCGATGTGGTGGCGCTGTCCCTAACTGGCGAGTTCGTGGCCCGGGCGATTCTGGAGCAGGGTACCAAGGTGCGCAGCCTGTCGCTGATCTCACCCACCGGTATGGGGGTGCGTATGCCACCCACAGCGCCGAACGGTTCGCGCGTGGATCGTTTCCTTTCTTCGCCTTTGGTCGGTCGACCGCTATTTCGTCTGCTAACCAGTAAGCCGAGCATTCGTTGGTTCCTCGGCCAGGCATTTGTAGGCACAACGCCTGAGCATATGGTGCGGTATGCGCTGGAGACGACGAGCCAAGCCGGTGCGCACTATGCGCCTATCAAATTTCTGACATTCAGTTTGTTCACTGAGCAAGCGGTGTCTCGTTTGTATAGCCGTCTCAAATTGCCCTGTCTGGTGCTCTACGATCGTGACCCAAACATCGGATTTGAGCGCTTATCTGAACTCACCGAGGTCCACAGCCATTGGGCAGCCAAGCAGCTGTCGCCCAGCCTGGGTCTGCCTCATTGGGAGCTTACGGCTGAGACTATCGAGGCGCTTGAGGATTTCTGGAAGCCGCCGGAGCAGGGCGCGATGTGCTCAGGCGATATCCCGGACCACGGCGCTCGCCGCGAGTCGGCCTGACAGCGTCGCCATCGGCACACCGGGCCCGGGGTGGACGCTTCCCCCTGACAGGTACAACCTTTTCAGACGGCTTCGAGCACCCGGTCGGATGAAGCTCGACCAGATGCCGTGCGACGCGCCACCATAAAGGGATCCACCGCTGCCTGGGAATCTCCCATGCCAATCGTTAGGGGTGGTACTGACGCAGTCGCTGTCGCGGAAGCTCAGGTTCAGGCCGCATCGCTCCAGCACCGCAAGGGCATTATCCCGCGAGCGTGCGACGTCATCCTCCGACCAGTTCTGCCGATCCCCATCGGCAGGCGCGTTGACCAGCATCAGTAGCCGCTCTGATCCATTCAGCGAGCCGTTCGGGCCCCGGTCCTGAGCGCAGAGATACACCGTTGGTTTCGAGGGCACACAGCGCTTCTCAAAGATGGTGTTGAACTCGGTAGGGTAGTCCGACTCGAAGAAGACGTTGTGATGATCGAGATCAAAGCCAGAGCTGCTACCTTTAATGCACCAAGTCAGTGCAGAGAGCCCGCGCTGCTCTACTGATCGTGGTTTGACGGCCCGCATCGCCTCGCACCCTAGCCGCCCGGTGGCTAGCGCATTGGTGTCGCCATTGAAGACAACGACATCAGCGGGCAATGAGGTGCCGTCTTCAAGGCGCACGCCGCAGGCCGAGTCGCCTTTTACCAACACCTCGCTCACGTGGGTGTTGAGATGCAGATCGATCCCCAGTTCGCGGCCGAGGTCGGCCATGGCGGCGGCGAGTCGATGCATGCCTCCATCCACCAGCCAAACGCCCTCGAGCTCCACGTGGGCGATCAGCATCAGCGTGGCGGGCGTGCTAAGTGGCGAGGAGCCCACATAAGTGGCATAGCGTGCAAAAAGTTGCTGCAGTCGCTCATCGGTAAAAAAGTCACCCAAGGCGCGCCACAAATTGGGAGCGGGTTTGGCCGCTATCAGCGAGCTGGGGTGGTGTCGACGCAGGACGCGACCAACCAGCGTCACCGGGTCGGGCTTAGATGCGGTCATAAAAGTTTCAGAGAGCGTTTGATGAATACGTGCACTCTGCGAGTAAAAGCGCTCAAAGCCAATGGCGTCGTCTGTGCCGGCGAAATCCTCGATGGACTGACGGGAGCGCTGCGCGTCGGGGTATAAGTCCAACACCCCACCGTGACTCCAAGCGTGGCGGGCGATAATCGGGCTTTCCAGCAGTGTCAGCCGATCATTCAGGCAGGCGCCTGCATCTGCGAACAGTTGCTCGAAAATAGAGCGCATGGTCAGAACGGTGGGGCCGCCGTCGACTTCTCGGTCATCAACGGCGCGGGTGTGCATCTTGCCGCCTGGAGCGGCCCCGCGCTCGAGGAGCGTAACCTGGAAGCCAGCGCTCGCCAGATCGATGCTGGCCGCCAACCCGCCGGCGCCGGCACCGATCACAATGGCGTGTTTGGCGCTCATGCGACACCCAGCTTGCTTCGCAGCCGTCGCGTGACAACGCGCTGGTGATAGATAATCAACGTCAGACCCACAATAAGTGGCACTGCCCAGAGACCGGGTTGCAGTGCCAGTTCAGGAATGAACCGCACGGCACCAAAGGCGAAGAACGCGGTGTACACCGAGATGCCTGCGCCGACGAGGCACTTGATATGTTCCTTGATGCGGTCAGTCGGCAGGGGCAGGGGCTTGTAGATGAACCATAAATTGGTGGCTACGGTGGCAAAACCGACTATTGAGATACCCATCATCATCGGTTCTGCGGCGATGAAGCCGCGCACAAAGCAGTTGGTCGAGACAATAGTTAGCAGCACCTGTGACAGCAGGTTGTGCCAGACGCGATTGCGCACATGGTCGCGACCGTTGCGCATGCTCAGCCAGCCCTGCCAGGCCAGGTTGACCGTCAGCGTGGCGAGGTACAGCATCATCCAGCCAAAGATATTGGTAATGGCTTGCGGGTCCGCAAAGATCGGGTGTGTTGCCAAATGTGGGTGGGTGCCCGTGGGGTCAGACAAGGTGGTGAGGCTGATCGCGATGGCGGTGAAGCCGGTGGCAATCATCGATTGCACGAACAGGGTGCCGGCGCGACGATGCAGCGTGCCCCCTTTTTTACCGGCGATCGGAATCCACACCACTAATAGGCCGACCGTGCCGGTGGCAATGTGTAGCAAGACCAGCCACTCGAACAGTGTGTGGGTCGACACCATCAGATCCCCCCTCCATACTGCATTGATCGAGTCGGGACTGTTAGATGAGCACACCGGAGCTGTATATCCCACCCAAGCCACTGTCGCTGTGGTCGTTGGTCGCCCTTGCCCGCGTGCTGTGGAAGGGGGACGGCAATCTGCTCGAGCTGCTCCCCGCGGCCGCCTATCACTTTGACGTTGGTAACTTGGGCTACTCCCGGCGCTCCACGGTGCTCTTTAATGAGCCCAACGCCGTCCGCGAAATCATGCGTGATGCTGAGGGTGTGTTCCCCAAAAGTGACCTGATGGTCAGTGCGCTGGAGCACCTGATCGGCGACAGCATTTTTGTGACCGATGGCGAGCGCTGGAAACGCCAGCGCGCGATGATTGATCCAGCGTTCTCTCACATGCGCATTAGCCATGCCTTTAGTGCGATGAAGGCGGCAGTCGATGATCATGTATCTACTTTGCAGGAGAGAGCGGCTTCGGGAGAGCCCTTCTCCCTTGATCTGGCGATGAGCCACCTGACCGCCGATATCATTTGCCGCACGGTTTTCTCGACACCATTGCAGACCGGTGTGGCCGTCGACATTTTTGAAGATTTCAACCTGTTTGAACGCTCGGCGGTGCAGGTTGACGTGCTGCGCCTCATCTTCAAGCCGGCTTGGAGTGATATTCCACAGCCCCCGGAAGTGTTGGCTGCCTGCGAGCGCATTCGCCGTCATCTTGGCACGTTGGTGGACTCGCATCTTGAGCACCCGGAATCTTTTGATGATATTGCGACAAGTGTGATCGCCGCGAGAGATCAGCAGACCGGCGAACGCTTCACGCGTGAAGAACTGATTGATCAGCTCGGTGTTTTTTTTCTGGCTGGCCACGAGACCACAGCCAGCGCACTGACTTGGGCGTTTTACATACTCGCTGACCAGCCGCATTGGCTTCATCGGTTGCGCGAGGAGATCGCGTCGGTAGTTGGCAACGCGCCCCTGACGTTTGAGCAAACGCGTCAACTGCCACTCATCAAGGCTTTTTTCAAAGAGACCCTGCGGTTGTATCCGCCTATTACCTTCATGCCCCGCGTTGCATTGCGAGAAGCGACGGTGGCAGGGCGACGCGTGCGCAAGGGTGCCTTGGTGATGATTGCGCCCTGGACGTTGCAGCGTCATAGCAAATGGTGGCCAGATCCGCACGCTTTTAAGCCCGAGCGTTTTTTGCCCGAGCAGGAGAAGACCGTGACGCAGGGTGCCTATATTCCTTTCGGGCAAGGGCCACATACTTGTGTGGGGGCCGGTTTCGCGCAGACCGAGAGCGTGTTGATTTTGGCCGAGTTGGTGCGCCGCTTTGATTGGGTATTGACCTCGGGTCAAACCGTACGACCCGCAGCTCGTATGACGACGCGGCCGGTGAATCAGGTCATGCTTCACGTTCGCCCCCAAGGGTCTCAGCGATAGGCGCCTTGATTCCTCTCGCCTCGTACCAATGCCAAGCGATGTCGCATTGGCTGGCGTCGCCGATCGGCATGCGCTTTCGAATCGATTTCCAGATAAACTCCCAGCACAGTGGCGTCATAAGAAGAAAGGGGAGCGGGTCCTGCCAGGACCACACCACATCGCGCGACGCTAACAGATCCCTCCAACAACGCAGTAGCTCGGGTATGCGCAACCCTAATAGGTGCTTGTAAGCCTCCGTCAGAGTCGAGTAACTCCACTGTGCACGCTCGCCCGCAGGCGCAATCGGAGCGAACGTCGACGCGTCACCCATCACTGCCGCGCCCAGCCACGCCTCGTCAATAAAATGGATGCCGCTGCTCGCGCGCGGATTGCACTCGATGCCCCAAGGAATGCCGCCACGGTCCAGAATGAAATCGAAGCTTATGAAGCCTGTGGTGTCAGTATCAGCCACAAACCTTTCAATCCACTGCTTCACCGAGAACGGTGTCGGCGCGCTTTTAAATCCCACCGCGACAGTGCCGCTGTGTGTGCTGCCACGATAGCTTGCTGTGGCCATCACTTCTCCGCTTTTTACCCAATTGATGGTGTAGAGGTGGGTACCTTCGACCTTGCGCTGCACCAGCAGATCTTCAGAGGGCGGGGGTAGCGTACTGCCGGGGGGCATAAACGAAACGTCGGTGCCCGAACAGCCCCGGCGGGGTTTTAAAACACACTCGGTTTGGCGTGCCAAGCGGCGGGACTCGGGGTCGGCAGTAGTGAACACAGAGGGCGCCGTCACACCTCGTTCAATGGCATGATTCACGAAGGCGAGCTTGTCATGCCATTTCGTGATCCATGAGGCCGAGGGCCCGACGTAGCGAACGTGCTCTGGTAGCTTCGGGGCAAGGTTGGCCACGTGGCAGACTTCTTCGGACAAGGGTATCAGATCAGTCACTCGCTCTAGATTGATGATGTCGAGTATGTCGCTTTCCCATGCGCGGACATCGATGTTAGGCGCCGTGACCTGATAGTTTTTAGAGACTGATCGGCTAACGGAGCAGAGCTGGCGCTTTAGTGGATCGGCCACTAGAACGCGGACGCCATGGCGATGAAGGCTCCGCGCCAGCGTTAACGCCTTGGGGAATCGTCCAACTGTCAGAAGTGCCGTTCTGTTCACGTTTTGAGCCAATGCCGCCGTTGTGTATCAACATGTTTACTGTATTTATGTCTAATAATCTATACATAAGTTTGCACAGGCGTCTGGCAGCCACTTCACGCAGTGCGAACCCCCGCTATCCGGGTCCAAAGCAGTGCTTTTTTCACCCGGGCTTCACCGGATTACGCGGATTTAAGGGTAAAAGTTTCGATTCACGGTCCTGCTATCTCATCCAGTTTAGACCCCGCATGTCGCGCCAATTGAGACAGTCGCGCCTCAATCACGTAACACTGGCAAGGCATCGGGTTCAGTTTTTGTCTTGATGAATCTGGCGCTGAAGCAGGTGGGGTCCTGTCATCCTTGACCGGGGTGCGGTATCGTGCCGGCCCACTCGATGTCGAACCAATGAGTCCAGACTATGAATTCCAAAGCCGAGTTGCCCGGTCATGCCCATTATCCGAACTTATTCTCGCCGCTAGACCTCGGGCATACGCAACTTCGCAATCGCTGCATTATGGGATCGATGCATACCGGCCTTGAGGAGCAGCCGGACGGCTTCGAGCGCATGGCGGCGTTTTACGCCGAACGGGCTACCGGTGGGGTTGGCATGATCATCACCGGCGGTATCTCACCCAATGAAGAGGGTGGGCTGGTCCTCAAAGGTGAAGACGGCAAGCCGCTCGCTGCCGCATCCAAACTGAATACGGAAGAAGAGGCTGCTGGTCACCGTATTGTCACCGATGCTGTCCATGCGGCAGCGCCCGACTGCAAGATTTGTCTGCAGATTCTGCATATGGGCGCGCTGGCTTATAACGAGGCGGCCGTGGCGCCCTCACCGGTTCGCTCCCGCATCGGTGCGTTCTCGCCAAACGAACTGGACGAGGCGGGCATCGAAAAACAGATTGCTGATCACGCCCACTGTGCAAAGCTGGCGCAGCAAGCCGGGTACGACGGCGTCGAAATCATCGGTTCTGCCGGCTATCTACTGTCGACGTTTCTGGTAGAAAAGACCAACCAGCGGAACGATCAATGGGGGGGTAGCTACGAGAACCGCATGCGCTTCCCGGTCGAAGTAGTGCGTCGCGTGCGCGAGGCGGTGGGTTCCGATTGCATCGTGATTTTCCGCATTGCAGCGATGGACATGCTGGAGGGCGGCATGAGCTGGCATGAGATTGCGCTACTTTCAAAAGCCATTGAGGCAGCCGGCGCGTCGATGATTTCCACCCATTTCACCTGGCATGAGTCCCGAGTGCCGACCATTGCCACCATGGTTCCACGCCGTGCGTTTACCGGCGTGACCAAGCGCGTGCGCAACGAGGTGTCTATTCCGGTGATTACCTCTAACCGCATCAACATGCCTGATGTCGCCGAGGCAGTATTGGTCGATGGCGACGCCGACCTGGTCTCCATGGCGCGACCCATGTTGGCTGATGCGGAGTTGATGAAGAAGGCGGCAGAGGGCCGCGAGCAAGAGATCAACACCTGTATTGCCTGTAATCAGGCGTGTCTGGATCACACTTTTGCGATGAAGACCACGTCGTGTCTGGTCAATCCACGCGCTTGCCACGAGACCATGATCAAGTGGGGTCCGGCCTCGGAGACCAAGAATATTGCGGTTGTGGGTGCTGGCCCTGCTGGGCTGGCCTACGCCACGGTGGCGGCGGAGCGTGGGCATGCCGTCACCCTATTCGATGCGGCCGATGAGGTCGGCGGGCAATTCAACTTGGCCAAGCAAGTGCCGGGTAAGGAAGAGTTTCACGAGACCCTACGTTACTACCGCGCCATGCTCGAGAAGTACGCCGTAAACGTCAAACTAGGTGAGCGCGTTGATGCGGCACAGCTTACTGCGGCCGGGTTCGATCATGTGGTGGTCGCGACCGGCATTAACCCGCGTGTGCCCGATATTCCCGGTATTGATCACGAGAAGGTGGTGGGCTACATCGATGCGATCAAAGGTAAGAAGCCGATCGGCAAAAAAGTTGCCGTGGTGGGCGCCGGCGGGATTGGCTTTGACGTGACTGAGCTCATTACTCACGAGGGCACTAGCTCTGCTCTGGATGTCGATCTGTTCGCCAAGGAGTGGGGCGTAGACTTCGAGAACCATCCCCGCGGCGGTGTTACTGGCGTTGAGCCCGTGGTGAACAAGGCCGATCGCGAGGTGTGGTTGATGCAACGCAAAGACACACCCGTGGGTCGTGGTTTGGGGAAGACGACAGGCTGGACCAAGCGGCTGCTGCTGAATCGCCGTGGCGTCAACATGGTCAACGCGGTGGAGTATGTGCGCGTGGACGATGCTGGCCTTCACGTGCTGATTGGTGGCCAGCCCAAGACCTTCGAGGTCGACACGGTGATCATTTGTGCAGGGCAGGAGCCTGAGCGCAGCCTTTATGATGCACTGGAGGCTGAGGGTCTGTCGGTGGATCTGGTCGGTGGTGCTTATGAGGCCGCTGAGCTTGACGCCAAAACGGCGATCAACCAGGCGACGCAACTCGCAGCTGCGGTCTGATCCGCAGGCCCTGACTCGCCAGGCAGCTCGCTAACGAGAGCCCGGTTTATTGCATTCGTGCGTGACAGTGGCGCCCTGCACTGGCACTCTGCGCGCCGGTGTCACGAACGCGATTTTAATTACGCGACTTTTATAGAGCGACCAGGATAGAGAGGAAGAACACCCATGGCCCGTTGGGAATGCATCGTCTGCGGACTGATTTACGACGAGAAAGAAGGCTGGCCCGAGGATGGCATTGCGCCGGGTACTAAGTGGGAAGACGTGCCCGATGACTGGACTTGCCCCGACTGCGGTGTAGGCAAAGAAGACTTTGAATTGATTCCCGGCTCTGAGGATGAGGACACCCCCGCTGACGAAGCCGGCGCCGAGAGCACTACCGACACCAGCGCACGTTCAATCGTGGTCATTGGTTCCGGGTTGGCCGGCTATGGCCTGGTGCGCGAGCTACGCCGCAAGGATGAGGCCGTCGCTATTACGGTGCTGACATCAGACGGCGGCGAAGGCTACTCCAAACCGATGATCTCTACTGGTTACACCAAGGACCTCAACGCCGACAAGCTGGCGGCGCAGAGTGCCGAAGCACTGGCTGAGCAACTCAGTGTCACTGTACGCACCCGGACACGGGTCGCCAGTATCGATACCCAGACACAAACGGTGTATATCGAAGGCGGTGAGGCGCTACCCTACAGCGAGTTGGTATTGGCACTGGGGGCCGAGCTGATTCGACCGCCTATTGGTGGTGATGCGGCTGCGGACGTGCTCGGCGTGAATGACCTTGATGACTACCGTCGCTTTCAGGATCTGCTGGCTGCTAAAGGCGCAAAAAAGGTGGCCATTATCGGCGCCGGGCTGATTGGCTGTGAGTTCACCAACGATCTCTTGAATGGGGGTTTCACTGTTGAGGCAGTGGACCCCATGGGCTGGTGCTTGCCGACGCTGCTGCCTGAGCAATCGGGGCGAGCAGTGCAGGCAGCCCTCGAAGAGAAGGGCGCCACCTTTCATTTTGGTCCGCTGGCTACTGAGGTGAATCGTGCGGGCGAGGGTTATGCGGTCACCTTGAATAACGGTGACACCATTGAAGCCGATGCGGTCCTATGTGCAGTGGGCGTTAAGCCACGCACCACATTGGCCAGTGATGCGGGCATTGAGGTGAATCGCGGCATCGTTACCGATCGGCGGCTGCGCACCAATGCGCCCAACGTGTATGCCATGGGCGACTGCGCCGAGGTGGCCGGACACGTGCTGGTATACGTGGCACCGCTGATGGCAGCGGCGCGGGCATTGGCCGCAACGCTGGCGGGTGAGGCGACTGATGTCAGCTATCCCGCGATGCCGGTGGCGATCAAAACACCGGCGTGTCCGGTGGTAGTTTCCCCGCCCGCCAAAGATGCCGACGGCGAGTGGCACTTTGAGGGCGATGCGCCCGATATCAAGGCGTTGTTCCGGTCCGGCGCGGGAGAGTTATTGGGTTTTGCGCTGACCGGTCAAGCGGTCAAGGAGCGCATGGCGCTAGCCAAGGAATTACCCGCGATTCTCGGCTGAATTAGTCGAGCCGTTAGTCGCTTAAAAGCGATTCCAGTTTTTCCTGATCGGCAACAAAGCGCCGGATCCCGTCGCTTAGTTTTTCCGAGACCATCGGGTCCTGATTGTTGGCGAACAAAAAATCGCTCTGGCTGAGTGCTGCCGGCGGGGCAGAGCGGTCGCCACTGTCGGCGAGGCACTGTGGCAGGTCGTTATTATCGGCCTCCAACTGCTGTAACAGATCGGGGCTGATGGTCAGGCGATCGCAGCCGGCGAGCGCTTCCACCTGCCCGGTGTTTCTAAAGCTCGCTCCCATGACGACCGTCTCATAGCCATGGGCCTTGAAGTGGTTGTAGATCCGCGAAACGGACTGAACGCCCGGGTCATCGGCAGGGTCTTCAATAACGAGATCGGTGTTGGCGGTGAACCAGTCGGTAATGCGGCCGACAAAGGGTGAAATGAGGAATACCCCCGCGTCGGCACAGGCGCAGGCCTGTTCAAAACTGAAGATCAGCGTGGCGTTGCAGTGGATGCCACGCTGCTCGAGGGTTTCTGCCGCACGAATCCCTTCCCAGGTCGCCGCGACTTTAATCAGCACACGATCGCGGCCGATGCCCGCATCGTCATACAGCTCGATCAGTTTTTCTGCTTTGGCGATGGTCGCCTCGGTATCAAATGAGAGGCGCGCGTCGACCTCTGTGCTGATGACGCCCGGGATCACTTGATTGATCCTGGCCCCGACGCTGACTGCAAAGCGGTCGACTTTGTCAGCCACAGTTTCGTGAGATGCCGTTAGTGCAGCGACCTCGTCAGCGAACTTCGGCAGTGCCGCGGCCTTGAGCAGCAGTGAAGGGTTGGTGGTGGCGTCGGTGGGCTTGAGCCGTGTGATGGCCTCGAGATCACCGGTATCTGCCACGACCGTTGTCATGGCGCGCAGTTGTGCCAGCTTGTTCATATAACCTCATGGGCAAGCCGCAGTCTGCTCTCTCTGATAGTAGAGAAAGCGACAGGGCGTCAGCGAAGCGTCAAGCCTAGCAAGCTCATGCTGGTTGGCAAAGGGACTGAGTCGTGTGCGTCGCGCCCTACCGGGGATGTGATCCCGCTTTTGCTTACAGACTGTGAGCGCTTGGGATCGATCGAATCGGCGTTGCCGGGGATACTGATCTGCTTCATTCTCGGACTGTGGGTGTATGGCGAGTAGGCCAGTCAGCAGGAGCAAACGGATGAGTGATACCAAAAGCACGCCACCCGGCGCACTAGAGCGTTTGGGCAATGTGCATCACGCAGCATTTCGTTGCCGGGATGCCGAGCAAACGCGATGGTTTTACGAGGAGGTCCTGGGACTTCCGCTTGCGGCGGCGATGGTCTTCGATGCGCTGCCCGGCACCGGTAAAAAAAGCCAGTACATGCATTTGTTTTTTGAGTTGGGCGACGGCAATTTCATCGCTTTCTTTGATGAGCCGGAGACGGCGACCAACGAGCATTTTGCCCGCAAGGACAGCTTCGACGTGCACATCGCGCTTGAGGCGGAAAGCCACGAGGCCATGCTCGCCTGGCAGGCCCGCATTCGCGCGGCGGGCAAGACCTGTCTGGGTCCGGTGGATCATGACTTTGTGCAGTCGGTCTATATGTATGACCCAAACGGCTTGCAGGTAGAGATCACCTGTAAGGCCGATGACTACGCCGACATCATGATGGCGGATGCAGCGGTGGCGCATGATCAGTTGACTGAGTGGACCGCAAAAACCCGGGCGGACAAGGAATCTCGCTTCGGTGCTGATGCATTGGATCAGCGTGGACGATAGGGCGGAGTAACAAGCGTGGCCAGTTATGAGCGCATTCCCTATCTGATTCTGTTTCAGGAGTCTGCGGGCTATAAAGACACCTACGCCGGTCCGATAGATCAGGTCGTGCTTAAGGCGCACCTGCTCAAACCTAAAGACCAGCCTGCTGACACGGTTGTGATCTTGATGCATCCGATCGGCGGCGGTGAGTATTTGCCGATGACGGTGGCGCTCGCCAAGGCGGGCTGCCATGTCATTTACTGTCAGAGTCGTTACCCCAATAACGATAGCGCGCTCATTATGGAAAAAGTCGCGCTCGACATGGGGGCCTGTGTGCGCGACGCCAAGGAGCGCCTCGGTTACCGCAAAGTCGTGCTGGCGGGGTGGAGCGGCGGCGCCGCGCTGTCACTGTTTTATCAGAGTCAGGCGGAATCTCCCTCTGTTGCCACGACACCCGCGGGTGAGCCGCCGGATCTGACGGCTGCTGAGCTGATTCCCGCTGACGGCATGCTGCTGTTGGCCGCCCATATCGGGCGCTCGCACACGTTGACCCAATGGCTGGACCCCTCAATAGTGGACGAGAGCGATCCCGATCACCGTGACGCCGAGCTCAATCTCTATGATCCGCAAAACCCCCGTCAGCCTCCTTACGATACGGCGTTTGTTGAGAAATATCGCACCGCTCAACGGGCTCGTAGCCAACGCATTTCGGCCTGGGTGCTCGATCGACTGAAAGCGTTCAAGGCCGCGGGCGAACCACTCCGCGAGCAGGGCTTCGTGGTGCATGGCACCATGGCGGACCCAAAGTGGCTCGACCCCACAATAGACCCCAATGGGCGACGGCCGCGCTGGTGTTTCCTCGGTGACCCCCAAGTCGTCAATATGAGCCCTATTGGGCTCGCGCGCTTTTGCACGCTCCGTAGCTGGCTTTCGCAGTGGAGCGACGAGCACTCCAATGCCGATGGCGTGCGTTGTGCGCCCAAAGTCACGGTGCCAGCGTTGATGATCGGCAACGGCGCAGACGATGCCTGCACGCCGGATGATACCGAGGCACTGTTTAACGCGCTGGGTTCCCAAGACAAAGCGCGCGTCACCATTGCTGACGCTAACCATTACTACTTCGGGCAGCCCAAGTTGCTGGCGCAGTCTATTCAGCACTGCATGGCGTGGCTGTTAGATAAAGGTTTCGCCGACTAAGTGGGCACGTTTGATTGTGTCTATACTGCCTCCAAACTTTTTTTGCTCCCCAATAAGGACCGATTATGCACGCCATAAAGCTCACCGCCCCAGGCGGACTCGACCAGCTACACCTCGCCGAGATTGAACCCCGCGCGCCGGAATTTGGTGAGATACAGGTCGAGATCAAGGCGACCTCGCTCAACTTCCACGACTATGCGGTGGTGACGGGTCTGATCCCGGCGGATGACGGACGGATCCCGATGTCTGATGGCGCCGGTGTGGTGACCGCGGTCGGCGAGGGTGTCACGACTTTCGCCGAGGGGGATCGGGTCTTGAGCTACTTCTTTCCTAACTGGGCGGGCGGCAGGCCGACGTTGCCCAATCTGTTAGGCGTGCCGGGAGATCACGTTGATGGCTTTGCCGCGCAGACTGTCACTATGCCGGCCACGGCCTTCAGCCGGATGCCCGCTAACCTTGATTTTGACGCGGCGTCGACGTTGAGTTGCGCCGGCTTGACCGCCTGGCGAGCTTTGGTCGTCGAGACCGACCTGAAGCCCGGTGACTGGGTGCTGGTGCAGGGCAGTGGCGGGGTGTCGGTAGTGGCATTGCAAATGGCGCGCATGATGGGCTGCCGCGTGATCGCCACCTCGTCCTCTGACGTCAAGCTCGAGCGGCTCGGTGCGTTGGGCGCGGAGCACCTGATTAACTACAAGACCCATGTCAACTGGGGTGAGCAAGCCTTTGAACTAACCGGTGGTGCAGGCGTTGACCTAGTGGTAGAAGTCGGTGGGCCCGGCAATCTGCCCCAGTCGATCAGCGCCCTGGCGGTGGATGGGTGTATTAGTCTGATCGGCGTGCTAACCGGTTGGGCGGGGGAGGTGCCCACTGCGGCACTGATGACGAAGAATGGTAGGTTGAGCGGCATCACGGTAGGAAGCCAGGCAGATCAGGCCAATATGATCGCCGCGGTTGAGGCCCACGATATGCAACCGGTGATCGACAAAACCTATCCGCTCGCTGAGCTGGCAGACGCCTTCCGACATCAGGAGTCACAACAACACTTCGGCAAAATCTGCGTCAGTATCTGACTCTGATCCCGTTTGTGGTGGATCCGGTTTTGTCCTAGGGTGATGGGCGACACTCAAAACTAGGTGACCAAGGGGAGAACAAGATGACTCGTTTGTTGATTGGAGCAGTGATCGCTGCACTCGGCCTCACGGCTCAGGCGGTCGAGCCCGATGGTCCGCACGATGGCGCCGAGTGGCAGATATGGGCTTACTCTTCGGCGGCACCCGCGCCGTTGGGCGCCAATGCGACCGTGTTGGGTTTAGACGGCTCGGTACTGCGCGAGGGGACTAATGGATGGACCTGTATGGTGGGCAATCCGCGACCTGCGCCCGAGGGTGGCTGGGGCTCTGCCCATGAGGCCATGCCCATGTGCACAGACGACGTCGGTATGAAGTGGATAAGCGACTTTATGGCCGGCAACGCGCCGGATATTGAGCGCGACACTTTCATGTGGATGCTGCATGGCGACGTCGGTGAAGACAATACTACCGCAGGCGTACTCGACATCGCTGACGCCAAAGATCCGTCTCAGTGGATCGAGTCGGGGCCCCATTTGATGCTGCTACCGAAGGACCCTTCATCGCTGGATGGCATGACTGATGATTTCAATCTTGGAGCGCCCTATGTGATGTTTCCGGGCACACCGGGTGCGCATGTCATGATCCCTACCGACGGTTACTACGAGTACCAGGATCCACAATAAACCCTGGGCGGGGCTGCCTGCGTGTGGGCCCCGCCAACTAAGGAGAACACCGATGACAGTGATCAAAACGACAGTGCTTGCGCTCGTGGCCCTGCTGATTTCTCCTATGGTGGCAGCGGGCCATCATGAAAAAGGCGAGGGCCCTCAGCTGGCGGCCAAGCCCGGACAAATTGTGATTGTTTACTATTGGCCCTGCGCTGATGCCGATGAGGCACTGTCACTGGTCAAAGAGATGATTGCTTATGAGCGTGATGCCTCGCCTCATCCTTATTCGGCGGCACCTGCGATCCATGCAGATGGCGCGGTGGTGTCAGTCGATGTGCATTCCTCTGCTGAATCGATGGAGAAGGCACTTGCTTGGCAGGAGACCGACGCAACGTGGCAGGCACAATTTGCCAGGATGGAGGCCGCCTGTGGTTCTGCAGACGATCTTTCGGCCAATGTGCTGAAGATGCAGTAATCGCAATGTGGTAGAAAAAACCCGGCGGCCGCCGGGTTTTTTATGACTCGTTGACTGAAATGACAGTGATCCTCAGGGACTACATCCGATCGGACTTTTCGTCTTGTTCTTCACGGACTTGCTTGCGGTGCTCCCAGATCGCATAGGCCGCCCCGACGATCGCAAGGCCCACCAACAGCAGCACCTGCGTGAGGCTGAAGCCATACAGACCGCACTCGGTGAGGCGCTCGATAAAGGAATAGGTGCTGACCGGGCAATCCATTAGCTGCTCTCTGCGGACATCAAGCCGCCAGTCTACGCGTTTATGGACTTTTCTCTAAAGGCTTCGCGTAGAAGCTTAGATGGCTGAGGTCAGGAGTGACACATCAGCAAGCGATGATTACTCCTGATTCCTTATTTCTTCCTGCAGCGCGTCGAGCTCAGCTGATGTGCCCAGCATGCCCCCCTCGATTTTGTGGCCTAGCGCATACTGTGGCGGCACGATCTCAGGGTGCTCCCCCGGTTTGCCCGGCGGGGTGTAGTAACCCAGCGCATACTGGCCCATGGAGTAGCCAATCAGCTCCTGCAAAGGCTGATCGAGGTCTTTGGCGATCTTGGGCGGGCAAGTTAAGTACTGGTTCTCTTCCTGACGCAGCCAGCCCAGCGTGTAAGTGATGTTTATGCCGATGCGATCGGCATCGCTGCGGTTCTCGCCGCCACCGTGGAACACCGATCCCGAGTACACCAATACAGAGCCTGCGCGCATTTCCGCCTGCGTGACTTGCTCGGGCTCAATCTGAACATCATCAGGCCATTGGGTGCTGCCGGGTACCACTTGTGTTGCGCCATTCTCGGAGGTGAAGTCGGTGATCGCCCAAATCGTGTTGAACTGGGGTTCTACGTGGGCGAGGTGGGAACCCCACGCCCAGCGGTCACGGTGAATCAGCTGCGCTGTTTCACCGGGCCCAATGCGAATGATCTGAGTCAGGTGCAGCTGTACGGTCTGGCAGTAGGGCTCCAGAAAGAGTTTGCAGGGCGCGAGAATATCGGGGTGCGCAATCAGCTCCCGGCATTTTTGTGAGCGCACCATCAACCCGCCTGTACGCGTGGTTTTAAAGCCGGCGAAGTCGTCAAAACCGAGGTTGGAGCCCTCCATATAGGGGTCCGTCTCGGTTCTCAATTCGGTAATGAACTCGGCGCTTAAGACATCATCGATAATGATAGCGCCGTCTTCCTTCAGCGCACCGGCAAGGGAGTGGGCATCAGTATCGAGTGAGAAATGTCGAATGTCAGGCACGGTATTGCCTCCGCGTTAGCCCAATACGGCCACGCACTTGATTTCGATTTTGAGGGCGGGGTCTACCAGTGCGCCCACTTGCACTAGGGTCTGACTGACCTCCGGTGCCTTACCGTAGATCATGTGCCGCTCGGTGAACAACGCCTCGACCTGCGCCATGCAATCGTTCACATCGGTCACGAACCAGGTCTCATCGACAATGTTGTCCATGTCGGCACCAAACTCAGCTAGTACCGCCGTCACATTTTGGTAAGCGAGCTTCATTTGCGCGACCAGATCCTCAGGTATGCCGCCCGCCTCATCCATGGCGACTTGGCCGGCCATGTATAAGGTATTGCCCACCTGCACGCCCTGGCTGAACAGATCGGCGTAGGGGCCGCTACGAAAGAGTTTTTTCTCAATAGCCATATTTATTCTCCGATGTGCCGTGGTAATTGGTGGTCGTGAGGTTCCGCCAGCGCACAAGAGCTCAAGCTGTGGACGCGCCAATGCCGAATCAACATTTTCCATTCGAAAGACTAACACCGAGGTTGCAAAGTTTACTCTGCAAGAGGTGAAAAAGTGAACAAAAGTCCGCTAAATAACGTTAGCTAGGATCGATTCCGGCTACGAGCATAGCTTGTCCGAGAACCTGGCTGACTTATGATGAGGCGTTGGGTCCCGCTCCAATCGAGAGATATCCACTTTTAAGGACGTTATATGAAAACCACCCGAATGCTCCGTGCCCTCACATTGATTTGGCTGTCTACGTTGGCGCTCGCCGCGCAGAGCGCCGATCGACCCAATGTGGTGCTGATGCTTGCCGACAACCTCGGTTTTGGGGATATCGGTGCCTACGGGGGCGGGGCAGTGCTGGGTACGCCCACGCCGAGCCTCGATGCGCTCGCGGCTGAAGGCCTGATGCTCACCCAGTTTTTCGTCGAGCCCGGTTGCACCCCCTCCCGGGCGGGTCTGATGACAGGGCGCTACAGCGTTCGCTCGGGGCTGAACAGCATTATCGTGGCCGGCACCCCGCTCACCCTAAGAGATGAAGAATTTACGATTGCCGAGCTCTTTAAAAAGCACGGCTATCGCACGGGCATGATGGGCAAATGGCACCTCGGCCAGGAGGCCCAGAGCTTGCCCACCAATCAGGGGTTCGATACCTATGAGGTCGGTATTCTGGAAACCACCGATGGCACCTTATACCCCGAGTCGATGCGTCGCTCCGGCATGTCGGAGGCTGCGATTGAGCAGGCTCAGCCCTATATCTGGGCTACCAGTGAAAGCGGTGAGTTGGAGAAGGTCAGGCCCTACGATCTCGCCTATCGCGATAAGATTGAGGGGGATATTGCCCAGGCTGCAAGCACGTTCATCGAGGCTAATGCTGGCGAAGACGAACCTTTTTTCTTATACGTCGGTTGGTCGAGCGTTCATTACCCGGCAGGTGTCTCTGAAGCATTTCGCGGGCGATCACCCGCTGGTCGCTACGGTGATATGTTCATAGAGCATGATCACAGCGTGGGCGTGGTACTGGATGCCATCGACGACGCCGGCATTCGCGACAATACGGTGGTCATTTATATCTCTGATAACGGCCCGGTTGCCTATGAGGGCAAAGATCACGATTTCCTCGGCAGTTCCGCAGGCCCGTTTAGAGGCGAGGTGGGTGATGTGCTTGAAGGCTCGCTACGCGTGCCCGGCATCGTGCGCTGGCCGGGTCGGGTGCCGGTTCGCAAGAGCAACGAGATGGTATCGATCCACGATTTCCTGCCGACATTTGCTGCAATGCTGGATGACACCTTGCCAACAGAGCGACCCATCGACGGCCGCAACCAGCTGCCGTTCTTGCTCGGAGAGAGCGACTCATCGGCCCGTGAGAACTACATTGCGTTTATTGATGGTGAGATCAGCGCGGTGCGCTGGCGACATTGGCGGATCTATCCCAAGCAGATCATTGCATCATCCGGTAACCCCTCTGCACACGGGGTCTATGCGACGCGTGTCGAGGGCACCGGGTATCCGGCCATCTTTAATATCACCCGCGATCCGCGTGAGGAAATGAACGTGGTGGGTACCGAGGCCTGGGTCATTGGTGCCTACATAAAAATCGTCGGCGCCTATCAGGCGAGCATCAAGGACTACCCTAACCCGCAGGGGTTCTCTTTAACCACATTCCCCAAGTAGGCGGCTGGCGGCCATGAAAAAGCCCGGTAAATTAGCCGGGCACAGATAGAACATCTCGAGGTCCACCCCCAGGTGGATTTTGATGACCGGCTGATGACAGTGGGGTGAACACCGGTCAGAGATCATCGCGCCCGCAACTGAGAAGGAGCCACTCAATAAACCGGCAGATCGGGGGTTGGTCTGAAGATCAGCCCAACTGAGAGGTCACCGATCCGCCGATAAACCCAGTATCGGGGAGTAGCATTGAGATGAATTGGCCTACTACGCCAAGAAGTTGGCCAAACCTGCCAACCTCGTGGGCTAGTGAATATCTTTACCGAGACGAGTCAGCTGTCTTGCAGCGACAAAGCCCACAAGGCTGCTTGCACCAAACAGGCCGTAGTAGACCTGAAAACCCTGTTGGCCACTCCAGTTAGCGAGGGCCCAGGATTGCATCATCGGCACGTAAATATCCGGGGTGTACGCGAGCAAACTGATCAGACCGACCGCAAGCCCCCGGGTACTGGCCGACACATCGCACTCATCAAGCGTTGCCCAGAAAATACCTCGTACCCCATAGGTAAAGAGCGCAATCAGCAGCACCATGGGGAATAACACCATTACGCCGACGGTGGCAGGTAAGGCGGGAAGGAGCGCCAATAGCCCCCCGGCAACCAGCATGAGGATGCCGAGGAAGGGGATGACCCTACAGTAGTCGCCAATAAACCCCGCCAACACGCCGCCCAGCGGCCGCATCCACAATCTGCCTACCGTAATGGCCCCCACCGTGACAGCACTCAACTGGAAGATGGACTCGAGCATTCCCGCGAGGGAATAGGTCACCCAGAAGATTTGATAACCGACCAGGATGACGAGGGCCGCCAGCCAAATTTTTTGGTTGGTGAAGAGTTCTTTCATATCCCGGGAAAATCCCGACATGCCGCGTCGATGGGGATCCGGCGGAGCTTCCATCGTCGAAGTTCTAAGCGCGAAAAAGACAATGGGCGCCAGGCCGATCGCGACCAAGCCGTAGAACACAATCACCGCAGTGAGAGACGCGCTCGTACCAGCGCCCACACTATTCAAGAAGTAGGCGAAAACGGCGAGCCCAATGCTCGCCAACAGCGCCTCTACCAAACCACGACCGCTCTCCAGCAAACCAAAAAAACGACCCTGCTGATCTTGGGGCGCAAGGAGCGAGGTGCCTTTGATCAGCGCGCCCCACAGCGTCAGTCCACTGGTCACGCCCCATCCGATGAAAATCCATTTGATCTGCGCAAAGTCGGGGGCTGTGCTCAGCCACAGGGCGAAAATCCCCGTTCCGGCCATTGAGGCACTCATCAACCAGCGGGTGGGCAGTTTGTCTGACAACCATCCGCTGGGAAGGTAAGTTAAAAAGAAAATGACACCCAGGATCGAGTGGCACTCAGCCAGTTGCGCGCGGGTGATATCGAAGGTCTCGAGCATCGATCCCTCGAAATTCTGGCGCATGTACACCGCCGGATAAATCACGCCGCTGCCTACGATCAGCAGCATTAGCTGCACATAGCGATGCTTCAGGCTGGGCTTGGCCGCATGAGCCTCTGGCTGCGCCGGTGGTGATGTCTCGATGGGTTTCTCCTTGCCGCTACAGTGTCACTTGCTTATCGTGAGCAAAGTATTAACACAGATTTAATATCGCTGAGCCTATAGCCGATAAAGGCGCCCAATACATAATCAGGGGCCGAAGTAATTGGCGCCCTAGTCGTATCAGGCACGAGAGGATCTGCATAGCAACGGTATCAGATATAGCCAGCCCACGACCGGCAAAGGTAAGACCCACAGCACACACCACCACCCGGACTTGCCCGCATCGTGCAGTCGCCTTACTGTCGCCGCCATTGTCGGGATAGCCATGACCGGGCGATACAGTAGCACCAGCACACCCACTTCGGGATCGACCATTCCCATCGGTATGTAACCGCCCAAAGGAAGATCGCTAATGTTTACCGTTGCGTTGACAAAGAATTGATCGACGACAGCAACGATGACGTACAGCCCGACAAACAGCAGCATGAAATACCAAAAGTCGGATCGCGATGACCTGCCTTTGAAATCAAAAGGGCGTTTGAAGCCGTCGACGAATGCGTGAACAAAAGCTCTCATGCCGGCAACGTTATCAAGCCAGAGGCGCATCGGCCCAGAGGCGGTCCACGGGACTATTAACGATACCTAGTATCGCCACCCGTTGTGGCCAGTTACCCGGGGCTTCAGTTTGCAGCGGTGCCGTCGATTTCCTGATAGTAGGCCATCAGGATCTCAGCCACCTCAGGGCGGGAGAACTCGGGGGGTGGAGCAATGCCCTGGCCCAGCATCTCGCGCACCTTGGTGCCAGACAGCAACACGAAGTCCTCAGGACTGTGATCAGGCGCGTCGCGCATCATTACCACTCGACCGAGCTTTTTACTAAACGCCGTGTGGTCGGCGCGGTAGATCTCCAGCGCCAACGCGCTGTCGGGTACTTCGTCGTCGAAGATGGTTTGCGCATCGAAGCCACCGTAGTAGCTGCCCACGCCCGCGTGATCGCGACCCACAATCAGGTGTGTGCAACCTGCGTTCTGGCGGAATACCGCGTGCAGCACTGCCTCGCGGGGGCCGGCGTAAAGCATGTCGAAGCCGTAGCCGGTGACCATCACCGAATTGGGCGGAAAATACAGGTCCACCATCTTGCGGATCGAGGAATCGCGCACGTCGGCGGGGATGTCACCGGGCTTCAGTTTGCCGAGCAGCATGTGAATGAGCACGCCGTCTGCTGAGAGATCTTCCATCGCCATGCGGCACAGCTCTTCGTGGGCGCGGTGCATGGGGTTGCGGGTTTGAAAGGCCACTACGCGTTCCCAACCGCGTTCAGCGATCTCGCCGCGAATAGCCATCGCCGTGCGGAAGGTGTCGGGGAAGTCCTCCTCAAAGTACGAGTAATTGAGCACTTCAATCGGCCCCGAGATCACCGTGCGGCCCTGGGCGGTGAAAGCCGCCACACCCGGGTGCTCGGGGTCATCGGTGCGGAACACTCTATCTAGGATGGTCGCCACATCTTCATCCGAGAGAGTCTCAATGGCCTCGACAGTCATCACCGCCAGCAGGGGTTGGCCCTCGCGGTTGGGGTCAGTCAGCGCGAGGCGCTGGCCGGCTTCTACCGGGCAGTTCTCTGCCATATTGACGACGGGTACGGGCCAGAAAAGGCCGTCGGTGGTGCGCAAATTCTCTGCGACTGACAACGCATCGGCGCGATTCATGTAGCCGGTTAAGGGCGTGAAGTAGCCGGCGCCCATCATCACGGCGTTGGCCGCGGCGGCTGAGCTCGTCATCAGGGAGGGGAGGGTCAGTGCCTCGGCTTCGAGTTCGCCACGCCGGGCGTCATCAACAATCAGGGGGCGCAGCTCATCCGCGCCGTGGGGTGCAATCAATGCCATGGTATCTCTCGTTTACAGGGCAATTAAGCGGCTGCCGGAATTAGCCCCTGCTTCTCTAATAGTTCGAGCAGGTGCTCAACTTCCTCTTCCAGCGACTGCTGGTCGGTATGTAAATGTACCTCCGGTGCCTCGGGGGCCTCGTAGGGGTCATCGATACCCGTGAAATTCTTGATCTCCCCCGCGCGGGCTTTTTTGTAGAGCCCCTTGGGGTCCCGCTCCTCCGCTGCCTCGAGGCTGCAGTCCACGAATACCTCAATAAACGGCATGTTGTCGGCCTGGTGCAGCTCGCGCACGATCTGGCGATCGACCAGATACGGGCTGATGAAGCTGCTCAGCACAATCACGCCGCCATCAACAAACAGTTTGGAGACTTCACCCACCCGGCGAATGTTTTCGGCGCGGTCCTCAGCGCTGAAACCGAGATTCTTGTTAATGCCCAAGCGGATATTGTCGCCATCGAGTCGATACACCAGCACGCCGCGTTGATAAAGCGCATGCTCAAGCGCTACCGCGATCGTGCTCTTGCCGGAACCCGATAGCCCGGTAAACCAGAGGGTCGCACCCCCGTGACCCAGTAACTGGGCGCGCTCGGGGCGGTTAATCTCACCGCCGTGCCAGTGCACGTTGGTGGCTTTTTGCTCACTCATGGGGGTGGTCCTCGCTAGGGAGGCGGCATTCTACGCGGTGGGTGCGGCGCAGAAAAGGGCAGGGGCTCTGTAAAGGGCAATGGTTTACAGCGGCCAGACCAGCAGAATCATTGGAATCGCGGTCACCACAACCAAAACCTCGAGCGGCAGGCCCATGCGCCAGTAATCGCCAAAGCCGTAACCGCCTGGGCCCATGATGAGGGTGTTGTTCTTGTGACCAATGGGCGTCAGAAACGCGCAAGACGCGGCCACTGCAACGACCATGAGAAAAGGATCGGGGCTCACCTGCAACCGCCCGGCCACGTCGAGGGCAATGGGTGCGGCAATCAGGGCGGTGGCGACATTGTTGAGCACATCGGAGAGGGTCATGGTTACTAGCATGAGTGCGGCGAGAATCAGCATCACCGGCCAGCCGTCGGTGCCGCGCACAAACAAATCGGCGAGCAGTTGGGTGCCACCGCTCGCCTCCAATGCGACGCTGATGGGGATCATGGCACCCAGTAACACCACCACCGGCCACTCGATCGATTCATACACCTGCGACAGCGGCACGATATCGAGCACGATGTACAGCACCGCCACGCAAGCGAGCGCCATGGGTAGATAGATGAGCTCGAGACTCGCCAGCACAATGGCGCCGGCAAAAATGAGAATCGCCCGCCGGGCTTTCTCGCGCTGCATCACGTCGAGCCCCCGCGGTGCCAAGGACAGGCAGCCGAGCCATTCAATGATGTCGTCGAGGGTGTCCTCGGGGCCCAATAACAGCAGCAGATCACCGGCCTGAATTTCCACCTCACGTAAGCGTTCGCGCAGCCGCACGCCGTTCCGAGAAATACCCAGCAGAATGACGCCGCGTCGGTAACGTAGCCGCATCGCGGCCTCGGTGCGGCTGACCATGCGGGAGGTTTGCGGCACCGCGACCTCGCGCATCACGGTGGTGCCCGACAGCGCCTTGGAGGGCCGGTCGGAGTCGGCATAGCTGAGCGCCACCACGCCCGCAAAGGCCTCAATGCCATCGGGCCCGCCCTCGACCACAATGCGGTCCTCCGCTTGCACAGTGGCCCGCGCCGCCATGCCGGGCAGTCGCTCGCCATTGCGCACCAGCCCCAGGATCTGTACGCCCGCTTCGTCCGCCTGAGTATCGAGCTGCCGGAGCTTGTGCCCAATCACGTCGGCGTCAGCAGGTACACGCAGTTCTACCAGATAGCTTTCAAGATCTTCGATCGAAGAGGGCACGCTGGCTGTGGTGCGCTTCACGGGAATCAACCGCCAGCCAATAAGTGCCACGTAGGCAATACCCACCGTGGCCACCACCAAGCCCACCGGAGCGAAGTCGAACATGGTGTAGGGATCACCCAGTGCCTCACCCCGGAAGGTCGCGACCACAATGTTTGGGGGTGTGCCGATTAGCGTGATCATCCCGCCCAGAATCGAGGCGAAGGAGAGGGGCATCAGCGTGAGTCCCGGGTTGCGCTGGGCTTTTTCTGAGGCCTGCAGATCAATGGGCATGAGTAATGCCAATGCCGCGACGTTATTCATCAACGCCGACAGTGCAGCCGATACCCCTGCCATCACACCGATGTGGCGCCGAATACTGCGCGCACCATCCAGAATGGCCCCGGCCATCATTTCGATCGCGCCGGAGAGGTAGAGCCCGCGGCTGATAATGAGCACCAGCGCAATAATGATAACGGCGGGATGGCCAAAGCCGGCAAACACTTCTTCTGTGGGAATGAGCCCCAACAGGTAGGCAATGAGCAGTGCCCCGAAGGCGACCAGGTCGTAGCGATAGCGGCCCCAAATCAGGAACACAAATAGCGCGCCGATCAGCGCAAACAAAATTCCCTGATCAGTGGTCACATGGACGCTCGTTAGTCAGCAGCGGTGACCTGCCGCTCGAGCTCTTCATGGAAATGGCTCACGCGACACTCGATCTCATTCAACCAGCAGCCCTGAAAGCCTTCGGAGTGCATGCCCTGCTGGGCGTGTGCCAGCAGTGACAGATCCTGGTCGATGGTGTCGGTCATTGTGGCTTTGCCGGCGATCACGTCGGAGTAATCAAAAGACTCCCACTCGGGCCGGCCGCTCTTGCCCGAACTCTCGCTCCGTTTTTCCTTGAGGTTGTCGGTGCCCTCCAGAAAACGCTGCTCTTCGCTGTTGGGGAAACGCTCAAAAGAGAGCTTGTCCAGATAGCACAGGTTGGGGTCGGTGGCGTGGGGGCGCAGCCGCATCAACCACAGCATCTCGGGTTGATAGGTAAGGATGGCATTCGGGAATACGTTGGTCTGAATCACATCGGTGAGTTCTTCGTCCGAGAAGTTGCCGTAGTAGGGCTCGGTCTTTTCGAGCTCGCGTTTGGCAACCCGAATCGCCGCCTGAATCTCATCAACCTTGCCCTCGTATTTCGCGGGGTCTAGGCCAAAGGCCTTGAGCTGCATGGTCAAGAGATCGGTGGGCTTATCCGGGGTGGAGAACAGCGAGTCGGTGGTGGCGCCGGGTACCCAAACGCGGGTATGGCCGCCCTCGTAGCACTCGCTAAGTGATTCTGTGCAGTCTACAAAGCGCCGGTGCTGCGGGTGCAGGTAGTGCACGTGGTAGAGCTCGCTGAAGTTATCGAGCACCGCCTTCCAGTTGCAGTTGATCGACACGGTCTGGTCCTGCACCAGCGTGAGGTTGCCAAACTCGTAGTGCTCCATGATCGGGAGCATATCTTTCAAAAAAACAGTGAGCGGCTCGGCGTCGGTATCGAAGTTAATCCAGTAAAAGCCCAGCGCTTCCTCGCAGCGCACTTTGGGCAGGCAAATGGTTTGCTCGGGCAGACCCTCCTGAAAGCCTTCCTGATGCGGGGCGTAGATCAGATCGCCATCGGTACCGTAGCGCCAGCTGTGGTAAGGGCAGCGGAAGTTCTCGGTACTGCCGGCATGATCATCGACCAACCGCACGCCGCGGTGCTGACACACGTTGTAAAAAGCCTGCACGCTACCTGCGCCATTGCAGGTGAGCAGGATGCTCTCGGGGCCGAGGTCCAACACCACGTAATCGCCGGGGTCGGTGAGGTCCGACACGTGCACGGCGGCGATCCAGCTTTTGGCCCATACGGTCTGCCATTCACGGGCATACCAATCGGCACTGATGTAGCGCTCCTTGGAGAAGTTTTTAATCTGCCCGCTGTAGGCCTCGCGGCCCTGCTGGTTGAGTGGCTGTTTGGCGTTCATACCTATGCCTCGGTGTTTTTATGGTCTCAGTCAGTCACTGAGCAGGGTGGTGAACTGCTGCTCCAGCGTTGCCACCCCGGCCCCCACCAGAGACTCTACTGCAAGCGCGGCCTCATCGGGAAATATCGCGGTTTTACCCTCGCACAGGCCGCTCACGATGGTGGCGGCGCTTTCCATGGCATCGGCCAATGACGCGGTGCTGCCGGCGGTCATATCGGTGGCGGTTGGGCCCGGATACACCCCGACGCAGTGAATGTTCGCGTGCTTGAGGCGCAGACCTTGCGTAGCCGCATGCAGTGCGGCCTTGCTAGTGCAGTAACCCTCGCAGCCGGGCACGCTGGCAAAGGCCGCCATCGAAATCATGTTCACGATCATCGGTTGGCTGCTCCCTCGGAGCGAGGGCAGTAGCGCATCGATGAGTCGCAAAGGGTTGTGCAGGTGCAGGCCCATCATGGCTTCGAGATTGATCCTTTCCTCAGCGGGGTCTGCCGCGCTGGGGATCAGGATGCCGGCGTTATTGATCAGCACGTCGAGCGTATCGATCGATGCCGCCGCAGTCGCCACAGATTCCCCATCCGCAATATCCAGCTGGCACCAGTGGAGGCGCGGGTCCTCGAAATCACCCGGGGTTGTGCGACAGCCCGCGTGGATTATTTTCGGCGAGTACTGCAAGATCGTCTTACAGAGTGCAGCCCCCAAACCGCGGTTGGCGCCGGTGATAAGTACCGAGCGATCTTTGAGATCAAACCGTGGCAGGGTGGGGGCCATAGGCATGAGTCATAAACAATAAAAAGTGAGGCTTAAATGAAACAGTTTGCGAGCGGACATGCAATGCAGAGCGCGTGGGTGGTCGATGATCTCGACACGGCAGTAGATGCGTGGCTCAAGGTGGGCATTGGCCCGTTCTTTTATGTGGAGTACGCCCCGGATCTGTTTGAAGAGAGCACCTACCGGGGTAGCCCGAGCCCGATCTCGATGAAGATTGCATTGGCCCAGGCGGGCGACATGCAGATCGAGCTCATTGAGCCCACTGGTGACCAAGCCAATATCTATCGCGACACGGTGCCCGAGGGCAAAACCGCGTTTCACCACCTGTGCTACTGGACCGACGACATCGACGGTGAGATAGCGAGCCTCGTGGCGCAGGGTTATGAGGTGGCGGCCACCGGCGTGGTAGCGGGCAGTGGTGCGACCTTTGCCTATGTCGACACCAGTCCGGTGCTAGGGCACATGACGGAGCTGCTGACCTACTCAGATGACATCAAAGGGCTTTTCGATATGGTGGCGGCGGCTTCGATCGACTGGGACGGAAGCGACCCCAAGCGCCCGCTGGGCTAGGAGGCAACCATGGCCTACACACCCGAAGAGCTCTCCGATATGCAGTGTATACGCGATGCAGCATTACGTTACTGCCGCGGCGTGGACCGCCTCGACGTGGAACTCATGAAATCAGCCTACTGGGAGGGCGCCACCGATGACCACGGCGTGTTCGTGGGCGACGCCTGGGAATTTTGCGAGATGTGCATGGAGGCGCACCTACCGTGGCGCAGCACTAACCACTGCATTTTGAATCACTCCATTGAGCTGATTGATGATCACACCGCCACTGGCGAGATCTACAACGTGACCTATCTTTTTCAGGATGCCGGGCCGGTGCTCGATCTGTGGGTGGGGCGCTACCTAGACAAGTACGAGAAGCGCAGCAATGAGTGGCGCATTATTGAGCGGGTCTGCGTGCACGAAGGTACGCATTCGGCGCCAGTGAGTGCCATGGAATTTGATACCAGCAATTTCCGTCAGGGGAGTTTTGATCGCCCCACCTCAGGACGACCCATCGGGCCGTGAGAGGGTCGCGTAGCAACCCATGCTGTACGCTTTTCGCTTGCGATGAACACACGCCTTGGGTGTGGCTACCGCATTGCGTTACGTTCAGCCCTGAGCACAAACTCAAACGCAAGTTCAAATTTTTGATAGGCGCTATATGTCGCCCCCTTCTGAAGGCGGGGCAACACACGGCGACCGTCGCATTCTTTACGCTGTGCTCAACCGCTTCACCGGCTGTGCTGGCTGATACGTTGATTACTAATGCCCGCATTATTGATGGCACGGGATCCGGTGCCTTAGTAGGTAGCGTGCGCCTTACCGATGACCGCATTACTGCGGTGGGCGAGCTCACGCCAAATGAAAGCGATGACGTCATCGATGCAGGTGGTTTGGTACTGGCTCCCGGCTTTATCGATACCCACAGTCATTCAGATCGTCTGATTCTCACAGAGCGCGACGCGCTGGCTAAAATCGCTCAGGGGATTACCACCGCGGTGGTAGGGCAGGATGGTGACGCGCCGTATCCGCTAGCCAATTTCTTTGGAGCACTGGAGGCGACACCCCCCAAGGTCAACATTGCTGCCTACGCCGGCCACAACACCCTGCGCGATGAGGTGATGGGTGCGGATTTCAGGCGCGCCGCGAGCGATGATGAAATTAATGCGATGTCTGTGCTGCTTGAGCAAGAGCTGGCGGCAGGCGCGGTGGGGCTCTCGACTGGCTTGGAATACGAGCCCGGTATTTACAGCGAGACCCGCGAGGTGGTGCAGTTAGCGCAGCTGACCGCTGACGCGGGTGGTCGCTATATCAGCCACATCAGAAGCGAGGATCGGTGGTTCGACGACGCGCTGGAGGAAATTATTCAAATTGGCCGCGCGACTGGCATGCCGGTGCAGATATCACACCTTAAGTTGGCAATGGCCTCGCAATGGGGCCGAGCTCCTTGGGTCATTGAGCGTCTCAACGCGGCGAGAGAAGAGGGCATCGACCTCACCGCCGATATCTACCCCTATACCTACTGGCAGTCGCATATGATGGTGTTGTTGCCCGAGCGGGACCCGCGTGACCTGGACGCGATCGACTTCGTGATGACCGAGCTCGCGCCTCCTGACGGCATTATCTTCACGCATTTTCCAGCCAAGCCTGATTACGTGGGCATGACGCTCACCGAGGTTGCCGCCGCTCGCGAGCAGCGTCCTAGAGAAGCTTTTTCCGCTCTGGCACAGATGTCGATTGCGCACGAGGAAGCGACCGGCGAGATGGGAGACATGATGATTGGTACCAGCATGCGCGACGATGACATCGCCGCCTTTATCGCGTGGCCTCACACCAACATCTGCACGGACGGCAGCCTGCGTGACCGTCACCCCCGGGGCGCGGGGAGCTTTCCCCGCGTGTTGGCGCGCTATGTGCGCGAGCAAGGTGTGCTGAGCCTGGAAAGTGCGATTCATCGCATGACAGGCCTGTCGGCGCAGCACATGGGCTTTGCCGAACGGGGCGTGATAGCGCCGGGCAGGGTGGCCGACTTGGTGCTCTTTAATCCCAACACCGTGAGGGATCGGGCGACCACCAGCGAGCCCTTTGCACCCTCCGAGGGCATCCACAGCGTGTGGGTGGCGGGGGAGCGGGTGCTTCACGAAGGCGAGGTGAGCAAGACCTTTCCCGGGCGCGTGATTCGCCGAGCCAACGCACAGCAATGACCGAACTGCCCTCGCCGCATCTGTTGTTTTTGGGGGATGTCACCAACCCTCTCGATGCGAAAACCGCGATGGGTTTACGCGACTGGCGACCCGAGCGCTGCATTGGACAATACCGCTTACCCGGTTGCGCTGTGGATCTCGGCTTGCCCGAGATGGATTTCAGTGAGGCGGCAACCGCGGGCGCGAGAAGCGTGGTGATTGGCGTAGCGCCCTCGGGTGGCGTACTCAAGGCTGAGTGGGTGTCTGTGCTGGCTGAGGCGGTTAGGTCGGGACTCTCTTTGGTCAGCGGTTTACATCGCAAGTTGAGTGAAGAGTCAGAGTTCGTTGAAGCCGCTGCGGCGTCGGGGCAGCAACTCATTGATATTCGGGTGCCACCTGCGTCGATCTCGATCGCCACAGGGCGGCAACGGTCAGGCAAGCGACTATTAATGGTGGGCACTGATTGCTGTGTGGGGAAAAAATATTCTGCGCTCTCACTTCACAAGGCATTGCAGGAGCGGGGGATCGCCGCCACGTTCAGAGCCACGGGCCAGACCGGTATTTTGATCGCGGGCGGGGGCATCCCGATGGATGCGGTGGTGTCGGATTTTCTCTCGGGCGCCGCGGAAACGCTTACACCTGATGCCGCATCTGATCACTGGGATGTCATTGAAGGTCAGGGGTCTCTGTTTCACCCGGCGTATGCCGCAGTTACCCTCGGATTGCTTCATGGTAGCCAGCCCGATGCCATAGTGCTGTGTCACGGGTCGGGTCGAACGTCGATCGACGAGTACGAGGACTATCCCGTGCCTGATTTGCGCGAGTGTGTCACTCAGTATGAACAGGCTGCTAGGGTCACCAACAGGGTATCGAGTATTGTCGGCATTACCCTGAATACTCAGGGCCTCAGTGATGACGAAGCGCTTAATGCCTGCAGAGACGCCAGCACTTTAACGGGTCTGCCTTGTGTCGACCCCATGCGCCATGCGCTCGACCCCATTATCGATGCGCTGCCCTAGCGTGCTTCCTTCCATGGCGCTTGAGATCGCGGCAGAGAGCATGCGCAACGGGGCTCTTGTTAAAGTGTCGACACGATGAAACTCACCCTGACGCCGCAGCGCTGGGACATGGTCGCGCCCTTTGTCACGGCGGGAGAGACCGTCAACCACATTGATGTGTTGCACGTTATGCTCGAGCACGAGGGTCTCGAGGGCCGAGCCGAAACCATGGGCGTGGACTACTTTGGTGAGACTGTTGCGAGCCTGCAGGCCGAGCTCTCAGCGCTAAATCCCTTGGCGATCGAGCATTTAGACCGAGAGGCAGTGCACACCTTGCTACCGCCCGGCGGCAGCCGCAATGGTCTCGACTGCGCGCTGTGGGATTTACAGGCCAAACAGACCGCAGGTGGGATCAGCGCGCTGACAGGTATCACCCTGACGCCACTGAACACGCTGT
>Ga0160423_10000291_pt1 | contig 39778 bp, 41 predicted proteins | sample CRUFie14St8metaG_FD_108191 | JGI IMG/M metagenome (GOLD analysis project Ga0160423, IMG submission 108191) | Marine microbial communities from the Costa Rica Dome - CRUD Field 142mm St8 metaG | ecosystem: Environmental > Aquatic > Marine > Oceanic > Photic zone | place: Costa Rica: the Eastern...
CCATTAAGAAAAAAGCAGACAATGCCATTGCAATTTTTCTTCCTATTGAAGACTTTAGAATCTGGGCCATAGAGAGAATATTGAATTAACAAAGCAAAGGTAGTTCACAACTAGCTTTTAGGCAATTACTTTAGGCATTAATTTTTGATATTTAGAATTTTTTTAAATTAACTTTTGGCATATTTCTGTTTTTAAATTAAATTTTTTAGGATTTGAGCTAAAATATCTACTTTTGGGAAAAGATAAAAAATGAAATATCTAACTATAGATTCGAAGTTATTTAAAAAAAATAGATCGAAGTTTGTCAGTCAAATGCTTCCAAATTCTATAGCTATTTTTAACTCAAATGATATTTTTAGCACTGGGGCAGATAGTACTTTGCCTTTTTATCAGCATCGCAATATTTTTTATTTAAGCGGAGTTGATCAAGAAGAGAGCATTTTAGTTTTAAATCCAAATGCTAATGATCCAGCTCATAAAGAAATTTTGTTTTTAAAAGAAACGAATGACCATATTACCATTTGGGAAGGTGAAAAACTAAATAAAGATCAAGCAAAAAGTTCAACCGGAATTCAATCCATTTATTGGTTGGATGAGTTTGAAACAATTTTCTCTAAGCTGATGACTAATGTTGATAAAGTTTATTTTAATAATAACAATCATTACAGAAAAGCAGTTGAGATGCAGACTAGAGAGGATCGCTTTCTAATTTGGCTAAAATCTAATTACCCAGAGCATAAAATTGAATACAGTTTTCCGATTATGGAAAAACTTCGTGGTGTTAAAGAGCCTGAGGAGATTGAATTAATTCAAAAAGCTTGTAATATTACAGAAAAAGGGTTTAGGAGAGTTTTAAAATTTTTAAAACCTGGAGTTATGGAGTTTCATGTTGAGGCTGAATATTCCCATGAGTTTTTGAGAAATAGGTCTAAAGGTTTTGCTTACACTCCAATAATTGCTTCTGGATACAATGCTTGTGTATTACATTATATCAATAATAATATGCAATGCAAAGATGGTGATATGCTGTTGATGGATGTTGGAGCAGAATATGCTAACTATTCTAGTGATATGACTAGAACAGTTCCAGTAAATGGTCGTTTTACTGATCGTCAAAAATCTGTATATCAGGCAGTGCTTAATGTTAAAAATGAAGCATCAAAAATGTTGATTCCTGGTACTTTATGGGAGGAATATCATGTTGAAGTTGGTAAGTTGATGACATCTGAACTTATAAGTCTTGGATTGCTAGACAAATCTGATATTCAAAATCAAGATCATAAAAATCCAGCATATAAGAAGTATTTTATGCATGGCACTTCTCATCACATGGGGTTAGATACTCATGACTATGGTGATCTTAAAACTCCAATGGTTGCTAATATGGTTTTCACTGTTGAACCAGGAATATACATACCAGAAGAAAATTTAGGTATACGTTTAGAAGATGATGTGGTAATAAAAAATTCAGGAGCCCCAATTAACTTAATGAAAAGTATACCAATTGAAATTGAAGAGATTGAAGAAATTATGAATAGCTGATTTATTGTTAGCTACAAGGAAATTTTTATATTTTCTACTTTGTAAGTTTTTTTATCCCCAATAGATTCAACAGTTGATTTAAGAATATGTTTATCAATTTTATTTAAATCAAATAAAACTGAAGCAGTTTCATTTTTGAAGTCAACTTTTACTAAAGATGTACCATCTAGATTTGATAATTTTTTTTCAATTGTCTTAGCACAGCCCATTTCGCAAGTCATTCCTTTGATTTCAAAGGTTGCGGTTGCAAGTTTATTATTAATCAAAGATTCATCAATGATACTGTCAACATCATTATTTTGAATATATACGACTTCAGCTTTAGGATCTTTGCAATTTTGAGCAAAAAACAAAAACAAAATTAGCAGATAAATAGGTTTCAAAATTTTAATAGATTATTATTTAATTGTAATTCAAATTTAATATTTTTTTAGCATTGATTGATATTATTTATTTCAATTTTGTGTCTCAATTTTTTGAAATGAATAACATTATTAGAAAATGGATTTTTTTATTACTTCTATCTTTGATATGGGGAAGTTCATTTATTTTAATAAAGAAAGGTTTAATTGGTCTGACTCCCCTTCAATTAGGAAGTTATAGGATTGTTATATCTTCTATTATTATTTTTCTTTTTGGGTTTAAAAGTTTAAGAGGATTAAATAAAAAAAAATGGAAATGGTTAGCGATATCAGGGTTTTTGGGAAGTTTTTTCCCTTCCTTTTTGTTTGCTTACGCTGAGTTAGAGGTTGATAGTGCAATAGCTTCAGTTCTTAATTCATTAGTTCCTCTTAACACTTTAATATTGGGTTATTTATTTTTTAAAATTAAATCCAATGGTTTTCAAATTATTGGAGTTATTATTGGATTTATTGGGGCTATTTTTTTAATCCTTGAAGGTTATGTTATAAATCCTAACAACAATTATAACTATAGTGTACTTATTATTTTGGCAACACTAATGTATGCTGCAAATGTGAATATAATTAAACGTTATCTAAGTGATATACGCCCTTTGACAATTACTGTAGCAAATTTTACTACCATAATAATTCCATCCTTACTAGTTTTGATTTTTTCAGGCGGTTTTGATAATGTGACAATTTCAAATTCATCATTTTTTCCATCATTAGGGTTTGTAGTTGTTTTATCATTTTTTGGGACTGCATTGGCAAAGATCTTATTTAATACCCTAATACAGATTTCAACTCCAGTTTTTGCATCATCTGTAACTTACTTAATGCCTTTAGTTGCTTTAGGTTGGGGAATTTTAGATTCTGAGGTTTTTAGTATAAATCAAGGATTAGCATCACTATTGATACTGAGTGGAATATATCTTTCAAATAAACGAAATAAAAAAGACCGCTAACTGACGGTCTTTTTTATTTGATTAATTTTTAAGGTCTATTTGAAATCTTCATCTGTAACTCCAGAATTAATGAGAACTTCATTGGCTTTAAACCCTATGACTTGAGGGCCAGTAGTGATTTCACGACTGAAAGGGATTAATACGCCATTTACTTCTTTATAATCAGAATGAATAGTTATTGACGTAAAACTTTGACCTTGTGCTTCTTCAGTACTTTCCTCTTTAAGTAAAAGACCTGTTGAGGCATCATAGTAGCGGAATGATTCTTTTGTACCGATAACTTTTATTTTGTATGCATCAGTACCATTTAGATCTCCTAAACTTACTAGTTCAATTTCTTCAGATGAGTAGTGTGCTTCTGGGAAAAGTCCTTTTTGGCTTGACTGCTCAGTGATGTCTTCTTCACTCATAGGTTGCTTCATACCTTGTTGTTCAGCATAGCCTGTATTTCCATCAAATTTTTGTTTCATAATTGTACCCATTCCAGCAATACTCATTTCCATAGACATTTTATTTGGTGACTTAGATTTTAAAACTGCAGTTGGTTTGAATGGTGCTCCTTCAATTGTAACTTCAGCGCTGATCATTAAAGTATTAACATTGTCAACAGCAGATTTTCCTCCAATGGCTTCTATGTAATCTTCCATTACGGTTAGTGCTGTAACACCTTCAGGAATTGGTTTAGAAATCTCAGGTTTTTCAGTTGGATTTGCCTTTTTATCAAAATATTTTATTGGAAGATTTGATCCATTCCATTCGATTTTCTCTACGTTTTCTAAAATATCTGCAGCCTTACCTACAAGTACTATTCTGGCTTTTTCGTCTGTGAAATATTTATTTGCAATCCTTTGCACATCTTCTACAGTTACAGCGTTAATATTGGCGATATAATTTTTGTAAAAATCTTCAGGAAGTTTATTCGTTTTAATAGAAAGTGCACGTCTTGCAGCAACAGTTTTATCTTCAGATTGAAGGATAAAATTACCCAAAAACTTTGCTTTAGCATTTGAAAGCATTTCAGCATCAACAGGTTCAGTTTTAATTCTTTTAATTTCTTTTAGAATTTCAACTACAGCACTATCAGTTACCATGTTACGAACTTTTGTTGAAGCCATAAATGATGAGTTGTACCATCTGCCAGTCCCAAGATTAGATCTTGCCCCATAAGTATATCCGTGTTCTTCTCTTAAATTCATATTTAAGTAAGATCCAAAAGCACCACCTAGAATATAATTAGCAACAAGTCCAGCATGATAATCTTTATCAGTCATTTTCAATGGTGACACGCTCATTACCGCTAATTCAGTTTGTACAGCATTTGGAACATCTACAAAGTTAATTTCTGTTGTTGCTACATCATTAAAAGAAGGATATTCAGGAATTGTAACAGCTCCTGACTCCCAACCCTTTAAGTAATTTTTTAAAAGTTTCTTTACTTCTTTCACTGTTATATCACCTGTAAATAATAAATACCCATTTGAAGGTTTAAAACGATCGTTATAAAAGTCAATAACGTCTTGTAATGTTACATTATTTACAGTTTCTTCTGTAACAATTTCTCCAGAAGGGTGGTTTTTACCATAAAAGAAGGCTCCTCTGACATCACTTGCAATTGCAGCAGCGCTATTTTCACCTGATTTTAATCCCTCAATTAGTTGTTCTTTTTCAAAGTCTAGCTCTTTTTGATTGAATTTAGGTTGTAATGCAGCCTCAGCAAATAATGAAAATACTTCATCTTTATATTTGGCCAAACAATACCCAAAACCTCCGTTTGGACTAACATTAATTGAAGCACCTAAGAAGTCAACTTTTTCAGCGAATTCATCTTTATTGCTTTTTTGAGTTTCTTTACCAAGTAATGATCCTGTTAAGCTTTGTACCCCAGCTATATCTCCTTCAAATACTGGAGGGTTATTTAAGTTTAAACTCCAGCTTACTACAGGGAATTTAGTATCGTTTGCAACTAAAACAGTTAAACCATTTTTAAGTTTAAATTCCTTGGCCTCTCTTAAATTTACCTCTGGCGTTGGCCCTGATGCAGGAATTTTAGATCTGTCAATTTGAGCAGTTGCAGTAAATCCAATCAGGATTGCAATTAGTGTATATATAAAATGTTTTTTCATGACTTTTTATTATTATTTAGAAGCTTCTTTGTTAGGGTCAGATCCTGAAAGATACTTAAGTTCAACTCTTTGGTTAGGATTTAAATATGTTTTGGCTACTCTCATTATATCTTCCTTAGTTATTGTTCTATAAATATCTAATTGTTCATTAATTCTGTTTGTATCGCCCTGTAACATATTGTATGTAGCAAGAGATGCGGCTATACCTTCAACACTTGAATTAGCTTGAACATAGCTTGTTTCAAATGAATTTTGAAGCTTTTGAAACTCTCTATCACTTATTAATTCGGTTTGTAAAGTTTTAATTTCGTCATCCATAGTGCTTTTAAGCATCTCCCAGTCTGGATCACCTTTAATAAGTGCTCCCATAGTATAAGTGCCATAATCTTGACTAGCTTGATTGAATGCCAAAACTTGCAAAGCAACCTTATCTTTATCAACCATTCTCTTATACATTCTTGAGCTATTTCCGCCAGTTAAAATTGAAGAAATATAATCAAGCACATAAGCGTCTTTATCAACAGATTTTGGTGTGATATAAGAAAAGATATAGGCTGGTATTTGAATGTTTGGATCATATTCAGTAACTATACGAGTTTCAGTGATTTCTGGCTCAACAACAGGCTGAATTATGTTGCGTTCAGCGTTATTCGGTATTGGACCAAAATAGTCAGCAATCATTTTTTTTGTTTCATCGACATTTATATCCCCAGCAACTACTAAAACCGCGTTATTTGGATTGTAATATTTATTATTGAAATCAATAAATTCATCCAATTTTGCAGCATTTAAATCTTCCATTGAACCAATTACAGAACGGCCATATGGATGCTTCTTGAAAAGATGGGGGTTAATTCCGGTTCTATAAATGATTTTCCCATAGGGAGCATTGTCAATTCTTTGACGTTTTTCCTCTTTAACAACTTCATTTTGAGTATCTACTCCAATTTGCTCAATAATTGGATGAAGCATTCTTTCACTTTCCATCCACAAACCAATTTCTAATTTATTAGATGGAAATGTTTCGTAGTAATATGTTCTATCTTGTGTGGTATTTGCATTATTACTCCCTCCATTTGCTGAAACAATATCAAACCATTTTCCTCTTTCAATATTTTTTGTTCCTTCAAATAAAAGATGTTCAAAAAAGTGTGCAAAACCTGTTCTTCCAACAACTTCATCTTTTGCACCAATTTGATACATCACTCCTACTGTAACAACAGGAGCAGCATTTTCTTGATGGAGAATTACATGTAATCCATTATCCAAATCGTATTCTATGAAGTCAACTTTTTGCGCAATTAAATTGTTGCTTAAAAGTAGACCCACAGAAAATAGCAATAAAATTTTTTTCATTTTTTGATTATTTTGATTTTTTGATAAGACGATGAATATATGATTTTGTTACATCGTGGATCCAAATATAAATAATTTATTGGTTAATTAAAGTTTAACAAGAAAACAATGAAATAAAATAGTTTGTTATTTGATTATTAAAAATTATATTTGCACCCGCCTAAAAGAATTTTTTTAGGTATTAAGATAAAAAATATAAATCGTTACGCTATGTACGCAATTGTAGAAATAGCAGGGCAACAATTCAAAGTTGAAAAAGACCAAAAAGTCTATGTTCACCGCTTACAAGCTGAAGAAGGGAAAAAAGTCTCATTTGACAATGTTCTTCTCTTAGCTGATGGTGACAAAGTTACTGTAGGCGCCCCAGCTATAGACGGAGCTCAAGTTGGAGCTAAAGTCTTAAATCACCTCAAGGGTGATAAAGTAATAGTCTTTAAGAAAAAAAGACGAAAAGGATACAGAGTCAAAAATGGTCATCGCCAAGCATTAACTGAAATTCAAATTGATAATATTATTGCATCAGGTGCAAAAAAACCAGTTGCACCAAAAAAATCAACAGCAAAGGCAGTAACAAAAAAATCAACTACAGCAAAGCCTAAAGTAGCTGAAGTAAAAGCACCTGCTCAGGATTTTAGCAATATGACTGTATCACAATTAAAAGAAATAGCTAAGTCAAAAGGAATAACTGGAATTTCTTCAATGAAAAAAGCAGATTTAATATCAGCTTTAAGCTAAAAAAGTTCTAACATTAAAAATTGAAATAAAATGGCACATAAAAAAGGAGTCGGAAGTTCAAAAAATGGTAGAGAATCGGAGTCAAAACGCCTTGGAGTAAAAATCTTTGGTGGGCAACCTGCTATTGCTGGCAATATTATTGTTAGACAACGTGGTACAGCGCATAATGCTGGAGAAAATGTTTATGCAGGTAAAGATCATACGCTTCATGCTAAAATTGACGGAATTGTAAAGTTCGAAAAAAAGAAGAACAATAAATCATATGTTTCTATTGTTCCTTTTGAAGCCTAATCATTTGTAAAGATTAAATATAAGCCTCGTAAATCACGAGGCTTTTTTTGTAAAAAATCAAATTAATTTCTCATAGGCTAGCCGTAAGTCACCATTTTCGAGGGAGATAATACCACAATAATTATAATTAAGTTTTAAGAGTAAATTTTGCATACCTAAATTATCTATATGGGTATCAATTCGCATCGACTTGATTTTATTTTTTTTCAAAAACATTTCAAATGCTTTAAAAATAAATTTTGAAACACCACTTCTCCTATTTTTTTTTGCTATTGCCATTCTATGAATAACCCCGTACCTATCACTATTTGAGCTAATCCATTTTCCGTCAATAACTTTGTAGGTAGGCTCTAATCTTGTAGAAAACATAGCTGTAGCAATAACATTATCACTATTTGATTTAACCAAATAGGATTCTTTATTTATTATATCATTAATTATAATATCAGTATTTGGATAGTCATTTTGCCATTGGTCTATATTTTGCTCTTTTAAATATTCCTGGGCATCACAAATGATTGTCATTATTGAAGTTAAATCTTTTTTTGTAGCTTTAACGAGATTCATATCAAAAAAAAGTCAAAACTTAATGTTTTGACTTGGTAATATATTTTTAATAACGATAGTATCCGGGCTTAAATGGACCTTTTTGTTCTACCCCAATATAATCTGCCTGATCTTTTCTTAGTTCAGTTAGCTCAACACCAATTTTATTTAAATGTAGTTTAGCTACTTTTTCATCAAGATGTTTTGGTAGCATATAGACTTTGTTTTCATAAGCGTCTTTATTCATCCAAAGCTCAATTTGAGCAAGAACTTGATTTGTAAATGAGTTACTCATTACAAAACTTGGGTGGCCTGTTGCACAGCCAAGATTTACTAGTCGTCCTTCTGCAAGTATAATAATGTCATTATTGTCAATTGTGTATTTGTCAACTTGAGCTTTAATTTCGTCTTTTGTGTCACCATAGTTTTCATTTAACCAAGCCATATCAATTTCATTATCAAAGTGACCAATATTACAAACTATAGTTTTGTCTTTCATTGACATAAAATGTTTTCCGCTAACAATATCTTTATTACCTGTTGCGGTGACAACAATATCAGTAACAGGCAAAACAGTTTCTAATTTTTTAACTTCAAAACCATCCATTGCTGCTTGTAAAGCACAAATTGGATCAATTTCAGTAATAGTAACAATACTTCCAGCTCCTCTAAATGATGCAGCAGTTCCTTTTCCCACATCGCCATAACCGCAAACCACAACGCGTTTTCCAGCTAACATAATATCTGTTGCTCTTCTTATAGCATCAACTGCACTTTCTTTACATCCATACTTATTATCAAACTTACTTTTTGTTACAGAGTCATTTACATTAATTGCAGGCATAGATAGGGTTCCGTTTTTCATTCTTTCATATAATCTATGTACTCCAGTTGTAGTTTCTTCGCTAAGTCCATTGATTCCAGAGATTAGCTCAGGATATTGGTCAAATACCATATTTGTTAAATCACCGCCATCATCTAGAATCATGTTAAGGGGTTTTCGGTCTTCACCAAAAAATAAAGTTTGCTCAATACACCAATTAAACTCTTTCTCACTCATTCCTTTCCATGCATATACTGCAATTCCTGCATCGGCAATTGCGGCTGCAGCTTGGTCTTGTGTCGAGAATATATTACATGAGCTCCATGTAACTTCAGCTCCGAGCGCAATTAGTGTTTCGATAAGTACAGCTGTTTGAATAGTCATGTGAAGGCAACCAGCTATACGGGCACCTTTTAAAGGTTGGCTATCTTTGTATTCTTCACGTAAACTCATTAAACCAGGCATTTCAGATTCAGCAAGTTTGATTTCTTTTCTTCCCCAATCAGCTAATGTCATATCTTTAACTTTGTAGGATACATAGGGTAGGGTCTTTACACTCATTAGATAAAATTTAATTTATAGCATTTGGGTCAAATAACCAAAATAGCGTAATTTAGTTTTTCTCAATTGCAAAGATAACTATTAACTTTTAATTTTTAGATGCCACTTTATAAATCTATTGAAGTCAATTCACAAACAAATGTTAAAATTTGGCACATTAATGAGTCATTAGATCTATTAAAATCGAAGGTTGAATTAAAAGACGAAAATTTGAATAAATTAAGTTCTATTAAAAGTGACGTACGTAAAAAAGAATTTTTAAGCATTAGACTACTTTTAAAATCATTTGGATTATCCGACTATGATTTAATTTACGACAGTTTTGGTAAACCAATTTTAAAAAATGGATGTTTTATTTCTATTACTCACTCAGTTGATTATTCTGCGATTGCAATTAGTAAGTTTCCAATCGGAATTGATATTGAAAAAAAGCGTGATAAAATTTTAAAAATTGCTTCTAAATTTATAGGCTTTGAGGCTAATTATTTAATCAATAAAAATCATTTTTACTTGAGAAACTTAACAATCATTTGGGTTATTAAAGAGGCTTTGTATAAGTTATATTCAAAGCCCGGTATTTCATTTAAGAACCAATTATTAGTAATCCCATTCGGGGAGGATAATGAAACAATTGCATGGATATTAGATGGTAAAAATCGGCTAAGTTGTGATGCTTCCTATATTGAATTTGAAAATTATATTTTTGCTTTAGTAACACCAAAACAGTGAAAGAATTTATTGATTTTTTTTTTCAACCTTATTATGCTAATTCAGCATTTGATATCTTACTAGAATTAATTGCTGTGTCTTTTGGAATTGCGAGTGTCATATTTGCAAAAAGTGAAAATATAATGGTTTTTCCAACAGGGATAATTAGTACAATTTTATATATTATAATATGTTACAAATTCATACTATATGGGGATATGTTAATTAATATTTACTATACCTTGATGAGTCTTTATGGATGGTATGTGTGGAGTTTTAAAGTCTCAGGTAATAATATTGTTATTACAACTTCAAAAAAAGATGACTCAGTAAAGTCAGTATTTATATTTTTAAGTACTATTGTTATAATTTCTAGTACCTATATTTACTTTGAGAGAATGAAGCATATGACAGATTATTTAGATACTTTTACATCTGCTATTTTTTTCACTGCGATGTGGTTAATGGCAAATAAAAAAATTGAACATTGGATATTTTGGATTATTGGAAATTCAATTTCTATTCCATTATATTTTGTTAAGGGTCTCGGTTTTTCAAGTATACAATTCACAATATTTTTAATTTTAGCCATAATTGGTTATAGGGAATGGAAGAAAAACTTAATCAAATAAAATCAAACTGTATTAAAATTGTTTTTTTTGGACCAGAATCTACTGGTAAATCAACTTTATCTGATGCTTTAGCCAAGCATTATAAATCAGTATGTGTGCCAGAATATGCTAGAGATTTTTTACAACGTAAATGGGATATGCTCGGGAAGACTTGTGAAAAACAGGATTTGTGGCCCATAGCTAAAGGTCAAATAAAGTCAGAGAATGAAATTTCGAAGAAAGCTAATAAAGTTCTTTTCTGTGATACAGATTTATTACAAACCAAGGTTTATTCAAAAATGTACTATTCAGGGTATTGTGATCCCAGGATCGAAAAAAGTGCTAAAAAAAATCGTTATGATCTTTATTTTTTATGCGATGTCGATATCCCTTGGGTTCCCGACGATTTAAGAGATAAACCATATGAAAGAAAACTTATGTTTAAAGCATTTGAAAATGAACTTCAAAAAGAAAATTGTAAATATGTTGTAATTAAAGGAGATTTTAGTCAGAGGTTTAATACTGCAATTCATCATGTAAATGCTTTACTTGAAAAATTTTAATCAATAACATAACATTAGAATCTAAAAATTTTATTAAATATTGGGGTAATATTAATTTGTTATGTAATTTCGTTATGTTCTCAAAAAAGGGGTGCCGTTAGGCTGAGATCATACCCATTGAACCTAGAACAGGTAATGCTGTTTAGGGAAAAAGAAGTTATTACTTCTATCGCTTATTAATTTAAAAACAAAGAATAATCACCTCTTTTTATTCGATTAAATATAATCGCATGAAAAATTATATTCTTTATCTTATTCTATTAGTAGTAGGATACTCACCACTTTTAGCTCAGGAAATTTCAAAACAAGATTCAATCTATTTACAAGATTTAGACGAAGTTTTTGTAAAATCAGTCAGGGTTGATTCAAAAGCCCCAATTACTCATTCAAATGTTGGAAATGATGATATACGCAAAAGAAATTTGGGGCAAGATATTCCGATTTTATTAAATTATTTACCCTCTGTTGTTTCTTCATCAGATGCTGGTGCGGGAATTGGTTATACATATTTAAGAGTAAGAGGATCTGATGCTACTCGCATAAATGTAACGATTAATGGAATTCCATATAATGATCCTGAAAGCCAAGGGACATTTTGGGTAAATTTAGGGGATTTCGCATCATCAGTTGAAAGTCTACAATTACAAAGAGGGGTTGGCACATCTACAAATGGTTCGGGGGCTTTTGGAGCTAGTTTAAATATTTTAACAGATGCTATTTCAAAAAAGTCAGGCGCTGAAATATCAAATGCTTTCGGATCATATGGGACACAAAAGAATACCGTAAAATTTACAACAGGGTTATTAAATAATCATTTTGAATTTTCTGGAAGACTATCAAAAATTTATTCTGATGGATACGTTGACCGGGCATTTACAAATCTAAAATCTTATTTTATTCAGGGTAATTATGTTGATGATAATACAGTTATTAAAGCAATAACATTTGGAGGAAAAGAAAAAACTTATCAATCATGGTATGGATTGACTAAATCTCAACTTCAGGAAGATCGTACTCAAAATCCATATACTTATGATAATGAAACAGATAATTATTGGCAAGATCATTATCAATTTCATTGGAATGAAAAATTAAATTCTAATTGGGTAACAAATCTTGGTTTAAATTATACTCGAGGTAAAGGGTATTTTGAACAATACAAAGAAGGAAGGAGTGCAGCTGATTATAACAATTTGATTAATGATGATAGTGATGTGATTGTTCGCCGATGGCTTAACAATCATTTTTATGTTATTAATGCCAATGCAACATATAAAAAAAATAATCTTGAAGTTGTTTCTGGGTTATCAGTCAGCGATTACACAAATGATCATTATGGTGAGCTAATTTGGGGTAGTGACTTAGCATCAGGAGTTTCTGTTAGAGATCGTTATTATCTAAGTATTTCAGATAAATCTGATATTAGTATATTTTCAAAAGCTACATTTAATATTTCAGATGCATTTCAAGCATATATTGATCTTCAAACAAGATTTGTAAACTATTCAACAACAGGTCTTACTTCAAACATAAATACGATTGATGTAGATGAAAATTTCAACTTCTTTAATCCCAAATTAGGGTTAACACATAATTTAAATTCATTTAATAGTTTATATTTTTCATTTTCACGAGGCAATAGGGAACCTAACAGGAATGATTATGAAAGTAATCCAAGCGATGTAAAGCATGAAGAGTTGAATGATTACGAATTTGGTTGGAGGCATGAAACTCAAAAGCTAAGTCTAAATGCTAATTTATATTTTATGCAATATAAAAATCAATTAGTTTTAACTGGTGCATTAGATAATGTGGGAGAGTATTTAAGGGAAAATGTTGAAAAAAGTTATCGATTAGGACTAGAGCTCGATTTGAATTTAATTTTATCAGATCAATTTACAATTAATTCAAATTTAGCTTTAAGTAAAAATAAAGTTCAAGACTTGACTATAGATAGGGACGGAGAAAGTCGTAATCTTGGAGACACAAATATTGCATTTTCCCCTAATGTAATTACTACAAATTCAATCCAATATAATCCTAACAATAATTTAAGGGTTTCTTTGATAGGTAAATTTGTTGGAGAACAGTATATGAGTAATACTGATACGCAAGCTTCAAAACTTGATGATTATTTCGTTACAGACTTGAATTTTAGTTATTTGCTTCCGGTGAACTCTATTTTTAAGAAAATTATTTTTTCAGGAATGATAAATAATATTTTTGATTTAGAATATGTTGACAGAGGATACACTTATTTGGACACATGGAGTGGACCTATATCTCAGGAGATTCAAGGCTATTATCCACAAGCTACCAGAAACTTCCTATTAGGAGCTAGTTTTATATTCTAAGTGATTTATTATTAAAAATAATTTTAAGGCTTTAGTTTTTTAATTAGAAATGAATAGTTCATTCCCTATTAATTCTATAAAATATGGTTTTAGGTTACATTGCAGATCTGGATTTTGTAAAGGTTGACCAGTGAACAAGCTATACCTATGTGTTTCATATTCAGGGCAATTATTTGTTGCCTCAACTCCAGAAATAGTTAAAATTGAACATTCACCAAAAGGAATATTTGGGTCAGCGGCATCAAATGCTACATAGCCAGTTCCTGTATTGTTTACGATAAGCCCTCCATTCCCTTCATTGGGGACATAAACAGGATTGCTTGGGAATATTAATTGATTATATTGAGCTAAATTTAAGTTTAGACTTGTTTGAACGCCAAGATTCAAGAGGTTATTACAATTTCTGTCATAGTTATCAGACTTTGAACAATTCTGTATGACCATATTAAGTGCAAGGAAAATTACTAATCTATATAATGCTTTAATCATATTATATTTCTATTTACACAGCAATAATACAATAAAAAATATCAGATATTAAATATTTTGTATATTTGTATATGATCTCGTTCCGGCGAGATCTTTATGTTTTTAAATATCACTAAATCTCCAATTAAAATTTTTTTATTAATGAGTAATGTGTCATATTATACAGCAGAGGGGTTAAAAAAACTCCGCAATGAATTACAACAACTTAAGGATGTAGAACGTGTTAAGGCTTCTAAAGCCATTGCTGAGGCTCGAGATAAAGGAGATTTAAGTGAAAACGCTGAATACGACGCCGCCAAGGAAGCTCAAGGGATGCTTGAGATGCGTATCTCAAAACTTGAAGATACATTAGCAGGTGCCAGATTAATTGACGAATCTCAGTTAGATACATCAAAAGTATTGGTGTTGTCAAAAGTTAAAATTAAAAATCAAGCAAATGGCATGGAATTATCTTATTTTTTAGTGGCGGACGGTGAGGCAGATTTAGCTTCGGGTAAAATATCTGTTAATTCTCCAATTGGCAAAGGTCTTTTAGGAAAATCAGTAGGTGATATCGCAGAAATTAAAATCCCAAATGGTGTGATTAAGTTTGAGATTTTAGAAATATCCCGATAACTATTTATTATGTCATCACTTTTTTCAAAAATTGTAAAAGGCCAGATTCCTTGCTATAAAGTTGCCGAAACTAATGATTTTCTTGCTTTTTTAGATATTAATCCAAACGCAAGAGGACATACCCTATGCATTCCAAAAAAAGAAGTAGATGAATTATTTGAGCTTGATAATAATACTTATAATGGGCTAATGAAATTTTCTAGAGAAGTCGCCATTGCATTGAAAAAAACAATTCCATGTAACCGTATTGGTATGTCAGTAATTGGACTTGAGGTACCTCATGTTCATATACATCTAATTCCAATAAATAGTATAGAAGATATGCAGTTTATAAGAAAACATGATAAACAAACATACCAAGAATTTCAAGAGATTGCAGACGCTATTTCTAAAAACCTATAATTTTTTTAGACTTATTTGAATTGTTGTTCCTATATTAATATCAGACTTTAGCACTTTGATTCTTCCTTTGTGATATTGTTCAATAATTCTTTTAGCAAGTGACAAACCTAATCCCCATCCTCTCTTTTTTGTTGTAAATCCTGTTTCAAATACTCTTCTAAAGTTGTTTTTTGAAATTCCTTTACCAGAATCTGAAATTTCTATAAACACGAATGATCCATTTGTGAAAACTTCAATTTTTATTTTTCCTTTTCCCTTCATAGCATCAATTCCGTTTTTAACTAAATTTTCAATTGTCCATCCATAAAGCTCTTCGCTTAAGTTTACATTATTAATAATATCAGGTATTAATATTTCGTATTCAATTAAACTGCTAGTTCTAGATTTTAAATAGTTTATTGATCTCCTTGTAGCTTCATTAATGTTTATTGATGTCAATTGTGGTATTGAACCAATTTTACTAAATCGTTCTGTTATTGTTTCAAGCTTTGATATATCATTACTAATTTCCTCAATGAATTTTGGATTCACATCTTCTTCTTTGAGTAATTCGTTCCATCCAATTAGAGATGATAGTGGAGTTCCAATTTGATGAGCTGTTTCTTTAGCCATGGCAGTCCATAATTTATTTTGTGACGCTGCTCGGGAGCTTCTGTAAAAAAAATAAATTAAGCTTAAAAACATTAAAATTATCAATACCAGAGCTAAAGGATAATACTTTAATTTTTTTAAAAGAACTGAATTTCCGTAATATAGCGTTGAAAGAACTTTGCCATTATATATTACCTCTAATGGAGTGTTTTCTTTAGCGTAGATTTCACTTAATTTTTGTAGGAATTGTTGAGAGTCTTTTCCTTTTAATTCAATATTTTTTGATTGAAAATTTCCATTAGAATCTTCAATTATCATAGGAGTTGTAGTGTTACTTTGAATAATTTTAAGTGGGAGGTCGCTTATATTGCCATTTAGGTCAAGTGTTTTAGTCAATTCAATTTGTGCACTAGAAAAATTTTCCATTTTTATTCGCTCTTCTTCCTTGAATTTCTGAAAAAAACGATAAGTATTCCACAAAATAATTGATACCATAAAAAAGGATAATGAAATAATTATCCAATTTAATACTGACTTGTTAATGGAGGATTTCAAAAGCTATGAATTTAAATTTAAATATAATGTAATTATATTTAAATTATTGTTTCAAAATTACCTTTTATGCCAATACTTATTTCTTAATTTTGTCTTATATTTATGAATATGACATCATTTGAACCAAAAAATTGTAGTATTTCTCAATTACAGCAACTCTTGTCAAGTGTAATAGCTCCTAGGCCAATTGCGCTAGCCAGCACTATGAGTCATGATGGTTTTCCAAATCTCTCTCCTTTCAGTTTTTTTAATGTGTTTAGTGCTAATCCTCCAATATTAATTTTTTCTCCAGCCAGAAGAGTTCGAGATAATACCACAAAACACACTTTGGAAAATGTAATTGAGTTAAATGAGGTCGTTATAAATGTTGTTTCATATGATATTATTCATCAGATGTCTTTAAGTAGCACTGAATATGAAAAAAATATAAATGAATTTAAAAAGGCAGGACTAAAAATGCTCAAATCTGATTTAGTAAAACCTTTTCGAGTAGCCGAATCTCCAGTCCAAATGGAATGTAAAGTAAATGATATAATTCCTCTTGGCACACAAAATGGAGCTGGGAATTTAGTGATTTGCGAAGTGTTAAAGATACATATTTGTGATCGTGTTCTTAATGACAATGATGAAATTGACCAAGAAAAATTAGATTTGGTTGCACGTGGAGGAGGAAGTTATTATATTCGAGCCAGAGAAGGATTTTTAGAAATTCCTAAACCCGTAAGGTCAAAGGGTATTGGAGTTGATATGTTACCCGGTCACATTAAAAATAGTTCTATACTTACAGGTAATGATTTGGGAATTCTAGGCAATATTGAAGAAATACCTTCTTTAAAAATTGTTTCTGAGTTTTGGGCTAAATCAGAACAAAAAGAGTTAAAAAATAAATTAAAAACAACTGACGAGAAGCATTTAAAAGCCAAAGAATTCATACAAAATAAAGATGTATTTAAAGCTTGGTGTGTATTGTTGAAATGATGATATAAATTATGGAAATACAGGGAAAAATTAAATTGATAGGAGAAACACAAAGCGTAGGGTCTAATGGATTCAGAAAGCGTGAATTAGTAGTTACAACTGAAGAACAATATCCTCAGCATTTATCAGTTGATTTTGTTCAAGACAAAACAGATTTGCTTAATAATTTCCAAGTTGGGCAATCAGTTAAAGTTGGAATTAATTTAAGAGGTCGCGAGTGGACAAGTCCACAGGGTGAAATCAAGCACTTTAATTCAATTCAAGGATGGAGGATAGATAGCTTACAGCAGAACAATTCATCTGCTGCGCCTGTACCCCCAATGGAGACTTTTGAGCAAGCTGTTGATTTAAAATCAGACGAACCAGATGATTTACCTTTTTAAGTTATATATTTAGTAACATGGCTTATTTAAATCATTTTGATTTTAAAAATTTTACAGGGACTAAAGAGTTTAAGGCTATCCTTAAATCAAAACTAGATGTAAAAAAATATCAAAAAATTTTAAAGAGCAATGAATATCAGACTGAGCTGTTAAAACTTCAAACTGAACTTGTTGATCTTCAACAATGGGTAGCTAAACACAAGAAACGTTTATGTATTATATTTGAAGGCAGAGATGCCGCTGGTAAAGGTGGTGCAATACGCAGATTTACCGAACATATGAATCCGCGTTCAATGAGAGTTGTAGCTCTTACAAAACCAACTGAATCTGAAAAAGGGCAGTGGTATTTCAGAAGATATATAAAAGAATTGCCTGAACCTGGAGAGATTGTTTTTTTTGATCGCAGCTGGTATAACAGAGCAGTTGTTGAGCCCGTTATGGGTTTTTGTACTGAAAATCAATATAATAAATATATGGTTCAAGTTCCAGAATTTGAGCATATGCTATATGAGGACGGGGTTATTATTATTAAATTTTGGTTTTCAATATCCAAAGAAGAACAATTAAAACGATTTAATTCAAGACTTGCCAATCCATTAAAACAATGGAAATTTAGCCCTGTTGACAAAGAAGGCCAAAAACGATGGAATTTATATACAACCTACAAGGAACAGATGTTCAATAAAACACATACCTCTTTTAGCCCTTGGATAATAATAAAAACCAATAGTAAAAAAGAGGCAAGATTAGAAAGCATTAGATATGTACTGTCTCAATTTGAATACTCTAGGAAACATCGTTCAAAAAATGCTATTCTTCCTGATCCTAATGTTGCACAGCGTTATCACCGTTTAATTAATCAAATTGATTAAATATGGATGAATTGAATTCTAAGGATTTAAAAAAATTAAATTCAAAACGCGGATTAAAGCTTTTTCTCGGAGAAGATGATATGAGTGTTAGTAAGGCTCTACGTATATTAAATTATGAATCAAAGCTAAAAAAGCTTCAAGAGGAACTCATTAAGATGCAACAGTGGGTTGAAAGTGAAGGTGAAAAATTAGTTGTTATTTTTGAAGGACGTGATGCTGCTGGTAAAGGGGGGGCAATACGCAGAATAACTCAGAACTTGAATCCACGGGAATTTAACGTTGTTGCCTTGCCTAAACCAACTCTAGAAGAGAAAGAACAATGGTATTTTCAGCGATACGTTAAAAATCTACCAAGAAGTGGACAAATTACTTTTTTTGATAGGAGTTGGTATAATCGTGCTGTTGTAGAACCAGTAAATAAATTTTGTAGTCAATCGGAATACAAAGTTTTCATGAACCAGGTTAATGATTTTGAAAAGATGCTTGTTGATTCAGGAATTCGTTTAGTTAAATTTTATTTTTCAATTTCAAAAGATGAGCAAGCAAGAAGATTTAAAGATATTAAAGCCAGCCCAGTAAAAAAATGGAAGTTTAGTGCTGTAGATAAAGCTGCACTAAGCTTATGGGATGATTATACAAATTATAAAAAGAAAATGTTTGATAAAACTGATACTGAATTTGCTCCTTGGATTGTTGTGAAGGCAAATAGAAAAATGAGGGCAAGAGTTGAGGTTATTAAAAAACTTTTAGAAATAGTTCCCTACAAGAGAAACAAGGTCTAATCTGCTTCTAGGCTTTCAATAAATTCTTCAATTTTTAGTGCATTGTCAACTGAAAAGTCTCCAATTTTTGTACGCTTTAATGATAAAAGGTGAGCACCCGAATTTAGAGTTTTTCCAAAATCATTTACTAATGACCTTATATAGGTTCCTTTACCACAATGAATTTCAAAATCTACATCTTGATTTTTAAATCCAGTTATATTAAAAGATTGAATATAAACTTTTCTTGCTTTTATATCTACTTTTTTGCCTTTTCTAGCATATTCATAAAGGCGTTTTCCGTCTTTTTTTATTGCAGAGTATATTGGAGGATATTGTTCTATTTCACCTAAAAATTTTTTACTTGTTGTATGTAAAATATTTTCATTAATATGATCAATAGGAAATTGTTGATTTATTTCAGTTTCGAGATCAAAAGATGGAGTTGTACTTCCTAATTTTAATGTTCCAGTATAAACTTTTTCTTGAGCTTGAAAACTTTCAATTTCTTTTGTCATTTTTCCAGTACAAATTAATAAAAGCCCTGTTGCAAGTGGGTCTAGAGTCCCAGTATGACCAACCTTAATTTTTTTTAAATTAAAGTTTTTTTTGATATGCCATCTAATTTTGTTAACAACTTGGAAAGAGCTCCACCCAATAGGTTTATCAATTAATAATAGTTGGCCTTTTTCAAAATCATCTAATGTGTTTTTCATTATATTAAGCAATATACAACAGTAAAAAAACCAACTATTGCACAATAAAATGCAAAATACTTTAATTTACTATTTTTAACTAAATGAATCATCCAAGTACATGCTAATAATCCGGAAATAAAAGCAGCTAAAAACCCTATCATTAGCATTATAAATTGATTGTGGTCATAAGTTAGTTCTCCCCCCAAAAGATCTTTTATTATTTTCCCAAAAATCAGCGGGATGACCATTATAAATGAGAATCTTGCTGCTTTTGTTTTATCAATTCCTAGTAAAACAGCTGTTGAAATTGTAGCTCCTGATCTTGAGATGCCTGGTAAAATGGCAATAGCTTGGGAAATACCTATTATTAATGCACTATGAGTTTTTATATTTTTGTTGTTATTTGTTTTAATATCAGCTAGAATTAATAATAAAGCTGTTAGAATTAACATTGCTCCAACTAAAAGCAAATTATTTGAAAATAAGGATTCTAAAAAATCTTCAAAAAAAATACCTACAGCCACAGCGGGAATCATAGAAATAATAATTTTAAATGTAAACTGTGTATTAGAGTTACAATTAAGTTTTATTAAATCCAGGAAAATATCTTTAATGTCTTTTCTAAAAATTACAATTGTACTCAAAGCAGTTGCAAAATGTAGTAAAACTGTAAAAAGCATACTTTCCTTAGGAACCAATTTATCACCCAAAACTATTTTTCCAAGTTCGAGGTGACCACTGGATGAAACAGGTAAAAATTCTGTCAAACCCTGTATGATTCCTAAGACGAGGCTATCAAAATAATCCATTTACTTATTATTTTTAAGAAGAATAGCATAGATTTCAATACCAAACCCTAATAAAACAAGCGTTGGAGCTATCCTGATTCTGCGAACTGAAAAAATAGAGTCATTATATATTTTGGGGTCATTAGATCCTCCGCCAGACATTAAAATAAATCCTAAACCAATAAGAAATAAACCTATAAACATCCATAGGTAATTTTTTCTTTCAAAAATAAAAGTTTTTTTTGATTCTTCTTTTCGTTTTTTCTCCCCCATGTTTAGTGATTTATTTGAATTTTAGTAAAGACGGTCAGTTTTTAAATTTAAAAATCTTTGAGTTGCGATAAAGGTACTAACCCAAGTTATTATAGTTCCAATTGCCAAAATTCCTAAGAATAAAATCCCTAGTGTTAATGGATTACTAATTAGTTGAAGTTCCGGGAAATAAGAATTTATATAACTAATTAATATTATATTTCCACTTATTGCAAGTAATGATCCTATAAGCCCAAGTTTGATATTATTTAAAATAAAAGGTTTTCTAATAAATTTTTTTGTTGCTCCTACCATTTGCATCGTTTTTATAGAAAACCTTTTTGAGTGAATAGCAAGACGAATTGAGCTGTTTATTAACAAGATTGAAATTATGGCGAAAATTCCACAAATTATTAAAAGCCATAGGGTTAATTTTTTGACATTAGAATTCATCAATTTAACAAGATCTTTATCGTATTTTACATCTTCAACAAATTTTTTATCTAATGATTTTTTGGAAATACTATCAAGTCTTTTAGTAGTTACATAATCAGAAAGCAAGTTAATTTCAATTGTGTTTTTTAATGGATTATACCCAATTTGATCAAGAAAATCTTCTCCATATTCAACTTTCATGAAATTAGCAGCTGAATCTTTAGAAATAAATCTTATTTCTTTTACATAATTTGCAAGGTATAAGTTATTTTTTAGTTGATTGATTTCAATTGGTTTGGCAGAGTCCTCAAAGTAAATTGTAAGTGCAACCTTTTCTTTAAACTTATCTGAAATAAATTTTGTATTAACAACAAGAATGCCCAATATTCCTAACAAAAACAAAACTAATGTGATACTTAAAACAACAGAAAAATAGGATGAAATTAGACGACGCCTTTGATTTTTTTCAAATGATGTACTCATATAATAAATCTTGCTTTTGTAAAAATATAAAACTTCCTCAAATAAAATGTAAATTTGCATTTAATAAAGTTTAGATTATGACTTACAATTTCACTGAAATTGAAGCTAAGTGGCAAAAATATTGGGAAGATAACAAAATCTTCAAAGCCGAAAATAAAAGCGTAAAACCCAAATATTATATTTTAGATATGTTTCCTTATCCAAGTGGTGCCGGTCTACATGTTGGTCATCCTTTAGGTTATATTGCCTCGGACATCTATTCAAGATATAAGCGTCATAAAGGATTTAATGTACTCCATCCTCAAGGATACGACAGTTTTGGGTTACCTGCAGAACAGTATGCTATACAGACTGGTCAACACCCAGCTGTAACTACAGACAAAAATATTTCTACATATAGGCGTCAACTAGACAGGCTTGGGTTTTCGTTTGATTGGTCACGAGAAGTTAGAACTTCATCCCCAGACTACTACAAATGGACTCAATGGATTTTCATTCAATTGTTTGAGTCATGGTATGATAAAACAGAAGACAAAGCTAAGCCGATTTCTGATTTGATTAATAAGTTTGATGTTTCTGGAAATTTAAATATTAATGCTGCTTGTAATGATGTGAAATCATTTTCAGCAGAATATTGGAAGAAATTGTCTGAGTCAAAAAAATATGAAATTTTGTCTCAATACCGTTTAGCTTATTTAGCTGAAACTGAAGTTAATTGGTGTCCAGAACTTGGAACTGTTTTAGCTAATGATGAAATTGTTAACGGAGTTTCTGAAAGAGGGGGTTTCCCTGTAGTAAGAAAAAATATGACTCAATGGAGTATGCGAATTTCTGCGTATGCGGAACGACTACTCTCCGGATTAGAAAATATTGATTGGTCTGATGCTTTGAAAGATAGTCAAAGAAATTGGATTGGTAAATCTATTGGAGCTTCAGTAAATTTTAAAGTATTGAACTCTGAACTCTCAATTGAAGTTTATACTACCAGGCCTGATACAATTTTTGGAGTATCGTTTATTACTCTTTCTCCTGAGCATAGGATTGTAAAGAGAATAACAACGGAAGATCGTTTGAATGAAGTTGAAGAATATATTGATGCAACAACAAAGCGCAGTGAAAGAGAACGTATGGCTGATGTTAAAACAATAACGGGAGTTTTTACAGGATCATATGCTAAGCACCCATTCACAAATGAACCTATTCCTATTTGGATTGGAGATTATGTTCTTTCTGGATATGGAACAGGAGCTGTAATGTCGGTTCCATGTGGAGATCAAAGAGATTTTGATTTTGCTATGCATTTTAATATACCAATATTAAATATATTTAAAGGTGTTGACATTACTGATGCCGCACATACAGATAAGACAAATATTGTTATTAATAATAGTGATTTTTTAAACGGTTTAGATTTTAAATCTGCTAATAAATTAGCTATTCAAAAATTAGAGGATATTGGCCAAGGGGAAAGAAAAGTAAATTACAGGTTACGCGATGCTATTTTTTCAAGGCAACGCTACTGGGGTGAACCTTTTCCAGTATATTATGAAAATGGTTTACCAAGAATCATTGAATCAAAATATCTTCCTTTGGAGCTTCCTGAGATTGAGAAATATCTACCAACGAAAAGCGGTGAGCCTCCATTAGGTCGTGCTAATAGCTGGGCTTGGGATACTAATAAAAATAAAGTTGTCAAAAATTCAGAAATTGATCAAAAAACTATATTTCCTTTAGAGCTAAACACAATGCCTGGATGGGCAGGTAGTTCATGGTACTTCAATAGGTACATGGATCCCAATAATGATGAAGAATTTGTAAGCAAAGAGGCGTTAGATTATTGGAAGCAAGTTGATCTTTATGTTGGAGGGAGTGAACATGCTACTGGGCATTTGTTGTACGCTAGGTTTTGGCAAAAGTTTCTTTTTGACCGCGGGTTTTTATCAACCGATGAATTTGCTCAAAAATTAATAAATCAAGGTATGATATTAGGAACTAGCGCTTTTGTTGCTCGCCTTGAAGGGACTAATACCTATGTTTCACTAGATAAAGTAAATGAATCTTCCGTTCAATTTATTCATGTTGATGTTAATTTTATAAATTCATCTGATGAGATGGATATTTCATCTTTTAAGTCATGGAGAAAAGAATATTCGTCAGCAACATTTATAACATCAGATGACGGAAGCTTCAAGGTTAAGCGCGATGTTGAAAAAATGTCAAAGTCAAAGTATAATGTTGTAAGTCCTGACGCAATTTGTCAAGACTATGGGGCAGATGCTTTAAGGCTTTATGAAATGTTTTTAGGTCCACTGGAACAATATAAGCCATGGAATACTTCTGGTATCACAGGTGTCTCTTCTTTTTTAAAAAAATTATGGAGACTTTATATTGATGATTTAGGAGTTAAAGTTTCCAATGAAAAACCAAGTATAGAATCTTTAAAAACACTTCACAAAACCATTAAAAAAGTTACTGAAGATATTGAGCAATTTTCCTTCAATACATCTGTTTCTAATTTTATGATTGCTGTGAATGAATTAAGTTCTCAAAATTGTAGAAGTCAGGAAATTTTAGAACCTCTTTTAGTTTTAATTTCTCCCTACGCACCACATATTGTTGAGGAATTATGGTCTTTAACAGGTCATAAAGACTCAATCTCTTACCAATCATTTCCAGAATATGATACTAAATATTTGCAAGAAAGTTCAAAGATTTATCCAGTATCTTTTAATGGAAGAATGCGTTTCAGTATGGAGTTATCATTAGATTTAAAAAAAGATGAGATTGAGAGATTAGTCTTAGAACATGAAAAAACGATATCTCAGCTCAAAGGCGAAATTCCAAAGAAGGTTATTGTTATTCCTGGGAAAATTATAAATATTGTTGTTTAAAATAAATCACATAGAATATATAGGTTTGTTAGCCGCTGTTTTAACAACTTATTCATTTCTTCCACAGGTTTATAAGACATGGAAAACTAAAGATGTTTCTTCTTTTTCATTAGCAACTTTTACTTTATTTTTTTTAGGGATTATTTGTTGGCTAGTTTATGGTATTTACATGCAAAGCTTATCGATGATATTAGCAAACACAATAACAATGGTATCATCTCTTATAATACTAATTTTTATAATTAAATACAGAAATTAAAGCTGACAATATTTCATTTATTATAAAATGGTGTTATTTTTGATTAAATTAAAAAAAAAATAGATGTTTACTTATTATATTTTACTTGCCATTGTAGGTCTAATTAGTTGGGTTGTTAGTTCGACACTAAAGAAAAAATTTGAAAGATACTCAAGGACTCCGCTTCGTAATGGAATGTCAGGTTTAGAAGTTGCTGAAAAAATGTTATCAGACCATGGTATAACTAATGTTAGAGTGGTCTGTGTAAGTGGTCGTTTAACTGATCATTATAATCCAAAAGATCGCACAATTAATTTAAGTGAATCTGTTTACAGTCAACGCAATGCTGCTGCAGCTGCTGTCGCTGCACATGAATGTGGACATGCTGTTCAGCACGCAAAAGCTTACAGTTGGCTGCAGTTGCGTTCCGCAATGGTTCCAGTGGTTAGTATTGCTTCTAGATTTTCAACTATAATAATTTTTATAGGATTAATCATGGGTTTTGGAGCTGGTCTTGGTTTTTGGGTTGTTATTTTAGGGTTTTTACTTATGGGACTCGCAGTACTTTTTAGTTTTATTACTCTTCCTGTTGAATATGATGCTAGCAATAGAGCATTAGCTTGGTTAAAGAACAGGAATATTGTTTCTCGAGACGAATATGAAAATGCAGAAGATGCATTGCGTTGGGCTGCAAGAACGTATCTTGTTGCTGCACTGGGCGCTCTTGCGACATTACTATATTGGGCTATTCAGATTTTTGGTAGGCGTTAAATTTTAATTTGTCTATCGATTTGTTGATTTAATGATATAAATGTTTCGGTTCTTGAAACTCCCGAAATATTTTGTATGTTCTTGTTAAGAACACTCATTAAGTGTTCATTGTCTTTACATAATATTTTTATTAAAATACTCCAATTTCCAGTAGTATAATGACACTCTAAAACTTCAGGTATTCTTTTTAATTGTCTTACCGCATCAGAATTGTTTTTCGCTTTTTCTAAATACACTCCAACAAACGCCATGGTTTTATAGCCTAATGCCTTAGGGTTAATAACAAATTTAGAGCCAGAAATAAGATTAGAATTTTCGAGCTTACGTAATCTTTGATGTATTGCGGCTCCTGATATACCAATATTGCGTGCAATTTCAAGAACAGGTGTGCGAGCATCTTTCATTAAAGCTCTAAGTATTGTTTTATCAATGCCATCAATCGATAAATTTCCCATTTTTGATAAAAAAAATTAAAATTTAGAATAAAAATAACAAAAAAATTATAAATATTAATTAATTTAAGAGTTTAATATATTATATCCTAAGTAATTAGTTGATTTTTCTTTAAATTTTATATCAAAATCTTCTAATTCTTTAAGAATTGATTGATAAATTTTACTTTTTATAGGTATTTGCACACCTTTTGATTTAATTTCTCCATTTAATATCTTTAAGGCAGCTATAGCCACCGGCAAGCCAACAGTTTTTGCCATTGCAGTGTAGGTTTGATTTAATCCTATACTAACCATTGTGGAATCAATTTGATGTTTTTTTCCTTCAAATTCATATCCAAATTTATGATACATAACTATCATATCTTTATCTTCATGGTCAAGACTCCAGCTATCAGTTAGTATTTTTTGTAGAATTTGAGCTGGTGTTGCATCTTTAATACCTACAATTTTATTTGGGTTAAAAAGATCTAATTCTTCTAACTTATCCCAAAGAATGTCGTCTTGATCTATTTTTAATTGATGTCTTAATTTTAATTCTACTGAGTCAGTCAAACTATAGGGGAGAAATGAATTTGTAAAATCCCTATAACTCATTTTTTCACTGCCTTCTACTATATATGTATCATCTGTCATTCCTAACATAACAAAAATTTGCCATGCTTTACTAAAACCAATTCTTCTTATAGTTCCTCTGTAAAGAGTCTGTATATTATCTAATCCATAGATTTTTTGATATTTTAGTGAATTTCTATTTGCATAGGCCTCGAAACGCCCAAAGCCCTCAACTTCTAAAAACTCTGTTCTTCTAAAAAGTCGGCTATATGGGATATATTTAAACTTACCCTCTTGTATGAATTTTGCAGCTCCACCTTGTCCAGCAGTTACAACATTTCTTGGGTTCCAAGTAAATTTATATCGCCACAAATTATTATCACTTTCTGGAGCGATAAGACCTCCTGTAAATGATTCAAAAAGGATCATTTTTCCTCCTTTATTTTTGATACTGTCAATGACCTTCATTGCACTCATATGATCAATTCCTGGATCAACTCCCATTTCATTAAGGAATAACAAGTTTTTATCTCTAGCCTCTTTATCAAGCGCTTGCATTTCCTTACTAACATATGAAGCTGTAACCATATTTTTGCCAAATTTCAAACAATCTTTAGCGACTTCAATGTGGTAACGTGCAGGAAGCATTGAAATCACAATATCAGAGTTTTTAATTTCTGTTTCTCTCTGTTTTTTATTAAATATATCAAACTCAATGAATATTCCATTTGAGTGATTATTTAATAGTTTTAATCCCATAGAACTATCTTTATCTGCAAGTCTAATATTTAAGGATTCTGAAATTGAATTATCAAGAAGATATTTTATCAGATATGATGTGGATTTCCCAGATCCAATAATTAAAATAGTACGCATTTTCCTAATACAATTATTACTTTTGCCTCTAAGTTAACGAATTGAATTACCAAATGAACAAAATTGAAAAGAAAATATATGTGACTGCAGCGTTGGCTGGATTTACTGCAATTATATTAGGTGCAATAGCCGCTCATGGATTAGAAAACTTAAAAAAAACTGATTCTTTTGAAAGTTTTCAAACAGGCGTTCGTTATCAAATTTATCATTCTTTATTTCTATTTATTTTGGGCCTTATTCCAGTACTGAATGAAACACAAAAAAAACAAATCTTCTGGCTTATTAGTATTGGAATAATTTTATTTTCATTTTCTATTTATGCTTTATCTACAAATGAATTAACAGATTTTGATTTTGCATTTTTAGGTCCTGTAACACCCCTTGGCGGTGTATTTTTATTAATGGGTTGGCTTTGTTTCATTTATTGCCTAATAAAACCTAAAAAACAAATTAATATTTAGTTCTTATTTAAAAGAATATTTACTTTTGTATTGTCAATTTTATATTGTATTTATGTGTAAATTAGATAAAGTTACGAAAACGATTTCGTTGAGTGATTATGGTATCACTTCTAATAGTATACATTACCAGCTAAGTGCTAATGAATTACATGACAAGGTAATAAGCCTAAATCAAGGTATTGAGTCTTCTACAGGAGCACTTATAATAAACACTGGTGAATTTACAGGACGCTCTCCAAAAGACCGTTTCATTGTAAACGATAATATTACCAAAGATCTTATATGTTGGGGTGAGATTAATCTTCCTTTTTGTTCTGAAAAGTTTGATTTATTATACAACAAAATGATTGCTTATTTGAATCAAAAGCATATCTATGTACGTGATAGTTTTGCTTGTAGCGACCATAATTATCGCCTAAATATCCGCATAATAAATGAATATTCTTGGAGCAACTATTTTGCATACAATATGTTTATGCGCCCTAATGAATCAGAACTTTTAAAATTTATACCAGATTGGAGTATAATAAATGCTCCTGGATTTATGGCAAATAGCGAATGCGACTTTACTAGGCAACATAATTTTGTAATTATAAATTTTACAAAAAAGATTATTTTGATTGGTGGTACAGGCTATACAGGTGAAATCAAAAAAAGTATATTTTCTGTCCTAAATTTTATACTACCACAATATAAGAATACTTTACCTATGCATTGCAGTGCAAATGTAGGTCAAGACGGATCTACCGCAATATTTTTTGGTTTATCAGGTACTGGTAAAACTACATTATCTACAGACCCAAAACGAAAATTGATTGGGGATGATGAACACGGTTGGACTGAAGAAAATACAATTTTTAATTTCGAGGGAGGATGCTATGCCAAAGTAATTAATCTATCAAAGGTAAAAGAACCTGAAATTTTTAATGCTATAAAAAAAGGAGCTATACTTGAAAACGTTACAACCGACAATCAAGGCAAAGTTAATTTCAATGATGATAGTATCACTCCAAATACTAGAGTTAGTTATCCAATACATCATATAGAAAATATTCAAACTAAATCTATTGGAAATAATCCCAAAAATATTTTCTTTCTTACAGCAGATGCTTTTGGAGTTTTACCTCCAATTTCAAAGCTTACTCCTGAACAAGCTGCATATCACTTTATTTCTGGATATACTGCAAAAGTTGCTGGTACTGAAGCAGGTATTATAGAGCCTAAACCTATTTTTTCAGCATGTTTTGGAGCTCCTTTTATGCCGCTTCATCCCACTAAATATGCTGATATGCTGATCGATAAAATGAAAAAAACAGGTGTGCGCGTATGGCTTGTAAATACTGGTTGGACAGGAGGACCATATGGTATTGGAAATCGGATGGAGCTTAAGTATACTAGAGCAATGATAAATGCTGCATTAGATGGATCATTAGAAGCTAAAAATAAAGATAATTATCATATTCATTCTGTTTTTGGAGTATTACAGCCTAGAATTTGTCCAAATGTTCCAACATCAATTTTGAGTCCAAGGAAAACATGGAACGACGATAAAGGATTTTACGAAACAGCATTTAAGTTGTCAAAATCTTTTATTGATAATTTCAAAAAATATGAAGATTATGCCAGCAAAGAGATAATGTCAGGCGCGCCAAATTTGAGATAAAACAGATAATTTATTTACCCTACCTAGTTTTAAAGTTAAAATTAAAAGTGTAATTTTAAATTATATAATTAATGCATGCGCTATTCTCTTTTATTTTTTTTAATTTTTTTTTGTTCATGTCAATTCTTTGAAAAGAAAATTGATACCCAAACTATTATAGAAAATGAATTAAAAACTTTTAAGTGGGATGAATTAGATCAATACCCTAGTTTTGAAGTATGCGATGATATTATAAAATTTGAGCTTAACAAGAATTGTTTTGAATCTACTATAATCAATCATTTTACTGATTTTATTAAAAATAATGATAGTATTAGGTTTAGTAAAACTAATGACACTTTAATTTTAGATCTTTCAATCTCGAAAACTGGTAAACTCAAAATATCAAGTTCTCAAATTCAGCAATCATCAGACTCAAGCGTTTTATTTTTCATAAAATCAATTCAAGAAAGTTTAATAAAATTACCACCACTTTACCCTGCTGTAAAAAGAGGTCAATATGTTGACTCACGATTTAAGTTGCCTGTAATATTAAATACTAATCAATGATCAGCGATAAAATTATTTTAGGTATTGATCCTGGTACAACAATAATGGGATTTGGATTAATTAAAGTTAAAGGTAAAAATATGGAGTTTTTACAGTTCAATGAATTACAATTAAAAAAATATAGCGATCATTATGTAAAATTAAAATTGATATTTGAAAGGACTTTAGAGCTAATTGATAATTTCAATCCTGACGAAATAGCTATTGAAGCTCCATTTTTTGGAAAAAATGTTCAGAGTATGTTAAAATTAGGTAGGGCACAAGGAGTTGCTATGGCTGCTGGTTTGTCAAGAGAGATTCCAATAACTGAGTATTCTCCAAAAAAAATTAAAATGGCTATTACTGGAAACGGTAATGCATCTAAAGAGCAGGTTGCAAAAATGCTAAAGAGCTTACTAAATATTAAGGAATTGCCTAGAAATTTAGATTCTACTGATGGCTTGGCAGCAGCAGTTTGTCATTTTTATAATTTAGGTAAAGTAACTGTTGGGAAAAATTATACTGGCTGGAGTGCTTTTGTCAGGCAAAATGAAAATAGAATAAAAAAATAATATTATCAATTTTGGCAGGGCTCTATATACATATTCCATTTTGTAAAAAAGCTTGCCATTACTGTAATTTTTACTTCTCAACTAATCAAAAGTATAAATCCGATTTTCTTGAGGCTCTTTGCAAAGAGCTTGAAATAAGATCAATAGAACTAAATGATAATATTTTAGAGTCTATTTATTTTGGTGGTGGCACACCATCATTACTAAGTTATGAAGATATAAATACAATATTAAAAGTTATTTATGATAATTATAAAGTTGATACCAAAGCAGAGATTACTTTAGAAGCTAACCCTGATGATTTAAATCTTACAAAAGTTAAACAACTATCATTAACAAAAATAAACAGATTAAGTATTGGTATTCAATCTTTCTTTGAAGATGATTTAAAAGAAATGAATCGTGCTCATAACTCAGACGAAGCTAAGAGGAGTATTGAAATATCAATAAAATATTTTGATAATGTAAGTATAGATCTTATGTACGGAATGCCAAAAATGTCCAATAATAAATGGGAAAAGAATCTTGATATTGCATTTGATTATAATTTAAAACATATGTCTTGTTATGCAATTACAGTAGAGCCTAAAACAACTCTAGAATATTTTATTAAAACAAATAAACACCCTGCTTTGGACGATAATTTAGCTGCTAAGCATTTTGAAATTCTAGTAGAAAAAACAGCTAAAGCAGACTTCATACATTATGAGATTTGTAGTTTTGGTAAACCTGGTTATTTTTCAAAACATAACACAAATTATTGGTTTAGTAAATTCTACTTAGGCGTTGGCCCATCAGCTCATTCGTTTGATGGTGAAAAGCGATCTTGGAATATTTCAAATAATATAAAATATATAAATTCAATTAAAAATAATAAGTTGCCAAGTACTCAAGAAATATTATCCCAAAATAATTGCTTCAATGAGTATTTAATGACAGGTTTGAGAACCATATGGGGTATTTCATTGAAGCAGGTAGAAATGAAATTTGGCAGTGATTATAAATCACACCTTTTAAAAAACTCAAAAAGGCACATAAATAATAAAAGTTTATTTTTGGAAAATAATTGTCTTAAAACAACTGAAAAAGGTAAATTTTTATGCGATGGTATCGCGTCAGATTTATTTATTTTATAATTTTTAATCTATATAAAGAAAATTATTATGAAAGCAATAATTCATGCAAATAGCAGAACTTACACAATTTTTGTTGATCAGCCAATAGATATTTCTATTCCTTTGAGATCAACTATAGACAATGTAAATGCATGGTATCAACCACCTCCAAAGATTTATCCTACAACTATAGATAACTGGACAGGAAGTGTGAAAAGTGGGGCTTCAATAAATTTTAATTCAATTGAATTTAATCCACACGCTCATGGCACACACACTGAATGTGTAGGGCATATAACTGAGGAACCCTACAGCGTAAATACTTGTTTAAAACAATTTTTATTCGTAGCTGAAGTAATAACAGTTGTTCCTGAAAAAAGAGATGATGACTTAATTATTTCTGAAAAACAAATACGTTATGCTATTGGTAATAAAAAGCGTGAGGCTGTTGTTATAAGGACTTTACCAAATACTAAGGAAAAACTTTGTCGGCAATATTCGAATACTAATCCACCTTTTTTATCAGAAGCAGCAGCAATATATTTAAGAAATAAAGGTGTCAAACATTTATTAATTGATTTACCTAGCGTTGATAAAGAGAATGATAATGGTAATTTAAAAACACACAAAGCTTTTTGGGACTTTTATGGTTCTGTTCGTTTTGAAGCTACTATTACAGAGTTAATTTATGTACCAAACTCTGTTGAAGACGGGAAATACATTTTAAACCTTTTAATTGCTCCTTTTCAAAATGACGCTTCACCAAGTAAGCCAGTACTTTATAAACTTCACGATTAAATTAATTTTATTTATTTTTTGTTTATAATTTCAACGAAGTTTTCATAAAATAAGGTTATTGTTTCTATCCCTTTCATGTAATTAAATATTCCATAATGTTCATTTGGTGAATGTATTGCATCAGAATCTAATCCAAACCCCATCATAATTGTTTTAGTCTTAAGATGTTTCTCAAATAATGCAACTATAGGAATACTACCACCACCTCTTTGCGGAATTGGAATTTTTCCAAAAGTGGTTTCATAGGCCTTTGCGGCGGCTTTATAACCCTCATTATCTATTGGAGTTACATAAGCTTTTCCACCGTGATGGGGAGTCACATTGACTTTAACTCCATTGGGAGCGATTTTCTCAAAGTGCTTTTTAAATAGTTTTGTAATTTCATTATGATCTTGGTTGGGAACCAGTCGCATTGAAATCTTAGCAAAAGCTTTACTTGGAATTACTGTTTTTGCACCTTCTCCAATGTAACCTCCCCAGATACCGTTTACATCTAGGGTTGGACGGATTGAATTTCGTTCATTTGTAGTATAACCTTTTTCTCCATATACATCATCAATCCCAAGTTCTTTCTTATAATTTTCTATTGAGAAAGGAGCCTTACTCATTTCTATACGTTCTTTTTTGGATAAGTCCTTTACATTTTTATAAAAACCAGGTATTGTGATACGATTATTATCATCATGTAATGATGAAATCATTTTTGCTAATATATTGATAGGATTAGCGACTGCACCTCCGTAAATACCTGAGTGTAAATCACGATTTGGCCCAGTTACTTCAACTTCAACATAACTTAAACCACGTAATCCAGTAGTAATTGATGGAGTGTTTTTTGAAATCATTCCAGTATCAGATATTAAAATAACATCATTACTTAACTTTGGAATATTTTTTTTAACAAACAAACCTAAGTTTTCACTTCCAACTTCTTCTTCACCTTCAATCATAAATTTAACATTGCAAGGTAGTTTATTTGACGATGTCATATATTCTAGTGCCTTGATGTGCATATACATTTGTCCTTTATCATCGCACGCACCACGAGCGAAGATTGCACCTTCTGGATGTAATTTAGTTTTTTTAATTATTGGATCAAAAGGAGGAGAATCCCAAAGCTCTAATGGATCTGGAGGTTGAACATCATAATGCCCGTAAACTAATACAGTTGGTAGATTCTTGTTAATTATTTTCTCACCGTACACAATTGGGTAACCTGGGGTTTTACAAATTTCTACGTGATTACATCCTGCTTCAGACAAACTTCTTGCAATAAATTTTGCAGCAGAAATTGTATCTTTTTTATAGCTAGAATCTGCACTAACTGATGGAATTTTTAATAATGCTATTAATTCATCAATAAATCTATCTTTATGTGTTTCAATATATTTTTTCAATGCATTCATGGCTTATTAATTTTTCTCAAAATTACGAAATGGCTTTAAATAATTTTAATTGTTGAGTTTGAAATTATAAAGTATTGTTTATATTTGCTTCCCTGTAAATCAAGTAAAGCGGGCGTGGTGGAATTGGTAGACACGCTAGACTTAGGATCTAGTGCCGCAAGGTGTGAGAGTTCGAGTCTCTCCGCCCGCACTCTCAAAAAGCTTCTCAAATTTGAGAAGCTTTTTTTTAATTATAAATAATGGTCAAATTGAAGTTAGTATATTTGTTTTTGAAAGTTTTTGCATTATGAACGTTGAAGAATTTATCCCAACAAAAAAAAATAAACTTATTGAAAACGCTAATATAAGTTGTATAGCTCCAAGCAATATAGCTTTGATTAAATATTGGGGTAAAAAAAATATTCAGATCCCTTCAAACCCCTCAATCAGTTTTACACTAAATAATTGTAAAACAACAACAACAATCACATTTAAGAAAAAAACTTTTGAAGGGCTTTCTTTTAGGTTTTTCTTAGATGGAATTTCAAAAGACAGTTTTAATCTGAAAATAGAAAATTTTTTTAAACGTATTATATGTTATTGTCCATATCTTGAATTTTATAATTTGGAAATAAATACAAATAATACTTTCCCACATAGTTCAGGTATTGCTTCTTCCGCATCAGGTTTTAGCGCATTAGCCTTGTGTGTTGTGCAGTTCGAATTACTTTTGTATGAGAACATTAGCAGAAATTATATCAATCGTAAAGCTTCTTTTTTAGCACGCCTTGGTTCTGGAAGCGCATGTAGAAGTCTTGATGGTGGGTTGGTAATTTGGGGGAAACATAAGGATATAAAGCAGAGCAGTGATTTATTAGGAATTAAATTTCCACATGAAGTTCATCCAGTTTTTACCGACTATCAAGATACCATTTTGCTTGTTGATAAAACTGAAAAGCAAGTTAGTAGTTCAATTGGACATAATTTAATGCACAACCATCCATTTGCTTCAGAGCGATTTAATCAAGCAAATAAACACTTAAGTCAACTCATACCAATTATAAAATCAGGTGATTTATTTAAATTTATAAAAATTGTTGAGTCAGAAGCTTTAACATTACATGCCTTGATGATGTGCAGTAATCCTTATTTTATCCTAATGAAACCTAATACAATAAACATAATAAATGAAATTTGGGATTTTAGGAATTCTACTCAAATTCCAGTTTGCTTCACATTAGATGCTGGAGCTAACGTCCATGTTTTATATCCAAAATCAAATGCACCAGAAGTTAATAAATTTATTGAAGATAATTTAGCCAAATATTGTCAAGATGGACAATTTATAAATGATCATGTCGGAAATGGAGCTCGAAGGATCTAAATTTTATTATATTTGTTTAACAAAGTACTTCTGTACAAATGAAAGGACCTCTTTTTTATTCTAAAATTTTATTGTTTGGTGAGTATGGTATCATCAAAGATTCTAAAGGTCTTTCAATTCCTTACAACTATTATAAAGGTGCATTAAAGTATGACAACAATAGTTCCAAACAATCTAAAGAATCAAATGCTATATTATTGAATTATCAAAAGTTTCTTAAAACAATTAATGAAAATTTAGTTTCTTTTGATTTTAAAAAAATGAATAATGATTTATCAAATGGACTTTATTTCGATTCATCAATTCCTAAGGGCTATGGAGTTGGAAGCAGTGGTGCTTTAGTTGCAGCAATTTATGATTTTTATGCTTTAGATAAGATAACTGTTCTTGAGAACCTTACTAGAGAAAAACTTTTGAAATTAAAATTAGTTTTTTCAGAAATGGAATCATTTTTTCACGGTAAATCATCCGGTTTAGATCCACTAAATAGTTACTTAAGTCTTCCAATTTTAATTTCTTCAAATAACAATATTCAAGCTACTGGAATTCCTTCTCAAAATAAAACTGGAAAAGGAGCAGTATTTTTATTGGATAGTGGTATCATTGGAGAAACAGCACCAATGGTAGAAATTTTTATGAAAAAAATGAAAGAGGAAGGTTTCAGAAAAATGATTAAAAGTCAATTTATCAAACATACTGATGCTTGCGTTGATAATTTCTTGAAGGGTGATCTTAAATCACTTTTTTATAACACCAAACAGTTATCGAAAGTTGTTTTAAACCACTTTAAACCTATGATACCTGATAAGTTTCATAAATTATGGGCATCTGGTATAGAATCAAATGATTATTACTTAAAACTTTGTGGTTCAGGAGGAGGTGGTTATATCTTAGGTTTTACTGAAAACATAAAAAAGGCACAAAATTCCCTTCATGGCCATAAATTAGAGGTTGTTTACACTTTCTAAACCCAAACTGATGTTTAGAAATAAAAGAAATATATTGCTAAAATTATTTAGTGTTTTTTCAGTTGTTCGTGTTTATAATATTTTTTTAATTGTTTTGTCACAATATCTTACTTCTGTATTTATTCTTGCACATGAAAGACATTTTACAGAAGTTATTTTTGATCCTGTACTTTTAATTATTGTATTTTCTACTGTTGGAGTTATTGCCTCTGGTTACATAATTAATAATTTTTATGACCAGGAAAAAGATTTAATTAATCGTCCAAATAAATTATTTATTGACAGAATTATTAGTCAAAAAACAAAGCTTTATTTATATTTTATTTTAAACGGATTAGTTTTATTTCTCTCATTTATCATATCAATTCGTGCTTCGCTTTTCTTTGGGGGATATATGTTTTTAATTTGGTTATACTCACATAAGATTAAAAAATTACCAATTATTGGAAACATTACATCAGCTTTATTATCTGTGACTCCATTTTTTGCAATTTTGCTTTACTTTAAAAATTATAATTTATTAGTTTTTGTATTTGGATTTTATTTATTTCTGATTTTAGCGATAAAAGAATTGATTAAATCAATTGAAAATATTAAAGGAGATTTTACATTAAATTATAAAACTGTAGCTGTTATTTATGGTGAATATTCAACTAAATGGATTATTAGTGTTATGATTTTTATTAATTGTTTAGTTTCCATTTTACTAATATTTTATTTTGATATTAGTATGATGTTTACATTTTTCGTTGGAGCATCAATATACCTTTTGATATTGCTATTTTTTGTATGGACAGCAAAAGAGCGTAAACAATATACATTAATACATATACTTTTAAAGTTATTAATTTTAGTTGGGGTTTTTAGTATTGTTTTACTTGATCCAGAACTCATTATTAATAAGATTTTCTAATAACATTTTAAATAAATTATATGTCTGTCAAACATAAAAAACCAACAAAAACTAATTCTTCTTTAATCCGTTTAAATAAGTTTATTTCTAATTCTGGAATTTGTTCTCGCCGTGAAGCAGATATGTACATTTCAATAGGCAATGTAACTGTTAATGGTAAAGTAATAACTCAAATGGGATATAAAGTTAAGCCAAATGATGATGTAAGATTTGATGGTGCAAGAGTTATTCCTGAGGAAAAAGCCTATGTATTATTAAATAAACCAAAAGGATTTGCAACAACAACAAGTGAAGGTAAAGGTCGTACTGTAATGGATTTAATTTCCAAAGCATCATCATCTAAAATTAGACCAATTGGCCGTTTAGGAAGAAACTCGTTAGGACTATTATTATTCACTAACGATGAGAAGATACATTCAAAGTTTACTAATTCCAAGAATGGAGTAACCCGACTTTTTCATATAAAGTTATTTTCCACAATGAGTTTGGAGCACTTAAAAGCAATAAAAAAAGGATTTAAACACCAAGGTAAATTAATTTCTGTTGAAGATATTAGTTACGTCGAAGGGGCAAAAAAAAATGAGATTGGATTACAAATTAAAAATACTGGGAATAATATTATTAGAACAATTTTTTCTCAATTCAAATACGAAATTGAAAGTATAGATTGCGTTGGAATTGGACCTCTTACAAAAAAAGATCTACCAAGAGGGAATTGGAAGCATTTATCAGAAATTGAAGTCAGTCAGCTTATGATGATTTAATTTTTTAAAATAAATTTCATAAAACAAAATTCCAATTACTAACCCATATTCAATTGCTATCAAAAATTGATTCTCATTAACTTGTATTTCATAATAACTAAAATAGCTTAAAAAAATAGTAAAACTCCAAAATATTGGATATCTATAATTTGTAAAACAACTTAAAAATATTAGTGGTATAATATACCATGGGTGAATTGTTGTAGAAATAAACAAATATGTTGTGAGAACAATTAATGATTGTGTTAAAATATCTTGAGTTCTATTTTTTTTCGTCGAGATAAGATAAGTCAAGACAATGAAAATACTAATAGGTATTATATAAGCCATATAATCTATTAATCTTATATTAAAACCCTTAAAAATTTCTTTTAAAGCATAATAAATACTTGCATTAAATTCAAAATTAGAAAACCAAAGGTTAATAGATTCACTGTAATTAATTAAAGATTTAAAATTAATAAAAGGAGCAAAACCTATAGATATTACTGCAATGATTGTTACAATAAATCGAATACTTTTTTTTAGCCCCAGTCTAAATAAAAAAACAGGTAATATTATTAATGGAATTAATTTAGTTAAGATTGATAACCCTAAAAATATACCTGAATATATTTCACTCTTTTTATAAAGATGGTAGAAGCTTAAAACCATAAAAAAAACCATTACTCCCTCAAGGTGAAGATTTCCTATTAATTCTAAAATGACTAAAGGGTTTAAAAAATAAATGAAGATTATATTTTTGGGTTTTTTTAAAATTTTTAAAATCTTAATTCCATAAAATAAAATTCCTAAATCAAATAGTATCAAAATCAATCTAAGACTAACAATGCTAGCAATAATAGATTTGTCTGTTATTAATAATGTTATAAATGTGATTATTTGGTGAATTGGAGGGTAATTGGAATAATTATTTTGGCTTAGTGAACTCATCAATTCATAAATCTCATTCATTTTAGGAAAGGATATTAGTTTTGAAATTATAATTTCATTAGGGGTATTCAAGTAGGGGTTAAAGCCATTTAATATCAATTGACCATCCCAAAAGAATCTATAGAAATCTTGGGATAAATTTGGAGCACTGATTAGAATAATTAGTCGAAAAACTAATCCAATTTTTACCATTAATCCTGTAGACAGATCCAATTTTAGTAATAAAATATAAAATGTGAATAGACCTAAAAAACATAAGCTAATACTAATATGCTCATGTCTTTTTGTACAGTAGCAAAAAAATATATAAGTAATTAAAGAGAGTCCAATAACAGCAGTAGTTACTAGTTGTCTAAAATTAAGAGACCTCAAAAACATTATTATATAGTTATACTCTTGGTTTTAAAGAGTTGAAGAAAACAAAACCGAATCCTAAAAATAACATTAAATGAAAAGGGAAAAGACCAAAATCTCCACCTTGGTCACCAACAATAAAGGCACTATACATTCCAAATGCAAAGTAAACCATAAGTAAACCTTCAAGAATCACATTCAAAGAAGGTTTTTTTCGTAGATATTTATTGTTTTTCCAACTATCAGAAATTGAACTTATATTGAACTTTGGAG
>Ga0160423_10000292_pt1 | contig 39770 bp, 26 predicted proteins | sample CRUFie14St8metaG_FD_108191 | JGI IMG/M metagenome (GOLD analysis project Ga0160423, IMG submission 108191) | Marine microbial communities from the Costa Rica Dome - CRUD Field 142mm St8 metaG | ecosystem: Environmental > Aquatic > Marine > Oceanic > Photic zone | place: Costa Rica: the Eastern...
CTGCCTCAGCTGGTGGAGGCTCTGGGTGCCGAGGACAGTGCCGTGCGATACTGGGGGGCCTTGGGCTTGCTGATTCGTGGTAAGGAGGCCGTAGTTTCCCAAACCGAGGCACTTGGGAAGGCAATGAAGGATGAATCCCCTTACGTTCGAGCTGTCGCCGCTGAAGCCCTGGGAACGTTTACAGACGATTCCATGCCGCAGGTACTGGAGACCTTGGTCGCTTCTTCCAACATGGTCGAAGACGGGGTTTTTCCAGCAATGTATCATCTCAATGCCCTTCAGATGTTGGGGGATAAGGCAGTGCCGGTGGCCGGAGAAATTGCCAAGCTTCCGGATGAAGGGCCCAAGGAGCTGGGTCGCTTCGGTGGCTATGTCGCCCGACTGCTTGAAAAACTCCATGCCGACCTGAACCCTTGATGCGGATCTGTCCCCATGTTGTCTTCCTCTTGTACGTTCTTCTGATTCACTGATGGCATGAAACAGCCGCCCACCATTGGACTGATCGGCTGCGGGCTCATGGGCAAGGCTATGGCTTCTCGTTTTACTGCAGGCGGTGCCCAGGTATGGGGATACGATCCTCAAGGGGTGGAAGGAGGAGGTATCGAGGTCTGTGCATCCTTGTCCGATCTGGCTGGTGCCTGCGAGTGGATTCTCTATAGCCTGCCCAACAGCAAAGTGGCCCTTGAGGTGACCGATGAGCTACTTCCCCACCTTACCCCGAAGCATGCTGTGGCCGATACCACGACCGGGCAACCCCAGGAGATGGAGGCCATGGCCCGCACACTTGGCGATCACCACATAGCCTACCTTGAGGCCAACGTGGCGGGTTCCAGTGAATTGCTCGCACAAGGCAAGGCAACGCTCTTTCTGGGGGGCGATCAGGCGACCTTTGGCCGTTGGGATCCCATCCTTGCGCTCCTCTGTGAGCACCGGAGGGTCATCGGCCCGGTGGGTGCTGCCTCACGCTTTAAGCTGGTCCACAACCTGATGATCGGGCTCCATCGTGCGGCCCTTGCCGAGGGCCTCCATTTTGCTTCCACCTTGGGCTTTGATCCGAAAGAGGCCCTCGCGATCCTCAAACAGACACCCGCCTGCTCCGAGGTGATGCACCTCAAGGGGAAACGCATGGTCGAGCGTGCCTATGAGCAGCCTCAAGCTCGACTGTCACAGCACCTCAAGGACGTGGAGCTGATGCTGCAGATGGGCAGCGATCATGGGGTGGAGCTGCCTCTTTCGCAAGTGCATCGGACGCTTCTGCTCAAGGCGCAGGCCCTGGGTCTGGGGGAGTTTGATAACAGTGCGATCGCAGAAGTCTATCGTCCATCCAAGGATCCGAAAGGGTGAATGAGGCATGAATGTTCCGCTCCCATGGTTGGATGTCTGCGTGATTGCCTTTTACCTGATTGGCATCACCTGGTTGGGTTTGAGCTTGGGTAAAAAGCTTGAGCAAGGTGCGGACTACTTCATGCCTCGGCGCTTCGGCAAGGGGATGATGATGATGCACGCCTTTGGGACGGGTACGGCATCCGACCAGGCAGTGGTGGTCGCTTCGGGGACGTTCCGTCAGGGCCTCTCGGGCATCTGGTATCAATGGTTGTGGCTTTTCAATACCCCTTTTTACTGGCTGCTTGCTCCCATCTTTCGACGCTTTCGAGCCACCACGACGGCGGATGTCTATGCCCTGCGTTTTGGTCAGTCCGTCGCCGTGCTTTTTTCCTTGGTGGGGATTGTTGGTTTGTGCGTCAAAATCGGTCTTCTTCTCAAGGGGGCTGGAGCCCTCATTGAGTCTGGGACTCAAGGGGCGATCTTAGCCCATTGGGCCGTTCCCCTGGTCGCGGTGCTATTTGTGGTCTACGGGATGGCAGGAGGCCTTGGGGCCGCCATTGTCACCGACTACATTCAGGGCATCCTCACCATTGCCTTCTCCGTCATGCTCTTGCCCTGGGTGCTCGAAGCTGTTCAAGGCTGGCAGGGTATCCGCGAAACCATCGATGACCCTTCCATGCTCAGTTTGGTGGCTCCGGAGGGCATCACGCCATTTTTCATTGCCACGTTTTCCCTCCTTTCGCTGGTGGGCATTGTGGCTCAGCCTTTCATCATGGGCGTGTGTGCTGCCGGACGCACTGAAATGGATGGTCGGTTCGGCTTTGTGGTGGGTAATTTGATCAAGCGCTTGTGCACGGCGGCCTGGGCGGTCACCGGTATTGCTGCCCTGGCCTGGTATCAGCAGCGTGGTGTGGCGCTTGAAGACGTGCAACCCGATCAGGTCTACGGGCACCTGGCGGCGACCTTTTTGCCGCAGGCCATGCCCGGGCTGCTTGGTCTTTTTCTCGCATCCTTGCTCGCAGGAGTCATGAGTTCCTGTGACTCGATGATGATCGCTGCGGCAGGCTTATTTACCGAAAATCTATACAAGCCATTGGCTCCTGGTCGCTCTGCGGCCCATTACCTGAAAGTGGGGCGTTGGGTATCCCTTGTCATGGTGTTTGTCGGGATCTTAGTCGCCTTTGGTATGCCCAATGTGGTCAGTGGTTTGAAGACGTGGCTCAAGATTGCCCCCATGCTTGGCATTGCTTTCTGGTTGGGTTTGTTCTGGCGCCGATACAATGGGGCAGGGGCCTGGGCTTCCACCCTGACCGGATTCGCCATGTGGTGGTTGACCCTGCAGCCATTCCTGGTGGACGGGCTTCGACAGCAGAGCTGGGCCCTTTCGGCCGGGATAGTGGTCGAGGCCAAGGGAGTTTGGGTGGTCTATGAGCCCTGGCAAATCCTTTTCTACCTGGGAGCCGCCGTGCTGGTGGGTGTCGTCTTCAGTGTGGGCACGCGCCGCCGCGATGCGGCTTCCATAGACCGATTTCATGCCCTCATTCGCACACCCATTCAACCCGAGGAAAGACTGACGGAAAGCTGTTCCTTGCCCGAAGGGACGAAACCTGCAAGCCGCTCCTCCTTTTTTGCGGGAACGGATTTTGAATTCCCGAAGCCATCGACGATCTCCATTTTGGGTTTTGTGTTTTGCTGGATGGCTGTTACGGGCACGATTGGCGCTTTTCTCTGGTTGCTCGGGTAGAGGGGAGAGCGTGTAATTTCCCGTTTCAAAGCCCTAATTTTCGAACACAAGTGGCTTCACAGGAGTCGTTTGTTGAGGTTCCAAATGGATGCTTGGTAGGCGACCTTTATGGGCCTTTGCGGATATTATCGTCCGAATGACTTGCAACTGCCGATATTTGTCGAATATTTGTAAAACTTTATTTTGAACAATACACAAAAGCACATTGTAGTGGTGGGAGCAGGGCCGGGAGGTTTGACGACGGCCATGCTACTTGGGGCGCGTGGATTCCGGGTAACTTTGGTGGAGAAGGATGATGCCGTGGGCGGCCGTAATGCCGCCATAGATCTCAATGGCTACAAATTCGATACCGGCCCGACCTTTCTTATGATGAAGTTCATCCTGGACGAGGTCTTTGAGGAGGCTGGGCGTGCCAGTGATGATTATCTCGACTTCGTCAAGCTCGAGCCCATGTATCGGCTGGCCTTTGATCGAGTCACGGTCGAACCCACCACTGACCACGCCGCCATGCGGGAACAGATCTCGCGTGTTTTCCCAGGGAACGAGGAGGGTTTCGATCGGTTTATGGAAAAGGAGCAGGTGAGATACGACAAAATGTATCCCTGCCTCCAAAAAGATTACACCTCTCTTAGCCGTTACTTTTCCAAGGAAATGATTCGAGCCCTGCCGCATCTGGGTCTTGGTCAATCGGTGATGGACATCCTCAAGGGCTATTTCAACGAGGACGAGCTGCGACTGGCCTTCACCTTTCAGTCAAAATATCTCGGCATGTCTGCCTGGGAATGCCCGGGGGCCTTTGCGATGCTGCCCTTTGTGGAACATGCCCATGGGATTTATCATACGCAGGGAGGGTTGAGCGAGATCTCGGAAGCGATGGCCAAGGTGTGCCGGGAGTATGGAGTGGAGATTCGACTCAATAGCCCCGTCAAACAATTGGTGCTTGATGGAAGGGCCGTCAAGGGCGTGGAGTTGGAATCAGGGGAAATCATTCATGCCGATGAAACGGTGCTCAATGCCGATTTTGGCTATGCCATGGAACATCTGGTGCCCAAAGGGGTCCTGAAAAAATATCGACCCGAGAAGTTGCGCAACATGGATTTTTCCTGTTCCACCTTCATGTTGTATCTTGGCCTGGACAAGGTTTACGACCTGCCCCATCACACCATTTTCTTCGCCAAGAATTACCGGCAAAACATCGAGGATGTTTTCCAATACAAGAAACTCTCCGATGAGATTTCCTTTTATGTGCGCAATGCCAGCGTGACCGATCCCAACCTGGCTCCGGAGGGTCACTCGGCGGTTTATGTGCTGGTCCCAGTTCCCAACCTGACCGCTGAAATCGATTGGGCAGCTGAGAAGGAAGCCTTTCGTGAGAAGGTCCTTCAGGCTATGGAAACCAAGGGGGAGATGACCGATCTGCGAGATCACATCAAGGAGGAGATCGTTTTGGCACCCGATGACTGGGAAGCCAAGGGGATCTACCAGGGAGCCACTTTTAATCTCTCCCACAAACTCACGCAAATGCTCTATTTCAGGCCTCGTAACCGTTTCGAGGAGCTCGATCAATGCTACCTGGTGGGAGGTGGGACGCATCCCGGGAGCGGGTTGCCGACTATTTACGAATCGGGCCGTATCGCAGCCAACATGATCTGCCGCCAACATGGCGTGCCGTTTGTCTCCAAAAACACCCAAGTCTGATGAATCGCCTCCAATTCGCCCAGCTGATGTGGTCCATTTATGGATCCAAGAAGCTGCCTGACTTGGATTGGATACAGGACCTGGGTTTGTTGGCGGTCAAATTAGGTCAGATGCATGCCTTGAGGATTGATTTCCTCGATCCCGCCAAATGCCTTCATCTTAGTCAGCTCTACCGCAAGAACGCGTCCGTTCCCAAGGAAAACTTCCGGGCTCTGCTGCAAAGGGGTGCTGTCTGGGGTTCTGAGAGCCCCTTCGACCACATGGAAGATCAACCCCTGGCCACCGCCAGCATTGGGCAGGTTCACCGGGGCCGACTTCGGGATGGCAGTGAAGTGATTGTCAAAGTGGTCAAGACCGATGCACGCGATCAATTCATTCGCGATGTGGCGGCCTTGAAGAGCATGTTCACCTGGTTCACACGGCTTTACCCACCCCTCAAGCGGGTGGGAGATCCCGTCGCGATGCTGGGAGACATCGAAACCTACACGCTGAGTGAGCTGGACCTCCGTCGCGAGCTTGCCGGACAGCAGACCTTGAAGCGCCTGCGGGATGAGTATGCCGATCGCTTTGATTTTGCGAACCTGACCTTTCCCCATATCTATTCGGAATACACAGGAGAAAGCGTCATGGTGGCCGAATGCATTCAAGGCCCCACCTTTGACGAGCTTCTGGAAGAAGGGAAGTTACCCTACGAGAAGGTGGTGGAGCTATTTCGGATGCATGGGTACTACATGTTCTGCATCGGGACCTTCCACGGTGACCTTCATCCCGGCAACGCCATGCTGGTGGGTGAGAAAATCTGTTGGGTGGACACGGGATTTGTTGGGACGGTCGGCAGGCAGCTTCGGGTCGGTCTCCTGAGGTTCTTTTCAGCCCTGACGACGTATGATTACCCCCGTTGTGTAGAAGCCTTGCACGGCATGTCGCTGGTTCCTCTTGATGAGGAAGCCCTGCAGCAGTTCAAAACCCGCTTTGAGGAGCTCTACGAACCGTTCACTGATTCCACGGTCTCTGAAATCAGTCTGACCCGCCAGATGATGGAGACCATCAAGTTAGGCGTCCTCTGCGGCATGCAGTTCGATAAGGACATCTTTGCGATCATCCGAAGTCTGATGTACATGGATGGCATGGTGCTGCGCTGCAACCCTGATGCTGTCCTGATGCGGGATATGAGGGGATTCATTGATCAGGTCATGCGGTCTGGAGATCTGGACTAGTCCCGACTTGGTTTATCCTATTCAGCTCAAGCTCGCCCCAGGCTCCACAAAGCTCCGGGCTTCATAAAGCCTCAGCCGGCACGCCGGGCCGATAGCGCGTGCCTCCCCAGCCCAGGAGAAAGGGGATGGCGGCCAGCAGGAGACTGCCGATCGAAGCGGCCATCAGAGCGAGTTCGCGTAGCGTCAAGCGAATGGCTGAACCCTCCTTCCCCGCGCTCATCATGCGCTCCAGAACATCCGATTGAATGTGGCGCGCATTGCCATCGTGATAGACGCCCCCCAGTCTTACTGCCATTTGTCGAAGTGTGCTGCTTTCCTGTTTGGATTGATAGCCATTAATGAAAGAGCCCTGGCGAGGGTCTCCTACTCCCACCACCAACACATCAGAAACCGACGGTGGCAGGCTGGGCATGCCGATCGCAGGCAGGGTGTCTCCATCGCTCAGGATGACCAGAGTTGTAGTGTCCTTCGCCCAGGGGCGGCAGATGTCAATGGCTTCTTCAAGGCCGCTGAAAAGCTGAGTCTGCCCAGGGTCAAAGGCGTGACTCATGGGGAGGTCGTTTAAAATGTTGCGGACAACTTCCACATCGCGGGTGTCGACCACCACCGGTTTGGCACCCGTGTAAACGGCTATCACACTCAAACGAACATGTTCCATGATCACCCGCCTGAAAAAGGATTGCATGAGGGTGGCGCATTGCTTGCGACGACTGATCATGCCTTCCTTGCCGGCATCGCTCAGCTGCATGCTCGGCGAAACATCCAAGATCATCATGACATGCTTGATCTCCCCTTCACTTGCCTCTTCGGGAGGATGCACCTTTGGAGGCATGGTCGCCAGCACGAGGATCCCCCAGGTGGCAAGGGCCGCCGCCGGCGCCTTGAGCCAGGGCAGCACGCGCCCGAGAAAGGCGGGTTTGCCATCCGGGCCAAAGGCCAGGGAAGCCAGGGATGTCACACGACGCTGATGCAAGGTTTCAGCCACCCACATCAGAACCAGAACAAGGATGGCGCAAAGGGGGGCTACCATGGGATGTAACGCAGTCCAAAGGAAGCCAGTAGCACGCTTGCCATGCAATAAAGGGCTGCTTCGGCAAAGGGTTTGAAATGATCCATGGTTTCCGCGGAGACCTTGATCATGCGGGTTTTCTGCATGGCGTCGATCTGGCGGAAGACCGCACTCAGACCTTCCGGATCCCCGGCCGCAAACACCTCTCCTCCGGTGCGTGTGGTCATGTTCACCAGTGGGTCGGGAGGACTGCCTGGACCAATATGAACCGCATGCACGGTGATGCGGTCATCCCGGAAGGTTCTGGCAAGACGCTCATCTTCACCATTGGATAAATCGAAGCTGTAGCCATCACTCAGCAGGATGATCAATCGATCTCCCTCTTCGCGCTGGATCATGAGCTTGCGGCATTCACGCAGGGCCTTGCCGATGGAAGTCCCCTGGCTGAACCAGCGCGGCAGTCGCTTGGGGTTCAGAAAAGGAGGTGCATGCGCCAGTGCGGTGGTGTCATCGGTCAGCGGAACCCAGTGAATGAAGTGATCCCCAAACACTGTCAGGCCGAAAGCATCTCCCTTGCGGTAGTCAATGAATTCATTGATTGAGGCCATCGCGGCATCGTAGCGATCCCCCTCGCCGAAGGAGCTGGTCATGCTACCTGAGACATCCAGGCAGAACTGTATGTTGGTCAGCGAGCGTTTGTTTTGTGGGTCCGAAAGGCGCTTCGGGCCCGCAAGCAGGAGAATGACCAACGCCAGGATGCATGCGGGAGCACTTGCCAGAAGCCTCAGCAGGAGGGTCCACCCCCACCCGCTGGACTTCCGATCCAGCAGATGGTCGAAGGGAAAGGCCACCTTGATCCGGGCAACCCGCCATTCTTGCAGCATCATGGCCAGAGGCAGGATGAGCAAGATCAGGACCCATGGATGCGAAAAGGGTGTCATACTACAACATCATGAGGGAGGGAGGACGCATCCTCCTGGATCCGGAACGTCTCCAGCCAGGGACCGACAAGGGGTGCCTCCAGGGAGCCCGGGCTGTGAAGCCATTGCTCCAGCGTTCGGATCGAAGGTCCTGCCTGAGGGTGTTGCAGCAGGGTAGCCAGCTGCTCCTTCGCGGTGGTTTCCTTCAACTGCAATCGTTGGGCCCAGTAACCCAGAATCATTTTCTCCAATCGAGCTTTCTCCTGATTGTCGAGGTGCCCTGAGGCAGCACGCTCAATCAGGGGCTGTAATTGTTCGATCAAGCTGGGAGGTTCCACTTGGGTTTCCTGCTTCAGATCTCTTGCCCTCCCTCCTCGTACCCAGATCCAGAGGCCGATGAGGCCGAGGACCCACAGCACGGTCAGGGCCTTGAGTAAGTCACCATAACCGTAACGCAAGGGAACCTCGAGGGGCTTCAGCGCAGTGGGTTCAAAAGCCCCCTCTGGTAGGGTTGATTCAAAACGCACCTGGAGTGGGGTGGGCAGCTCATGAGAGCCACCCCCTTTAAGACGAAGATAGGGGCGGAAGTCAAACTCGCCGGCCTCCAGACCCAGCACGGAGAAGTCGTAACGATGGTCGGAACCATGCGGCCAAACGCCATCGATGCGCACGACCAGAGGAGCCCCAGCTTCGCGGCTGGGTTTGGTTTCCAATTCGGGTCCGGGAAGGACGAGCTGCTGGAGGCTCATCGAATGACCCACCGGCTCCGTTCCCAGCCATGCGCCAGGGCTGGCTGCCTGAGGCCATACGGTCAGCAGGCCCCAAACCGAGCATGCAAGGACCCAAGCGTATGGCGGGTTGGAGGGTGGAGGCATGCCTAGGAAGGTTCTGCTCATGAGAATGGCCTGAACTTTATGAGAATGCCGGCTCCATAGCGATGATTTTGTGGAAAGGGTAGCGAATCTTTTCAATCCACTCTGGTGTGCGATGGGGCAGCCAAAGGCTTTCTTCTTGAGCCGCCCGACTTAGTCCTTAAGGTAACTATCACCGTCATGAACAAGATCAATATTCCTGAGTCCCTTGAAAATCGCTCCTACCAAGCTGCCGCTCATGCTGCCAGGGATGCCGCTCGTCAGAGTGACAGCCCACAAACGCGCGCTCACGCCTACAAATTGTCGTTTCAGGACGAAGAGTTTCTTGTGGGTGAATCTACCCGTGGTCTGCGATTGCAGATGGAATATCAGAAACCGGAGCAGATTCAGCGGTTCCATCGGATCGACTCCACGGTGGTGATGTTTGGTGGGTCGCGGATTCACTCCCGTGAGGCGGCCTTGGCCAAGATTGATGAAATCCAATCGCGGTTGAAGAATCAGCCCGAGGATGTTACTATTAAAAAGGAACTTCAGGCTGCCGAGCACTTGCTGACCTGGTCCAAGTATTACGAAGTCGCTCGAGATCTGGCGCGCATGGTGTCGTCGAACTGTCAGCTGGACGGGATCTGCAACTTCGTGGTCACCACAGGGGGAGGCCCCGGTATCATGGAGGCTGCCAATCGAGGGGCCCACGATGTGCAGGCCAAGAATATTGGCCACAACATCGTCCTGCCTCACGAGCAGCAACCCAACCCTTATATCACGCCTGATCTGTGTTTTCAATTTCACTATTTTGCCATCCGCAAGATGCACTTTCTCATGCGCGCCAAAGCCCTGATTTGTTTCCCCGGTGGCTTCGGTACCCTGGATGAATTGTTCGAGGCACTGACCTTGATCCAGACCGGTAAGATGGAACCTCTGCCCATTGTCCTGGTCGGAAAAGCCTTCTGGGAGCGTTTGGTGGATTTCGATTTCCTCGTTGAGGCCGGTACGATTTCCCCCAAGGATCTGGACTTGTTCCGTTATGCAGATGAGGCCCAGGAGATCTGGGATTATCTGTGTGAGTATTATCAACTCAAGTCCGATCACTGATCTTCCTATTGACGCAGCCAAGGGCTCACTTAAGCTGGTTTCATCCCATGAAAAAGCATCACCACTTTACCAGGCGCCGTTTCATCGGCTCCCTCCCGGCCATCGCGGCCAGTATTCAGATTGTTCCCCGGCACGTTCTCGGAGGGCAGGGGACCTTGAGCCCAAATGAAATCCCCACCAAGGCTGTTGTTGGCGTGGGCGGCATGGGGCGAGGCCATCTCAAGAATGTCAACTCGGCTGCCAAGCTGGTCGCTGTCTGTGATGTCGACAAGGGCCACCTCAAGACTGCGCTGGAACAGTCCGGCCCTGATGTCCAGGGTTACACCGACTTCCGAGAGGTGATTGCTCGCAAGGATGTGGACATCGTGCACATTCCAACCCCTCCCCACTGGCATGCCCTGATTTCCATTGCTGCAGCAGAAGCAGGGAAGGACATCTGGTGTGAAAAGCCCATGACTCGAACCATCTGGGAAGGGGAGAAAGTCGTTGAGGCCGTGCAACGCAACCAACGTATTTTCAGGCTGAACACCTGGTTCCGGTTCGAAGGAGGTTTCTACGGTATGGGGACCCCGGTCCAACCCATCAAGAAACTGGTCAGCAGTGGCCTGCTGGGCTGGCCGCTGAAAGTGACTCTCAACCAGTCGACGGGGTTCAACTGGAAGCACAACTGGAGTGGACGCACCGACCTGACGCCTCAACCCGTGCCCGAGCAGCTGGATTATGATTTCTGGCTGGGGCCTGCTCCTTTCAAGCCCTATCACCCTCATCGGGTGCACGGCACCTTCCGGGGTTACTGGGATTACGATGGAGGTGGTCTGGGAGACATGGGGCAGCATTACCTCGACCCCACCCAGTATCTGCTGGGCAAGGACAACGAAAGCCCGGTGGAAATCGAGGCAGACACCGATCCTCAGGACGGTGATGCCGTCACCGCATGGCGTTGGATCCGATTCAAATATGCCGATGGCTGCGAGATCCTCCTCGATGGCGAAAACAAGTTGAAGGAGGCCGCCTACATAGAGGGTCCCAAAGGCAAGCTCTTCAAGGGATTCAAATCCGACATTCCTGATCTGGAGAAAAAACTCGCGGAATTTCCTGAGCCTGAGCCACAGGTGACCGATTTCATTCAGGCCGTGCGTGAGCGCAAGACCTTTGCTCTGAATGACCAGAATGGTCACCGTTCCTGCACGATCGTCAATCTGGGTAAAATCGCCCTGCGAACCCGTCGTGTGCTTCGCTTCGACAATGCGACTCAGCGCTTCATCGGTGATGAAGATGCCAACAGCTACATCAAGCAGCCCATGCGGGCCCCTTGGGTGATTTGACCTACGATATAGCCCCGGTGATTTTTACACAGGTGGAGGCGCCGATGGCCCTCCACCTTTTTTTGGAGTCCGCGTGTGGCTGGATGCTTCGCTCTCTTAAGGACTTGATGGTGCCCTGCGTTCGTGCCTGAATGAAGGTGTTTTCTATGGGAGAGTCCATTCTAGCACAAATCACTCTTATCCTCTTTCTTGGGATTGGCTCTCAGTGGCTGGCCTCTCGCCTGCGCTTGCCTTCCATTCTCCTGTTGTTGGTCGTGGGTTTTGTCGTGGGCCCTTTCACAGATCACCGATGGGTGGATCCGGACCCTCTGATCGGAGACCTCCTCATGCCCCTGGTATCTCTCAGTGTGGGGTTGATCATGTTTGAAGGTGGGCTGACCTTGAAGTTCCGCGAGCTGGATGCCATCGGGTCGGTTGTGATACGCCTGATCAGCGTCGGTGCCTTGATGACCTGGGGGTTGAGTCTCCTGCTGGCTCGCTTCGCTCTGGGGTGGGACTGGCCTCTGTGCGCCTTGGTCGGTGCCATTCTGGTAGTGACCGGACCCACCGTGATCCTGCCTCTTCTACGCTTTCTCCAGCCCACGCGGCAAGTGGCCTCGGCCCTGAAATGGGAGGGCATCATGATTGATCCAGTCGGAGCGCTGCTGGCCCTGCTGGTCTTCGAGACCATCCACCATGGATTGGGAGAACATGGGGCGCAATGGACCCAATTTCCCACCTATGCCTTCATGGGCTTTTTCTGGACCCTGGTGAGCGGAGGGGTGGCGGGCTGCCTGGGTGCAGGCCTGATTTATTGCTTCTTCAAACACCACTGGGTGCACGAACATCAGCAGACACCCTTTGCCCTGATGGTGGCTGTTTCAGCCTTCACCCTTTCCAACCATTTTCAGCACGAGTCAGGCCTGCTTGCCACCACCTTGATGGGGGTGATTCTCGCCAACCAAAAGCAGGTCGATGTGCGGCATATTTTGGAATTCAAGGAAAACCTGGTGGTCCTGATGATCTCAACGCTCTTCATCGTGCTCTCAGCCCGTCTCGAGCTGGCCACCTTCTCGGCCCTTCCAGTGTTCGGGACCCTGGGCTTTCTCCTGGGGCTGCTGGTCATCGTGCGGCCCCTGACCGTGTGGGTTTCCTGCCTGGGCTCTTCACTGAATCGATCGGAAAGACTCTTCTTATCTTGGATGGCGCCACGAGGGATTGTGGCGGCTGCCGTGGCCTCGGTTTTTTCGATGCGACTGGTGGATGCAGGCATGGCCGAGGCGGCCCAGCTCACACCGGTTGTCTTCATGGTGATTGTGGGGACGGTCCTGGTCTACGGGCTGACGGCGGGGCCGGTTGCGCGTTGGCTGGGAGTTTCCAATCCGGATCCGCAGGGGGTCTTGATCGGTGGGGCTCACGCTTTGGGGCGCAACATGGGCAAGGTGCTTCAGGAAGCAGGCTTCCGTGTCTTGCTAGTCGATAACAATTCTCAAAACATTCAGCAGGCACGCATGGATGGGCTACCTGTCTACTATGGGAGCATTCTGGCGGAGGATCTGGTCGATGAGGTCGACCTCTCCGGTATCGGCCGCCTTCTGGCACTGACCCCGAATCATCGCGTCAATGCCCTGGCTGCCCTGCACTTCAGTGAGTTATTTGGAGAGCGCGAGGTCTATCAACTGGCCGATACCTCCAGCAACACTTCCAAAAGGGATGCCTTTGCGCAGGGCCTGCAGGGGAAAACCCTTTTTCATGAATCCGCCAGCTATGCCGCGCTTCAGGAGCGGCTGCAGCAGGAACAGCGCATCAAGTGTACGAATCTGACCGACACCTACACTTTCGAGGATGCTAGACAAGCCATGGGGGATACGCTGCTACCCTTATTCATAATCCATGCCAAAGGATCTCTTCAGATCGTTCAAGCTGGTCAGTCGGTTCAACCCTCTTCGGGGCAAACGCTGATCAGCGTCTCTGCCAGTTGACCGTTCGGGTGACGGACACTTTCTTCGCTCGAAATTCCTGGCGGAGATTTCAGGCGAGGATGCTGGAAATCTCCTGATAATCCCGATCGCTGGGGCCGAGTCGGGCTTCCACCCCCATGCCGCTAAGCAGGGTGTTGTAGACATCGAGGCCCTCGGCTTTGAGATCGGCGATCTGACCGGTCTTGAATCGCCTATTGGCGCCCGTAACGGCGTGGAACACACCTGAAAGCTCCCCCTTGACGTCGTTGTGGCGTCCGTCTCCTGATTCCGTGGAAAGGGTAAGCAGCATGTTCTCCAGAATCGTCTTACCGTTGGCTTCGAGGTTCTCGGAGGCATCCAGCTGTTTCAAGAAATAGGCCAGCTCGCGCATCTTCATGTGAGCGTGGGCCTTCAGTGCTTGGTTGTCCTTCTTTTCGTTGAACTGATGTTACCACTCGTGGCTGCAGCCCTGCGATCCGGAGGCGTCGAGTTTGCGTGCATCCTCGAAGGTGTAGCGCTTTTGCCCATCGTAGAAATAATCCACGGTCAATCGAATGCGCTCTCCTGCGGCCAGGAAAGTCAATGCGCCGAAACGCACACGGTCCATTGCTATGGCCGTGGCGTAAAGGTCGGCCATGAGTGCCCTCCCGTTGCTCCCGCTACATGCGTTCAATGCGCAATGGGAGAGAAGTGGAGACGCCGGAGAAATCACGAATGATCGGGCCTGAAGGTTCGCATAAGGCATACAGGGCGAGCAACCCTTCTTCAGAGCGTTCGGCTTTTGCCCCTAGCGCTCCAACGCATACCAGAAGCCACAGTCTCATGATCGCCAGGCTTGAGCAGGTGGAATGCCATCGGGACAATCCAACATAATAGATTGCGCATCATGGGTATGCAATCCTCCATTCGAAGCCAGAGAGCCTCTTAAGGAGTTTTTCCGGAAGCCCAGCGAATGGCTTCGGCGATGTGTTGGCGCCCAAAGGGCGTCTCCATGGACCGCACGTCATGCCCCAGTTCGGTGTAAAAAAAACGCCCGCCTCCCTGGGTGTGCAACCATGCGATGGGATGGTCCGCTCCCATGGCCTTGCCACCCTGTTTTTGAAATGCCTCTCTGACGGGCTGATAGGTCGATTCGTTGACCCGGAGCAAGACCTTGAAACCCGGTAGTCCCGTCACGCTTCGGTCATGGTTGGTCCAGTCGGCCCGATAAAGGAATTTTTTTCCAAAACCTTGGACCGTGGGATGATCCTGCGCTTCAGGCTCGACTTCGACCAGGGCTTCCAGGTATTCCGAATCGCTGTTGAAATCACACCCCGCCAATTGGTGGAACCACTTCCATTTTGTCTGGCGCACAAGAGTGGCATGCAGGGCGACTATCCCGCCTCCTGCCTCATACCATGCCTGGACGGCCTGACGTTGATCCTTGTCGAGGAGGGCCGTCATTTCCGTGCAGTTGTTCAGAACCAGCACCTTGTAGTGGGGAAGAATCTGCTTGAGGTCCGCACCCGATTCGCTGACATCTATCTGCATCTTCAACGCCTCTCCCAGTCGAACTAGCCAGCCGCTCATGGCCGCCACTTCCGGATGGCGATACCATCCGGTTCCCGAAAAGACCAGCACCTCGCCTAAGGCCTTTGGCCCCCGATCAAAAACCGGTTGGCTCTGCGCCACCGAGTCGAGGGGGCGGATGAAGCAGTAAAAGAGAACCAAGAACACGGTGATGCACCGGGAGGTCTGCAGATTTAGGGTTCTGACAAGAGATAAAAACAGAGGGAGCAGCGTGAGGTTCATAAACCCAAATCATGAGGAATCTCTGTCGGAGAGGTCAATGTCTATCATGGATTGCAAGGCAGGTCCCACTTGGGGCTAATCCCACAGGAAGCACTTGACGCGTGAAGAGAAAACGCCAAGATACGCACCATTCGGTGCGGGTGTGGTTCAATGGTAGAATGTGACCTTCCCACGGTCGAGACGAGGGTTCGATTCCCTTCACCCGCTCCACTGTTACTCTAAAAGTAGAAAAATTTAATGCACTAATAAACGCCTTTAATAAATAAAAATGAAAACATGGGACATCAACAAATGAGTGCTGATACCCCATCATTTCGCATGTGAACAGAGAAAAGCATTACCATGTCTATACGTAAGCGATTGGCACTTGATTCCTCCCACCTAGAGAATGATCTATGTTTTGAAGGGGACTGTTTGAGGGAAGAATGTGGGGTATTTGGGATATTTGGTCATCAGGATGCCTCTACTTTAGTGGCACTTGGTCTTCAAGCGCTTCAACATCGTGGGCAGGAGGCTGCAGGAATAGTCAGTTGCGACAAAGGACAATTTTTTGCTGAACGCCGGATGGGTTTGGTAAGTGACAATTTTACTAAAACTTCTGTAATGAAGCAGCTAGTGGGCCGCTCCTCAATTGGGCACGTGCGATATTCGACGACAGGAGAGACAGTGCTTCGTAATGTCCAACCTCTTTTTGCTGATTTAGCTGGAGGTGGATTTGCCCTGGCGCATAATGGAAATTTAACTAATGCACTAACACTAAGAAAAAAGCTGGAGAAGTCCGGGGCTATTTTTCAATCGACTTCGGATACCGAAACTATTTTACATCTAATTGCCAGGAGCCAAAAACTCTCTAGCATAAACCGTGTAATCGAAGCGCTCCACCAGATTGAAGGGGCATATGCCCTTGTTGGAATTGTTAATGATAAGCTCATAGGTATTCGCGATCCGCTTGGGATTAGACCTCTTGTTCTGGGTAAGTTAAATGAAAGTTATATTCTTGCCTCGGAAACTTGTGCGTTAGATATCATTGGAGCAACTTTCGTCCGAGAAGTCAGTAATGGTGAGATTATAGTTATTTCTTCTGATGGGATAGAAAGCCACAAACCTTTTACGCAAAAACCTGAGCGCCCCTGTATTTTTGAGTACATATACTTTGCCAGGCCGGATAGTATCGTCGGCGGTAAAAGTGTTTATGAATGCAGAAAGTCCTTTGGACGTGAATTAGCAAAAGAGAGCATCACGGATGCTGATATGGTCATACCTGTCCCTGATTCAGGAGTTCCGTCTGCAATCGGTTACGCAGAACAGGCCGAGATTCCTTTTGAATTAGGTATCACGAGGAACCATTATGTTGGAAGAACTTTTATACAGCCAAAGCAGTCGATCCGATCTCTAGGCGTTCGACTCAAACACAATGCAAACCGGAAATTAGTTGACGGAAAAAGGGTCATACTAATAGATGACTCTATCGTCCGAGGGACTACTTCATTAAAAATTGTTCAAATGATGAGAGAAGCGGGAGCTAAAGAAATTCATTTCAGGGTGTCTTCTCCTCCAATTACTCACTCAGACTTTTATGGAATTGATACGCCTAGTAAGGAACAGCTTCTGGCATCATCAAAAAGTGTTTCTGAAATGTGTCAATACCTCGGATCTGATAGTCTTTCGTTTCTATCAATCCAAGGTGTATACCGCGCTCTTGGCCATAAAGAGGGTAGGTCTTCCACTTGTCCACAGTATACAGATCATTGTTTTACAGGTGAGTACCCAACTACTCTTGAAGATGAAAATGGTGGCGAGTTGAATAATCAGCTTTCATTCTTATCAATGTCAGAGGTTCAATAGTGATAGCACTTACCTGAGTTGCAATTTTCTCTAATTACTAAAGAAGGGATTACAGAGTGTAATACACTCCCTCTGCGCACGTTTGACATCCAGGGGATCCGGGTGGTTCGTTTGATTTACAATGACAGGTAGGGCAACCCGCAGTGCACGCCCATTGCCGACCCTCACTTAGGTTAAAAGCTATCCAAGGCGGATGCAGAAATCACCTTTCTGGCCATCAATGCGGGGCGGGATAGAGCCTCTTGGTCCGAAGAGGTCAACATGCACATGCGAGCCGCTGCCCGTCGCTTGTGGTTCGTCAGTGCCGACGACTCCTTTCCCCACACGGTCCCGTGCTCCGCGCCTTCGGGTGTTCTCCAAACCAATGGTCAATGGGCCCAACAGGCTCCTCGACAGGGAGAACAAGTGACCGTCTACACGATCGAGCTTGAAGCTCAGCGACGATAAGGCATCGCTCAAGCACTACGGGCTGCAAGTATCCCCGCATTCGCCGGAGGCTTCCTGCTCAAGCATGCCAAAAGCCACTCGTGCGGTGGCCGCGGTCACGCCACTGTTGACGGCGGCGCTCACCGCGACAAGAGCATTCAGGGTCTCATCGTCGATCCCGATACTTTTGGCCTTTTCCACTCGGTTGCGGGTGCACACCTGGCATCCCCGTGTCATGGTGACGGCCAGGCCGATCAAGTGTTTTTCCCTTTCGCTCAACAGAGAGGTGTCGTGGGTTTGCTGGATGTGATCCAGAATCAATGCGTCATTGTAGGGCATGGGAAGCGAAAATGAGTTTTGGTATTTGAGAATATAATTCTTAAATAGTGAGGCCTTCTCGCGCCGGTGACAATACTTTTCAAATAACCACCTGTTACAGGTTTCTGCTCCGCTGAGAGGCCAGGGCTTGCGAAGCTTGAGGCTTGAAATAACCTTGAAAAATTGGCCAAGATAAGCCGCGTCTCAAGGTATGTTTCCCACTGGTTCCATCCTTATTTTTCTCTCATGCCTCTGGGCTTTCTCATGCATCGGAAAGGAGATAAGGGAAGGTCATGGTCAACAGGTCACCCTGCATCTCAGGAATGGTGAAAAACTTCCTGTGCAGCTTTTATCAGGTGCCCAATCGGAATTATTACTGAAGTCTCCGCTCTTCGAGGAGCCCTTTGCCTTTCCTATTTCTCTCATCCATGGCGTGGAGTTTCCAAGGAACCTGCAAACCCCTCAAAGCCCTTTTCAAATAAATACCTCGAATCGTGATATTCTTTATGGGGACTTACTGGAGGCTGCAGAGGATACGCTGATCTTTTCGCATCCTTATCTGAAAAGAGTCCTGTTCAAGCGGGATGCGGTCAGTGCCTTCTATCGCAAGCAGGCTCGCCCCATCTTTGATGGCGCTCGTCTGGAAAGCTGGGATGTCCACAAGCACGGCCTCGGGGGGCAGAGGCCTGTCAACAATGAACTGTTTAGGAGTGCTCAAGCCCGTGCAGTTCCCATCTTGGATGATGAAGGCTCCCTGTCCCGCTCTTCCATTGTTTTACCGGATCAATTCTCTGTTGACCTTGCCTTGAGTGGAACCGAATTCCCGCGTTTTTCTTTGCAGATTCAATCCATGGCCGAATCCACAAGGCCTGACAAGGCGCTCAAGCTGGAAACCTGGGATAACGCACTGGTATGCATCCATCAGCATATGTTTGAACCCGTTCTTACCATGCATCCGGGCCAGTCAGAAGTGCGCCTGCACATGAGTTATGACGGAAGGTCAAACCACCTGATGCTTTTTGCACGCAACGGACAATGCCTTCTGGATATGCAAGAGGTGATGTTGCCCGACCATCACCCAGTTACATTGACTCTTCACAGCCGAGGTGAAGGACTTCAAATCAATGAAATGGTGTTTCAGAAACAAGCAGCTGACTCCAAAGTTTCATCCTTCGTTTCGCAGCAACCACGCGTGTGGCTTGCCGAGGGTCAATGTTTGCAGGGGCAATTGCTGGGTGATGCAACCCGAGCCTTTGTGATGAATGAAAACGGAACTAGCCATAGTATCCAAATGCAGACTATCGAGCGCGTTTTTTACCCGCAAGTCGATTCAGCGCCAGAGACGACAACGATTCGACTTGGTTTTGATGATGGCACTGAAATAGGGGCTCGTGAGGTGTTTATAAATCGTGGACAAGTCAGCATTGACGCCGTCTTTTCCGAACAGACACTGCACTGCACACTTCAGGACCTAAGCTTTCTTCGATGGGAGGTGGCTCGCGATGCGCGCACACGGGAAACGCAGAAGCCTGCAAGCGATTCTTCCACCGATTCGCTTGATTGCTTGCTTTTCGCCGGCGGGCAGATCAGTGGTAAAACGGTGTTCCCAAACGATGGCGCTGCGGTCAACTGGCAATTCCAGGGGCTTTCGTCGTCCTTCAAACTTGCGAAGGAAGTTCCTTTCCGGCTCGAGCAGCGCGAGCCCGCGCCGCGTGCTTCTTTGCTCTACGATGCCTCGACTTATCCACACACTCTTTTCTTTAGCCATGGCGAAACGCTTCCTGCCAGGGTTCTTTTTCAACGCAAGGGTGAGATTGGCTTTCGGGTTCCCTACAATCGATTGCTGCATCGTGCCGATCAGAACCAAATCAAGGCCATCGAATTCCGCTCCGAGCATCAGTCCACTCACATCTCTGAGTATGCAGCCTTGGTCGGGCCTTTGGCTTTATGGGAATATCTCGCGAGTGAAGAGCTCTCCGTTTTTCAATCACCATCTGAATGGAACCCTCACCATCATGGTCTGGATGGATATCACGTAGGTCTAGGAGGGCTTGGTTTCGGCCATCCAGATGTGGTGACGGAGGTGCCGGTGCATACCAAGAGTCTTTTCATGCGTCACCGTTTTGGCTTGCCGGAGTCTTTTCACGCCGAAGAGCTTTTCCTGAACTTTCATTGCCAATACGGGTTCATGGTTTATTTGAATGACCACAAAATTGTAGAAGTGCCTTCTGTGGGCGAGGGAGAACATGAGCGTGAACTGCCAATAGCCGACGATACTTTGGTGCAAGGTTGGCAACGCTTGGATGTTTCGAATCATAGACACCTTTTGCGCGAAGGCGAAAACTCGCTTGCTGTGGTTGGTTACCCTCCTATGACCGAAGACTCGAGTTTTATCATGCATGCCACTTTGTCCACTCAGCCCACAATCCATCGTAACGCCGTCACCGCCAAGCCAAGGAAGCTTTTGACGAGTGACCCGCAGTATGATGGTGCTGAATTTTCTAGGGTTCAGCGGGCGCTCACTGATTTTGTGCTGACTCACCAGGAGCGCCCGGAACATGTGATTCTTACGAGCAATGGCGATGTTCTCCTAGGACGCTTGTTGCATATTCAATATCCCCACATGGAATTTGTTTCCAAGTCGCGAAACTTTGTCATTCCCATGGCACGAGTCCTGAAATGGGTGCAAGTCGAGCCTTTAGAGGCCAAGCTGTCGATGAATCATCACGAGTCTGGGATGCAGGACCCGTTGGTGCTACGAGTGGAGCTGATCGACGGTCATCAAATGGACCTTCAACTTTCGGCAGCTTCTGAACAGCGCTTCCACGGGATTTCCCCAATCTATGGCCCTGTGACGGTGCCTTTGGAATGGATACGAAGTCTCACCAAGTGGGGCGCTCCATGGATGAAGTCTGATCAGACCTACGACCAATGGATCCTACATTTCGAGGACTGATGTTGGGGGCGATATGGGAAAACATGAATCCCAATGGTGACCGATTCAGCTTTTGATGGGCAACAATCTCAGTGGCGCTTCCTTTCCTTTTCCTGAGACTTGACCCCTTCCAGAACTTTCTCCTTGCTGATGAGGCCCTTTTCGATCGCTTGGGCTACGGCAGGATTGGCTTTCAGGAAAGCATGGTATTCCTTTTCATAGTCGCTGCGCTCAAAGGCCACGTCGTCCAGGAATATCTCACCTGAGCCTCCCTCGACGGCTCCAGTGACAAATCGAAACATCAATTTGACCCCTTGGGCACCTGCGGGGGCTACCAAGTCATTGATCGAAATCCGTGTCCATTCACTCATTCCCTTGAATGGTTGCAAACCTGTGCCTCCCAAAGGTTCTCCGGTCTCCGACAACCAGCTCACCATGGTTTCCTGAACATAGCTCAAACCAAAGTCGACTTCTTTGACCCAAAAACTCAGGGCATATTTTTCCCCTTCTACAATTCCTTTTTCGACCACTTGGATCAAATGCCCCTCAGAGGGGAAGGGGCCTTTGTTGACGAGTTTCGAGTGGATGCTGAAGGAACCTTTGTGGGAGACTTTATCGGATCGAGTCGGAGGTTGGATGGATTCGCATTGCCATCCTACCAGTGGACCCTCCTTGGTTCCCTCAAAACCATGGTTGATCAAAGCTGCATGAATCTTCGGGAAAACGAGGTGAAGCGATAGGAAAAGGATACTGTAATAAAAAAGTTTCATTGAATGAAGTGCCATGCAAACTAAAGGTCCTTCCCCTTAATTGCACCCCCAAAGTTCTTTCGTGTTTTCCTTCATCAAGAAGGTTCATCGTTCCCTGGCCGCCTGCTCCTACATCCACTGGATGTTTTGCTGAAGGATCTTGAGTCGTTCCAGGTCACCCTTGTCGCGATGCTTCTGAAGATAAACGGCCATCTCACTCTCATACATGGCGGCCGACTCGGGTTCGCGACCTTGATCTTGGGTTTCGGTCATGCACTGATTTAGGCTTCCCGCATCTGGGTGAGCGTTGGAATGAAAGCCGTTTGGCCGGCCAGCTTATGGATTTCGTGGGGATCGCTGGCAAGGTCGTACAGCTCCTCTGCGGGGCGCGTTGCGCGCATGAGCAGGCCCTGGTTGGGGTTCAGTCGCCCTTGCGTATGCCATTGGCGGATCGCCTTGGCATCCTTGTAGGCCGAAGGCTGCAGGTAGGGGCGTTGCGGCAGAAAATTGCGAATGTATTTGAAGCGCTGACTGCGAACCGACCGAATGTGATCGACGGTTTCATCGCAGCGATCCCGGGCGCCGAAGGCCCACTGACGTGGTGTGTAGGTCGGGTCCATCACAGGTCGCTCCTGCATGTTGGCAGGCAGGGGGATGCCCGCTGCCCGCAATAAAATGGTAGCCAGATCTATGTGCTCGACCAAATCCTCCCGACGCACTCCCGGGGCGATGCCGGGGCGGCAAGGATGAGCGGCACATACAAGCCTTCGTCGTAGAGAAATTGCTTACCGCGTGGATGGCTGATGCCGTGATCGGTCATGAAGATGAGCAGGGTAGAGTCGAGCAGCGATTCTTGTCGTAGACGTTCTATGACTTCGCCCACTATGTGGTCGGTCATTCTCACCGCATCGGGTGAGGTGCGCGAACCTAGGGTTTTCTCGGCTGCGCTGTAGACCTTTTCCCAGCCCATGGCATTCTTGCTTCGAAGCTTGCCCCCCTGGTTGTGAATCTGGGCAAAGAAGGGTTGTCCTGGCTTCCGCTGTGACCAGTCAATGCCGGCATACATCGATGGGTCCCACGTAAAGTTGTAGTCCGTTTTTCCCAGCTTGTTGCTGCGCATGGGCCAGCCGCTCAAGGTGGTGTAGTAGCGGGCCTTCTGGAAGAGTCTGGGAAGGGGAGTCACATCTTCTGGAAGGCTTATTTTTTCTACACCTTTACCGCTGCGGTGATGATGGGCCCCGAGGGTGGTCTGATACACGCCTGTGATCAGGGCTGAGCGACAAGTTGAGCACACCGGTGCCGTCACGAACGCATTTTCGAACAGGGTTCCACGCTCCGCTAGCCGATCGACATGCGGTGTCTCAATGAGTTTTTCTCCATAGCAGGAAAAATGAGCTGACATTTCATCGGGAACGATCCAGAGAATGTTCGGTCGTTTTTCCTCGGCCTCTGCATGAAAGGTGACGATCCAGGCCATGATCAAAACAGTCAGGGCAACCCTCCATGCGAGCCGGTCGGTGAGGCGTTGAAATGAAGCATCGAGTGGTTTCATGCCGAGGCGTAGATTTCAGGGTTTAGTCTCCGTCAAGCATGTCCCCGATGCCGCCTAGCAACGAGCCTTCTCCTTTTCGGGATCCTCCGGACCGAGGTGCAGATGCGATGATGCGATCGGCGAGGCGGGAGAAGGGAAGGCTTTGGAGCAGCACCGTGCCGTGCCCTCGTAAGGTGGCCAGGAACAAACCCTCTGCCCCCAGAAACATCGATTTGAGATTACCAGCCCGCTGAATGTCGTAATCAATGCCACCGGTAAAACCCACGATGCAACCGGTGTCGACCCGGAGGGTTTCTCCATGCAGTTGTTTTTGAATCAGGGTGCCGCCGGCGTGAAGGAAAGCCATGCCATCTCCCTTGAGGTGCTGGAGAATGAACCCTTCACCACCAAAGAAGCCCACTCCGAGCTTGCGCTGAAAGGAAATGCCGACCTCCGTCCCCAGGGCCGCGCAAAGGAAAGCATCTTTCTGACAAAAAATTTCGTTGCCGACTTCGCTCAGGTTGATGGGGAGGATATGCCCAGGGTAGGGAGCGGCAAACGCCACCCGCTTCTTGCCGGCTCCCCGGTGAGTAAAGTGTGTCATGAAAACCGACTCACCTGTGAGGGTTCGCTTTCCCGCATCCAGAAGCTTACCGAAGAAGCCCTTGTCAGGTTGGGAGCCGTCTCCCATCTTGGCCTCAAATTCGATACCTTCTTCCATGTAGTTCATCGCTCCGGCCTCGGCGATGACTGTTTCGCCTGGATCCAGCTCGACTTCGACAACCTGAATGTCCTCCCCAATGATTTCGTAATCAACTTCGTGACTTTGCATGCTCTTGTATTCCTTCCAATGAACCGTGTTTGCTAATGCTAGACGGGGACGTGCCGAAAGAAAACACCCGAATCCTCTTGGGAGGAGCCTCCGCTCCTGAATCTTAAGATCCAGGCCATGGGGTTGTTCTTTCAAACTTTTCTGCCCTACTTCAAAAACACCTCGGTGTTTAGTGATAAAACTCTTTTCAAGGGCTTGACATGGGGGTTTCTGGACGCCCATTTTATGTGATAGAGGTTATGGGGACGGTTTTTGGATGGTGCGCCAGGAAATTTTTCTTCCTCTGATGCGGCGCCCAAGGTGGGGCTTTAAGAGGTGGCCGAACGTGCCAAACGAGGCAAAGACAGAAACTTACAACAATTAAAAAATTTAATAAAAAACATAAAAAAATTTAGTAGAAAATCAATAAAACAATAACGTTGACCCCCTCATACAAAGTCCTAATTTTCAGATTGTTTCACCGATTATTTCGGTGGTGGGATTGCATGAACTTCTTAAAAATTTTTCTTTTCTTCTTTTTCACCCAATTTCTTGGCCCCTCACTGAATAGTGCAGACTCGGCACCTCCAGCCTTTTTCACCAACCAGGGTTGCTTGTTGGATTCCAACGGCACTGCGCTTGATGAGCTGCGCAGTCGCCTTCAACTTCTCGAGATACGATAAAGATTGATGAAAGCCCAGGTAGCCTCGGCCCCTATTCATGAAACCTTCTAACGAATACCTCATCTGCCCTGATGGACATCGGTGGAAGGCATCAATGCGCCGTGGGCGTCGCCGCCCATCGACTCGGCCTCTAGGGTGGCTGTGGCGTGCCCTGGCCTGTCTGGTTTTTTGTCTGCACACCCCGTTGCAGGCGGTCTGGCAAAAGGGCATGAATTTTCAGGGCCGCGTGCTCTCTGATGGCCTCGCCTTCAACGGTGTGGGGCAATTCAAGTTTGCCCTGGTGCAAACCTCCGATGGCACTACCACCACGCTCTGGAGCCATGACGGCACAAGCGTCGGGGGCGCCGCTCCCACCTCCTCGCTCAGCCTCGCCGTCACACAGGGGCAATACAGTGTACAGCTGGGAGACGCCTCTGCCATGACCTCCTTTTCGGATGATCTTTTCGACCAATCTTCCTTAAGCTTGAGGGTGTGGTTTGATGATGGCCTGAACGGCGTGCAGCGACTCAGCCCCGATCTGCCTATCACGGCCGTGCTCTTTGCCAACCGATCCAAAGTGGCCGAGTCGGTAAGCTCCTTGCCCGATGAAATGGTGGAGCTGCGGCATCTCAACAGTGCGCTGCAGTCTACCCTCAGCGATCTGGAACAACGTCTGGCCTTCATGGAATCCAGAGGTGCCATGATTTCCAATAGTGCCACTGATACCGGCCTGGCAGCCCTTGGCTACGTGCTCTACGGCGAATCTGGAGCCGAGCCAGCCACCATCAGCACCCCGGCCAACCTACCTAGTGTGCGGGAAGAAGCGGGCAGTGCCTCCAATGCCAGCCACTGGCTGGTCTGGGGTGGCAAGTCCTCGTTCGGTCAACCCCTCTCTTCGGGTGCCTTCCAGGATACCCCCAGCGGGGTGTGGACCACGGTCAGCTCTCTGGACGCTCCGGCCCCACGCTACGATCATCTTCAGCATGCGGTAGGCAGCCTGTTTTTTATTCATGGCGGGCAGGGAGCCTCCAGCTACCTCAGCTCAGCTCATCTCTTTGATCCCGCGTTCAACGAGTGGTCGTCTGTGGACACCCCGGCAGATTTAACGGGCAGAATTGGTAACGCGGCCGTTACCCTCGCAGATGATCAAAATGTGATGCTTTTCGGCGGCTTGAGCGTTGACGGGCTCTCCAACCGTTTTGACCTTCTGGACACTCAGACCCTTACCTGGGACACCGCCATCACCTCTCAACTCAATAACATCCTATCGCAACGCCAGGACGCTGAAATGGCGCGAGTCGGCCAGTGGGTACTGGTGTGGGGCGGAGAGAATGCCACAGGGCCCCTTTCCGATGGCGTGCGGCTGGATCTCTCCAGTGGCTATGCCTACGTCGCCACCCCGGCGGGCCCAGCGGCCCGAACCCGGTTCTCCATGACTGTGGTGGGCGACCAAATTGCCATTTGGGGGGGCGAGGGCCTCAATGGAGACCTCAACGATGGCGCCCTTTACGATCCGGCTTCTAACACCTGGGCCAGCATGGCGACTTCGGTGTCCATCCCTGCTCGTCAGGGGCATCAGGCCTTTGCCTCCGGCACCGAGCTTGTTCTGGTTGGGGGAGAAAGCAGTGGGCAGGCCATGGACAGCGTGCACGCCTACAGCACGGCCACCTCCACCTGGAGAGAAGTGGATCTGGCCAGCGCCATCGCCTCGTTCCCTGCCGCCCACCTCGATTCGACCCGCCTCACCGTGGTCACCGGGCGAGAGGCCAACAACACGATGAGTGGCTCGATGACCAACATCGATCTAACCCCCAATCTTTACTACTACCGCAAACCTTGAACGCCGATAGGTCATGAACCTCAAAATTAAAATGAAATCTGTCATGAACAGCGCTCCATTCAAAGATCACCATTTTCTAACGTGCTTGCTCCCCATCCTCCTGGGGATTCTGACCACTAATACCGCTTTTGCGGCAGATGCCAACCCACCCGAGAAGATGGCCTACCAGGGCTACATGACCGACTCCAATGGCGACCCACTGGGGGCAACTGCCCCGGCCAACTACGATACGGTTTTTCGCATCTGGTCGGTTCTGGAGGGTAATGCGGGTACCGATCTCTTATGGTCAGAACAACAGACGGTGACCTTCGACAAGGGCTACTTCAGCGTGCTGCTTGGAGAGGGGAGCCAATACGCGAGTGAGCCTCGAGATTCTTTGGCAGCTGTGTTTCAAAACTCGACGGCGTCTGACCGTTACATCGAGATTACGGTGACGGGCTTAAGTGGAGGTAACGCGGTTTTGGTGCCTCGTATCAAGCTTGTAAGCTCCCCTTACAGTTTTTTGGCTAATCATGCCCGCACCGCTGATCGCATTTTGGGGGTCAATAGTTCCAACCAGACGGTGGATGTTCTCAAGGTGAGCGGGGAGAACGTGGGGATAGGCCTTGCCGACGAAGTGACCCCGAACGCCCAGCTCGATGTCAACGGGGCCACAAAATTGCGTTCCACCCTCACTGTAGCAGGAGAGACCACTCTCCAAGGACAAATCAACCTAGTAGGCCCGACCCTAGTCAGTGGTGAGTTCAGTCTGGAGAACAATCTGACCATCAATGGGGGTACCCTCAATGTCACCCCCGCTTCGGGACAGTCGGCGCTTGTTCTCAGCCATACGGGTGAAGGGGTGGATCATCAACTCCGAGTGGACATGGATTCGGAGAAAACTTGGATTCATGGTAATTCAGAGGCTATCCGGTTGTGGCTTGGGGGGCATCCTGATGGGGGGGCTATGGGTGTGAAAAACCTTAGGCTAAATCCTTATGGGTCAGTCGATTTTGCAACTGGTTTGCGTAATGTCGAACCTACCTCTCGGCCTCACATACTATTTAAGCCTAAGGGCGCCGGCGCGGCTGATTGGGAAAAAGGTTGGTACATTGGCGGCGGAGAAGATCAATCCCCAAATGGAAGCCACAGCGCCCATGTCGGTTGGTCAGGAGGGGGAGCAAGTGGTAGGGCTTTTTTTGGCGCGGGTCCATTAGGCGGATTAGGGACACACCATACGCTCTTAACTCTAGACCCCCGGGATAATGGTGGAGCATGGTTTCGTGATGCATACGAAGTTGTCGTCCAGAACTCTTCCAATCACGCCGTTGCAATAGTGCCCAAATATAATGGATTCGGTCTTTGGAGCCATGTTCATGGTTATGTTAATTGGCTAGGAGGTAACTCATGGCAGTTTTTATCCGACGTTCGGCTTAAAAAGGACATCCGCGATGCCGAACCCATGATGGATCGCCTAATGCAGCTGCAAGTCAGGCGCTTTAAGTGGAAAAACAAAGCGGATGATCAGGCTTACGACTTGGGCGTGGTCGCACAGGAAGTGGAGCCGCTTTTCCCCGAGCTTGTGAGTGAAAGCTCTGGCGAGCCTACGGTCCCTTTTTTGCCAGGTCAAAACGACGTCCAACGCAAGTCGGTAGGTTATGCCACCTTCGGCCTACTGGCCGTTAAGGGGCTGCAGGAACTCAAAGCTGAGAAGGATGACGAAATTCAGCAGCTAAGGGAGGCTCTGGCCGAGCGCGATGCCCGGATTGCGGGACTGGAGGCCAGCCAATCCAAAATCCTTGACCTGGAGGAGCGCCTGAATGCCCTCACAGCAGCCCTTCAAAACTAACCCTTTTATCTTCATGAGATCGATTTTGATGCCTCATGCAACCCATCAACTTCAAGGCCTCCGACGGTGGCTGCTTACCATGGTGGCACTTCTCACTGTCCTTGGCAGTCCTGTAGCCAAAGCGCAGTGGCAAACCCAGAACTTTCCACTTCAACCCGGATGGAACCCGATCTACCTCCACGTCGATGCCACCCACGCCTCGATCTCCTCTCTGGTGGGTGATCTTGCCATCGATGAAATCTGGCTCTGGAGCCCGTCGGTGAACGAAGCTCAGTTCGTGCTCTCCCCCGATGCCCCCTCTGGGAGCAAATCGCGCTGGATCGAATGGCGCAGCACGCTGGGAGACGCTTCCTCCAAGCTGAAGTCTCTGATCCCCAACGCTGCTTATTTGGTCAAGCTGCAGGAAGGTGCCGTGGCAACGGACTGGGACCTCAAGGGCAAGCCCGTCCCTCCGCAATACAACTGGACCACGTCGGGGCTGAATTTTGTTGGGTTTCCGGTTAATCCTTCCGCCAGTTGGAACCTTGAATCGTACTTCCTCAAGGCCGAAAACTTTCTCTCTTCGGCCACCTTCTTCGATTACACCACGGGTAATCTTGGGCGTAGCAACCCGGCCAAGGTCTTTGGTAAACGCACCACGGCCCTGCCCCGTGGTCGGGCTTTCTGGGTGGATACGGGCAAGGATTTCAATCAGTTTCATGGGCCGTTCCAAGTCAGCCTGCAAAACTTCAAGGGCTTCCAGTTCGGCACCGACGTGCAGTCCTCGCGTTTGCGGCTTCGCAACATGACCCGCAGCCCCTTGACCATACGGCTTTCGACCCTGGCCGGTGAATCCAGCCCGGAGGGGGAAGCCTCTGAGGGTGATATTCAATCGGCCTTCATGATTCGCACGAATCTGGATGTTGATACCCAGCTCTATGCTTTTGAGGCCTGTCCCTGCACCGATGTGGAGGTGGTGCTCGATCCACGCGGGACGGCCGGCCAGCAAGTCGAGGTGGTGGTTGGCTTGAGGCGCGCCAACCTCGAGGGGGTTCCCGGGAGTGTTTCAAGCGGCATCTTTCGCATTGAGGATGCCCTATGGCAATCGCGCGTGGATGTGCCCATCCGAGCCGAAAAAGGCTCTTTCCAGGGGCTCTGGGTCGGGCAGGCGAGCGTTCACAAGGTGTCTCGTGCCAACGCGACATCGGTTGAGGCCACTTCCAATGCGTTCCCCTTGCGATTCATCCTGCACCAGGAGGATGTCCCGATTGGTTTTTCGGAAGCCGCCACCGCCGGGCAGGGGGTGAGCCTCCAGATCACCCCAGCCCCCAAGGCTCTTGCCATCGGTGAGGTGATCCGACTCTCCAACGGTAGCGAATTGACCTTGACTCAAGCCACCGCACTCAACGGGACGAGCGTGACGGGTGACTTGGTGGGCGACTCTGGGATCGATAGTGGCGCCCAGGGGAGCCTTTCGCGGCTTCGTATGCTTCAGCGGGTGCACGTGGGCATGCTTCCAGGACAGGTTGCCGGTCTGGCGACTGCCGAATCATCGCTGGATGCGGCCTACCTTTCTTCGGCCAGGCGGATCAGTACGATCCATCTACCCTTCGCAGAAGCCAATCAGCCCTGGTCCGTCTCAGGGGCCATTGACCATGGCGCGACTCTAACAACCACGGTGCTGGTGGATCATGGGGATCATGTGGCCAATCCCTTCCTCCATACCTATCACCCTGACCACGACAATTTGAATGCGGATTTCGATGCCACCTTGCCACGTGGTGTGGAGTCTTTCGGGATCGAGCGCTCGATGTCTTTCGTGGTGAGCCCTTCTGGGAATGGGTTCAATCAGATCGTCTCCATGGGCAACACTATTTCCGGGAATTACCGGGAAACCATGACCCTCAAAGGAGCGGCCACTGGAGGCCCGTCCAATGAAAACACCTACGTGGTGGAAGGGCCTTTTCAATTTGTCCGAATCAGCCCTATCGCTTCACTGACGCTGCCCTGAAATGCCTTTCACCCATTCAAAAACTGACGCCATGCTTTCAACCCCCTTCCACAAGATGACGCGCTTGATCGGGTGTCTGATCACCCTTGGCACACTGCCCTGGTTGGGCGCCTTGCAAGGGGCCGTTCAGGAAACCCTGGTGCCGCCGCTTGAAATCAAGCAGGACCAAACGCTCTACAACTATCAGAGCTTGAGAGGGGTGCCAATCCCCACCGGGATGGTGGGTTCGGACAGTCGCTTGATCCCTTACCCGAATAACACCGGCCCTTCTGAGAACCCGGCCACGACCAACCAGTTCAGTGGCTTGATCTCCTACGGGGGGGTGGCCGCTCCGGGCAATGCCTCCGGGCTTGTTTCCGGCATGAGTTACACGGCCAATGCCCAGAACATTGAGTTGCCTCGAGGAGAGAATGGTGTCACCGGCTTGGTCCTGAGTCGAGCTCAGGTGGGGGCTCCCTTTCTCAACCGCCCCGTCTCCTTTCTCTTTGGTGGGATCATCCCACTGCTCGATGAAGACGAGGATGGGGCCAAACTGGATGCCAGTGTGCCCGCTGAAAGTTTCTGGCGCAGGGAACCCCATCTGGCAGACGGGGAGACCCATGTCAGCAAGGGGTATTACTTCAGCCCCCACGCTCAGGTCATTTTTGCGATTCAGGCAGGGCCCATTTCGATTACCTGGAGAAAAGTGCTGCCCGAAAGTGTTCAGCCCTCCGACTCCAATGACACCACCAAATGGTTGGAAGACGGTGGCAATTGGTATCGCCTTTACCCCAAGCGCTATGTGGTTTCTGGCAGTGCCGCCAAGGAGCCCAAGACGATTTACTGGAACACTGCTGGTTACAACGGCCCCTCGGTGATGATTCCCACAGCCAGTATCCAGGAACTGGAGATTGTCTACAACCAGGCTTTCCCTGCGGAGGTGGCCAACGGGACCCCAGCCGGAAACAATTCTTTCACTTCTTCCGGAGATAACCCGGTGGAAATCGTAATCAAGAAAACGCTTTGGCGCGATGGCAATGAACTCAAGGCCCTCAATACGACAGGCAGGGTGTTCATGGAACTGCTGGGAGATATCCGTGGGGATGGGAGGTCGCGCCAGCACCTCGGCTTTGAAATTGTGGATGTGGTCAAATATTCCGTTCCCGCTGACATCACCATTGAGCTGGGGGATCGCATCACGCCTTACAGACCAGGGCAGGGGAACGCTGCCGATAACACCGACTTCACCCCCAATGTGCTCGCGGATGCGACCAGTGCCAATCAGTTTGCCTATGAAGTGGGACGCACGAGCAAGGGGAATGCCATCTATTATGCCGTTGGAGAAACCTTCAACCTTAATGATTATCAAATTTACTGGATGACCGAAGGGATTGAAGGGATCAAGTGGCCCAAGATTCATGCCCGCTACCGCTTCATCTGGCCCACCAATCCTGCCGACTACAGTCATTACGCCCGACCGGCGGTCTCCACCGTTGCCGACGCGGAGATCACTGCCATCCAACTGCCCCTGGAGAACAGCCCGGTGCTGCAATACCAGGACGCGCTGGACCAACCCCGAGGGTTTCTCAGCCCCAGATTTGCCTATTTCACCCACCTGACGGCCGACCAGCCTCAGCACCGTGCCCTCATTCGCTACACGGCCGGCAGCAACGTGGCTTTCGAACGGGTCTTCTCCTGGTTGGACACCCACTTGCAAACGGGGGATTTGGATCGCCCTCAAGCCCCGGCCGGTAGCTTGGTACCCGCGCGCCAGTTGTCGATCTGGGGAACGGCCAATGCTCCCGGAGAGGGGCTTGCCTACAATGCCGATCACTTGGATGAAAACGGCCAGCCGCTGCCCATCACACATCGTTCGAGCACCCTGCTTTCGGATGCCTTGTCCAAGGCCCCCAGAATCATTGAAAATGTGATGGCGACTGTGGGCCAGCGACTGCTCAACCCAAGTGGCGAGCAGGGTAGTCAGGCGGGAGAAGATTATCTGGCCGGTTACATCATTCCTGGTTCGGGGACGCTATACCACCCGACCGCTTACCTCGATCCTCTGGTTCTTGGTTTTGAAGAAGCCGCCAAGGGCGCCATCATCCCGGTCAATGGGATCGCTGGGGAAAACACCTTGGAGGTGCTGTGGTTTCGACGCAGCCAGGCGGATGAAAGCAAAGGTTTTCTTCCTGTCTACTGGCCTTCGGTCAAGGCAACTTATACCTTTCAGTGGCCGAGCACTCCCAATGAACTCATCCTTGCCAGCAATGCGGGGTCAGGAGAGCTCTCCAGTCTGGCCGCCAAGGGAAGTATTTACCGACAGCCACTTCCCTCAGCAGTGGGATACAATCCCAACGAAGAGCATGGTTTGATGCTGGCGGGCAGAGCCTATGCCCTGAGAGACGATCTCAATGTCACCTCGGGTGAGAATCAGAGCTCGGAACCTTTCGTATTGGTGGATTACACCGGTGCCGATGGTCGTCCTTCGATGGAGGTGTTCCAAGTGTTGCGGGAGAAGCCCTCCGATGGGTTGGTCTTTGATTACATTGTCGAGGCGGGAACCATGCTCCAGGCGCCCATGCCCTTGCCGCTCATCGAACAGCCCACCTACACCGAAAACGGTTCTCTGAAGACAAGAAATGTTGAAATTGAAAGCAGCGCCGAGCCCAACAACTGGATTGTCGTGGATAGCGAATTTCGCCAGGCTAACGGTCATTACAGCAGCTACACCTACGAGGACAGGAAACAGAACAAATACGTTTATCGTGGGCGTCATGAGGGGCCTCCAGTGCTTGCGGCGGGCTATTACAACGAAAGTGATGGGACGTGGTCGACGGAGGTCAGTGCCACCGTCAAGGCCGGTGGGCTATTTGCCTGGCATCTGCACGTCTCTCAGATCAAGGCCATGGTTTCGGTTGAGCTGGGGACGGGTGAGAATATCCCTGAATGGGTTTCGGTGGATGGCCACTCTTTGGTATCTCCTTCGGTGCCCAGCAGTGCGATCAGCTCCACTGCCTACAGCATCCCCCTGGTCATCCGCTCACTCGATGGGGTGTCTTCCCCAGTCACGGTGACAGTCTCACTGACGGTTGTTGATCCGGCGAGCACCGTCACCGAAGTTTCTCAAGCACCTCTGAATCTTGCCTATCAAAACGCCACTGGATTTCAAGTCGAGTTGGGCGACCGAGCACCCTATCTGGCTGAGTTGCCATCGGCGGCCAACAGCTTTCAGATGGAGTTTTATTACCGAAATCAGGAGAGCTTCGACTGGCCCAACCTGACATCGCCATCGGTTGGGTCCATCGTGCCCTACCTGCGGCCCCTGGGGAGCAATGGTTTCATTGGAAACCCCCTCAGCAGGGAAACCGCTTCTCAAAGGGTGGTCTACCGACCTGTTTGGCCGGCACAAACCCCTGAAATGAAACTCAGTGAAACCTTGCTCAAGCCGACTCGAGGCCTTCCTGATATCGCGGGGCAAGCCTCCCTGCGGGTGCTTTACCAGCAGGCGTCGGCCAATTCCATCAACAGCGCTGGCGTGGTCGGGAAAAATGCGGTGACCTTGCATGACCCTACGCGAGCGAAGGGCAACTTGCTCGAGCTTGAGAGTGTCGAGAAGCTTTCACAATCGGTCGTGACGTCCACCTACAATGGTCGCATTTATTTTCCCAACTTGCCCCCTCAACTTGCCAACCGCTTCTACTTGGACCCCCTTTATGCGAATCAAGAAGACTCCATTATAGGTCGCCTCACTTTGGTGGGCGAATGGAGGCAGGAAACCTTGGGTGAGGACTACATTCTGCTCAATGTGTTGGATGCCGGGGAGATAGCCTTACTCAAAAACCTCTGGCCATCAGGGACTGGAGACACATCTGATAAAACAGCCTGGGACGCAGCCATTGATGGGATCTCGACTGATCTGGTCTCCTATTACAGAGACGATGAGGGCGGCACTCCTACGGGAAAATGGAAGGCCAACGACAACGCAAGTACGCGCAATAGCTATCCCAATGATCGCACCCCAGGAAAGACGCCTATTGGCTTGCCTGAGATAGCGGAAATCAAGAGCGATGACACCGCGGTGAATTCCTACGCCTTGACCGCGGCGGGTACGGGTACGGGGTATGTCACCCTCATCAGCAACGATGGGAACAACCCAGACATCGAGGGACTGCCCATCTCACTGCATGTGCTGAGGGTGGGGCAGGAGGTCGTGCAAGGTGGGCTCAAGGTGATCTATGCCGGCAACCCTTTGGATGAGCAGGTGACCTTTCAACATTCCCCGGATTTGGCAGGCAAGTTCAGCGACTATCAATATGAGTGGTTCATTTCGGCTCCGATCGACGGTGCTCCTCTGCCCGTGCCCACGGATTCTTCCGGGCAGCTGGATGCTGGCTGGATTCCACTGGAGTCCAAAAAGACCAACGGCATGGGTGAGCACATCTACACCTTGGGAGGGTCTGGGATTCAGGCGCTGAGTGACAACTATGTCACCATGCGTTACCGCTCGACCCACGCTGATCACCCTGCAGTCAACCAGTGGTCCGATTACATGGTGCCACAATTGGCTGAAGGTTGGATCAAGCGGGTCCTGGCCGGGATCAATCCCTTCAACCAGCGCGTCACCGACATGTTGAACAACGCGGTCAACACCAATGTGAGCCTGGTCGCCCAGGCAGGGCCCCGGTGGGAGGGGAATATTGCTCTGAACCTCGAGAACATGAACGACCACGGTTTGATCGAAATTTATGAAACCGTGCTCAACCGTGGGAAAAACCTCAGCATTGACAGTGGGATCAATTATGGCCCGGCCAATGACGCGCTGCTGCTGGCTGCGGGTTACCTCAATGATCTTTACATGATGCTTGGCAATGAGGCGGCTGCCGACGCCGCCAACCCGACCATTGGGATCGGAACAGCCGATCAAAGCTATGGAGACATCGCCACCTCCATGTTTGCCTTCAAGGGCCAAGTCCCCACCTTGCTCGAGGAGGAGTTGGGCCTCCTGCGGGGCAGGGATGATTTTCTTCAGCCTGGAGTAGAAGTCGCGCCGGTTTACAACCGCATGTTCTGGAATTACACCCGGGGCATTGATTCGGGTGAAGTGATTTACGCCCTGAACTACAACATTCAAGAATACTTTTCAGGAGGCACCCTGGATGGGGTGATCAATGCAGACGATGCCGCCAAGATGTATCCCACAGGCCACGGCGATGCCTATGGGCACTACCTCACCGCCTTGAAGGGCTATTACCGGCTCCTGATGGATGCTGATTTTGCTTGGAATCCACGAACCGAAGCCGTCACCATTCTTGGCAAGCCCGTGCAGGTGGATTACCTCGACGAGCGTAAGTTTGCTGCAGCGGCCTCCTCCATTGCCACTTCCGGTCAACAGATCATGGAGCTGACCTGGCGCAAGGACTATCAGTCTGGTGACAGCTCGGGGTGGTCTCACCTCCATCCAACCCGTTCCAATGACAACCGCGTCTACACGCAAGGCAGTGAAAGCGTCTCTACCACGCGTTACTGGGGCGTGGATCACTGGGCCAACCGAGTGGGGACAGGGTCCTATGTTCACTGGGTGGTGTCCAATGGCATGTTGCCCGCGGTGGACTTAGACCCAACGCACGAAGGGATTCAGAAAATCGATCGAACCACTGTGGCCGAAATCAGCCAGCTTGCGGTGGTAGGGGGGAGCTTGCAGCAAACCCTTGATTCGGTGGAGGCAGGCATGACCCCGCTTGGGATTGCGCGGGATGCAGTGACCTTTGACATCAACCCCAACCTGATTCTCGGGGGTGACGGAGACCCTCTGCAGTCGCATTTTGAGCAATTTCAGGAAAAGGCTTCCAGGGCCCTGCAAAACGCGGTCAGCGCGTTCGACGATGCCAAGGATGTCACGCGCATGATGCGGGGTGAGGAGGATGACCTGGGGGATCTGAATGATCAAATCGAGCTCGAAGAGTTTGCCTACACCACCAAGTTGATTGAGATTTTTGGCCAGCCTTATGCAGGCGATATTGGTCCAGGGAAGACCTATCCCCAGGGATACGTTGGGCCCGACCTCCTGAATTGGGCCTACGTCGAAGGTTTTGATCCGGTTGCCGACACCCGGACGGGAGACTTATCGAGAGTTTATAAAATCAACTACCAAGGGCTGAGCACGAATTCATTCGAACTCAAAGCCGTTACAGAAACCTTTACGAAATTTAGTTCGGATGTTTGGCAAAATACCAATGAGAAACAAACAGGTGCCTACATTAACTATTTCCTGGACCCTCACGGTTACCCGAACAAGCCTGATCACTTCGGGACCACAACGCGGGGTGCGGTAGGCAAACTTCAGACCCTGGTGGTGGCTGCTCAAACCGAACATTTCAAGCTGGCTGATAAGCTGGATGAGATGGAAAAGGCCATGAAGTTGATGGACACCAGCGTGCGCGTTTTCCAGGCCATCAGCGAGCGGAGGCAGGATATTCGGGACATTCAGCAGGCAAACATGACCGCCGACCATATAGTAGCCCACATTGAGTGGGCCAATGACACGTTTCAAGCAGCCACCGAGTTCGGGTTGGACAATTTGAACGATACTGAAGATGCTGTTTCGGACGCTATGCCGGATACCACCATCGTTGGCATGGCCAATGGAGGCAACTTTCTGGCGCCAGCTAAATTAGGCATTGCCGCGGCATTCACAGCAACTGAGGTCGCGATCGGTGCGAAGGCTCTGATTGCTGACGCGCTTGTTCGGTTGCTTCGAGTGGAAACCGATCTGGGCATTGAGCTGCGCGAATTCTACGAAATTGACGTCAAGGAGTGGGAGATTGAGAAAATCGAGCAAGTCAGTGAATTGATTGCTCAGCTCAATGAGCTGGAACTCATGGCCGCGGAGATCACCCTGATTGCTGGGGACTTCCAGGATGCCCGCGAGGCCGTGAACCTGGCAGCGTGGGAAGGGGCGCGATTGCTGGAAGAGAGAACCTTGTTCCGCAAACGGGCGTCGGCCCTCATTCAAGGCTATCGAACCCGCGATGCGGCCTTCCGGATCTTCCGTAGCGAACGGCTTGAGCGCTACAAATCCCTCTTCGATCTGGCAGCCACCTACACCTATCTGGCAGCCAAAGCCTTTGATTACGAAACCGGGCTTCTGGGGACCGAGGAGGGTGCTACCTTCGTCGAGCGTATCATTGCCTCAAGGGCTTTGGGTGTGGTGAAGGATGGGCAGCCCCAGTTTGCGGCAAGCAACACGGGAGACCCCGGCCTGTCGAGCGTGCTGGCCGAATTGTCCTCGGAATGGGCGGTGCTCAAGGGGCGCCTGGGTATCAACAACCCGGACACCTATGGCACCACGGTTTCGTTGCGCACCGAAGGTCACCGCATTTTCCCTGACGAATCAGGGGATGGCAATTGGAGAGACCTTCTTAACGCTTCGGTGGTGGAGGATCTCCGCAGCGATCCTGACGTGATGCGGTATTGCATGCAGATCGATTCGGAGGATCGGTTGCCGATTCCCGGGATTGTGATGGATTTCTCAACCACCATCACCGACGGGCTCAATCTTTTCGGGCATTATCTGGCCCCCGGTGACAGCGTTTTTTCATCGACCTCTTTTGCCAATAAAATCTTCGGAGTGGGAGTGGTCCTGGAGGGTTATGTGGGTATCAACGACCCCTTGGCCAACAGTCAGGTGATCGTGGGCTCCGGGGCTCAGTCTCCCGGTAGTTCGATCAGCTTCATGGACCCCGATGGCATGGCGGCGACGCCCTATGTCTACCTGATCCCGGTTGGCGAAGATTACATGCGCACACCGCCTCTGGGGGACACCAGTCAGGTGCGCAACTGGAGGGTTTCGGATGTGAGCGTGCCCCTTCCATTCAACTTAGGGGCCTCCGATTTCAGTGCCACCCGCTATTGGCAATCGAGCGAATCCTTGAGCGAAGACTTGTTTGCCATTCGCAAACACCAGGCCTTCCGGGCGGTGTCGACTCCGGAGGCGTTCAACCAGATGGTCACCTCGATGGACAATTACACCAACAATCGACTGATCGGTCGATCGGTCTGGAACAATCAGTGGAAATTGGTCATTCCGGGCCGATCCCTTCTGAATGACCCGGATGAAGGCATCGAGCGCTTCATCCGCTCGGTGAAGGATATCAAGCTCCATCTCAAGACCTATTCTTACTCGGGCAATTAATTACTTCGACATCCAACGACATGAAACGATTTTTCAGCTTCCTCGCTTTTCTTTGTTTGCTCTCCGTACTTCGGGCGTTCCCGCCTGCGCCGCATCACACAATCGAAGGCATGGTGCGTGATGAACTTGGTAATCCGCTGGCCGGAGCCGACACACGCGTACGATTCATCACTCCGACGGGCAAGGTGCTGGAGGCTCCTACCAGCCTAAAGACCACGGGGGCGATGAATTATCAGATGCTCATCCCCATGGACAGCGGAACGACCGATACCCCTTACAGTCAATACGCCCAGACCATGCATGTGCCCTATCAAATCGAGGTGATTTCAGGGGGGCGAACCTATCTGCCGATCGAAGTTCGGGGGGTTTCCATGCAGTTGGGGGAACCTGGTAAGGTAACCCGCCTGGACCTCACCCTGGGTGAAGATGCGGATGGTGATGGCCTGCCGGATGCCTGGGAGCAGGCCCTGATGCAGTTGGCCGGGAGCCTCGAGAACATCAGTGGCTCCGATGACAGCGATGGGGACGGGTTGACCAACCTCGAAGAATACATGGCCGGAACCTACGCGTTTGATCAAAACGATGGTCTGCGGCTGGTGTTCAAGGAGTTGGCAGAAGAGCAGATGACGTTCGAGTTCCTCGGAGTTACCGGGCGCTCCTATCGCTTGATGGAAAGTAATGATCTGAGCGAGTGGACCCAGGTGCCCTTTGAAATAGTAGGCCAGGAGGGCTCCTTCAATGGGATGTATGTTCCCTCTTCGCAAACGCTGAACATTCGACTCCCTCGAAACAATCAAGGCCACAAAATCTACAAATTGGTAGTTGAGTAGTTCAGATCCCTTCGTTTGCTGTCCGACCGTTGCATGAATTCCCTGCCATCCAGCCTCGGCCTGATTGCTGGATGCTTCTTGCTCGCCGGGTCCAACTCGAATTGGGCGGCATCCATCACGAACAAATCCGCCCGCGCTTCAGCCGGGGGGCGGGTTTCGGCCAGGGCCTATGAAACCACCGTGTCCTTTGGACAATCAGGGCCGGTGGGGGTGCAAACTTCCACTCACTACACCCATGGGGCGGGTTTTACCTACTATCAACAGCAAAGCCCGACCGCTGTTGATCAGTCGGTTCAGGTAAACGAAGATGAAGCGCTGAGCCTTTCTCTTGGTGCCTCCATCCTGGATGGCAATGTTCTATCCTACCAGATCGTGGAGAGCCCATCTTCGGGACAGCTTACCGGTTCGCCTCCACAGGTTCAGTATCTGCCATCGGCCAACTATGCTGGAAGTGATCAGTTCTCCTATCGGATCACCGATGGTGTGGCCTCCAGTCAGCTCGCCACCATCGAGATCTCCGTCACGGCCCTCAACGACCCTCCAACAGCCACCTCCTTTTCGGTGACCCTCGATGAAGATCAAGCGACCTCCCTGACTCTGCTCGGTGAAGATACTGATGGTGACACACTCACTTACACGGTCTTGACTCAGCCCCTCCTGGGGACATTTAGCGGGGCATCGCCCAATCTGGTTTACACCCCGAATCAACATGCCCATGGGGAAGATGTCTTCACCTACGAAGTCAGCGATGGTCAGGCCAGTTCCTCCGTTGCCACGGTCACTTTGACCCTCACTCCCCAGAACGATGCCCCGAGCGCACAGGCCGGGAGTGTGGAGACCCAGGAAGATGAAGCGGTGAGTGTGGTTCTCGGGGCGCAGGATGTGGATGGGGACAGCCTGA
>Ga0160423_10000293_pt1 | contig 39756 bp, 36 predicted proteins | sample CRUFie14St8metaG_FD_108191 | JGI IMG/M metagenome (GOLD analysis project Ga0160423, IMG submission 108191) | Marine microbial communities from the Costa Rica Dome - CRUD Field 142mm St8 metaG | ecosystem: Environmental > Aquatic > Marine > Oceanic > Photic zone | place: Costa Rica: the Eastern...
CTTGCCACTCATTGTGGCGCTGCCGATAGCGCTCTTTGCTTTCCATGACGTGGACGACCCCAAAGTCGCCAAGCGGGCTGAAGGGCTGGCAGCGCTGAGCCGTGAGACCGGCAGCACCATGCAACAGTATGGCTTCACCTTCATTCAGGCGCTGAAGGATTGGCGACTGTGGTTACTGGGCGCCATCTTCCTGCCCCTTTCCTTCGCCATCGGTGGGCCCATTCCTAACCTCGAGACGATGATGGGTTCCAAGGGCTTCGAGCGCGCTGACGCGGTCCTATTGGCAAGCTTTTTGGGGTATTCGGTGTATGCCGGGCGGCTGATCGCCGGTTATCTCTTGGACTTTATCTGGGCGCCTGCGATCGCCTGCGCTCTGATGATTATGCCGGCGATTTCCATGATGATGTTTGCTGGCGCCGATCCCAGCTATAGTCAGATGGTCATTGCTATCGTGCTGTTGGGTGTGGCCGCAGGTGTCGAATATGACCTGCTGGCGTATTTGGTATCCCGCTACTTTGGCGTACGTAGCTACGCTCGTATTTATGGTGCGCTCTACGCACTGTTTGGCCTTGGAGCCGGCTTCGGGCCCGCCGCTTTTGGTGCGGTGTACAGCAACACCGGCTCCTACGATCAGGCGCTCTACTACTCCATGTGGGGCTTCATCATCTGCTCGCTGGCGCTTCTCCTGCTCGGCCGCTATCGAGATGAGCAACTCAAGGCCATGGTTTGAGACAGCGATGAAACCGGAGCCCGCGCTGAAGCGAATCGATGCCTCTGAAATGCCGAAGGACATCGCCTCGGCGTGGGAGGCGTCGATGGCGCTCCGCGGGGACGCCACATTCTTTGAGGTTTTCGCCAATCATCCTGATCTGTATCGTTGGTACGTGGGCTCTTTCTACGGTGAGGTGTTCCGAGGCGGTGCCGTCGCACAACCCTACAAAGAGCTCTTAAGACTCAGACTCTCCACCCTGCACGGTTGCCGCTTCTGTAATCAGGGCAATCGTCGCGACGCACTGGCCGCTGGGCTCACCGAAGAACAGATTGACGCGTTTGATGACCCCGAGCACGGCCCATTTACTGACGCCGAGAAGGCGGTGCTGGCGCTGGGAGAGCAGCTTGCCCTAACTCAGCCTGAGGGCACATTGAATACGGCGCTGCACGGAGAGCTTGCAAAGCACTTCAATGACGCTGAAATACTGGAGCTGGGATTGGTGGGCGGCATTCTGGCGGGGGTCGCCAAGTTCATGTTCACCTATGATCTGGTCGAAAAAGAAGACACCTGCCCTTTTCACCCAGCGGACCAAGCTTAATCGCCGCAATAGAGAATAAAAAGTACGAGGGCAAAACCATGCAGTCACATTTTTCGATGATCTGGGAATCCGTTGCCGACGCGGTACCCGATCACGTCGCACTGATTCAGGGGGAGCGCCATATATCCTGGCGCGACTACGAGGACCGCGCCGCCCGCCTCGCGCAGGGGCTGATTGATGCGGGTCTGGGACATAACTCAAAGGTCGGCATGTACCTTTACAACTCGCCGGAGTACGCCGAGACCAATTTCGCGGCGATGAAAATCAGCGGCGTTCCGATTAACGTCAACTACCGCTACCTCGACGACGAGCTGCACTACCTTCTGGAAAACGCCGATATCGAGGCGTTGGTCTTTCACAGCTCGCTCGGCGACCGGGTAGCGCGCGTATGCGATCGACTGCCGATGCTGAAAGCCATGATCTGCGTCGACGACGGTCCCGCAGAAGACGGCTCGATGGGGCCCGCCACTGGTATCCCCTATGACACCTTTCTTGCCCAAGCCTCTGGCACCGCAAAAACCCAGCCCCAGGGCGATGAAATTTACATGCTGTATACCGGCGGTACCACGGGCATGCCCAAAGGCGTGATGTACCCGCTGGACGCCTTTACGGAATTCTTCATGCGCGGCTTCCCGCCCATGATTGGCCTGCCGCCATTCGAAGACGCTGCCCAATTTGGCCCCGCCGCCAGACAGATGGTGGATGCCAATACCACCTTGGTTGCGATGTCGGGACCACCGCTCATGCATGGCACCGGCTGTTGGTTGGGCCTCATGTTCCCGCACATGCTGGGTGGCACATCGGTGCTGCTGGAAAACCGCGGCTTCAAGCCGGAAGAGGTGTGGAGCACGGTAGAGCGCGACCACGTCTCGCAGATCATCATTGTAGGTGACGCCTTTGCCAAACCCCTGTTGCGCGCGCTGGAGACTGAACCGGACCGCTGGGATACATCGAGCTTGAAGCTGATGATCTCGTCGGGCGCCATGTTCACAACCGAGGTGAAGCGCGGCCTGATCGATCATGTGCCGGAGCTCGCGATCGCGGACGTGCTCGGCTCTACCGAGGGCGGTATGGGGCAGTCCATCATGACCAAGGACACCCCTCCCAGCGAGACCGCCAAGTTCACACTGCTACCCGTTGCAAAAGTGTTGCTTCCTGACGGCAGCCGGGAAGTGGTGCCCGGCTCGGGTGAGGTCGGCATGGTGGCTCAGGGCGGCATGGTGCCACTGGGCTACTACAAGGATCCCGAAAAGTCGGCCAAGACTTTCAAGGAAATCGATGGGACGCGCTATGCGTTTATTGGCGACATGGCCACCATCGACGCCGATGGCACCATCAATCTATTGGGTAGAGGTTCGAACTGCATCAACACCGGTGGTGAGAAGGTGTTCCCCGAGGAAGTCGAGGAGGCACTGAAGCTGCACCCCGACGTGGCCGACGCCCTGGTGTTCGGGCTCGAAGACGAACGCTTTGGTAACCGGGTCGCCGGTGTCGTCTCGCTCGAACAAGGGGGCGCTGCAGAGGCAGGGGATATCCTTGAGGCAACCCGCAAACTGTTGGCCAGCTACAAGTTGCCTAAGGACTTGCTGGTGGTGCCGGTCGTACCCAGAGCACCCAATGGCAAGGCTGACTACAAAATGGCAAAGTCGATGATGGCGGACGGGTAACGGCCGAATTCGGCCCAACGACATTGCTCACCACAGAAACACCGCTACATAGAGTAGCGGGCAATTTGCTCTGCTTTATCGTTGGGAGGATGGCGCCGATTACCAGATCTTGACCCGCTCCTCGGGCGCTAGGTAGAGCTCGTTGCTGTCACTAACCTCAAATGCGCGGTACCACTCAGGCACATTCCGCACACTGCCATTGGCGCGATAGATAGCGGGAGAATGCGGATCCGTGGCGATTTGGTTACGTAAGGCTTCATCACGGATCTTTGAGCGCCACACCCGCCCGAATCCGATGAAGACCCGCTGTACACCCGTGAAGCCCTCAATCACCGGCGGCTCCTGACCCTCCAGAGAGTCCAGGTAGGCTTTAAGGGCAATCGAAATGCCGCCCAAATCACCAATGTTTTCGCCCAACGTAAAGGTGCCATTCACATGTAAATCGGGGAATGGGTAGTAGCTATCGTATTGCCCTACCAATGCATCGGTCCGGTTTTCAAATTCGGCCCGGTCGGCATCCGTCCACCAATTTCGAATGTTGCCATCGCCATCAAACTTTGATCCCTGATCATCAACGCCATGACCAATCTCATGTCCAATCACCGCTCCAATGGCGCCATAGTTGATCGCCTCGTCTGCATTCAGGTCGAAGAAAGGCGGCTGCAAAATAGCGGCGGGAAACACAATCTGGTTGAGAACGGGTGTGTAGTAAGCATTCACCGTTTGCGGATTCATACCCCACTCATCGCGGTCCACCGGGCCACCGTGGCGACTAATGTCGCGCTCAATATTGGCTTCCCGGATGCGCATGCTGTTACCAAAGTAATCATTCTTTGCGATCGTCACACCTTCGTATCGCCGAAAGGTCTCTGGATAGCCAATTTTGGGCTCAAACTTTGACAGCTTGGCTAGAGCTTCTGCCTTGGTTTCCTCAGACATCCAGTCCAGCGCTTTGACGCTGTCCTGATAAGCCTTCACTAAATTGGCGACTAGGATGTCCATCCGTTCTTTTGCTTCAGCGGGAAAATGCTGCTCGACGTATACCTTGCCCACTAGCTCCCCTAGCCCGGCGTCAACAACGCCAACAGCTCGCCTCCAATCGGGTCGTTGCTCTTCACTACCGCGAAGCGCTTTGCCATAGAACTCGAAGTTGCGATCGTCCAAAGCGCGAGTTAAACGAGAGGCCTGCGAGTTGAGGACCTGCCATCGCAAATACAACTTCCAGTCTGCTAATCGAACCGTATCGAGAATGGGCCCCAGTTTTTCAAAAAAAGGCGTCGTGACCGAGACCAGATAACCAGGTTCAGGCAAGCCAAAGGCACCGAGAAACTGATCCCAGGCGACATTAGGTATCAACGATTCAAAATCGCCCTGATCAAATTTGGTGTAGTTATTTGCAAAGTTGCGCGTCTCTTCCTTGGTCATGTGCGCTCTCGCAATCGCCTCTTCAAGGCCGTAGATGACATCTACCGCCTCGGGCTCTAGTGTAAAGCCCGCGAGCGTATGAGCATCGGTGATCAACGCTTTATATTGCTGGCGAAGATCCTCACTCTTTTCGTCATCCTTGAAGTAATACTCGCGCTCAGGCAGCCCGATACCCCCCTGTCCCAGATACATGGTGTTAATACCAGGATCCTTGGCGTCCGCGTAGGCGAACATGCCGATAGGTGAGTTAAAACCCAGCCGCGCCCCTACGCCAAAAAAAGCAAACACATCCTGCTTTGATTCCAGAGCATCGATTGCAGAGAGATAGGGTTCCAAAGGCTGAATGTCGGCTGCATCCCGGCTGACGAAGTCCTGAAATGACAAATAGAGGTCACCAACCCTTTGCTCATCACTGCCCACAGTATTGCTAGAAGCCGAAGCTTCCTCAATAATGGCTTTGACGTCCTCATCGCTTTTGTCACGCAGCATGTCAAAGGCCCCATAACGACTTCGATCGGCTGGAATTTCGTTCTCAGATATCCACTTGCCGTTGACATAGGCAAAGAAGTCGTCGCCCGGATGCACAGCATCATTGAGCTCAGCAGGATCGAAACCCAGTGTTCGGCCGCTCTTTACCGCGCCTTCAGCAATGGCTCCTTGATCCTTTGAGCAAGCCGCCAGAACCAGTGCCGCTATCGCACACATAACAGAGGTCATCAGACGCGTTTGCATTGAGTCATCTCCTGAGGATGATGTAGGGCCAGCTATATTAAGGTCACAGCGCGGTCACGGGAACCCGATGGTCGGTTATGGGAAAATATGAAGTTAAAGGCACCAAGCCTTTCGGCGAGTTCGACCAAACCCGGGTGGTGGCAGAGGCGCTATGAAAGCGCTCAATAACTAGCTGACAAAATCTCGAGTCAGCTTGGCTATCGGATCAGCGCCAAGCTCAAACGCTGGCATGGTGATGTCATCGCGCTCAACCAGTGTCGCCTGAGTTAACCACTCAGCCACCTGTAACGTGCCGTCGCGCAAACTGGAGTGGGTCGCAATTACCAGCGTGGGTTGCGCAACCTGTGTTGCTGCAGGTTCTGCTTCGAAGTTTGATGCGGCGTGATAGCCCGCGTTTCTCGCTTCACCTGCACCTACAAAATCAAAAAACAGGTCGAGCGCCCTCGGGTAGGCGACCTTATCAAGGCGGTCCGCCACCATCGCCTTGAACAAACCGTTGAGTGGGTCCTCTTGCTCAAGATATGCAGGAGGCTTGGTCAATGAGGCGCGTAGGTCCGCCATATCGGGACCCGAAAATACGGGTACGTCCACGAGCACCAGGCCGCTCACCTGTTCAGGGTAGTGATTGGCCATCTCCATTGCCACCAGCGCACCCGAGTGAAACCCCGCCAACCAGACAGGTTGGCCCGGCGCATTCAGAAGCGGCGTCATGGCATCGGTGTACCCACTGACGGTGGGCGCGTCCCCCAGTGCATCGGAAAAACCGTACCCCGGAAGGTCGGCGCTCCACACCGGACCCTCGTAGGCTTGCGCGAAGCTGTCGAAAAAACGGCCGCCATAGGGCACTGGTGGCAAACACACAATGGGTGGCAAAGCACTCTGGTCACCCTGCCATTGCCACACGTGCAGTTGTCCCGGGGAGTTATCCAGATAGTGTCGTCGTGGCGCCGCCATTCAGGTCAATCCCTCGTGTTCAGTCATACCGCGGTCGTAGGAAACCAAAATGCCTCGCAGGCCAAGGAGCACAGGCACACCAAAAATAACGGGGATTACCGCCATGGAGTAGCGAATACCTTCCACACCAAAGACGTAATCGTTGAGGAGCGCCACGGCAGTCGGGCCAAGAAACAGCCCGGCCATACTGATACACATGTAGTAGAGCGCTACGGTCTGCGCCTTGATCGGGCCCGGCGCGATTCTGAGGAGCGCGGTGACACCCATCGCCGAGGTCATGCCGATACCCATGTTATTGAGCGCAAAGACCCCCATGGCCAATGGGGCCGAGGGCATCAGAGGGAACAGAGCGCCTGTCAGTACCGTGGCGAATACCCCAAACAGCGCGATCTTCATCGCCGCGTCTCGCTTACCCTGTGCAATCCAGTGATCACACAACCATCCCGCGGACAAGACCGCCGCGGGGCCGCAGATAATCAGCAGTGAGCCATTGATCGACGCGTAGTAGCTGGTCTCCCAGCCCCAGGTGCGCTCAAACAGCGCCGCTCCCCAGCCCTGGCTATAGGCGACGATGGTCATGAAGCAGAAAACACTGACGAAACCGCCATACATTCGCCAGCGCGCCAGCACGTGCTTGAGCATATCGGGCAAACTGCCGCCCGTCGCTGAAGGGCCACCCGATCGCGGTGGTTCGCGCAATAAAAAGAAGAGCACTGAGAGAATGAGGCCCGGCAGTCCCACAATGAAGAAAGTAGCCTGCCACGGCACCAGTTCACCGATACCCGGGAGCGTAATGGTGCCGCCCGACTTGGCCCAGGTCAGCACCCCCGCCCCCAGCAGTGAGGCAAAGCCTGCCCCGACCGAGAGCGCCATGGTGTAGACCGCGATCGGCCGGGAGCGCTTTTCGGGCGGGAAGCTGTCGGAGATGATCGACATAGCGCAGGGGCTCAGCGTGGCCTCGCCCACACCGATACTCATTCGCGCGATAAAGAGATGTGTGAAGTTGCGCGCCAATCCCGAGGCTGCCGTCGCGATGGACCAGACCGCAATCCCGACGGCCACGATCTTTACCCGGTTCTTACGATCAGCTAGCCACCCCAAGGGCAATCCCATTGTGGCATAAAAGATCGCGAAGGCCGGCCCGAGCAGCAGGCCGATCTGGGTATCGGTGAGGCCGAGATCGGCTTTGATCGGCTCAATCAACAACCCGAGTACATAGCGATCGATAAACGAAAAAATGTAGGCGATGGTGAGCAGGCCCACCGTCAGCCAACCGTAGGCCAGACTGCTCTGCGGCTGAGGCTCCGCGCGCGTTACCGCGTCGCTCATACGAATTGATTCACTTCAACAAAATACCCGCTGGGGTCAAAGAAACTGATGCCCAGAACACGGAAGACCCCGCCATCAGGCTTGGGGTACTCGCTGACCACCGGTTCACACACCATCTCGATACCGGGTACCGCCTGCAGCTTATCGTAGACGCCCTTCACATCCTCGTGGTGGAGTACGTAAACCGACTCACCGATTCGCACCCGATTCGGGTTGGAGCGCGGGGGTGGCTCAGGCAGCGGCGGGTCAATGTACTGGAGAATACCCAGCATACCGATGAAGTCGTCCTTGCACTTAAGCATCACCAGACGGGTCTTTGAATTGGGTTCGCCCGCAGGCAAACCGTCTCCCGAGACCACGATTTCCTCGTCGTAATGCACCGACATACCCAGAATATCCCGGTATATCTGCAGTGACGGCTCGATATCATTCACCAGCATGGTGGTGCGACGAATCAGGACCGGAACCTCGCTCATAACGCCCCCTTTGTTTTATAGATATAACATTAGTACTTTACGGGTCTGACCTATGCGGAGGCAAGCACCATGACCGGCCAATCCCCCCTGAGCACCCTCAGTAGCGCCCTCTTTTTCCTCATTGGAATACTCTCGCTGGTTTGTGCGGCGCACGGCGTCGCTCAGGGGCAGGACACTGCGCCCTGGAGCCGCGACCTTCAGGTCATTGAAGTCATGCTCCCGGGCTTTTACAGCAACGCCAATCAGGCCTATTTCGATGGCCGGCGCAAAGTCGACAACCCCCAGTCCCGCCTCAATCTGCTGATCGAGACCGCGGATACTGGCTTTGACGTGACCCTGAGCGCACCAGATGGCTCAGCGATATCGAAACAGAGGTGGTCTCTTGCCGAGGATGACCAGCGAGAGGCGGTCCGTATGGCCATCAGCGACGCCGACGGTACCTCGCTCTGCTCTGTCTGGTGGACCAGGGACGCCGCACAATTTAGCGCTCAGGGCGACTCAGCGTGCACTGAAGGTATCGACAGCCCCGGGGCGCTGGCCCTAGGTGAGCAGCAGTTCTGGTGGACCCCGCGCGGCGCCTCAAAGGTCGCGGTGAAGCTTCACAGAGCCCGGCAATTCACCTGTTATGCCGACATTCCCGGGGTGGGCGGTGGACGTGACATCCCCTATACCCGTTACGACAACCTGAGCCTGCATGATCAGGGCGCCGAGACCTGGTTCGTCGATAAAGATGGCAGGAATCTGGGCCTGCGGCTGTTCAATGTTGACTGGCCCATCAACAACTACGATGGCTACTTCACGCGCGATTCACTAGTGATCTATGTCATCGAGAAACTCAGTGACGGCAGCACCAAGGAACATGGCTACGCGTTTACCCTCCCCGAGGCGAACCGCATCGGCATCAACCTCAAGTGGATGTTGGCCAGCTGCTTCATGATTTCGGGCAAAGTCGATACCCCAACCATGTAGACCATGTGCAGTTAAAGGCGCCATGACGATGCGAAGACGAGACATACTGAAAGGAAGCAGCGCCGGCTTGGCGGCACTGGGCCTTGCGCAACACACTTCAGCCCAGAACGAGTGTGCGTCAGCCGCTACGCAAATCGCTACCTTCGTATTGGTGCACGGCACCTGGCACGGTGGCTGGGTGTGGCAGGACGTCGCCAACAGACTGCGGGCGATGGGCCATCGCGTCTATACCCCTACCTGCACCGGCTGTGGTGAGCGCCTGCATCTCACAGGCCCTGACGTGGGGCTCGAGACTCACATTACCGACATCGCACAGGTCCTTGAGTTTGAGGATCTAGACAACGTCGTTCTGGTTGGGCACTCCTTTTCCGGCATCACCATCACCGGTGTGGCCGATCGCTATCGTGAACGCATCGACCGAATCGTGTTCTTCGATGCGCTGGTGCCCCGCGAGGGAAGAATGAGCGGAGTGCCCCGAGACCCCGACACCGGCGACTTTCCCGATTGGTGGAAAGCCCGGGAAGCCCATTTTATCGATGGTTACCAGATGGATCTGTGGCAGGACTACCCCATGGAGATGTTGGTGCCCGACACTTATCCCGAGTTGTCCGCCAAGTTGAGGCGCTTGATCACCCCGCATCCTGCAAAGCAATGGACGGATGAGTTGGTGCTGAAACATGGCGGCTGGGAGGGGCTCAACCCCACCTACATCCACTGCGTGGGACAGACTTACCGGCAAAGCTCGGATCTCATGGTCGGTCCGGCACGGGGACTTGACTGGACGTTTATCGAGCTCGATGTCCCGCGGGACGGAATGCTGACGCACCCTGATCTGGTCTCCAACACGCTCTCCGGGCTCATCGGCTGACCTGAGACCATTGTGTCTGCTGGTGAGGTGCTGAAGCACAAGCGAAAGCCGGGTTGTAGCGCTTTGGTCTCACGCTGATTGCGCGCCGGGTCTGTTCAAATCACACTGTGCCGGTTGTCTCCGTTTCTGGGTGCGCTAATGAAATACTGCTTTTGGATACTGTTAGGGATCTCGATGATGTCCGCCGCCGATGAAACGCCCGTTGCCATCGCACTTCACGGTGGAGCGGGCACCATCGAGCGGGGCGCAATGAGCGAAGAGCTCGAGGCCACCTACCGCGCATTTATCGATGACGCGATTATCCGTGGCTATGAACAGCTGCGAGAAGGTCGAGCAGGTCTCGATGTCGTCGTCAACGTCATTCAGCTAATGGAAGACTCTCAACTATTTAACGCCGGCCGCGGGGCCGTCTATACCTGGGAAGGCACCCACGAGCTCGATGCCTCAATCATGCATGGGGAGCACCTCGACGCGGGAGCAGTCGCTGGGGTGAGCACTGTTAAATCCCCTATCGCATTGGCGCGCGCCGTCATGGAGGATTCACCCCATGTGATGTTGGCAAGCCGAGGGGCTGAAGCCTTTGCCCTAGAGCGGGGATTTGAACTGGTATCTCCTGAGTATTTTGCGACCGAGCGCCGCCGCGAGGCACTTGAGGCCTACAAGGCGAATGAGCAGGCGGGCCTGAAGCCCGAGGCCGACCACAAATTTGGCACGGTTGGCGTGGTGGTGCTGGATGAAGCGGGTAACTTGGTTGCAGGTACGTCAACCGGCGGGATGACCGGTAAACGCTGGGGACGCATTGGTGACTCTCCCGTTATCGGCGCGGGTACCTATGCAGACAACCGCAGCTGCGCAGTGTCGGCGACCGGGCACGGCGAGTACTTTATTCGCCACACAGTTGCGCGAGATATCTGTGCACGTATGCAATTTGGCGGCGCAACCCTCGAGGAAGCGGCGAACACTGTCGTGATGGAAGAGCTGACAGGGGCCGACGGTGAAGGCGGTATTGTCGCGGTGGATCCCGCGGGCAGGGTCGCATTGGTATTCAATACGCCGGGCATGTACCGCGCATCGATCGACGCAACAGGCCACAAGGTGGTGGGGATTTATGGCGACGACGAAACCCCTTGATTCATCTCGGGACGTTAGCGAGTTATTCACCTATCATCGATTGTGACCCGCAGAGCTGAGACGCATCATGAGTGCCCAAATTACCCACCTCCCCGCAAACACGCCGCAGGAAGAGCTACTCCGCTGCATGGCAGAGGACGGCGCCGTTATCATTGACGATGTACTCGGTAGCGAACAGCTGGGAGCGCTTGAGCACGATTTGACTCCCTTTCTAAAAAGGGAAGTATATGGCCGCGACGCGTTCACGGGCTTTCGCACGCAACGCATTGGCGCACTCATTGCACGCTCTCAGGCCTGTGGCGAGCTGGCGCTGGAGCCGCGGATGCTGGATGCCGCAAGAAAGTATTTGGCAGATCACTGCGACGACGTTCAACTACACTTCACGTCTGCCGTGGCGATTGCGCCGGGCGAGTCAGCACAGATACTCCATCGGGACCGCGGTATCTGGGGTGGTTATGTGCCGCGACAAATAGAGCCGCTATTCAGCACCATCTGGGCGCTGACGCCTTTTACGCAAGAGAACGGTGCCACACAGGTGGTGGTCGGCTCTCATCATTGGGAGAAAAAGCGACAACCAGAACCCGATGAAATCGCCTATGCCGAAATGTCGCCGGGTTCGGTGCTCTGCTACAACGGCACCGTGCTGCATGGAGGAGGCGCCAATGCCACTGAGGACGAAAGTCGGGTCGGCGTGTTCTTGCACTACACGCTGAACTGGCTGCGTCAGGAAGAAAATCAGTACCTGTCTTGCCCGCCCGAGCACGCAGAGCATCTCTCTCAGGAACTCCGCGCACTCATCGGCTATGCAAAGGGCGGCTATGTACTGGGCTTCTACTCAGACCCTGATGACGATAGCGCCCAGCATGAATCAGTGAGCCCGGAAAACCTGTTTAGTGAGCACCGTGGCAATTTCGATGTCTTGCCTACCGAGGAACAATTGGTGTCGCAATCAACACCGCAAAGCTAGCGTTACCACGCGACCACCGTCCCGTCCTTGCGCATCTCGGTGGCGCCCACGTAAACGCCATCGGGTAGCCGCATGATCGCCTGATAGCCACCGAAAGGCCCGCCAGTGCCATCCACCTCGACACGATGTCCCATAGCCCTGAGCGCCTCGATAGTCTCAGCAGGTACACCGGGCTCAACGAGTAGCGTACCCAGAAGATCCTCATCCACACCAGTGGGCTGGCGCCCACCATCATGATTAAAGCGCGCTGCGTCACCGGCGGTCTGCACGTCCATCCCAAAGTCAATGATATTCACCAGCACCTGCACATGGCCCTGGGGCTGCATGGCGCCGCCCATGAGGCCAAAGCTCATAAACGGCTCACCGTCTTTCATGACAAACGCCGGAATGATGGTGTGGAACGGCCGCTTGCCTGGGGCATAGACATTGGGGTGCGCCTCATCCAATGAAAACAGCTCGCCCCGGTTCTGCAGCATAAAGCCGAGGCCGTCAGGTACGAGCCCCGTGCCCATTCCACGGTAGTTCGACTGAATCAGCGACACCATCATGCCGTCGGCGTCAGCGACTGTCAGATACGTGGTATCTCCCTCCCCTTCGAGCTTAGGGTCACCGGGCCCAAACTCGGGCGTCGCGCGCGCGGGGTCAATCAAGGCAAACCGCTCCTTGCCGTAAGTCTCTGAAAGTAACGACTCAAAGGGGATCTCCGCGAAGGCCAGGTCGGCGTAATAGCGCGCGACATCTTCAAAGGCCAAACGCTTAGCCTCGACCATGTAATGGAAAGCCTCCGCCGAACCCCGGGGGTAATCGCGCAGATCGATCTGCTTCAAGATATTGAGCATCTGCAATGCTGCGAAGCCCTGCCCGTTGGGGGGCAATTCATACACGTCGTACCCGCGGTAATGAACGCTACCGGGTGTGACCCACTCGCCCTTGTGGGCTTCGAGATCTTCAAAGCGCATATCCGCGCCGATGCGCTTGAAATAGGCGTCCATCACCTCGGTAAGCTCACCCTCGTAAAACGCCGCGCGTCCCTTCTCGCCCAGCAACTCCAGCGTGTTGGCAAGATCTGGATTGCGAAAGACGTCACCCGCTTGTGGGCTGGTGCCGTCTGGGAACCAGATGGCAGCCGCGTTGTCTAGCTCTTCGATCAACGCCTCCTGCTCCGTAAAGGCGGCAAGGTTGCGACCAAAATAGTAGGCAATCACGGGCGTGACCGGAAAACCCTCGCGGGCGTAGCGCACCGTCGGCGCCAACACGTCCGACATGGGCAGCTTGCCGAACCGCTCATGGGCAGCGAACCAGCCGTCTACGGTTCCCGGCACTGTCACCGGCAGCGACCCACGCTGTGGCATGCCGAGCATGTTGTCGGGCATGGCACCACTAGCGCGCAAGTCCGCAATCTGACTTTTCAGATCAGCGAGTGATCGACCCAGCGGCGCCCGACCGGACCCGTTGTAACCGTATAGCTGCTCGGTCTCGGGGTCCCAGATGATGAAAAAGATGTCGCCGCCAATACCATTACCCGTCGGCTCCATCAGGCCCAGCGCCGCATTGGCCGCAATCGCTCCATCGAGGGCTGACCCGCCCTGCTTGAGGATGTCGATGGCAATTTGTGAGGCCAGTGGGTGCGCGGTTGCCGCCATGCCGTTACGACCGTACACCGCGCTGCGGCTCCAGCTCGCAGCATCCGGGCGACCGCCGCCGCCGAGTGTCACGCTCGCTTCAGCACTTTTATTGTTCGCATCCAATGACTGACCCGCACACCCCAGCAAGCAAAAGCTCAAAATGACAACTGTCAGGTATTGGTAACGCTTCATGCTTTGCGCATCCACTTCTCTGAGAGCATCGAATGATAGGCGATATCGATCGGACGCGCGTGACGAGCGCCGGGTACTCTGGGTTCATAGCCTTTGTTGATTCAGAGTCATCTGGCGAGCGCTACTGGGCGGTCAGTTGTCTTTCGAATAACGATTTCAACTTGCCATAGAGGGGTCGATATAGGCTTTCGTAAAGCGATTCATAACGCTCAGCCGTCTGGGCATCGGGCGTGATACGGTGCGTCTTACCCACCATCGCCTCACCCGCCGCCGAAATCGAAGGATACCAACCCATTGCCGCCGCACCGACCATCGCGGCGCCCCGACCACTGGCCTCGCAGTCGTCAAAGCGCTCTACAGGCAGGTTCAAGACGTCCGCCACAATCTGCGCGACCTGATCACTCTGTGCACCACCCCCAGAGAGGCGAATGCACGAGATAGGCGTTTTGGTTCGGCGCTCAATACGCTCTTTGCCCGACCGCAAAGCAAAGGCCAACCCCTCGATCAAAGCACGGTAAACATGCGCACGGGTATGAAAATCCCGGAACCCGATAATGCTGCCCCTACCCTCAGGCCCCGTCTCACCTAAAACAGGGTTCCAAAAAGGTTGCAGGACTAGGCCGCTAGCGCCAGGTTCCGTCTGCGCCAATAGTGCATCAAGTAGTGTCTCCGCCGGGACACCACGCTCTGCTGCCTGTCGTCGCTCCGTTTCGCCAAACTGTTCGAGAAACCAGCTGACCATCCAGAAACCCCGAAAAACCTGAATTTCGGTGTTGAAGTGCTCAGGCAGCGCCGCTGGGTATGCGGGTATAAACGGCACCACCTCGACGTATTGCGACCGCGTGGTATTGATGGTCGCGGTGGTGCCGCAGGACACGCTGGCCACGCTCGCTTCAAGAGCGCCTACACCCAGCACTTCGCAGGCCTTGTCCGCAGCGCCGGCGATCACCGGCACACCCTCTGTTATACCGGTCGCCGTGGCTGCCTCGGGCGCAACAGCGCCCAATCTCTCCCCGACCGAGACGAGCGTGGGCAACATGTAGCGTTTGATCGCCATGCTGTGCCATTTCCAATCTGAGTCGGCGCACCAATCCTGTTTTTTAAAATCAAAGGGCACGTACCCCACCTGACTGCCCGCACTGTCTTTGAATTCACCGGTCAGCCGGTAATTCAAATACCCGGATAGCAGCAAAAAGTGTGCGGTTTGTGCCATCAGCGCGGGCTGATGCCGCTCCAGCCAGTTAGCTTCGGCCTCTGCCTCGAGATTCTCGACAATCGGCCGGATACGCAGCAGGCCGAACAGCACTCGCCACAGCCACGGTAGCCGCCCGCGCGGTGGCGCCCGGCGCTGGTCTGTCCAGATGATGGCCGGCCGGAGAGGTCGCCCCATCTCATCGAGATTGATGACTGTGGCGCGCTGGGTCGTGACCACAACCGCTGCAATTTCCGCGGGGTCGACTCCCTTCGCCCATAAGCCTAGGCAACTCGCGGTCAGCAGGGTCCAGAAGCCTTCCACATCGTACTCGGTCCAACCCGGCTCGGGATGCTGATACTCATCGATCGGTAGCTGGTGTTTGGCGCGGCATTCGCCAGATTGTGTATAGGCCAGCGCCCGGGCGCTCTGGGTACCAAAATCGATCGCCAGAATCAGAGAGGGTTCACTGGCTGACGACCCGTTCAAAAGTCAGTCACTCTCAGTCCGCATCTTCGAGCGGTAATAAATTACCTGGGTTGAGGATGCCCTGCGGGTCGATACTCTGCTTTAGCTTACGTAGCAGGGCGAGCCCGTTTTCGCCTAGGTCATGATGGAGGTAGTCACGCCTGAGGCGACCGGATCCGTGATGATGAGCGATGCCCCCACCGGCCTCTGCCGTGGCAGTCAGAGCCCTATCCCAGCTTTCTAGGTAGCGATCCCCCATCACCGAGGCATCCTCTGGCATGCAGGCAAAGGTGAAGTACAAATTGATGCCCGAGCGGTAAACATGGGAACTGTGTGCCGAGGCGTTCACGCAGTCGGGCACCGTCTTCAGTGCGGCAACCACGTCCTCATAGATCGCGTCGATCTGACTCCAGGTGCCCGACACTTCAATAGTGTCGGCGATTAACCCTTGCTCCAGCAGGTCCCGCCACTCGGGCACAGTATTGCGATGGCCCATCCATCCCTCGGCGGCCGCTGCCTCGGCGGGGTCGAGGCCCAACTCGGCCATGATCGACTCTACCGCACGGTTCTCGGCGTCCACGCGCGACGCCGGTCCCTCGTGCACCAACAAGATCAGGCACTGCTCGTCTCGCACGTGATCGGGAAAAAGCCGCGCTACCTCGGAGGCGTCGTACTGACGCATCACGGGTGGTCGCCAATCCTGCTGCACTATCTCTCGCTGGGCGCGAAACCCCGATGCCATGTCGGCGCAGTACCAGGCACTGAAGCGCTGGATTTCTGGCTGTCGGCGCAACGACAGGGTGACAGAGGTCACCACCCCATGGGTGCCTTCCGCACCCAATGCCAAGTGCCGGAGATCAGGCCCAGCTGCCGCACGGGGTGCCTTACCCAACGTCACGAGCTCGCCATCTGGCAGCACCATCTCAATGGCATAAACGATATCTTCGATGTTGCCGTACGCGGTTGAAAATTGGCCCGAGGCACGAGTCGACACCCATCCGCCGACCGAGCTGATACCGATCGATTGTGGCCAGTGACCAATGGTTAATCCTCGCGCCGCGACAGTCTCCTCGGCGACGAGTCCATTGATACCCGCTTCAACCGTGAGGAGCAGGTTCTCCTCGTCAATCGATAGCACCTGATCCATGGCGCTCATGTCGATAACAATTTGATCGGGACGGGGCTCAACACCACCGCAGACGCCGCTGCCCAGACCCCAGGGCACTATCGCGACATTATGTTCGGCGGCTAGACGCACCACTGACTGCACGTCAGCAGCATCACGCGGACGCACAATACAAGCGGGCGCATCCAGCGTTTCTCCTTGCCAATCCTGCCAATGTTTCAGACACCAACGATCAAAACGATGCGCGGCGAGCACCTCCACATCGGCCGATACCTGCTCAGCGCCGATTAGCTCAGCTAGCTGCGCGGCAATCATCAGCAACTCTTTGCCCTGATACAGCGCTTGAAAAACCCGCTCGACTGGCGAGATCAATATCGCGGCAGTTTTCGATCTCCATTGCTCTGCGGGTGTCGTCCCAGCCCAGTAACTCAGTCATAGCGGCGGCGGCGTCACGCAGGACAGGTAAACCCGCGCCCTCATCAAACCACGCACGACTACTGCGGCGAGCCCAATAGTCCTCGAGTCGCAGCGCGCCCTCCCTTTGCACCGCGTGCTGCACCTCCGCTTTCAGCAGCCCATCGGCGGCAGCACTGCCGGCAAGGTCTGGCGCTTCGGCGCCGTATAGCCGCGAAAGCCTTTCCGCCTGAACATCATCAATGCCTGTGAGGTCGCCGGCGAGGACTTCGGCATCGCCTCCCGGTAATGGGACATCCGCCGTGGTGCAGGGCTTCGCGGCGAAACCATGGTTTTCGATGACGGTATCCACAATACGTTCCGCCATGGCGCGGAAGGCCGATAATTTGCCGCCGCCGACCGACAGCAAACCGCTCTGCGAAGTCCAGACCTCGTCCTTACGCGATAATTCTTTTGAAGCGCGCCCGGAGCCATCACCCACCAACGGACGGATACCTGACCACACCGAAACAATACGATCTGGGGAAAGCGTCGCCTCAGGCATCGCCCTCTGAGTGGTAGCCAATAGATAATCGACATCCTGATCTGTCACCGGGGGCCAATACTCGTTCTCCGGGTGGTAGTCATCGGTGGTACCAATATAGGTGTACTGCCCCAGTGGCACGGCGAATATGCGGCGTGCGTCCGGCGTGCGCATCACAACGGTATTGCGGACGGGCAGATCGGCGTGATCAAACACCAAATGTACCCCCCGGCTTAGGGCCAGTCTGGGCGGCTGGGGCTGTTCCAAGTCACACACCTGATCAACCCAAGGCCCCGCCGCGTTCACCACCGCCCGGGCACTGATTGTGAGCTCGTGAGTCTCGCCCGGCAGCGTTGACGCTGTATCGATACTGAATGTCTGGCCCTTTCGGATATTGGTGGCCTTGAGATAGGTCGCCACGGTCGCACCGTGATCAATCGCCGATCGCACTGTCGCCACGGTCAGCCGCGAGTCATCGGTCAGAAACTCCGGGTAGACCACGGCACCATTGAGTCGTGATCGCTCAATCAGCGGCTCCTTTTCCGCGAGCTCGTCTCGTGACCACACTTCGTGATAGTCCGCTCGCTCAACGCCACCGAGACGCTCATAGGCCCACAGTGCCGCGCGCAATATGAGCTTACTGCGTACGCTACCGGTGGGAATCACATAGGGGGTTTTCTTTGCCAGATGGGGCGCGATCCGATGCAGCGTGGCGCGCTCGGATGCGGACTCTTTCACGACTGCCACGTCGCCCGCTACGAGATAGCGTAGGCCGCCGTGAATCATTTTAGAGCTGCGACTGGAGGTACCGCTGGCCAGATCCTGGGCTTCAATCAGTGCCACGGACAGACCCCGCATGGCGGCGTCTCTGGCCACGCCGGCGCCGGTAATCCCGCCGCCAATCACCAGCAGATCGAAGCACTGACCCGACAATGCCCTGAAAGACATATCTCGGTCGGTTTGATCGAAACGATGCATAGCCAGACTCACCCCCACTCCTCGTATTCTAGCGGGTGTCAGCGATTAATTTCTGGCCCGCGCCGGCCCTCCCGAACAGGTGCCGTGCTGACCACGCAAATTGCCGCCGATCCATGCTGTGTGTCCCCATCTTTGCAGAAAAGAATCCCGATTAGCCGCCGCCGCGGCAACCGCAGAGGGCGAAGCAGCCAGCCTTTAAGATACGTGCAAAAACAACGAGACCACATGACTGTAAGTCAGGTGCTCATCGCGATTTACCGCATCCGCAAATTCTCCCCGCTTTTAAGAAAAGACAGGCTTGGGGAGCAGATAATGATCCAGCAGCATGATCGGGAAGATCGCCATCAGGTAAACGATGGAGAAGCGGAACATCTTCATCGCGTCGCTGTTTTTCATGGTGCGCAGTAACATCACCGCCTGATAGATGAAAATACCGCCGAGCGCAGATGCGCCAATCAGATAAATCCAACTGCTAAGCCCCGTGGCCACGGGCAACAAAGACGCAACAAACAGCATCAGGGTATACAGCAGGCTATGCACGGCTGTGTAGCGACTGCCGTGGGTGACAGGCAGCATTGGAATTTCTACCTTGGCGTACTCTTCCTTACGCGCAATCGCCAGTGCCCAGAAATGGGGTGGCGTCCATGCAAAAATAATGAGCACCAGCAGGAGCGCGTGTCCATCAACCTGATTGGTAACCGCCGTCCACCCCAGTAGGGGCGGCATCGCACCCGCCAGTCCACCGATCACGATGTTCTGGGGCGTCGCGCGTTTAAGGTAAAGCGTGTAGATAAAGGCGTAGCCAACGAGGGAAGCCAAAGTGAGCCAGGCGGTCAAGGCGTTCACCCCGGTCAGCAGTACCACCATGCCCAAAGAGCCCAGCACAAAAGCAAAAATCGCCGCGCCCTGGGAATCAATTTTGCCTTTGACAATGGGTCTCCCGGAAGTGCGCGCCATCACGGCGTCAACATGTTGATCCGCGAGATGGTTGATCGCGGCGGCTGATCCCGCACACAGTGCGATCCCAACACTCGCAAAGATTACGACATCAACTGGCACGGCAGCTGGAGTCGCCATGCACATTCCAACGATCGCCGTCAGGATCATCAGCCACACCACATTGGGCTTACACAGCTCGTAATAATCTCGCCACGTGGCGCGCTCTGTCAGACTGGATTCCATTAAAAAGGTCGACTCATTATGGTTTGAAGTGAAGGCTTTCTCGTCCCCATGTTACTGCATGACATACCAGACCGCGCCCTCTCAGAGCATATTTGCGCTGGCAATATTGACGCGGACGGGATGGATTGGTCAGACTGAGGCGCAAAAGCGGAGGGGGCAGGATCCGGCGTGAGCAACATCACTCGGGAAAAACTCATGGCGGCCGTGCTCGGTGCCGCCGCACTAGTCGGTATTGCGTTGGCGGGGTCGGGGTATTGGGCGCTCTGGCAGTCCCGCAGCGCGGCAGAAGACCAACTGATGCCAGCCCCACTCGTTGCCTTTCCGGAACGCAAGCCGCTGGCAGAATTTATTCTCGTAGACGATGAAAAAGGGGTCTTCGACCTCAAATCACTCGAGTCGCGGTGGTCATTCATCTTCTTTGGTTTCATGTACTGCCCTGACATCTGTCCGACCACTTTGTACGACCTGTCCCAAGTGAAGCGGGAGATTGTTGCGCAAGGTATCAGCGAATCCGATATTCAGTTCGTCTTCATCTCCGTCGATCCGGCCCGCGACAAGGCAGCGCAGATTCAGCGGTACGTTCAATACTTTGATCCCGGCTTCCTCGGCGCCACCGGCTCAATTGGCCAACTCACAAACCTCACCCGGCAACTCGGGGCGCCATTTCGTGCGGAACCGGAAACGGCTACGAATGTCTATGAAGTAACCCATTCCAGCGCCATCTATCTAGTGGACCCGCTAGGCCAATACGCGGGCATCATCAGCCCGCCGTTTGTGGCCTCGGAGGTGGCGGCACAGTTCTCGCAACTCTACCGCACCAATGAGACATCCCAACTAGCGCAACGGCGGTAGGCCTGAACGCGACCTCTACTCTTTCTTTTCTGCGTGAACCGTATCAACCCGGTCCGGCACGTCGAGGTTGTGATCTACCAATACGTAAGCAAACACATACATAAACACCGTGAGTAACAAGAACACAACGATGTGTGTGGTGTAGTTGGTGCCTTCTGTCTTCTGGCCACCCATTGCTGCTACCTCTCTTTAGTATTCCAGGCGACTTGCTTCAGTGATGCGGAGAAGCCGGCGCCGCAATAATCAACTCTTTAAGGAAATACACACCGCGCTGGAAGAACGTCCAGTCTGCCTCGAGGGAACCGATGGCCACCAGCGTCAACAGCAGTATTGGCGGTAACAAAATGAAGTACACCATCGCCAGCCGCTCCCACACCATGTGCATAAAGACGGCAATAATCAGGCCAGCTTTGAGCACCATGAAAAACAGGATCAGGAACCAGCGCAGGTACCCTTGTACCTGGTAGTAGTCCACGGCATATGACATGGCGCTCAGTACAAAGAGCAGCGTCCAGATTTTGAAGTACACGCCCAACGGGTGCTGGATGGCTTCTTCTTCACGGATGACGGGTTCGTGACCGTCAGCGGTATGGTCCATGATTTACCCCCTTACCAGAGATAGAAAAATGCAAAGATGAAAACCCAGACCAAATCCACGAAGTGCCAGTAGAGGCCCAGTATTTCGATTTCCTCGTAATTCCCGCCGCGCTTGGTAAACCAGCCCGGTGTTTGATCGTCCAGATGGCCGGCGGCCACCTTGTAACAGAAAATAAACAAAAAGATGACGCCGATGGACACGTGGAAGCCGTGGAAGCCGGTCACCATGAAGAACACAGAACCGAATTGAGCCGCCCCCATTGGGTTGCCCCAGGGTCTCACGCCTTCCTCGAAGATCAGCTTGCTCCACTCGAAGACCTGCATACCGACAAACGTCGCGCCGAGTACGGCGGTTGCAAGCAGCAACCAAAACGTCACCCACTTATTTTTACGATAGCCATAGTTCACGGCGAGCGCCATCGTGCCCGACGATGTGATCAGCACGAAGGTCATGATCGCGATCAGAATTAGCGGGATTGGCGCCCCGCCAAAGCTCAGCGCAAAGACCTCACTGGAGCTGGGCCATGGCTCGAGCGTCGACATACGCACCGTCATGTAAGAGGCCAGAAAGCAGCCAAAAATGAACGTATCGCTGACGAGGAAGATCCACATCATCGCCTTGCCCCAGGGTACCCCCTTAAAGGCGCGCTGATCTGAACTCCAGTCATCAAAGAAGCCTGCTAAGCCGGGCTTCAACTCCAGTGAATCCGATGCCATTGTCTCCGTCGACATGGTCTACTCCCCCGTTAAATAAAGCCGCAGATCCTGAGCAGGATCTCGAAATTGTTACCTGTGAACAGCAAGCCAAACACCACCAACCAGACACCCAATAGGTAGTGCCAGTAGAGCGCACAGTTCGACACGCTGTGCTCCATAGCTTGCATGTCAGACTGTCCAAAAGCACGGTTAATAGCACGCACCAGCGCAACCATCCCGCCCATCATGTGTAGTCCGTGAATGCCGGAAATCATGAAAAAGAAGCCGACCGACGGGTTGCTGAAATCACCGAGCACCATCGAGGTCAGCTGTTGCCAGGCCACAAGCTGGCCGACAAGGAAAAGCACCGTTAACACACCCGCGCCGACCAGTGCACCGCGCACCCATAGGACCTGGGCTGCGCGCGTCCACATTAACGCTGCCTGAAGGCACAAACTGCTCAGCAGTAGCAAACCGGTATTGGCCCACAGCAAGCTAATTTGCGGCGTGGGCTGCCAATCCTGATACAGCATACGGCCGCCGTAGGCCACGATCATGAGCATGAAAAAAATACTCACCACGCTCAGCAGCACTTTGAGTGCAGAGCGCCGAGAATTCAGCGCGATCTCTGCCCCAGACAGCGCGGGCGCGATCGGCCCGGTGTCTGCGATCCAGGGCTGTTCGGTAAAGATATTACTCATTGTGCACCCTCGGCCTGTGCATTACGCGGCGGCACATTCTGAGGAATGAAATCGTCCTCAACCCCCGGCACGCTGTAGTCGTAAGCCCATCGGTACACACAGGGCAGTTCCTTACCAAAGTTACCGTGTCCCGGCGGGGTGGTCTCTGTCTGCCACTCGAGTGAGGTCGCGTTCCAAGGGTTGCTCGGCGCCTTCTTGCCGTTAAACGCACTGACGATCAGGTTGTAGAGGAAAACGATCTGCGCGACGCCCACCACCAGTGCTGCAATGGTGATGCTTGCGTTCACGTTTTGCGCCGAGTCTGGCAGGAACGCAGTGCCAGTGATCTCAAAGTAGCGGCGAGGTACACCCATGATGCCCAGATAGTGCATGGGCAGAAACACCAGATAGGAGCCGACAAAGGTCACCCAAAAATGGAATCGCGCCATGCCCTCGTGATACCAGCGCCCCGTAATTTTGGGGTACCAGTGGTAGATCGCACCGCAGACCACCATGACCGGCGCCACTGCCATCACCATGTGGAAGTGCGCTACCACAAAGAGCGTATCAGACAGTGGCATACTCACCGTCGCATTACCGAGGAAGAGCCCCGTCATCCCGCCGTTAATAAAGAAAAGCAAGAACGCGATCGAGAACAGCATCGGAATGGTGAGGTGGATATTGCCTTGCCATAGCGTCAGCACCCAGTTGTAGACCTTGAGAGCGGTGGGTACTGCAATGATCAGGGTGGTCGTAGCGAAGAAGAAGCCAAAGTAGGGGTTCATCCCGCTCACGTACATATGGTGAGCCCATACAACAAAGCTCAGCGCACCGATGATAACGATCGCCCACACCATCATGCGGTAACCGAAAATGTTTTTACGCGCGTGGATACTGATGAGGTCGGACACAATGCCAAACGCGGGCAGCGCTACGATGTAGACCTCAGGGTGACCAAAGAACCAGAACAGATGCTGGAACAACAGCGGGTTGCCACCAACGTGCTCCGCCTCGCTACCCATGGTCATGATCGCCGGCATAAAGAAGCTGGTGCCTAGCAATACATCTAGCGACATCATAATGGCGCTGACGAATAAAGCTGGGAAGGCGAACAGCGCCAGAATGGTGGCAACAAAAATACCCCAAATAGTCAGCGGCATGCGCATCAGCGTCATACCGCGGGTCCGAGCCTGCAGAATGGTCACCACGTAGTTCAAGCCACCCATGGTGAAGCCGATGATGAACACTGCCAGAGAAGCCAACATCAATAGGATGCCCGCCTCGGAACCGGGCGTGCCGGGCAAGATCGCCTGCGGCGGATACAACGTCCACCCGGCACCAGTTGACCCACCACCAACAAAGAAACTGGCTGCGAGCAGCAATACCGCTGTGAAGTAAACCCAGAAGCTGATCATATTAAGCCACGGGAACACCATGTCCCGCGCACCTACCATCAAAGGAATCAGATAATTCCCAAATCCCCCCAGGAACAGCGCCGTTAGCAGGTACACCACCATGATCATCCCGTGCATGGTGACTGCCTGCAGGTAGTAGGCAGGGTCAATGAAAGTGAAGGTATTCGGCCAGGCCAGTTGCAGTCTCATGAACCAGGAGAGCACCAGCGCCACCATACCGATGGCAATGGCCGTTGCCGCGTACTGGATCGCAATGGTCTTCGCGTCCTGTGAAAAAACGTATTTACCTAGCCAGGTTTTGGCATGGTAGAGCTCCATCTCACCCACTTCGGCGGGGCGAACAAAACTCGTCTCGTCGTGTGCTATGTGTTCCATCGTATTCTCCGGACTAATTCTGCTGCGCCAGCGTGACCGGCTGCTGTGGGTTTTCGAGAGTAGAGATGTAAGCCACCATGTCCTCGATGGCTTGGTCGTCCGTCATGGTGTTGGCGACCAATCCCATCTGAAGCCCGTAGAGGTCGTCAGCATGGCGGCCGCGAATACCGTCGCGGAAATTTTTGATCTGGGACGCGAGATACCAATCTTCGAGCCCTGTCAGCGCGGGAGCATTGACGGTCCATACACCCTGACCGAGCTCACCGTGGCATTGCGCGCAAGTTGAGACGTATAAGGCCTCTGATTTGCTGGGGTCGCCAGAGGCGCTTGGCTCGTACCGCTCCACCGCGGCAACCAGCCCGGCACTGGCGTTATCATCGAACTCGGGCTGACCCGACAAGGTATCGATGTAGCTCACCACATTATTGATAGCGGCGGCATCGCCCAGCATCATCGCCATCGGCGCCATGGTGCGGCCCCAGGTATCGTCCTCGTGGATGCCGCGCACCCCGCGCTTGAAGTGGCGCAATTGCCGTTTCATGTACTCACTGTCCATACCTGCCAAGCGCGGCGCGTGCATAGCCTTATTTCCTTCGGCATTCACGCCGTGACAAGAACTGCACACCGCATAGGCAGCCTGTCCGGCCACCAGATCGGTGCTCAGTTCAGCCTGCGTTTCGGCAAAAGTGGGCTGATCTGCCAACCAGGCGGCATAGGATTCGTCGCTGTCAACAATCACCCGGCCGCGCATCGCATAGTGGCCCACCCCGCACAGTTCTTCGCAGAGCAAGTCATAACTGCCTGTCTCGGTGGGCTCGGCCCAGATGTAGGTCACCTGACCGGGAACGAAATCCATCTTCACGCGGAATTGGGGGACCGTGAAGTTATGTAGTACGTCAGTTGATCTGAGCAGGAAGGTCACCGGCTGGTCGACCTTTAGGTGCAGAACGGGGTCGTAAACGATCACGTCGTCCTGACCAAAGGGGTCAGACGGGTCGATGCCCAGCGGATTGTCCTCTGAGGTGTGGCTGACTGCCACCGCACCCAACTGACCGTCCTCCCCAGGAAGTCGGTATGACCAATTCCACTGGCGCGCTAATACTTCGAGCTGCATAGAATCGTCTGGTGGCGTGACCACGTCCTTCCAGATCAGGAGCCCCGGTGCCAGCATGGCAGCGATGCCCACCGTAGTGAGGCCCGTGAGCCACGTCTCCATCTTGACGCTTTCGGGCTCGTATTCAGCCCGGCGGCCTTCCTTGTTTCTGAACTTGATAATGCAGTACGCAATGAAAACGTTACACAGCACGAACCCGAGCCCCGTGACAACAAACGTCAAGGTGACGGTGTCGTCCATCGAGGACCAGTTAGATGCTATCGGTGTGAAGTACCAAGGACTGAGAAAGTGGAATACCACCGTTCCCAAAACCAAAACGAGCAATACAATTGCAGCAAACATAGTTTATCTCTCGCACCCAGTGCAAAAAATGGGCACCAACGCCCCCCCAGTACGCGACCATCAGAGTAAGAAACTACCGCTTACCGCTTTCTTCTCGTGATGTGCCGATACTCCCTATTGGTGGCTGTACTTTGCAGCCGCGTTATTGTTCTTGCTTGTTCGGACGGCCCTGAAAAATCAGCGCCCAGTTCCGGAACTTCTCCCAATTGCGAAGCAAAAGCATCAGCACCCGGGTGTGTGTCACCTCGGTGCCAGCGCGCTCCAACTTGGGATGTTGTTTTAAAACTTTTTTCAGTTTTTTCTGATCTTCCCGGTCGGTCTCAACAAAAAGCACGTGCCGACCTTGAGCCAGCGCTTTTTCAAATCGGGTGAAATGGACATTCGGGGCCTGCATGCCGATAAACCCGGCCTCCCAGGTCGCAAAACCAAAGCCGACGATGGCCAAAAAGACAAAGGGGACCCAGCCCACCTGTGCCGCAATGCCCGAGAAGTGCGCCACCAGCAGAATAACTCCTGCAACAGCCAAGCCCAGCATCGCACCGATCTCACCGGAATGGATCACGTCTGTTTTCAGAAAACTGGCCACGCGGTTCACATCGTGGTTATCGAGACCCACGTCGTCATTACTGAGCAAATAGATTTGGGGACGGGCTATGCCGCCAGTTTCGAGGTCGTGCTCAATCTGCTCTAAATCGTCCAGATCGTCACTGATGTAGTAGAAGCGCTTCATGAGCCCTCCCATTTATTATTCTAATCCCAGCCTCGCCAATTTATTGGCTCATCGGCTGAACTGATTTTCCCGCCCGGCCTATGTTTGCCTTTGTTCTGCCCGACTCACATCCCCCGACGCGATCGTTACCAGCAGACGCAGAAAAATCCCCCCACGGGCCTGAGTATAGTCCCGTGGTATGGCGAAAGAAAGGCATTTCAGTCAGTGAATAGCGGCCATCACTGGCGGGAATTTTGCAGGTTCAGGACGCCCTGAGCGGGTCTTTTTCGAGAAACTGACTGAGGGGATCCACGAGGTAATCGCCGAAGGGAGGAGTGTCGCGGTAGCCGATCGAGCGGTACAAAGCATCTGCCTCCGGCTGATAAATACCCATCTCCAGTCGAGCACAGTCGATACCCTCGACCAAAATCTCAGCTTCGATGGCACTCATTAGAGCTCTGGAAAGACCGCGTCCACGATAGGCCTCTAGCACATACAGGCGCTTGATTTCCGCGTACCCCGCCTCGCGATAGAAACGCGCCGCGACACAGGCAATACACTGGCCGGACTCGCCGCCGGACGACGGCACTCCAGTTTTAACCGACTGGCCCGGGGTCTCAGCGCTCGAAGACAGACTTGATGTGACAAAAGCACCGAGAAAGACCGCGTCTCCCGAGCGAAGACTCTCGCTACTAACGAGATGATTGCTCTCTGCGGGGTATAACGAGGCCATATATTTGTCGGAGAGCATCAACAGATGATCTGCCTCAGCACCCAGTATGGGTGACAACGAGATGTTTATATCGTCGGCTCCGCGTTCATGCTGCTCGGATGATTGCTTCATCTCAATGACTTTATCACGCGCGCAGCAACTCCCTATCCTGAATGGACTCCCTATCCTGTAGAGAAGAGTGCCGAGAATCAGTGCCTAACCTCTCGACAGACCCGCAACCAACACGTCAATTTGGCGCGCGACAACGCACATTTCATTCCGGCAACGACTCACAACTCAGTGAAAATCAAAACCAGCGCACCATGCCGACCACTCCCGCGACCGTGTAGAAAAACTGCAGCAGTAAGATGCCCCGATGCCCGCCAAGATAAGCCCAAGCACCGATCGAAAGGGCGGAAACAGTGAGCAAAACGAAGCCGAGAAATTCCAGCCCCACATTGGACGCTACAAACAGCGAGTAGACGATGGCGGTGATCACACCGAACCACTCGAGAACTTTTAGATTTTTTGTCACGGCAATCGGTCTTCCGGTTGGCCCAGCTGCGCGGCCGCGAGTATGCCGCGAATCACCACCTGGGCATAGCAGGCATCGGAGGATGAGCGCATTGGGCAACCCGCGCAGACCTCAGCGACGTCCATAGGCCCTGCTGCGAACACAGCCCGCCTGCTAGGCAACGCCCGAACCATTGACGCACCGGGAGAAAGCGATTTAAGTGGGCGTTGATACGCCACGAGGACCACATGGAGCTGGCATGACGGAATTCGGCATTGTGATGGAGCCCAGCCCAGGCAATACCGCCCGACTAGCAGCGGAGGCTGAGCGACTGGGCTTCGATGTTTTGCTTAGTCCCGATACACAAAACCTGTCCCCGGATCCGATCGGGCAGCTGAATCTCGCGGGAGCTCAGACACAGCGCCTTCGGGTCGGCACTGGTGTCACCAACCCCATCACTCGCGACCCCGCGGTCCTTGCTAGTGCGTTGGCCTCTCTGTCTGCAGAAACCGGCGGGCGGGCGCTGTGCGGCATCGGCAGAGGTGACTCGAGTCTTGCGCATATTGGCAAGGGCAATGCCACCACCGCGCAACTCAAAACGTTTATCGAACGGCTACGGGCTTACCTTAATGGTGAAGCCGTGAACCGCAGCGGGCGCGCGTCCCAGCTTCGCTGGCTCGACTCCTACCCACGCCACCCTGTCCCTATCGATATCGCCTGCACCGGCCCCAAAACAATTCAAATGGCTGTCGAGGTGGGTGACCGCATCTCCTTTGCAGTGGGCAGCGCACCCGAGCGTCTGCAGTGGGCAATGGATACGGCGCTCGCACATCTCAACACCATCGATCGGCCGCGCGACAGTATTCAGATCGGTGCTTACATCAATCTGGTGTGTGACGAGGATGAGCAAAGAGCCCTGTCGTTGGGCAAATTGATCGCCGGCATGGTCGCGCATTTTGCCGGGCTCAAAAACGCACCGACCGGTCACTTGCCAACCAAATTGCGCGCGATCGCCGAGAGTATGCAGTCGCAATACGACATGGCGCGTCATGCTCAAGAAGAGGGAACACACCTCGAGCTCATTGACGAGGCGTTTGTCGACTGGTTTTCGATCTGCGGCCCACCGGATAAATGTATCGAGCGACTCCAGCCGCTCATCGACTTGGGTCTGGAGCATGTATATCAGCTGGGCGGCTCTCCGGTGGCGCACCCCCATGGTGCACGGCAGGTTGCCATGGTCGAGCAGGCAAGGCTGTTCGCGTCGCACGTCATGCCCCACTTCCGGTGATGGCTACGAATCCGGGCGCGTTCTGTCAATTCGGGGTCGTGTCAACACCATGACTGAACTGCAGGCGTCCCACAAAACCACTGCCTATCACTGGTACGTTGTGGGGGTACTAACCTTTGCCTATCTGGTGTCCTTTCTCGACCGCCAAATCCTCGCACTGATGGTCGCGCCAATTCAGGCCGATCTCTCGCTGAGCGATACGCAGATGAGTCTGCTGATGGGCCTGGCTTTCTCCATTTTCTACGTCTTTATGGCGGTGCCACTGGGTCGCCTCGCCGATCAGACCGTGAGGCGTAACATCATTATCGGTGGTGTTACGTTATGGAGCGCGATGACCGCTGCCTGCGGACTGGCGGGCACTTACTGGCAGCTGTTTCTGGCACGAATGGGTGTGGGCGTAGGCGAAGCCAGCCTCACCCCGAGTGCAACCTCCATGATCGCCGACTATTTTCCACCGGGTGTGCGCGGCAAGGCCCTGGCAACCTACAACGCCGGGGTGTCGCTCGGCACCGGTTTCGCCATGGTGTTCGGCGGAATGGTGATCACTTATGTGAGCACGAGCGAACGGCACGTGCTGCCGGTCATTGGGAGCGTGGCAGCCTGGCAGTACGTATTTTTCCTGGTCGCACTGCCCGGGCTCTTGGTGGTGCTACTCATGCTCACGGTGCGCGAACCGGCGAGACAAGAGACCAGCTCAGCGGCTCAAAACCTGAGTTTCCGCGAAGCCCTCGCCTTTCTGCATGGCAGAAGACGGATCTACGTGCCACTTTTTCTCGGCATGTCAGTGAATACGATTGTCGGCTATGCGCTGTTTTCCTGGATTCCCACCAGTTTCGCCCGCGTTCATGGCTGGACCATGGGTGATATTGGTCTCGGGTATGGCCTCATCATTTTGACCACCGGTCCGCTGGGGGTGTTCCTTGCCGGGGGTCTGATCGACAAGCTCCAACGTGCCGGCCAGCAGAACGCGGAACTCAAAGTCGCGTTACTCAGCATCGCCATCTGTCTGCCCGGGGTAATCTATCTGCCGCTCGCATCAACGGGCCAAGCGGCGCTGGTGGCCATGATCCCGGCCAGTATCGGCCCCGCCATGACCACCGCCTCGGGTTCTATCGCGGTCATTAATGTGACCCCAAATCAAATCCGGGGGCAAACCATGGCGCTCTATCTACTAACAATTTCGCTACTGGGCCTGTCGCTGGGACCCACCGCTGTCGCATTGCTCACAGATTATGTCTTTAAGGATCCAGCATTGATCGACTGGTCCATCAGTTGCGTGGTGATTGCCTCATCACTTTTCTCCGCCATCATGTTGTGGCGCTGCCTCCACCCTTTCGCCGACGGTGTGCGGGAAACGTTAAACTAGGCGCGCTCTAATTGATTCGCTAGCAACGGCAACCCTGACGACGTGACAACACTCTATCGATTTCTGCAGTCTCGCTGGTACTGGCTGGCCCTGGCCCTGTTCGGTATCGCCCTGCTGGGTGTCGCGCTTTATTACCAGTACGTACTGGGTGATGAGCCCTGCCAGGTTTGTATTCACGCGAGACTGTGGGTGGTCGCCCTTACCTTGATCGCCCTCATCATGCTGGTCACACCGCAAATCTCGCTGCTACGTGTTGCGGGAAACATGGGTGTATTCATCGCCGGTGCGGGCCTTTTCGAACGCGCCAGGTACTTGTACCGGCTGGAAAACGGCATCGGAGATGGTAGCTGTCAGTTTCAACTAGGCATGCCAGACTGGTTCGCCGTCGATCGATGGATGCCCTGGCTGTTCGAGGTCCGCAATCTGTGCTCGTTTACCCCCGAGATGCTGTTTGGCCTCAGCATGGCGGAGACCTTGATGGGGCTGGGGGCTGGGGTATGCCTGCTGGCAATGTGGACCGTCGCGACGGATATCAGGAACTAACTGCACCTAGCACTCGATCAAACTAACCGGCACTTCGAGAACGTTGATCGCCAACCCACCGCGGGCGGTCTCTTTGTACTTATCTTGCATATCGCGACCCGTGTCGCGCATGGTCTTGATCACCTGATCTAGTGAAACGAAGTGCTCGCCGCTGCCACGAAGGGCCATCCGCGCGGCACTGATCGCCTTTACCGCACCCATTGCATTCCGCTCAATACAGGGCACCTGCACCAAGCCACCGATCGGATCACAGGTCAGGCCGAGATTATGCTCCATCGCGATTTCTGCGGCGTTCTCCACCTGAGCGGGTGTGCCACCCAAAGCATCGGCCAAGGCGCCCGCCGCCATCGAGCAGGCCGAGCCGACCTCACCCTGGCAGCCGACCTCTGCCCCGGAGATGGAGGCATTGATCTTGTAGAGGATGCCAATTGCGCCCGCGGTCAGCAAGAAGCGGCAAACGTCCTCATCGCTTGCGCCGCGGCAGTGGTGCAGGTAGTACTTGAGCACGGCAGGAATAATCCCGGCCGCGCCATTGGTAGGCGCCGTGACAATCCGCCCGCCGACCGCGTTCTCCTCGTTCACCGCCAGCGCGTAAAGCGTGACCCAATCCATGGTGTTCAGCGACTCATCCCCGAGGGAATCGCCCTGGCTCTTCAGCTGACGATACAACTGCGCAGCCCGCCTTTTGACCTTAAGGCCGCCTGGCATGATTCCTTCGGTGCGGCAGCCTCGGTCAATACAGGCCTGCATGACCTCCCAAAGCGCAAGTAACCCGCTACGCACTTCCGCTTCGCTGCGCCAGGCCAGCTCGTTGGCCAGCATCAGAGAACTAATGGAAAGGCCATGTTCCTTGCACTGTGCAAGCAGCTCCTCAGCGGTGGAAAACGGATATCGCACCGGCGTAGGGTCATCCACCACCACGTCACCATCGCTCGCTGACTCGTCCACCACAAATCCGCCACCCACGGAGTAGTAGATCCGGGTCTGCAGCGCCTCGCCCTGCTCGTCATAAGCCGTAAAGCGCATGCCGTTGGCATGGAAAGGCAACGTCTCAGTGCGATGCATGATCAGGTCGTCGCGGTAATCGAAGGCAATCTGGTGCGTGCCCAGCAGCGTCAGGCTACCGTGTTCGCGCGCGGCGGCAACCCGCACGTCAATGCCGTCGATATCGACCGAATCGGGGGCTTCGCCCTCTAATCCCAAAATGATGGCCTTAGGGGAGCCGTGGCCGGCACCCGTGGCTCCAAGTGAGCCAAATAGCTCGGTGGTCACGCGATAACAGCGATCCAAGGAACCTGTGTCCTGAAGCGCTACTGCAAACATCCGCGCGGCATGCATGGGACCGACGGTATGAGAGCTGGAGGGACCAATACCCACCTTGAACAGGTCAAATGTACTGATAGACATGGGCTTAAGCTGGTTCGGGCGTGACAAAAGCGGTGGCGGAGTGTAGCGCCTAAAAAATGCCCGCGTCACGCGAATTTATCGTCATTAGAGTACGGGCCTTTTACGCTGGGACGCACCCGAATGGATCGGTGGCCAGAGTGCTCTCGTCGGGCTCAAATGGGAGTTCATTGGGAGCTGACAGCGGCTCGCTCAGGACTGATCGCCTCGGATCTCTGATCGCTCCGCGCGAAACCAGCAACATCGCGCACCTGCAGGGGCTTGAGCGCGGTTTTTTTGGCCTTATCGGCCGGTTGCGTTGTGCGCTGTCTCCCTTATCATGCGCGATCTTTTGACTGTTTTAGGGCATCTCAGCGGCTATCCTGCGAGGACTGTGGACCATGACTATGAGTACTTCCACCAAAATCTATCTTGACGAGTCGGAGATGCCGACGCGTTGGTACAACGTCGTCGCAGACCTGCCAGAGCCGCCACCACCGCCGCTGCATCCGGGCACACACCAGCCGGCGACGGGAGACGACTTCGCCGCCCTCTTCCCTAAGGCCCTGATCGAGCAGGAAATGTCGGCCGAGCGCTACATCGATATTCCAGGCGATGTGCTTGATGTGTATCGACTGTGGCGCCCAAGCCCCCTTTTCCGCGCACACCGTCTCGAGAAGTTACTCGATACCCCGGCGCGCATTTACTACAAGTACGAGGGTGTCAGCCCCGCGGGCTCCCACAAACCCAACACCGCGGTACCCCAGGTTTGGTACAACGCTCAGGAAGGCATTCGTAAACTCACCACCGAGACCGGCGCGGGCCAATGGGGTAGCTCCCTGGCGTTCGCCTGCGCCCAATTCGGTTTGGAGTGCGAAGTCTGGCAGGTAGCCGCTTCCTACAGAGCCAAGCCCTACCGCCGCACCATGATGGAGATTTGGGGTGGGCAGGTGCATCCAAGCCCTTCTGACGTTACTGACTATGGCAAGCAGCTACTCGCGCAAGACCCGGACCACCCGGGTTCGCTGGGGATCGCGATCTCGGAGGCCGTTGCCGAAGCAGTGGAAGATCCCTCCATCCGCTACGCACTCGGTAGCGTGCTCAATCACGTGTTGCTTCACCAAACCATTATCGGCGAGGAGGCGCTTCTGCAGTTGGCGAAAGTCGACGAAACACCCGATGTGCTGGTGGGTTGCACCGGCGGCGGCTCAAACTTTGGTGGCCTGGCCTTTCCGTTCCTGCGCGAGAAGCTCGCGGGCAAAATGAACCCGACGATTCGATGCGTCGAGCCAGCGGCCTGCCCGACCCTCACCAAAGGCGAATACCGTTACGACTTTGGCGACACGGCAGGCCTGACGCCACTGATGAAAATGCACACGCTCGGTGCGTCGTTCATTCCAGAGCCCATCCACGCTGGCGGACTGCGCTACCACGGTATGGCACCACTGGTCTCACATATCTATGAACTGGGGCTGGTGGAAGCAATCTCGATTCCCCAGACCGAGTGTTTCGAAGGCGCGCTAAAGTTTGCCCGCGCCGAGGGCATCGTGCCTGCACCAGAGCCCACCCATGCAATTGCGGCAGCGGTGAGAGAAGCGATGGCATGTAAGGAGTCCGGTGAGGAGAAAGTTATTTTGACCGCATTGTGTGGTCATGGGCATCTGGACCTCGCGGCCTATGAAACATTTCTTTCAGGGCAGATGGTTGACTTGGATTTGCCCGACAGCGCTATTCAGGAAGCAATGGAAAATGTTCCAAATATTGCAGATTGAGGCCCGTCAGCGCTGAAAGAGACGACTGTGTCGATTATATCGTCGATGGGTTTATTATTTTCGTAGCTTCCCCTGAAGAGCATCGCCACCGTCGGGCCCCAGAGCAGAATGACCGCCATCGACTGGAAAATCTGCGCCAGTCACAAACGATGATTCGGGGGACAAAAGAAAGTAAACGACTTCCGCCACCTCCTCTGCGTCTGCAATTCTGCCCAGTGGGTGCAGTGCCGACCCCACGCTATCCGCGTGTAACCTGTCTCCCGCAGAAGCCAACTCTATGGGCCTCGACCAAGTCCAAGCCGGCGATACCGAATTTACCCTAATGTTGGCGTCAGCAAGCTGCACCGCCTGCAGGCGAGTCAAATGCATGATCGCGGCTTTAGCTGTTGGATAAAGCGCTCGATTTCTTTGTGCAACTTTCGCCGCAATACTCGCCACGTTGACTACAGAAGCCGAGGCACTTTGGGTTAAAAGTGGCAAAGCCTCAGCGAGCAATACCGCACCTCCGAACAACGTCACATCAAAGGCTTCATGCCAATCGGCTCTGGAAGAGGTAATGCCATGATCCAAATAACTGACGGCGTTATTCACAACGCCGTCAAGGCCACCGAATATATCGCTAGCGCACCCTACCAAACGCGCCAAATCCTCATCTCTGCGCACATCGCATCGACAAAACACTACGGATTCATCGAACTCATCAGCGATTTCGGAACCGGCAGCTTCATCCAAATCGCCGATGATGACGTTATTTCCTCCCTCTGAAATCCGTCTGACAAATGCTGCTCCAAGCCGACTGGCTCCCCCACTGACAATGTAGGTTGCAGGTCTGATGGGCACCGGGTTAGTCAAAATGAAGCTCCTCTGAGCGCACCAGTGTTACTAAGTTTCCAATCGCTGACAGGCTAGCCTCATGCTTCTCTCTGGGGTAAGCACTACAAGCATCAGTGACGATAGAGACTCGCAGGCCCAGATCCACCGCGTGCCGAGCGGTATGCTCGACCACAGAGTGAGTTGCGACGCCAAATAGCACCAAGTGCTCGCAGCCATAGTCCGAGAGCATCTGCTCCAGCTGCGTTGCATAAAATGCATTCACTCGATTGTGAGACACAGTCACATCAGAGGGAGTATCGGGCGCCAGACAATCAAAAAACTCCGCGCCCCAGCTCCCTTCCCGCATGATTTCGTTATGTTTGACAAATCGGTACAACTCACAGTTGTCAGGCAAGTCCGTTCCGCCAACTTGAAAAGCCATGCGAACAAACACTCTTGGAATGCCAGATGTCGAGGCAGCCTTTAACGATTTTGACGCCGCATCAACAAAATCGGCTCTGGCTTTGAAATCATCTCCAAAACCAGCGCGAATTTGGCCATCTGGATGAATCACCTCATTCTGCAGATGAAGTGGGAGCATGACGGTGGCTGCCCTGAGAGTCATACCTATATGAACACTTCGATGGGCTCAAAAGCCTCCGACGAGTCAATCAGATCCACGCGTTTTTCGACTATCTGCAGCCGGCCATCTGTAACCCGAAGAGTATGTGTGTAAAGGCCGGCAAATGTTCGAAGTCCAAAACTTCTCCACTCGGCCATTGTAAAGGCAGAGCCAACGACCAACTGGTTGCTGGCGTCACAGACCGCCTCAACCACAATAGCGCTAACGGTGTGTGATGTTCGTGACCGAGGCTTCTGTGACCAGGCTCTATCGTGATTTAGGCGATTAATTCTGACTTGTCTCATCATGGTGTCCTCATAAGCGAGGGACAGATGGTTAAGGGGATCCTCTTGATCCTCCTCAAGCGGTATCCAATACATACCGCCTTCAGCGAACAGGTCATTCCACTGATCAAATTTTTTCTGATCCAGCAGCCTTGCCTCGTGATACAGAAACTGGCAGAGGGTCTCAAATGGGACTTCTGAAGCTCGTGTCAGTGGAGCGCGCGCTGCTCTCGTCACTGTTCACTGCTCTGCAACGGGATCCTCTCTGCCACATCGCTGGTCATGTAATCTCGCCATGCGCGGAATTGGTTGCGTATGGGCAACTCGCTAGTGCCAACACCAATCTCCCCGCCGTCAGCGCCTGAAAAAGGAAGATCTTGACCCGCATTGCGATGTTGGCTCACCCAATCCCCTCCTTGAGTAGCCAGTCCCTTCTGACATTCGGCATAAACGTGCACGTCGTCAGTCATGACGATGGAAGAGGGCGAATTAACCACATTTGAATACGTGAAAGTCCGCTGAAGCAGCTCCTCTGGCGCCCCATCAAGTCTGAAGGTAAAAATCTCTACCAAAGTTCTGTCAACGGAAAGCGGACGAATAACTCTCCATTGCTGAAATGATGTATGCGGCGAGCAGGACGGATAGATGATAGTGTTATGACGATTCACCCCAAGGATCTCCTTGGCCCGATCCTCACCGACCTCTGCAGCCAGACTCGCAAAGTAGGCTTGCGATAGTGGATCGTCTGGGGCGTTAAAAATCGCCGTCATGTAACTGTGACCGAAGTCAAAAGCATGCAGATCAAGGTCCGACCAGAACTTCGGCGGTGCTCCGTTACCGTCAATGATGTGCAGCTCAAAAGGCAACTCGCCGCCCAACTCCTCATCAGCGTATTGCCTAGCCGCCCGGTAGGAGGACTCATGCGTCGCAATGGGGTGCCCGGTATCGTTTAGATTCTCAAAAAAAATCTTCCAGTTAGATCTCTGAACAACACGAAAACCCCCGCCCGCCACTGATACCGTTCCATTCGGCGCACGATCACAAAAATTATCCAGCGAGCTTTTTACGCCGGAAATGAAAGACTCAAATTCGACAGCCTTTTCTGAGAGTGAGACAAAGATAAACCCGCGATACGAAGCCACTCGAGCAACTTTTCGAAGAGAAAAGCGCGGGTCAGCCATATCAAAACGCGTGTTTTGATAGCCCTCAAGATACGGCACTCCCCTCAAGCTCCCATCGAGATTAAAGGTCCATGCATGATACGGACACCTGAAAAGCCCTTTGGTATGCCCGCACCCATCCCCAGCTATCCGCGCCCCCTTGTGTGGACAGCGGTTGTAGAAAACGTTGATTTCGTCTTGCTTACCTCGAGCCATTACAACCGACTCTAGACCAACACGAGTCGTCCAATAGTCACCGGGTTCGGGAACCTGAGAATCGTGCCCGATATAAATCCATGCCGAGCCAAAGACACGGTCCATCTCCAGAGCGAATACCTCCTCGCTCACATAGACGTCGCGGTGAACCTCGTCATCCCTGATTAAGTGGTCGATATCCATTACGCAACCTTTCGGGTCATCTCGATTGCTTTCCGAAACGCTTAGCTGCGCGCATGCAGCTAAGTTGCCTATCGCGGAGGAGTGTCAGAAGCTGTAGCCCAACATCACGTAATACTGCCTGCCACGATCAAATGCCTGAGCGGTGCTACCAAAGGTTGATTGGTAGTCTCCAAATATGCTGAATTCCTCGTCACCAACGTTGTCGACACCGGCAGTAACGCTCAGGCCCGACGCAGCAGACTGCCACCTAGCGCTCACATTAACCACAGAATAATCGGGCTGAACCAGAGGGTCAGCCCAAGCAGGTGCAAACGGGAGACCACCCGCATTCGTGTAAAACTTACTCCTCCAGGACCAGTCCAGTCGTGGCGTTATCTCTCCAAATTGAGTTTCGAATGTTTTTGTGACTGAGAGATTAGTATTCCACTCTGATATGAATACGAACGGGTCCGACACACTCAAACCAGAGAAAAGATCAGCGTTCAGAGAATCGTAGCCGGCGTCTGTGTAGCCCACCGCCAGATCAACCAGCACGCCATTTGTAGCCAAGTAGTTAATCTCAAGCTCGAAGCCCTCAATGGTCGCATCGCCCGCATTAGTGGTGTACGGCCCAACTCTACTAGGCTCGTTTATGAGAATCTGTAAGTCACTGTAGTCCGCAGAGTAGACCGCAAAGTTTGCTCGCAATGAATTATCGAAGAGCTCTGCTTTAAGCCCAGCTTCTATTGAGTCCACGTACTCAGGCCCGAAGGCTGGAAGGCTGGGCTCAGGGGGGAAAATACGTTGCGTGAAACCACCAACCTTAAACCCCTCGCTATAAGTACCGTAGAACATGACATCGTCCGTAAGTGAGTAGCTGATACTCAACATTGGTGTGTTTTCAGAGATCGAGTTATTCACAGTCTCCAATGGCACGACCCTATCTCCCAACGCGCATACTTTTGTTGAGCCATCTGGGTTAAAGCAGGGGAATGGCAGCCCTCCGAGTGGCATTTCCTTAATGTATTGGTCAGGCAGATAGTCTCTGTCCTCCTTGGTATAGCGCATGCCCGCTGTCGCAGAGAGCTTGTCGGTAAAATCAAAGGTCGCCTGAGCAAAAACCGCCTCGCTCGAGTAATCAAAGTAACCGCCGCTTTGTATTGACACAGTGGTGAAATCTACCGGATTGATGTTTTCTCCATCCTCCTCAAAGGCGTATACCCCTACCACCCAACTCAATCTGTCCTCTACCGAACTCCCAGATAGTTGCAGTTCAACGGAGAATTGATCCTGCTGGAACGTGTCGAAGTAGTGAGTGATGGGGTTGACCATGATCGGCAGTCCCGGCACAGCCGGCTCGCCATCGTTCTGAGCATATCCATCTCGATCGCTCGCGAACTCCCCATCCAAGCTTCTGTGGCTAGCAATCAACTTTGCTGTGAATGCTTCGAGGTCCCAAGTCAGCGTGAGCGAAACCGCTTCATTTTCCATTTCTGAAAAGTTTGGGCCGGTGCCCAAATTCGTGTTGTCTCCCGTGACTGCATTGGCATTAGTGAAACAGGCGACCGGCGCGTCAGGGAGCGTACACACGATTGGGTTCGGGCCACCAAAATCCGGACTAAATCCCGCAAACAAGTTGTGAATGAATGGAAAGTTACCCCCCGGGATCGCCGTTGCACTCTCGGGGAACTCATCGACCCTCGTTGTGAGCAACGGTGGACCATTCGTCTCATCATCGTAGTAGTCGAAAGACAAATCTGCAGTGAAAGTATCAGAGGGCGCCCACCTTAAAGCCAACCTGCCCATGACCGTATCCTGGTTGCCAAGATCTTTGCCATCAAAGGGTCTGAAAACGTACCCATCCTGCTGCAGACTTCCAAAACTACCTCTCGCATATAGGGTGTCAGACAAGGGTATGTTGAGCACACCCCTTATGTTTCGTCGCTCGTCTGTTCCAACCTTGATGTCAAATTTCCCACCAAACTCGTCATTTGGTTTGGTGGTAGTGATGCTTATTGCGCCGCCAACCGTGTTCTTGCCAAATAGGGTTCCCTGTGGCCCACGCAGTATCTCCACCTGCTGAATATCGATCATGTCTAGTACAGCACCAGCCGATCGGCCCAGATAAACCTCATCGACATAGATACCGACGCCGGGATCAATAGTTGGAACAAAGTCTTTTTGCCCTATGCCCCGAATATAAACCGCAGCGTTGTTGCCGGCACCACTGTATGCGGGCGTATTTTGAAACACGAGGTTAGGCGTAACGTTCTGGAGCTTTGTGATGCGGGACAAACCCATATCTTCCAAGCGATCTCCAGAAATTGCCGTTACCGAAATAGGCGTGTCTTGCAATGACTCCGACTTCTTCCGTGCTGTCACCACCACCTCTTCCAAATTGGCGCTTACACCCGTGGGAAAGGTCGCAATCGCTACAAGACACACGGCGCCTGCTATCCTCTGCTTGAACGTTAATGGGGGCGTTTGTAGAAGTGATCGGCTTTTGAGTAGCGCTAAAAAGTGGGGAAACTGCTGTTCAAAGCTTGCCATTACGTGACTCCGTTTCAAATCAAATTTCTGATGACCTGTGCGTCTGAGTGTAGTGTATTGCTA
>Ga0160423_10000294_pt1 | contig 39721 bp, 41 predicted proteins | sample CRUFie14St8metaG_FD_108191 | JGI IMG/M metagenome (GOLD analysis project Ga0160423, IMG submission 108191) | Marine microbial communities from the Costa Rica Dome - CRUD Field 142mm St8 metaG | ecosystem: Environmental > Aquatic > Marine > Oceanic > Photic zone | place: Costa Rica: the Eastern...
GCTACTAAGCAGTCTAAGCTCATCTCTCAGCGACAAGGTCGTAGGGGTGAATTGGAAGAATCAGAATCAGTAAACGTTAATGACCTCTTGTAATGGCAAGTATCAATCTAGATAGATCGTCCAGACTGGACATCACCTGCAGAAAGGGAGACACGTTTAAGTTGATCTTTACCTTCGACGAGAATCAAAGCACTGACCGTCCAGCTTCAGGCTGGAAGATGCAGGTAAGAACGTCCGCTGACGATGAAGGCGGATCTCCACAGCTCTCTATTGAAGGCGTAGCGGGATTCAGCTATGACTCCAATGGCACAAAACTTACTCTGAGTATCGCTGCTGCGTCTATGGACTTCTCTGGGCAATACGTCTACGACATCCAGCACGCAGGTAGTGAGACAGAAACTTTCTTCCACGGAGTCTTTACAGCTGTTGAAGATATAACAAACTAATATGGCAGAAGTCAACCTTACACTAGGGGATCCAATCGAAGTGAAGGTCGCCCCAGCTGAAGGGGCGACTAATGTCACTGTAAGCCCTGCGCCTCTAAATGTCGTGCAGGTACAGGCGGCTATTGCCACTAACGCACTGGCTGGGCCAGCTGGTCCTGGCATTCCCTCAGGCGGTACAGAAAATCAATTCATACAGAAAGGTGACGGTGGTGAATTTGACACCAAGTTTAGTGCTTATACTTTACCTGGTGTCGATGGTGATGAAAAACAAGTTTTTGTAGCTAACGGTGACGGTACAACTTCTTGGGATTACGTAGAGTCTACGTTCTTGCAAGTAGAAAATGCAGAGTCATCAGCTATTTCTGCAGGGACAGTAGTGTATGCTTTCGGTGTCAGCGGAAACAACATCACCGTAAAGAAAGCCGATGCTAGTGCGTCTTCTACAATGCCAGCTATTGGAATTGTTTTGGAAGAGATTGCTGCTGGTTCTGCTGGCGAGATTATTACGAGTGGACTGTTCAACAAGACAATCTCAGGGTTGTCAAGTATCTCTGTCGGGGATACTGTATACGTTTCTGAAACTGCAGGTGAGGTTACGACTACTAAGCCTACAGGTACGGCTCTTATACAAAACATCGGTATTGTATTAAAGACAAATGGTGACAACATTCAGAAGATGAAGGTGTCTGCCATTGACAGAGTCAACGACCTACCAAACATCCCAAACGGTCAAGCGTGGATTGGAAACTCCAATGGTGTTCCTACACCCACGACGCTTGCTGCTGTTGCCACCAGCGGTAGCTACAACGACTTGTCAAATACTCCTTCAATTACAGACACCAACACGACATACTCGGTGTCTACTGCTAACGGAGATGTCGGATCTGAAAAGAAAATCGTCCTTACTGGATCTGATAGCACCACTGATGATGTTGTTTTGAAGGCGGGTCAAAATATAGCCCTCACTAGAGACGGAGAAAAGATTTTGATCTCAAACAATTTGACGGATACAAATACTGAGTATTCATTTCTTGTTGCAGATGGAGTTAATTCTGACGAAGAGATAATAAGGCTGAGACCTAATAATGGCTCTGGAGATCAAGATGTAATTCTAGAGGCTGGTACTGGGTTGAGCATAACAAACGACTCTAACAACAAGATTACATTTACCAATACGTCGTCAAGTACAGACACAAACCTTGGTAGCAACGACCTCACTCTATCTGAGAACCGAACTCTGGATATGAGCGGACACAGCTTGGCGTTTGAAAACTCTTCAGTAGAAAAGGCAAAGATATTTTCCACTGGAACAGCGACATTTACAGGAAGAGTAACGGTTGATGGCAACGACGTAGTAGGTGGTTCTATTAGATTGAAAGAAGCAGATGGGACTAGCTTAATCTCTCTCCAGGCACCAACAAACCTTAGCGGCAATGTATCTCTTACTTTGCCTAGCGCTGACGGAAGTAACGGTCAAGTCTTGCAAACAGACGGAAGCGGAGGACTCTCTTTTGTTTCTCTTCCTAGTAGCCTACCAAAGCCCTTAACGACTTTGACTGGTAGATTTCAGTTTGATGCCGACGACGACAACAGAACAATAGTTTGTGGTAGCATTAGTTTTGGAACAAACTACTTCTTGTGGAATACAGAGCTTTTTAATACTGTTACTACTGGTACGGTAGATACAACCACTCAAAGTATAAGCAACAGGGAGGCTGGTCTTTCATTTAGGGTTCCTGAAACGGCAAAAGTTAGGTGGGATTTTCTACACAGGCCAGGTGCAATTAACCAATCAGTAAATTACAGAGCTCAAATTTGGAGTATTAGCGCCTTCCCCGAAACTCCATCAGCTCAGTCCGCTTGGACGCTTAGGGCTGACGAAGCATTTACATCTGGCTCAAGCAATCAAGGATTTTTGGAAGATACGGTTACTACGACTTCTCAAATAAGCGCAGGAGATTACTTGCTATTTGTTATAGGCATGAATGACAACATTTCATCAACACATTTTCTGACCCTTCAATCAACTGTAACACTGGTACCATAATGTCAGGACCTCAACAAATTCAAGAGCTATCTAGCTCTGCTACAAATCAGGAAATCATTGATAAGATCAACGAAATTGTGGAAGCAATTAACCTTGACCTTAGAGGTATTGTTGATTGATTATATTTGTAATATGAGTACAGAAGCCCTAAGAGCCAGAATCAAGCGCATGCTCAAAAAACATGGGCTTTCTGGCGTAAACAAAGCAAAGCGCACACCGAAGCACCCTAAAAAGTCACACATTGTATTGGCAAAGGAGGGGAACAAAGTAAAGCTTATCCGCTTTGGTGAGCAGGGGGCTAAGACAAATCAGAACGCCAAGCAGCGCAAATCGTTTAAGGCGCGTCACGCACGCAACATCAAGAAAGGTAAGATGAGCGCAGCGTACTGGGCCAACAAAGTAAAGTGGTAATGAAAGCATACAAGAAAGGAAAACTCAAGGTTGGCAAGAAGAAGATCTCAGTGGATCCTCCTAAGGGATACCACTGGATGTTCGAGGGCGGTAGATACTACCTTATGGAAGGAGACTACAAACCACATCCTGGGGCTGTAGAGAAAGCAGATTTCAAAACAGCAACCCATGGCTAAGAAGTTCAACGCGAAATACACGCGAGGTAGCTCTAACGTTGCGAAGCGTAAGAAGCTGATGACTCAGATTGCTGCTATATACGATAAGTATAGAGGCACAAAAGCTAAGAGAAAGAAAAAAGGATTCCCACCAGCCGTAGCTGCAAGACTCAAGAAGCTCATGGCGCAAAGAGATAAGATATGAAGGTAATGAAGAAGGGGGGTAAGATATCCTCTAAGAAGAAGAAAAAGAAAGGTAAAGGCAAGGGGTACGCAAGCCTGACAGCAGCGCAAAAGAAAGTATACAAGAGAGGCCTTGCTGCATACATGAGCTCTGGGAACAGACCTAAAGTTTCTCAGCACGCATGGGCTATGGCACGAGTAAGATCTGCTTTCGGGAAGAGAGAAGCAGCCAGGATTGCTGCTGGAAAGGGCAAGAAGAAAAAGTGATATATTTGCAAAAACAATAACAATGGCATATCCAGGAGGAACACTACCGTCTACATTCTTTTACATCAGTAATAGTATTGAGGCGACCGCACCTACAAGCAAAAAGTTCACAGCTTTTACCTGCACCGAAGCGGGTACTGTGACTTTCAAGGCATCCAACAATGGAGCCAGTCTTTTTGAAATCAGCGGTGGCTCGTATGCTGCTGTTGGGTCTGACGGTGTGGATATCCCACTGGAGGCTGGCATGACCATCTACGGCACGTTTTCGTCTATCACGGCGGACTCTAATGCCAAGGGTGTGGCATACGTAGGATAATACTGACAATCAATAATTTAATTCATGGAAAACGAAAACATCCAACCACAGGAAACCGCTCAAGAAGGCGGTTTCACTTTTGTTTCTGAGCAAGAAGTCGCACAAGCTATGGCAGCGCCACAAGCAGAACCGACTCCAGAGCCAGAGGCACAGCCTGAACCTCAAGCTGAAGTTCAACCTGAACCACAGCCTGAGACACCAACAGAGCAGCCCACCCAAGAGGCTGCTCCTGAAGAAGAAATCTCTGATGCTCAAGTCGAAGAGGCGGTCTTCTCATTTCTCAGCGAAAGGCTGGGTAGAGATGTACAGTCGTTGGATGACTTGGCTCAACAATCTCAGCCTGAACTGGATGAACGCATCGCAGTGATTGCCGACTTCGTTAGCAAGACAGGACGAGACCCCATGGATTGGTTTAAGTATCAGTCAACCAACCCATCCGAAATGGATGACATGACTGCTATTGCAACTCACATGCGGACTCAATACCCTGACTTGAGCGATAAGGAAATCAATGTGCTTATGAAGAATAAGTACACTGTTGATGCAGACCTCCACGATGAGTCTGAAGTACAGATGGGACAGATCCAGATGAAGCTTGATGCTAAAGCAGCTCGGGACGCCATAAGCGAAATGCGAGATGGGTTTCAGATGCCAGTACAAGAAGCAGCTAGTGAAGAACCATTCATCAACGAAGAGTGGATCTCTAAGATGACGTCTAGCGTCAACGAACTAGAGGGGTTGCAATTTGACCTCGGTGAAGGCAACGACTTCAAGTTCGGTTTTCAGGAGAACTACAAGAAGTCTCTTATCGATAAGAACGCCCGACTCGATGAGTACTTCGATCCTTATGTTGATAACAACGGGAACTGGGACTACGAGTTGCTTAGTTCACACAGGGCTTTGATCGACAACATCGACACCATCGCGAAGGAAATCTACAAGAAGGGGTTGGGAGACGGTCAAAGAAACTTGGTGACACAGGCAGCTAATGTTAGTACCACCCAACCAAACTCACAGGGCGAACAAACAACTGAAAATCCCCTGACTCAGCAGTTGAAGGATGCGATGATGGGTAACTCTACTCTTACCTTCAAAATCTAACATTAGACAAAAATGGCTACTACTTTTACAAACGACGGCGCTTCTAACGTAGGGGCGTCAAGCCTTCGGGCAACCCCAGAAAGATATGTATCTCTCGGGGACTTGATTGGCGACTACGCCAAGGAAGACAACAGAGACTTGTTGATCAAGACTTATGGTGATCAAGGTATCACTGGTTTCTTGCAGCTCACTGGTGCTGTGACTAACGCTGGTACTCAGGACGAAGTTCAGTACTGGGAAGAAGGTCGCTTGCACCCTAAAGTTGAGGGTTCTATTTCTACGGCAACTCTCACCATGTCTGGTGATGCAGACGATTCTATCGACTTGCGTTTGAACGACGTTTTGTTGACGAACGAAAACGAAAGATTGGTGGTTACTGGCATCGCTGATGGTGACAGCGATGGTAACGACAACTCTTACACTGTCAAGCGTCTCGACGGTGCTGGCAACCCAACTGGAACCTACGGTGCTGGATCTCAGTTTGCCCTTATCGGCAACATCTTCGCTCAGGGTACTGACCAGCCTGGTCGTTTCCGCGAGCCTGGAATCAAGAAGCGCACCAACCCATTCATTATCACTAAGGAGACTTACGCAGTCAACGGTTCTCAAGCAACCAACATTGGCTGGGTGAACATCGGCGGTGACTACAGATGGTATGTGAAGGGCGAGCAGGACACTCGCAAGCGTTTTATGAACCAGCGTGAGATGATGTTGCTCTACGGTCAACTTGCGGCTACCGACGGAACTGAGGTGGAAGTGCCTATCGATGATTCTGCCACCTTGGGTAAGGTTGCTGGATCTGAAGGTTACTTCGCAGCTGTCGAAAACAGAGGCTTGGTGGCCGACGTTTCTGGCGGTGCTCAGGGCACGTTTGCTGACATGTCTGACATCGATGGTATCATCCTCGAATTGGACAAGGAGGGGGCTCCTGCAGAGTACGCTATGTACTTGAACAGAGCTGCATCTTTGGACATCGACGACATGCTCGCACAGGGTATCGCTACGCAGGTGACTGCTGGCTTGCCTGGACAGTTCGGTGCATTCAACAACGATGCTGACATGGCTGTGAAGCTCGGCTTTAAGTCATTTACTCGCGGTGGATACACCTTCCACAAGCACGACTGGAAGCTCTTGAACGATCCTATGTTGGGCGCTGTTGGTACAATCAAGGGCGCTATGGTGCCTTTGGCCAATGTCGTTGACCCACGTACTGGTAACTCAGCTCCTGCTTTGGAGATGAACTACAAGGGTACGAACGGTTACAACAGAGACGTTGAGCACTGGGTGCGCGGTTCTATCTTGGGGCACAGTAACATGTCTAAGGACGTGGCGGAGTTCTACTACCGCTCTGAGTGCAACTTGATTACTCGCGCTGCTAACCAGCACGTACTCATCAAGTAATTAACCTGAAGTGACGAGCGGGGGGTTTCGTCCCCCTGCTCTAATCTTCATAATCTTTGAATCATGGCAGACAAACTTTTTCCTTTGCTTTCTCAGACCGCAAGCGCTGACTTGAACTTGACGATTGAAGCTACTGCAGCCACCAAAACACAAGATTTTGCGGTTGACTCTAGAACAGTTGTTATCAAGGCTCAAGGCAACGCTACAGCTACGGGAGCTGCACCTGCATATACAGTAAATTTGACAGGCCCAACAGGTCTTGTTTTTCTTGTTAATATCAACAGTCTCAACATTAACAGTGCTGAGGTGGATGCCGCTTCTATCGTCTTCAAAAAAGGTAAAAACACCTTGACGCTTGACGCAGCAAATGAGGCCGCTTCAGTCATGTTGACTGACGACGGATTTCAAGAAGCAACAGACTTGGGGTTGATTGGCACAAGCGCCAACTCTCCGACTTTTGCATAACCTATAAGGTAACTGAGAGGAGAGAATGGCTCTCCTCTCTTTTACTACTTTTGTAAAAACATTTAATTCAATATCAATGGAACAAACACAAGAAAAGCCCCGTCGGGGCCGCAAGCCTGCTGCCAAGCCAGAGGCTACAAAGACTGCACCTAAGCAGAAAATCAAGCGCAAAGAAGTCAAGTACGAAGCGCGTGAGTTTAAGGCTCTCCAGAGCTCAGGTACGTTTATGCTCATGCAAAGCGGAATCACCGTGTACGACGAAGACAAAGACATGGTGCGTGAGATCCGCTACTGCGAGCGCGAGAACTCTATCTGGAAGGATGAGCAGAATCAGAACTCAGTAAAGACTCCTGTCATCTTTCGTATGGGCCGACTCTTTGTCCCTCGGTCACAGCCCAACCTGATGAAGTTCTTGAGCATCCACCCAGGAAACAAGGCCAACGGTGGTAGCTCTTTTGAGATCATCGACCAAGTCAAGAAGAAAGAGGTGAGCCTCGATCAAGAGTTCTTGGTCAACGATGCCATTAACGCATTGAGAACCAAGGACTTGGACGACTTGCTGGCTGTTGCTGCGGCGTACAACATGGACGTAGACCGCCCATTCGCTGAGATCAAGCACGACCTCTTGCTCAAAGCCAAGAAGGACCCAGCAGGATTCATTAGCTCATTTGACAACCCATCTGTTGCTATGAAGGCTAAGCTTCGCATGGCACAGAAGTACAACATTATCAAGATGGATAGAGACGCCATCCGTTGGTTCGACACCAACAAGATGATCATCTCTGTACCAGCAGGTCAAGACCCTGTAGATGTATTTACTCGTTACTGTTTGACGGAAGCAGCAGTACCTGTAGTAGAAGAGATTGATCGGCAGCTTTAATTGCAGAGCGCTCCTAGGAGAAGGCCACCTTTCGGGGTGGCTTTCTTTTTGTATATTTGTTTCATGTATGCCAACATTGTAAAAGTGTACGAGGCCGTGCGAGAGCTGGCTAACAAAGACCAAAGAGGCTTTGTCACGCCAGCGTCTTTCAATAAGTTTGCACACCAAGCTCAGCTGAACTTATTCAATAAGATGTTCAGCGAGTTTGAGCAAGCTCGCGCCTCCACAAAGCGAGGCATCTCAGCAAAAGGAAACAAGTCTAGAATCAAGAGACTGGAGGAGGACCTCTCTTTCTACTCTCATTCAGATACAATCGACAAGAACTCTAGCGACAAGGCGTTTAGAAAGCGTGATCTTGACCACGACATGGCAAGACTCATCAGCATAGCTTCGTCAGGTGCAGTATTGTTTGGTCGGTCCACTAGAATACCTGTGGACCTTGTGTATGATGAGGAAAAGATAGACCGAATCTTGATGAGTGACCTCAACGTACCGACCGAGTCAGCTCCAGTAGCTCTTGTGTCTGACAACATCGAGGTCTTCCCTGAGACTATCCAAAAGATCTTTGTGAGGTACTACCGAGTGCCCAGAGGTAGAACAAGCTCTGGCGCTTTTACAGATAGCGTTCCGTCTCTTGGTACTAACCTCACGGATCAGACAAATGCGAAGCACTTTGACATGCCCGAGCATTACGAGCCTGAACTGGCTATCGAGATTGCTAAGATGATAGGTCTGCATTTGAGAGATGCAGACATGTACAACTACTCTTCGAAAGAAGAGATACCAAAGCCCAGTAAGTAATGGCAAGAAACACAATTAAAGTGTCTCAGATCGTAAATGACTTCTTGCTTACGATGGGGCACGACGACTTTGTAAACGATATCGACGAGGCGGTTCTCAAGAACTTCGCTAAGCGTGGTATCCGTGAGTTCGGATTTGATATGATGAATCGTGTCAAGTCTTTGAAGCTTAGTGTCAACTCAGCAACGGACACAGTAGACTTGCCTGACGACTATGTCGACATGGTAAAGATCGGCATTGTAGGCACAGACGGTATTGTTTACGTACTTGGGGAAAACAAGAACATCAACATCTCGCAGAAGTACAAGACCGATTCGAATAACAATCCGATTGACTCGAACAACGACGGTGTCTTTGATAGGGTAGAGTCTAAGGGCGCTACATCTAGCACAAACAACAGCACTTCTAATATTAGCGATGGTTTTGAAGATTATGTGTTTAGAAACTACGTGTACGGTGGTTCGGAGGGTAGGCTATACGGAGTCGGTGGTGGACAGTACGAAGGAGGATACCGCATCAACCTTGACCAGAACAGAATCGAGATGCAGACAAGCAACAACATCACAGAGGTTGTTATTGAATACATCGCAGACGAAGCCAGGTCTGTGGACCCTACAGTCCACATCTACCTGGAGGAGGCTCTAAGAAGCTACATGTACTTTAAGATTGTAGAGCGCAAGTCTTCTGTCCCCATGGGCGAGAAGCAACGCGCTCGTGCAGAGTACTACAATGAGAGACGCAAGGCCAATGCTCGCATGAAGGCGTTTAGCAAGGAGGAGGCGCTCAAGACTATTCGTAAGAACTTCAAGCAAGCACCTAAGGGATAATGCCTATTGATAAGATCATACCGTCAGTGCTCAACAAGTCTGACGACGAGAGACTGCTCAAGAAAAACGAAATGAGTGATGCAGCAAACATCACTGTTTCTACTAGTAGTGACGGGACAGGCTTTGTTGTAAAGAACTCCAAGGGTACCACTTCAGTCAGGGCGTTTGACGCGAGCAACAAGATTACTGGTGAGTACAAGACCTTGGGTAGCTGCGTAGATGAGGAAGATCAGAAGGTATACTTCGCCGCTTATGATGTAGTCGGTAATGACCACGCTATCCTCGTTCTGGATATGAACCTGGGCACGCCAACCTACAAAAAGGTTTTTGTGTCTCAGTACCTTTTTGACTCGGAACCTGAGTACGTTGATATGGATGTGCTTAGAGCCGACGTCAATCAAAGCGGAATTATACAGCCAATCCTGTACTTCACCGATGGGGTAAACAACCCCAAGAAGATGAACGTAACTAGAGCTATGGACTCAAGCGATGCTGGAGGGTACACCGCTGAAGCAGACATCCGAGAGTTTTTGGATGTAGCCAAGACAAAGCCTGTTCATCAGTTCTTTGTAGAGTCCGCTACAAATACAGATTTCAAGGGCAACTTCTTGTACGGTAAGAGCTACTCATTCTGTTTTCAGTGGGTGTATAAGGACGGGGAGCACAGCGCCTTCTCAAACCTTTCTGAGATATGTATCCCCACGAACATCCTCAGTTCTCGTGAAGATGGGGTAAAGAAGGTTTCTGGAAACCACTTCTATATGGGCATACCTGTTGGTAACCAAGAAGTTACGCAGATAAACATTGCTTTTAGGAACAATCAAACAAACACATACTTTCTTGCGGAGAGAGTAACCAAGGGGGAAGACATCGTAAAAAACGGTATCACTCGATGGGATGATTCTGAAGAAAAGTTTTACTTCTTCGGTGAGGGGGATTACGAAATAATCCCAAACATCGAAGCCATGAAGACCTTCGACAACGTACCGCTTACAGCTAAGACTCAGTGTTTGGCTGACGGTAGGTTGATGTATGGCAACTACACGGAAGGCAGGGAGGTCCCAGAGCTTCAAGCAGACTTGACTGTTACGTACAACAACCCATACGATGTAGACAGAAACGTGCCTGTTTTCTCTGGGGTGACTTCAGGTTCTGGTGTATACAGAAAAGACAAAATAAAGATAGACCTTAGTAATTTTCAGTCTACCTTTTTTGACGGTGACGAGCTGTACATGGACTTTAACGTAGAGTACGATCAGTTTTTTACCTACGCTGGGAATGGAACAAGCATTATTACCCTTAATGATACTGACAACTCAACTGTCTGGGAAGCAGGTAACGGAATATCATACCCGCTAATCTTTGATGACTTTTCCTTTAGGGTTGTGGCCAATGCTATAGTCCCCCCTAGCAATACAGACAACCTTTCTTCATACGCGACTCGCGTAAAAGACGCTCTTGACGGAAAGATTATTTACGTAGACTACGTAAACGCAGAGAACAGCGACACTAGCTTTGACAGAACGTCAGGGAGTGCTGGTACAGATCCTCTCAATGCCGCAATAACTTCAGCTACTATACAGCTTGAGCTTGAAGCTTCTGCAGGTACAGATTCTGTAGAGATAGATGTAAAGTTAAGGGCTATTACAAACTGGAACAGCGACTCATCTTTTGCAGAGAGCCAAAATTCTGTGGTAACTTCAAGCACCTCGTCTGGTGACGTAGGAGAGAATACTGCCCCATACATAAGAGACCTCGATACTACATGGAACGGCGGTGACTTCTTTGGATATAGGACATTTAAGGGGGGATCTAACCACAACATAGGTATGATCCTCTACGACAAGAAGGGAAGAAGCTCTTTTGTAAGAGAGCTAGGCAGCGTATACGTGCCTACGCTCGGGGAGAGAGATGCAAACCAGAGAGGAACAGCCAGGATAAACGTTGAGTTTCCTCAAATTAGCGCCACTGACCAGAGACTACCCGATTGGGTAGACAAGTTTCAGTTTGTCTATGGAGGCGGTGACCTTAGCAGGTTCAAGCAGTACACTGTGTCTGGAGGTTTTGCCTCGTTCTACAGGTATTGGGATGCCGAAACAGAAAGCTTCTCTGACTCTGACGACAACATCTATGTTTCTCTACGCGGTTGGCAGGGAAGCAAGGGATCTTACACAAATTCTTCAGGCGCCAAAAACATCTATCAATACAGGAAAGGTGATGTCCTCAGGGTTATTAGTTACGACAAGATTGACAACGGCGCCGAGGTCAGGGTGTTTCCAGAAAAGCTAGAGTTCAAGGTCGTCGGGAAGAAAAGACTTTTGGCTGACGTCGAAGACGCCACAATAGACGCGCTTAGAGCTGAGCATGAGATAAGCGGAAGACAGTTTTATATCCCTGAGGGAGGTGACCCCACGGATATCTCAAATGCAACTAGAGGTAGCGAGAGAGGAAGCGGGGCCCCTAGAGAGGGCACTTATGAGACTGAGGTTATTGATGGTCAAGAGTACATCGTCATGGACGGTCCTAGAGTCCCTATTACAGGACAGGGGAGTAGTATAAACTCTTTTCCTAGCACTGGAGACGAAATGATGGCGCGGGAGTACGGGATGTCAGTAGAAGAGTATGTCTCCTATAGAGAAGCGCTGGAAGAGGTGAAGAACACTCCTTTCGATCAGAGAAATCCTATTTTCCCTGGGGACTGGAATGTAGCGAAGGGCGACTTTTTGATCTTGCAGCCTAACAACTCAGAGGGGTGGAACCCTGATGATGCTACTCACGTTAAGGCTGCGACTGGTCAGGGTCAATTTGAACCTGCTGCTGCGGATTCTTCAGGCCACGACTCTGCCGACGAAAATGCCCACTGGCATCCTATACTGAACTGGGCCAGAAACGTTGTCGTAGAAATCTACACGCCTAAGAAGTCAACGAATCAAAAGGTGTACAGAGAACTGACAAAAGTTATCTCTAGAGGAGACACAGGCTTTGAGGCTAACGGTGACTTGACATCCACGGAAACGATACAGCTCAGAGCAGGTGACGTTTGGCTAAAAAGAACACCGCTTTCTTTCTTATCGAAGAACACAAATGGTTACTCGATAGATCATTACTTCAACTACTGGGGGGACTTTACGTTGACAGACAGATGGATTGAAAGCAGGCATGCGTCGTACTTTTTTGAGTCAGATTCTATGCGCTTTGGCAAGCCTCACTTTGTAAACAAGTACGCAGCCAATAACAGCAGGGCTCATTCAATTACATACAGTGACAGATACAACTCCGACTCACCTATCTTGACCCTGTCTAACTTCAACCTATCGAAAGCAAACTATACCGACTTATCTTCTTCGTATGGATCTATCGACAGAGTCTTCTCTACCGAAGGATTTATCACTTGCATACAAGGGAACAAAGCTGGGAGGATACCCGTTGGGAAGACTGCCTTGAAGCTCGCCACGAATACAGACGTTTTAACGACGTCTAACGTGGTGCTAGGCAGACCTACATACTACGCTGGGGATTATGGGACGAGAGGCATCTCAAATGCCTCTGTCGTCCACGATGGAAATGTCTTCTTTGTAGACTACGTATCCAGAAAGGTTGTTCAAATAGCTGGCAATGGGATGAATGTCATTTCATCGGCAGGCATGGATAGCTTCTTTCAAGAAAATCTAGGCGATTGGTCTAGGCTTACAACCAGCGAAAACATATTCATAGGGTATGACCCTGATTACAACGAGGTTATTGTTGTTGCTCCTAGGGACACGGCAGAAAGCTTCGACGGTATCTGCGTGGGGTACAATACCAACTTAAAAAGATGGACGTCTAGGTATGACATGTTTGACGAGGATGGCAATCAACCCACTCTGTTTGAGAACATAGGAAACAAGTTGATAAGCTGCACGTACTCGCCTCAACTTAATGCCAATGGATTTGAAGACACTTACCTCCATATCCACGAGGACTCCGCTAATAGGGGCCACTTCTACGGTCACAAAAAGACCTCTGTCATAGAGGTGTCATCAAATGCAAACCCATCTATGGTTAAGGTTTTTGAATCGGTTGCCATTGAGGGTAACAGCGACAACTTCCGTGCGCTCATAAACACTTCTGATCAGAACACTAGCATTTTGTCCTGGGAAGAAAGGGAGAGAGGCTATTATTCTCTTATGCCTAGAGACGAGTCTTCAAATAGTACGTCTCATAAACTGTCTCTGCCTTTTGCTGTAAAGGATGAAAGCAACACAGGAAGCACATTCATTGTTTTTGACGGAAAGCTGAGCAGGGTGCCTATTCCTTTTGGTGCAAAGCTGTACAATGAAACGAAAGATCAGGTAGTCCAAGACAATACTAGTACAGATGTAACTGTCACAGGTTTTGCACCAAATAACAGTTCGGTAATTAACATCAGTGGTGCATTAACCAGCGCAGAATTAGATGTTGGAGACGTTCTTTCTGTTTTGCTAGACCAAAAGGTTTACGGTGACGCAATTAGAGACTATTTTTGTAAGATCAGAGTCACTAATAATAACGACAACGGTACAGAATGGGAGCTCTTTACGATAAACACACACTACGACCGATCTAAGCTCGGTGCAGAAAAAGGATAAACATGAGCGCAACAGCATTACTATACGGAATACAAGCAGCCGTCGGGGTTGCACAAGGTATCTTTGGCTACAGACAAATGCAAGAAGCCAGAGAGAGGGAGGAAGCTCTAAGAAACAGGGGGTTGCCCAAAATGCAAACCCCTCAAGAGTACTTTGAGCTTTACCAAAACGCATCTCAAAGCAAAGCTTTCGAGCAAGAGCAAGCCATGACGCAATCCGTGCTGGCCAGCAACCTCGCTGCTTTGGAGCGCGGAGGTAGCAGGGCCTTGATAGGCGGTGCTCCAGCTGCGGTTCTGCAATCTCAGAGAGCTACTGCTGCGGCAGCGGAGAGAGACTTCCAACGTCAGCAACGTGCGCTTGCTCAGCTTGCTGCTGCACAGGCACGCACAGCTGGCTTTAACTTCCAAGCTCAGAGTAGTCAGTACGCCCGCGACCTGATGACTGCTCAGGCTGGCTATCAGGCAGGTGCTGAAACCATGTTGTCTGGAGTTGAAACAGCTATCGGTGCAGGGGCTTTGGCTTTGCAATCAGGAACAAAAAGAAAGCCTTCAAACGAAGACACAGATCAAGACCTAAATCAAGATCTTAATCTTAGAAGCGATCAGCCTGTAGACTCTACTCCCTTTGGGTATACAGGCCCGATTGATGAAAGATTTGGACTTGAATACAACGTCCCTGACTTTAATTACGAGCCAATGAACTTTGACTTTGGGCAGTCAGACTTTGGATTCCAAGGAGGTTTTGGTACGGGTATTACGGCGACGTTTGACCCATACTCTGCTTTTCCCTTTTCAAATACACCACGTTACAGATATCAAGGTCCACGGGCTCAAGGCGGTTCTGTCACCACTCCAGGCAAGTACACAGCTGACCACAGCGTAGAGTACGACGTCAAGACCAAGAGCGGAAAGACTATTGCTACGCTTACTGGAGACGAGACTTTGGTATTCAACCCACAGCAGCGTAGATTCCTAAAGAAGATTATTGGCAAGCTTATCAAGGGTAAGACAATCAAGCCGTCTAAGGCAGACACCAAGCAAGCAAATCAAACACTCAAAGCATTTAAGAAATGACACTTCTTACTAGAGGTATAACATCTTCGCGTCAGGGTCTTAGCTACCTTGACAAGGCTATCCAAAAGTCAGAAGCTGCAGACAAAGAGTTCCAGAACAATCTGGATACTTACAACGACCTGCTTAGTGGTGTGAAGTCTGGAGGTACGTACTTGGGTCAAAGCTCAAGAAACATACTGAACGAATACGCAAGAGCATTTGAGTCAGCTATTGACTCTTACGCAGCAGACCCTTCTGCTGAGAACGAACAGCGCATCCAAGAGCTCAAGATTCAGACCAATGACTTCTACAACAGAGCCGTAGCTGCGAGACAGAACAGCATTTCTCAACTCAAAGGCGTGAGGGAAAACCCCTCGGATTACTCTATTAGTCTTAGCGACGCTCAAAGCAGGTTCGCGGAGATTGAAGACGCGGACCCTACTGCAAGGTTTGATCCTGAAACCATGACTATGTACGTGGGGGATGGTCGATCTGAAATGACTCTGGGTAACATCGGTTATTACAACGGTTCTGACCCTATGTTCTTCTCTAAGGCTGCACAGCTCGGAGCAATCAAGGCTGAGGGGGAGTGGGGTGCTAGTCATCTTGAGCAATTCATGGGTATGATTGATCCAAATGACAAGGAAGGTAGGGAGAAGATCATCGAGGCGTTTATGGAGACGGCAAGACCTTCTAGTTCTGCGTATCAAGAGACCGCTATTTACAACTACTTGCAGGACAAAAAAGGACTAGACCTTACTCAAATTGACAACGAGACCGAGCTTCAAGAGCGAATCCTTGAGGTTAGAAACGACGCATCTGAGTTAACCGCAGCCCTTCGGCACATGGGGGAGCTGGAGTACAATTACATGGCTGGCGCTAAAGCAGCAAAAGGGATTGCTGCTGCAAACGCTACGTTTAATGAGTTGTTTAGAGGGGATGTGGACTCTCGTGGTGATAGGCCAGGGCCCGAGCCTTACACGTACACACAAACAGGAGAGACGGGTGCTGCCGAAAGGTACTCTGATCCATTTGCTGGTGTTGAGGGGGTGAGGATGCTAGAAACCCCTCTGACTACAGACAGGGGTGAAGGAGGTATCGCTGGACTTGACGAGTATACTGGAGCAGGCGGGTTCTTGGTTGGTTACGATGTTGATGCTCTGGGCAGGATTGTAGCAGAAGTGCATAAGGAAGTGCCAGATCCTGATGACGAAGAAAAGAGAACTTATGTAAACGAGTTTATCACCCTCGAAGAAGGTGATCTTTACGAGAACCTGAGAGCTGACCTCAAGAAAAAAGGCATATTCTCTTTGTTGCAGGAGCAGTCTATTGCACGTCAAGCTTCTCACGAGAAGGCTGTCAACGATAGAAGAATTGCAGAGGCTTACGCCAACTCAGACCTAGAGCCACCGCTTCCTGAGCTTAGGCTTACAACCACACCTGAGGACGTCAAGGCTGCGACAGGACCGTCTCTTAATCAACGACGCAGAGAACAGCGTCAAGAGGAGATTGAAGACATCCAAGACCAGTTTAACTTTACTGGAAACAATGCAGTTATCGTTAGCCCAACTACAGGAAGACGAGGGTTCAATGTTTCTGGCATCAACAAAAAGTTTGTTCAAAGACTTGTTGACGAAGGGTACAGCAATCAGGAAATTAAAGACGGCATTGAGTACATGCAGCAGAACGACATCACTGTTCAAGTATCCCCACTTAGAAACTTTTTTCAAAACCTATCGCTACCCACTAGGTTCGGTAGGGTTGACGCTGGTCTAGGGGGAGACGACATGGGCAAGGCTGTTGATGAGTTCCAAGAGGCCCTTAGAAAGTCTAGCCCTGTTTACGAAGACAAGTACACGACTGACCCAAAGCCAATGGGTTCAGATGAAGAGGCACGCAGGCGTAGTCGTGAGTTGTTTGGAAGGAACTTTACTGGAAGTGGTGCAGTAGTTGACACCATCTTTGAGGAAGAGGGATACTCTGCCGATGGAATCCTCGTAAACGTACCACCGACTGAGAACAGCGGTGTGACTATCGGGGGTCTTGATCTCGGAGATGGTGCTGGGAACATCGAGCAAAAGCTTGACATCCTGGAGAAGTACATTCCTGAAGATCAGATGGAGGCATTGAAGCCACTCGCCAAGCTTACTGGGCCTCAGGCACAGGCAGCACTTCAGGACTCCCTTGATACGGGTCAACTCAAGCCTGACACATGGGGCTTTACCGACAATACATTCAAGCAGATTCAGTCTGACTTTGTAGAGAGCAACACACTCCCTTCAGTAACAAGAAAGTTGAAGGCCAATGGAGTCACTGATGAGCAGATAAACAACCTCCCTGAAGAGGTTTTGTCAGCCATCGTATCCATGGAGTTTATGACTCCAGGATCTCAGGCTCTCAAGGCAGTCGCAAAGGCTATCAAGTCTGGCAATAGAGAAGACTGGCTAGAAGCTGCGAGTCAGTACGATGTTTACTACGGCGGGTCTGAAAGCGAACAGAGAAAACTCGAAGATGGCACGATCATGCAGGGTAATATCGACAGAGCTAAGAGAGCAGCGTCCGCGATAAGATCCGTATATTCGTGATATGAACGAGAATCAACAAGAACTGCTTAATTATATCTATCAGCACAACCTCTCTTCAGAGGATGCTGCTAGATTTGTTAGAGATCTTAACGTTCCTCAGGAGGACAAGGATGCAGTTATGCAGGACTATGCTGCTAGACAGCAGCGTGATCTCGACAGACAAGAAGAGGAGCGCAAGCAACAAGAGCTTGCGCGTCAACAACAGCTTCAGGTAGATATTGACCGTGGCCTAGAGGATATGCGTGCTGCTCGTGACAAGTACGAGGCAGCAAGCAACGAGCTAGACGAAACAGGTCTCTTTGATTTCTTGCTTTATGAGTTTGGTGCGGCTAGGTACATGGCAGCTGCATCCCCTCAGAGAAGATTCGAGGCAGCAAAGGCTGCACAGGCTAAGGCCGCTACAGATCTCCAGCAAAGCTTCTACGAAGCAGGCAGGGAGGACTTGGCCGATATGCTCCAGCTCCCTAAGTCTAAGTTTTCTAGAAGAGCTTACAGCATTGTAAACTCTGGGAGCAAGGCGGCGTTGTACAATACAGCTGACTTCTTCTCTAACAACATAGAGATAGAAGAGCAGTCTCAGTTTTACAGAGACCAGCTCACTGGCATCAACATGGAGACAGAGAAGACTGCAGGCGAACTTGTAAGCGACCTCGGAGACGCCATCATGAACCTCGATTTTGAGGAGATGCCAGAACTGTTCGCCGACATCGGGGAGGAGTCGGCTATGATGCTTGCAGATCAGGCACCATATCTTGCGACTACCCTACTCCCTTACGTTGGCATACCTCTCAACTTTATGATGAGAACGGCTCAGGCCTATCAGGATGTAGAGGATGACGCAAACCTGACAGAGACACAAAAGAGAACACACTCTTTCTTGGCAGGTGGAATCGAGTCTATTGGTGATAACATCATTGGTAAGACAGGTAATTTTCTTGCTGGTAAGGCAGTCTCTGTTATAGGCTCTAAGCTTATGAGCAACGCCTTGCTTCGAGGCGCCACCAAGGTTGGTGGTGTAACCTTCGGTGAAGGTGTATCTGAAAGCTTGCAAGAGCTGGCTATCGTGGGTTCTGAGAAGTATGTATTGGGAAGAGACTTTACCGCTCAAGATGTAAGCAACAGAATGTACGAGGGGTTTGTGGGTGGTGTCCTCGTAGGCGGACCTCTAAGCGGAGCAAGGTCTGCTGCGTCTAGAATTGCACAGCCGTCACCGTCTCAGATGACGTCACGTCCAGGAGACCCATCTCACTCCTTGGCCGTTGAGCTCGGACAGAAGATTGATAGTATCATTGAGCAAGCAGAAAACGTTGAACCAAACTCACCAGAAGCAAAGGCTTTGGAGACTGAGTTGGAGTCGTTGCTGGCTCAAGAAAAGGCGCGTGTGTCTAAGGGGCGCGACTACTACAGAAAGATGCGTCGTAGAGACAGAGAGTCTTACGACAGAATCCTGGAGCTTGACGATTTGATTGGACGCGCTATGCTGCGTTCTAAGGGGCTGAAGACCGACTGGGCAAAGGACACCTCAAAGAAGGAACTTGAAGCTCTTATTGGGGAGCGTAACGCCATCTACAAGTCTTTTGAAGAGGAGTCGTACACACCTATGTCTACGCTTGAGCAGTTCGAGGACGCAGTAGAAGACATCGACGTCCTCGTTTCTGAGATTGACGAGGACTTGGAAGCTGTGCAAGGTCTTGAGCCTGAGAACGACGATGACCTCGCCTTGATCAACGAGCTCATCACGCACAAGGGATTCCTCAAGAACAAGAAGAAGGCCCTGCAAAAAGCATTGGGTGAAGTCCAAGCTGCAGAAACCAAAGGGGATGAAGAAGCTACAATAGAAGCTCTTCGTAAGCTACAGGTCGTCATCGATCAGAGACCGCCACGAGCAGAAGCCAAGGCGGATCAGACGAATGATGACATCGAGCAAGACACAGCTGAAGAGGTGGCGCAACCAGAGGCTCAACCAGAGCCAGAGGTTGTGACCCCACAACAGCCTAAGCGTCAACCACTTACGTTCAGCAGAGAGGACAATATCTCGGACGACGAGATCGGCAAGTTGCCAACGCAGCTTGTCAAGCCCATTAGAAATCTTTTGAACGGACTCAAGCTCCCCGTAACCGTGCAGGTACACGAGAGCCTTGAGGCGTTGAGAGAAGCACACCCCACGAAGAACCAGAGCAGTAAGGCGTTCTATAACCCTAAGACAAGAGAGATAAACGTACACATGGGCAGCACAGTGAGTGACCTCAGACACGAGTTCATCCACGCTATGATGCACAACCTGCTTGGTGATGCCAAGTACAGAGGACGCCTTATCAACGAGGTAGAATCTATTTGGGGTAAAGACAACGTGCAGAAGGTGCGTGAAGTGTACAAGGATTACAGTACTCGTAATCAAGACGAAGAGGTAATCACAGCGTTCATGGAGCGCTATGCTACACAGGACGGGTTGAATCAACTCAGAAAGCGTGGTGTTCTGCAGAAGCTAAAGGACTTGTTCAACGACTTGTTCAACAAGAAGTACGGCAGATACGCAGATCAATACTTTGTGAACACCGATTCCGATCTCCTAGCTGTGATGGAGGCTTTCGTTGCTGGGTCAGAGGTTGGATCTGCTATACAGGTGAAAGAGCAGTCGGAGGCTGACGCAGAAACGTCAGCTCTCGACATCAAATCAAGAGCGTATCCAGACCTCAAGGACAAGGTTGTATCATTCAAAGTAAAGTTCCCTAACAAGTGGGGTGAGTTCATTGGTAGCTCACACCCGCGAACTTTGAAGGTCAAGGACTACTGGCACTGGAGAAACTACTGGGCCAAGCAGACTGGTAACGGCAAGCATGATTGGATCTACGACGCTCACTACATGGGCGACGATGGGAAGATCAAGAAGATCAACAACCCTAACCCAAAGAAGGACAGGGAAGGCAACGTGATTGACATGGAGCCAAAGCTTTTGTCATTCAATCAGCGCGAGATAAGGAGTCAGTACGCATACTACGATGCTGTAGATAGTATTGCAGCGGAAAGAAACAGACTGGCTAGATCTAAAGCGAGGGCTGAGTATGATAAAGTACCATTTAGCGAAGAAGATTCCAACAGAATCAATGAGCTATCAGAAGGTATTCGTGAGCTGAATCAACTTCTCGCTAAGAAAGACGGAGACATCAGTAAGTACGAGGCTATCCGTCAGAGACTTATGGGTGATAAACCAGAGCGCAAGAAAAATAAGCCTATAACTAGTAAGCAAATGCCTACGGACCCAGGTATCCCAAGGAGCACTAAGTTCCTGATGAGCCTGAGGCCAAACACGGGGGCAAAGTTCAACGACTCTGTCGACCCAGACTCTGTGCTTGATGCACGTGTCGACGACACCGACGGTGTTGACCTCACGCACCCTGACACTGTCCAAGTAAAGGACTTGTCTGAGCACGCAGGTCGTCGCATGATCTACGTTCAGTACGACAAGACGCAAGAAGAAAGCGGTATTGGACAAGAGGTTTCTGAAAACGCAGTTTGCTCGCACGCTTCTCGGCAATTCGCTAGAGATATGAAGCGGTCCATACTTCGGGCTGCAAGGGAATACGCTAAGGAGAACCCAGATGCAGATGATATAACAGTCCTTATTGGGTTCGGGTTGCAGGGAGATAGCACACTCTCAAACCCGAAGGCTATTGACGCCATTACCTCTAAGTTTATGGAGATATCGGAGACTGATAGGGGCGCAGTTGTGGGTGAAGTAGCTGAGGCCATGCGTGCTATGGTCAATGCAGACCTGAACAAGAAGGACTTCTCTGTAGAGACAAAGGCTATGATTGACACCGTAGTTAGTGTTTACGGCGATCATGACCCGACTGACTTCCAAAGACAGGATATCCCATACTTTGAGGTTTCAAAAGATGGTATAAGATATGCGTTCCCCAACTTTGACAACATGTCCGATCAACAGTTCGTTGACTTTATGAACGGCATGAAGAAAGAGGGTGAGGGAAAGTCAGACGACACATCAATCAGAAGAAATTCAGAGTTCATATCTAGACTTTTGTCTGACAAGTTTGATGTAGGCAGAGAGCTGGGTCTCACTGCTTCTGACCTCAAGAGACAACTTACTGACGAAGGACTCAAGGATATCCCGACAGCGGACCTTGTTTCATACAGAGAAGTTTACTTCGAAGTAAGAAAGAACGTGAAGGGAGATCCTGAACTGCTGTCTGGGCTTACTATCGAACATATCCCAGGCAGACCATTCCCATTCGAGCTTGTCTCAGACAAGGGGTCTGCTTACTACGGACTTTCTAGGTCCGTCCCATTTGTTAGACTTGCCGCTCAATCTCCTGTGGTTTCAAAAGGAGCAACTGTTGAGGAGGTGGACAGACAAATCGCAGAGCTTGAGTCTGGAGAAAAGCAAGTTGATGCAGTAATTAGAAGGTCAGGTAAACGAGCTTTGGTTATGCAGCCTGACGAGCTCAGAAACGAGATTCGATTGGCCGAGGAAAGAATTGCCAAGATGCAAGAGGAGGGCGCATCTGTTGTAGAGATAAGCAAAGCTAGAGCTGAGGTAAACAAAATGGAGGATGCCTTGGTCAAGCAAAGAGATGCTCAGAAAAAAGAGATATCAAAGCTTAGACAGGCGCTTTCTGGCAAAGCTCAGAGTGCTCCAGAAATAACTATCGATCCTACCGACAGGGCGACACTGGACCCTGATGAGACTTTGGATTCTCGTGAGGCTCTTGACTCGGTGACCAACAATACGTGGGCACCTCGTGAGCGGTCAGCCTTGCAGCAGAAGATGGACTGGATGCGACTCAAGTTCCAGGACAAGTTCGCCCCCATCATGATGATGCAGGAGGACATCGAGGCAGCTAGAGGCTCTCGTGTAGAGGGCGACCAGAACTTCAAGCGTGCTGAGGAGCTCATGTACGGCAAGGCACACAACGACCTTGAAAAGCTTGAGGCTAAAGTGGACCGACTCAAAGAGGCTATGCAGAAAGGCAACGTCACACCCGACATTGTCAATGACTTCCTGTATGCCCGCCACGCAGCAGAGAGAAACGCCATGCTCAAAGAAAGAGACAAGGTAGAGAACGGCTCTGGTCTGAGCGACGAAGACGCAGCAAACATACTCGCTTCGTTTACTCCTGAGCAGACAGCGGCTCTTGAGGATGTGGCAGCTATCGCTGACGAGATCTCTCAAGACACTCGTGATGCTATGCGCAAGTTCGGCCTCGAAGCTGACAAGCGTATCGACGCATTTGAAAAGATGTTCAAGAACTACGTCCCACTCGGAGGCTTTGCCAATGATTCGAAGGATGTGGACAACTACCCATACCCTACAGGAGGGATAGGATTCAACGTCAAGGGATCTACGACCAAGAAGGCCAAGGGTAGGAAGACTCCACCCGCAAACATTCTTGCTCAGATCATACAGCAAAACGGAGCAGTGAGCATCAAGGCCCGTAGAAACGAGGCCTTGCAATCACTGTTCAACCTCGTCACTGCCAACCCCAACACAGGTCTCTGGAATACGTCAGACAACATCCCAGTCAACGACCCAGACAGAGCGGTGGGTGTGCGTATCGACGGGGAGCAGAAGTTCATCATCTTCAAGGACGCATCACTGGCCAAGAACCTTAGAGGTATGGGTGTGGCTAAGCTTGACGCCTTGTCCAAGGTAATGGCTAAGCCCGCAAACTTCTTGAGAGCTGCATTCACTACGAGAAACCCAGAGTTTATTATCTCGAACTTTTCTCGTGACATCATGTCTGCTGTCCCCAACGCTATTGCGGAAGCGGACTTGCCTGACGGAGCCATCAAAAACAAGCGTGAGGTAGCGACGAAGATTATCAGGCGCACTCCTCAGACACTGAAGGCTTTGTTGAAAGGAGAGGTTCTCGGTAAGGACCTTGACCCTATTATAGGTAAGTACCTGTCTGAGTTCAAAGAGGATGGAGGACAGACTGGATGGGGTTTTGTAAAGCCTCTTGAAACCATCGCCGCTGAGCTTAACAACGAGACGGACGAAGGTAGCAAGGCAAAGAAAGCCATCAAGTGGATGGAGAAGAATAGCCTCGCACACATTGAGGCTGTCAACGATGCGTTTGAGAACAGCATTAGGCTGTCTGCATACATCGAGGCTCGCGAGGCTGGCGTCTCTAGAGAGGACGCTGCGCAGCTCGCCAAGAATATCACCGTAAACTTCAACAAGTCAGGTGAGTACGGAGCTGTAGCCAACGCATACTACTTGTTCTTTAACGCATCTATTCAGGGTAGCGCTAGAATCTTCCGCTCTCTCGGCCAGCTCAAGCAGGTGGAGAACCCAGACGGAAGTATCAGCAAGCAACTGAGCGGACCACAAAGAATCGTAATCGGTTTGGGTCTTGCTTCAGGTATGCTGGCTATGATCAACATGGCTTTGTCTGATGAGGACGAGGACGGCGTGCTGTTTTACAACAAGATCCCTGACTACGAGAAGGAACGGAACTTGATCATGATGTACGACGGCAAGAACTACTTCAAGATCCCACTCCCATACGGATACAACTTGTTCTCCAACTTTGGTACCGCTATCGCTGAGTCTATGGCTGGACAGCGTGACGCTGACGACGCACTTTGGTTCGTAGCTAATTCAGCCTTGAGTTCATTCTCACCAGTAAGCTTCGGTCAGTCAGATAACTTTGCTAAGTACTTGGCGAAGGGTGTCGCACCAACGACACTCAAGCCACTCGTTGAAATCGCAGTGAACGAAACCTACTTCGGGTCAAAGGTTCATCAGGAGCAGTTCCCTGTGGGGGCCAAGCGCCCAGAGAGCGAGCTTGCTTTCAGGTCTCCAGCGTTCATTAAGAGTATGTTCCAGTGGATGAACAAGGCTACGGGTGGTAGCGAAAACGTAAGCGGTTACGTTGACCTGAACCCAGACTTGTTCTGGTATCCGTTCGAGTACTACATCGGTGGCCTCGGGCAGTTCAGCATGAGAACAGCCAAGAGTGTGTACAGCATAGAGGAGATGATTCGTTCAGGTGAGAAGCCAGTGCTTGACGCCAACGACATTCCTTTCCTCCGCAAGGTGTACGGGGAACCGTCTAAGTACTACGACTACGACCTGTACGATAGCAATAAGGAAGAGATCTTGCAACTCTACAAGGAGCGAAAGGATGCGGACACTAAGAACATCGACAGATACAACGGTGTCGTAAGACTGGATAAGAAGATCAAGAGCGTAGAGAAAAAGCTCAAGGCTTTGCGCAAAGAAAGAAGAGCAGCTCAGGACCTCCCGTATGTGCAGCGAGTCAATCGCTCCGCAGAACTGCAGGAGAAAGAGCGCATTTTGATTATGGAATACAACGCACTACATGAAGAACTCAGAAACTAAAATCAAAGACACAAAGCTTGGGGGCTGGCTGAAAGGCAAAGCCCCTAAGGTATTGGACATGGTAGGTGACCTCTTGCCTGACAAGGGGGCACTCGGTGTCGTCAAGAACTTGCTCGATAACGAGCCCGATGTTGACCCTGCTGAAGCCAAAGCAATGCTGGATGCAGAGGTACAATTCCAGAACAACGTAAGTGAAAGATGGAAGGCCGACATGGGCAGTGACGTCAAGCTTGCAAAGCTTATTCGACCCGTCACTTTGATCTGCTTGATGGTAATGTTTATGGCCACGATGGTGGCTGACAGCATGGATGGCTGGCCATTTAACGTAAAAGATAGTTACGTATCTTTGCTGGAGATCCTGATGCTCACCGCGTTCGGTGCTTACTTCGCAGGAAGAACCATTGAGAAAGCCAAAAGATGAGATTTTTGTTGTTGATGTTTTTGCCGCTGTTCGCTTCAGCTCAGATGAGCTGGGTGGAGCTGGGATTCCAGACCGACAGCTACGGCGCAGAAAGCACATGGGAGATATATCCCGTAGGATCTGATAGCTCATTGGTTCAAGGAGGCCCTTACCCAGACTCAACGTACACACAGCAGATGATACCGCTTCCCGCAGGCGAGTACAATCTTGTTGTTAATGATGCGTTCGGCGATGGTATATGCTGCCAGTTTGGAGAGGGGTGGTTTACTCTGAGCAATGATTGCGGTCTTGACATATCTGTCTATGACTTTAATACAGCTCAGATAACAGTTCCATTTATGCTTGAGCCCTGCGCCATGCCTGTTCCTGGGTGCATGGACGAGACTTCTAACAACTACAATCCCTGGGCGACTGTGGATAACGGGACCTGCAATGTGAGCGAGTGCCCAGAGGGTCAAGCGTTTGTGACAATGGAGCTGACACTGGACAACTGGCCCAACGAGACTGGCTTTACGCTGGTTGACTTGGCTGTTGGTGAGTTCTATGAGCAGGTACTTCCTGGAGGTTTTAACTTTGGAGACCAGCTTGCTACGTATAGCTACAACTTCTGTGTTGCTCTCGGGTTTGAGTTGATTCTTACAGACACTTACGGAGATGGACTCAACGGATCTGCAAGTGGAGGGTCCGACGGTGGTGTAGTTATCACTGCTTGCGAAGAAGAAGTTGTATGGGAGCTAGAAGACCTAGCGTACTCTGACAACGACGGTAACGTTCACTACTCTGGCCCTGTGTTTGTAGAGCCCTGTGCTCCTGACAGCGTTATAGTTGGTTGCATGGACGACGACTACGTCGACTACAACCCTGAGGCCAATGAAGCTGGCGAATGTCTGACTCCAAACACTTGGGGGTGTATGGATTCAGAAGCTTTTAACTACGACTCGACAGCTACAATCTCGGACTTGAACAGCCCATGCGTTACTACGATAACTCTTGGTGATGCAGCAGGAGACGGTTGGGGTAACTCCCACGTAGGGATCAAGCAGGGAGATCTAAAGTGGATCTTTACTATCGGCCCAGATGAGTTCTCTGAGTCTTGGGACTTGGTCTTGGACTCAGACGAGGAGGTTCATGTATACTACTTTGAAATCGGTAGCCCGCAGCAGCCTCCACAAGAGACTGAGTTTCAGACACTTCACAACTCTATACTTGTCACCAACGAAGCAGGGGACACACTCCTCTGCGAAGGTGACAACCCTTTCTTCGATAACGGTAACGGAGCATTGCAACCATTCAGCAATCCTGAGTGGAACATATACCGATTCACCCCTTACTGTGGCACCAGCTGCATACCGTTTATCTACGGATGCACAGACACAACTGCTCAGAACTACATGGAGGAAGCAAACTCTGAAGACGGGAGTTGCTACTACAACGCAGGCTGCATGCAAGCTGGATACTTGGAGTACTATACTCAGGGATACGAGGCTGACTTCGACGACGGAAGCTGCCTGACCTTGGCTGTGTTTGGATGCACCGATCCTGAAGCTCTGAACTACGACCCAGAAGCCAACGTGGACATCGACTCTTGCGTAGATGTAGTGGAGGGTTGTATGGATATAGACGCATACAACTACAACGAAGACGCGAACACCCCTACTGACGACTGTGTTTACGACGCAGGGTGCATAACTGGTCCAGGCGAACCATACTGGGCCAACGACTACTGCTACTCGTGGGTCATTGAAGTAGACCCTTATTGCTGTGAAACAGCGTGGGATGCGGTGTGTGCTCAGATGTACGAATACTGCGGAGACGGTGTCACTTCTGTTGACTTGGTCAGATCTTCGATCGATATCTTCCCCAACCCAACTGCTGGCATAGTCAATGTGCAGGCACCAACAGGTACCACGATTACGGTGTACGATGCAAGAGGCAAGATGATCGAGACCACGACAGCTAATCAAGTTGAACTCCCATCTCCAGGCATCTATGTAGTCGTAGCAAACTACAACGGTAGGGTCAAGAGAGAAACAATCGTAAGACAATGAAGAAACTTGTAGCCATAGCCTTTATGCTTTTGCCTTTGCTTGCGCTTGGGCAAAGCGACTTCTACAAGAATGTGTTGAGAAGAGCTACGTTTTACGCTGCAATCAACGGAGGTAACTCTGTCTCTGATCAGGATGTGTTCTCAATATCTACAGGACCACTGACTACTGACGTGATTGAAACTCCATTCGATTACTCAATGACGCTTGGGGTCAGAAAGATTGCACGATTTGGGTACGAAAACAGAGCCAACATCTTTTACGACGGGACAGAAAAGACTTACGGTGACGCAGCAACGGTTGGTAAGTACGATGGGTTTGAGTTCCTTGCTGAGGCTGACTGGAGAAGACAGCAGGGCAAGAACTTTTTGGATCAAGATTACTTTGCTAGATACGTAGCCGACCACTGGGTGGCAAAGGCGGAGTATCTGCAGGACGGATTTGCTGACGTGAGATACTTCGAGGCATCAGAAAGACTTAGAGTTAAGGTAGGTAAAAAGCTGTCTTTCAATGCGGGTATTGTGCAGCGGATATCAGAGCCATACGGATACGACCCTCTTCAGGAGTGGTTGCTTGACAACAATCAAATCCACTACACGGCACTGGCTATTGAACAAGGGTATACTGTAGACGTAAATACAGGAGAGTTTTTCTCCCCAGACGGCAGCCTTGTAGCCAACGACCAAGCTGTGTGGGAGCAAGTCGTCATTCCCGATGTGCTCAACGATTACGTGGCACAAAAGAGATCTGAACTGCAAAGCCAGTGGCTGTACTCAGCTGTGGTTGGGTTTGACTTCTACCACTACACAAAAGACTTTTGGTTGCACTCATGGGGGAGCGTTATGCCATACCATCTAGACACGGGTGATGAGTACTCATATCACAACTTTGTGAACAGCTCCCAATGGGTCGACATGGGATTTGGTTTGGTGTTTGGAACCAAGATAACCAAGAGCCTAGGCATGTTTGCTGAAGGCAAGTACAACAGATACTGGAACAGAGAGTGGCACGACTTCTCTGTAGGAATAAACTACATACTACTGTGATGGCAAAACAAATCGGAGAGGATACTAAAGTAACGCTAGATCTCAAGACGCTTGGGATGGTAGCTGCAGGGATAGGCACAGTGGTGGCTATGTGGTTTGCGCTACAAGCTGACATCGCGGAAGCCAAGGAGCTACCGCTTCCCGCTGAGCCAGAGATTACCCGCATGGAGTTCGATATGAAGGACCAGCTGGTGCGTCAAACAATTATGACGACTCAGGAGGACGTGACAGAGATCAAGCAGGACATCAAAAGAATCGAAGAAAAAATAGACCAACTCAAATGAGACATGAAACTAGCATCAACCCTAATTGCATCCTTTGCGTTCTTGTGGGCGGCAACCTATGTGACCGCTGTAGAGGATAAGCCTATTTGTGGTTCTGGAATATGCGTTGTTGAGTTCAATGCAAGCTTCAATTCCCAGAACAGCGTACCATGGATAGAAGGCCTAGAAGACTGCGAAACATCTCGTGTAGACATTGCCTCTAGTCCTGAACTACAAAGGGAGCACAAGATTGTGGTCGTCCCTACCATTGTTATATTTAATGAAGGGGAAGAAGTCAAGAGATTTCAAGCCAACATCATGATGTCTATGGAAGCCAGCGAAGCTGACGTACAAGATGCTGTCGATGAAATACTCTTGAACGACTTCTAAACCCAAGTGACTTTGATGGTGAGAGCCATGTCCTTGAGATCATAAAATTCTGATCGAACCATCTGTTCGATGATTGGATAGAGGTAGCAGTGAGCTACCTCTTCTTCGCTTGTCTCGGTAAAGATTCGCTGAAACCCCTTAGCGTTGATGCCAGCATCTACGTGAATAAACTTGAAGTCCTTTGAGACCACGGCCTTTACCACTTGGTGATAGTCTGTATTAGGATCTCTCATGTCTTCGTGATTGGAGGTTGTTGTGACAACATCATGAGAAAATCTCGCATAGAGATAAACCCATCTCCGTCTAGATCAAGCATAGCTACTTCAGAGTTTGCAGAAACAGACTGTCCGAAGTTTGCCAGAAGCAAGAGAAGATCCATGATGTACGTTGACCACATACCCTGGATACGTTATGTAAACAGAAAAGGTTACGGCCTCGGTACAAAGACGCGAAGTACATACACAGTAGAGTCCTCAGTAGGAGCGAGAACGTACTTCATTCCATGTACGTCTATGTACTCCTCTCCTACCTTTAGGGGTTGCTGAAAGTGCTCAACAGGAAAGGCCTCGTTCCATGAGGTAGCGATCGTGAGATCGCATCGATACTTCTCTGGATGGATGTACAAATTCTTGGGCGTGTACGAGAGACAGCCCACCATCAACAGAGGGGTGAACAGTGCTATTGTTTTCATCGGTACTAAAGTATACCACCGACTTCACCCCTGCAATATAAGCTCGTATAAAGATGCTTATGTGTCAAACAAAAAAGGGGCGGGGCCTAAGCCCCACCCCCAGCAGCGAAGTTCCACAGCAACTATCCCTGTGTAACCCTCCAAAGATAGCTCATGCTTCACAAACCGCACAGTTTAGGATGTCACGTCCTACTGATTGTGCCTTGTTTACACCTCGCTGATAGTACAGTGTCTTGATTCCAAGTTCCCACGCCTTGATTACCAGCTGATTGATGTCCTTCAGGGGGACCTCATCAGCAATCATGACGTTCAATGACTGACCCTGATCGATAAACTTCTGACGATCGGATGCCTGTTGCACCACCTCCATCTGTGAGATCTCTGCGAATGTCTTGAACACATCCTTCTCGTCGTCACTCAGGAAGTCTAGATGCTGGACAGAACCACCCTTCATCATGATGCTTTTCCAAGTAGCGCTGTCGTCCTTCCCCTTCTCTTCGAGAAGTTCCTTGAGGTACGGGTTCTTGTACGTGAACTTACCCTTGGCCAAGTCCTTTGTAAAGTAGTTGGACTGAAGCGGTTCGATTGAAGGGGATACCTGACCCAGAATAAACGAAGAAGAAGTAGTCGGTGCTACAGCCATCGTAGTACTGAAGCGTCGGTTATACCCTTCCAAAACGGATGGGCTACCCCTCTGCTCTGCAAGCTCTTCGCTGGCGATCTCACACTGCCTCTGAATCTCCTCAAAGATCTGCTTGTTCATGAACCGAGCATGAAGACTCTCGAACGGGATGCGCTGGCTCTGAAGGTATGAGTGGTATCCAAGCACTCCAATTCCAATAGACCTGTGCTCACGAGCAAACTTCACAGCCTTCTCCATGAACGGAATGTCGTTGGCCTTATCGATGAACTCAGAGTACACCGCATCAAGAAACTTGGCTAGCATCTCTACAGCATCTGTGCCTACCCACTCCTGGTAATGCAAGGCGTTCATGGACGAGAGGCAGCATACGAACGACTTTTCATCGTCCGTGTACTCCATGATCTCTGCACACAACTGTGAGTGCTTGATCTTCATGCCCTTATCCTTGTACCACTGAGGAGCCTGTTTGTTTACGTTGTCCGTAAAGAAGATGTAGGGGTAGCCTGTTTCGCTACGCTTCTTGTGGATCTTAGCCATGATGCGACGCTTGTCTTGGTCGCCGTCGATCATCGCCTGCATCCAGTCATCTCCGATACACACTGCGAACGACACGTCCTGAATGGGGTGGCCTTCACTTCTGATCTGCAAAAACTCCTCGATGTCTGGGTGCTCTACATCTAAGTATGCAGCCCAGCTCCCACGTCTCACCTTCCCTTGCGAGATGACATTGGTTGTGGTGTTGTACAACTCCATCATAGATACCGCTCCGTTGGTCTCACCACCGCTGGAGATCTTCGCTCCACGAGGGCGAAGGTTTCCGAAGTACGTGGCGGTACCGCCTCCCACCTTGCTCATAGCTCCCACCTCAGCGGCGCCACGCAGGATATCAAAGGTATCGTCTTGCAGTTGTGTACCGAAGCACGAGATAGGAAGGCCTTTGTTCTTACCGAAGTTAACCCACACGGGTGTGCTCAAGCTGTACCACCCCTTGGCAAGGTTGTCGTAGAACTTGTCCGCGAACTCCTCGTCACCGAGAATCATGCCTGCATGGTCCGCGATCTCTCTCGCCCTCTCTTCAACCGTTTGGTCTGGGTCGAGGTACCCTTTCTCCATAAACTGTCGGGTCTCTTCTGTGACCCAGTAAAACTCTTTCATTAAAACAATTCTTCTGCTGTGAAACTCTTGGTGCTCTTTGCGTAGTCGATAGGCTTCTTGTGGAAGAAGTCTGACAACGCGGACGCATACACCTCCTCGTCCATCCATGCCGTTACCTCCAGCTCCTCCTCGTTGACTGGGAACTCAAAGGCAAATCCAATGCGTCGCATGCTTTCGTTCACGCGATTCTTCAAGTAGTTGTTTAAGATAGACTCGCTAAGGAACTGATTATCAAAGCCTTGCAAGATCCACTTGATGAGTCTAGACTCTGCTTCCATAGCCACCTGTGCCTCTTCCCAGATGCGAGCCTCCAGCTCAGCATCGAAGAGCTCAGGGTGTTCAGCGCGAATCTGATTGATCAAAGCCATGCCGCCCTCAGCGTGGAGGTTTTCCTCCTTGCTTGTGTACTGCACTACGTTAGCTGTGTCCTTGAGCACGGCTTGGAACCTATTGAATCCAAGCACCGTGTAGAACTGACTGAACAGAGATACGTTCTCTGTGAAGAGAGTAAAGAGGATGAGGCTGTACAGGAACTGCTTGCGATCGTCTTCGTACACACGATCGACGTACTTGTTGAGGTAGTTGACCCGATTGAGTACGGGCTCGTTCTCCAGAAGAGTTGTGAACTCTTCCTCCAGTCCGAGCTTCGTCAGGATCTCGGAGTATGCACGAGAGTGGATCACTTCCACTCCACCAAATACAGCACCCATGTCTGCGATCTCTGGCTTAGGCAGATGCTTGCCGATGTTTGACCAGTAAGATTTCACTGCCACTTCAACCTGTGAGATGAGGAGGATGGCGCGTTTGATCACGCCACGTTCTTCTTCCGTAAGGCTGGTGTGGTAGTCCTGAACGTCTGACTTGAAGTTAAATTCATTGTGTGTCCAGTGGCTTGCCCACATCGCATTGATGAGGGGGTCAGTGATTTCAGAATAGTCAAAGGGCTTGTAGCTCAGCCTCTTCTCAAAGATCGAGTTAGTCATGGGTTACTGTAAATGGTGGTTAAAAGGACCTACAAGATAGTCAATAATCCTTATCGTATTCCCACACTCGGTATGAAACTAACGATTGCAGGTCATCAAGTCGGAGTATAGATATCACATCTTGTCTATCCTTACGTGTATACTTGCGTCGGTAGGCATGTCTCTTGTCTGTGACCGCTTCGTTCAGTACGTGTTTCTCGCAGAAAAAAGCAAGCTCATGCCTGTCGACAATGGAAAACCCTCCCTCTTCTGGCATGTCGAACGCAATGATCGCAGCGCCTCCGTACATCCAGCCAGGTTTCCCTTGCACATTCTTGAACTCCACCCAGATCTCATCTGGAAGGTTGTTCCCCTTCACATCGACACCCCACTTGGTTCCGTCCTTAGACATTGCAAGCCAGTAGTCAATATGCTGGTGCCTATCCTCCGTGTGTGAGGACTTTGTGACAAGAAGTCCTTTGTTCCGAGCCGCTCTCAAAAAGCGGATCTCAGCCACACGACCTGTCGATGAGCTGTAAGCTTTACGCTTGGCGTTGACTTTCGTACTCATCCACTATGGTTTTGATTAGGTCTAGCTCCTGATACAAAGCACCCTTCACTCCATCCATAGCCTGCTCCACTTGCTCCGTAGTTAAAAGCGGTTTTCCTTCCTCGTCATGCAAGGATTCAAACAGGTCGTCAATGACCTGATGAATCCGATCGCAAGCCAAGTAGAAATACTCGCTCAGTTTAGATGTCTCCATTGCGTATAGATTGAAGGATTTCTTGAATAGCTTGGTCAACTTGACCGCTGTTCTTTGCTAAAAATACGATTGTTTTAGCGTCCCTTCCAACTAAATGCTGGAGAAAAAGCTTCCAACGCATAGGGAAGTCATGGTGAGACGGTAGATACCCTTTGGTTTCTATGATCCAATCATGATCCTTACCTACGAAGTCGGGAGTGTATGTGATAGGGAGTACGACGGACCCACTACGGTCCGTCATCTCCTTACCTTTCGCTGTCATCTTGAAGTACTTGTTCGGAAACCGAAACTTTTCCATGAGTTCGAACGTCTGTTCCTCATAGTCAAAGGCTAACCCGTATTCTTTCAGCTGGTCAGCGCAGTACTTCTCGATCGAAGATGCGTATCGTCCCAGCTGCTTCTTGCGAGCGCTGGTCCTCTTCTTCGTCGTCTTCCTTTGTCGCTTCATATAACGAAGTTACCAAAGGAATTTTGCAATGTCAAGACAGGAACGACATGTTCATCGGCATCGTCGCTTCCTTAGGGAAGTTAATTGGCTGATAGAGAGCACGCTTACCTATCCTGTCTGTGAATCCAGTGTGGGCAAGATTCATCATGAGGTAGTATGGATCCTCCAATGGAGTAGGACGACCGCCTGTCTCTACCTCACGCACCTTTCGGATGTGTATCTCACTCATCCTGCGGATGTCAGCGTCCATCGATTGAACCTTTCGGTGAATTGTGATGAAGCAATCCGCTCTGTTTACGAACTTTCCACCACCCTCTGTGTCTTCAGCATAGGGTGCAATGGGCAGACCGTCGTCACCCTTGCGTCGTTGTGCCTCTGTAACAGCGTGCATGTTCAGCCACACAGCAATGTCGTTAGACTTGCTGAATGTGAGGAACTCAGACGCAGCCTCGTAGTGGTACTCGTGTGACGACACACCCTTCTTACCCATGTCCAGACGTAAGCTGTTGTATGGATCTACAAAGATCCCATCGACAGGTTGTTGACGCATGATCTTTTCGACAAAGAGAATGATGTCGCTGTACCCGTACACTTGGCTATTGCTGATGACGACGAAGTGCTCGTTCACCCACTTGTATGCCTGCTTACGTTCGAGGTAGGACATGTCCCCAACCTTCTTGTCCATAGCAAACTGCATGAGAGTCATCTTGACGGATGCGGTTCTGTTCTCGGATGAGTACAGCACCCACTTCCATCCGTGACGCACAGCGGAGTTGGCAATCATGTACAGCATGGTGGTAGTCTTACCTACGTTCGAGTGACCGTTTACGATGACGAACTCTTTCTTGTATCGGAAGAACTCGTCGAGCTTAGGGTCGCCAGTATCAAGACCGACTTCCACCTTGCCCTGTGAGTAGTCATCAATCCACCTGAAGTCTTCGTCGTCAGACGAGATGAACGACATGTCACCGTCGTTCAGCAGCATCTCACGTTGAACCGACTTCTCCTCTGCGATGAGATCTTTGATCGGCATACGCTTGCCTATCTCGATCCCATCAAGGATGGTGTTGAGAGCGTGCTCCTCGGAGTCGATGTCACGCTTGCATATCTCACGGTGTAGGATGCGAACCACCTCGTCGTGCTCCATCTTGCCAGCTGCGATGTATCCACCACATAGGCGAGAGGCATTAACAAGGACTCGGTGCTTCTCACCATCGGATGCGTTACGGATCATACGTGCAGCTAGGTTGAGCTTCATGTAGTCCGTGAAGTCGTAGGCCTCATTGGTTGGGACCTGCGCTTCGGCATGCTCGGTAGTAAAGTGACCGAACTTCTTGAACTCATCCTTGATGATGATGTCAGGATCGTGCGACTCAAAGCACGCACGAGACTCATTGATACCTGACTCGTCTAGCTCAAGCCCGTGTGTCCGCTCGAAGTATTTGATGAGCGCACGGAAGTGGTCGCGGTGTCTCTCGGGATGGGTGATTTGGACAAGCGCCTTGACGCCGTTGCCACTAGGTGACGTCCAGCATGAATGAATGAAATCATCCGTGGCAAGACTCCTTTTGGTCGCATCAACATCAACGTGATCAAAGTCGAGGACAATGAAACCCGAGTGTTCGAATAGCGCCTCGTCAGAACGAGACGAAAACTCCCCGCTGAAACAAACAACGGGGAGCTCTTTCTTTTTGTCTTTGTTACCATCACGTACCTCAGTCACTAGAGTACTCGACTTCCCACTTTGAATCCGCTCCAAGGCTAGTTGAAGTGGAATGTGATGCGGGTTTGTCTTGTCGAATACGTTCTTGAATATCGTTACTTGCATTGTCACGTGCGATCATGAGGAGGATAAGGTAACCAGCCAGGTCTTGCAACGTATCCTCCGTTGCGTCGACTAGACCTGCATTCTTGATACGCTTCAGCTTGTCGTCGATACGCATCTTGATGCCAGCGACAGCGTTAGCGGGAGAGAAAACATTCAGCGGTTCGAGTGCTGAGTTTCCGTACTTAGCGTTCTTGTTGAGGAGCAAGTCCTCAAGCTTCTTGCACTTGCTTTTGATTTTGCTTCTTGTGTTCATCGACAGTGAGGTTTGAATACGAAATTAGTTTCTTCTCTACGATTTCCCTAATAATTATATGCTTTTCTGACTTCGCATTCTTGCCATACAGCTCTGTCTCAAGCCTGTGCATTGTCTTGCTGTCGTAGTTGCGTATGTCATTGGGGTCGTCGAAGACAGAGACCACCCACATGACGCGCTCATGTACAACCTTCCGTTTCTTGAAGGCGACACGAGCGGTCATGAAGTAGATGGGTGCCTTAGAATGGGAGTGCATCCTCGGCAGGTGCAGAAGCTGCTTGCTTCTTCTTCTCCTCACGCTTGGCCTGAGCAGCCGCGCTGTTCGGATCATACACAGAACAGCAAGGCTTGCCATTCTTACTGAAGAAAAGCTTGACGTAGACGTTGCCGCCCTGACCCTCTGCATTGACGGCAGTAGAGTACTTGTCAATCATCTCCTGAAGTTCAGACTTCTTGAACTTGACGCTCCAGCTAGAGAGGTTCTCTTCGTAGTAGCGTGGTTCCTCGCAGTATCCGACGAGGACGGAATCATATTGCTTATCGCTCATGAGTATAGAAAATTGGTAATTAGTGTGTGAAAAATGTAAATGCTTGTGATTGTAATTGCGAATCGCATGAGTGTGTTAAACGACGAACTCAGCGAAGTGCTTTTCTGTTTGTTTGTTCCCATTCAAATAGTTGTTGATGTTTTCTAGAGCTTGGTGGAACTTCATCTCTCCTCGGAACAGAGTCTCCTCTGAACACTTCACATCAGCAGGGTAGAAGGGGTAAGCCTTCTCCTGTACCACCCAGTAAAAGTCTTTGATGTCGAACACCTTGGTGTAGATGTACGCTTGGATGTCATAGCTCCAGCTGTTCACGTCGTATCGGAACTTGTCGATAGAGCGTGATGACTTGGAGTCGATGATACTATCATCTTGCAGGCAGTCAAGGAATCCCTTGAGCGGGACACCGTCAAGATCCACGTTGAACTCTACTTGGTATTTGCCTCCAGCAAATCTTTTGTCGTAGAGACCGCAGTCTTTGAGGCGTTGAATCATTTCCTTCGCCTTCTTGACGTCCTCCGCAGGAGCCAGGATTTTGTCTGCATTCTCCGTTGCTTGAGCTGCTTCTGCCTTCCACTCCTTGTACCGCTTCGTACTTCTAGGATACTTGCCACCAATATCGGCAACGATATCAGCGTCATCAAGAGTATAGTAAGTGTCTGCAAATTTCTCGGGTTCGAATAGTAAGAGGTCATACAGCGAGCCGAAGTACAGAGCCTCTGACTCTTTCTTCAGTTGGCCTCGCATGTACATCTCCCAGAGACGCATGTCTCCGAGGGCGTACTTGAGGGAGGAGTAGGAGAGGTGTGGCTTACCCACACTCTCCTGCAGTTGCTCCCGCATGCTCATCGCACAAACTTCTTGAGGCCAGCAACCTGCTTCTCAGTGAGCTGGTCACCATACTTCTTGGTGATCGCGTCGAAGGCTTTCTTCTTGTCTGTCTGGGACTTGATGTACCCGACCGCCTTGTCCATGATGTTTTCTACTGGGGCATCGAGCTTCTCCGCCAGCTTCTGTACATGAGGATTGTCGACCATGGCCTGTTGCTTGGCGATGGCATCTGTGACTTCATTAGCTGACGCAATAGACGTGTCGATTCCGATTCCGAGCATCGCCAACGCTCTTCCGATAGCGGATGTCTCGCAGTTCTCGACGAAGCTAGTCTTGTTGATGTTACTGCCAGCCCGCTCTTCATGTGCGTGACCCGTCGATATGACGCGGCCAGAGTCGTCGGCAATAGTGGCCTTGCATACAGCGACCTCGGCATCAAGATGTGTAAACTCAGACATGAGTGTCCAATTCTTGTACTGGTCCTCTTGACGAAAGAACTTGATGCGTTCGTTGACTTCAACGTACTGTTTGCCACGGATGTTAGTGGTCTTGAATTTGTAATTTGCCATTTAGTTTGGATTGAATTTCTTGTTTCTCTTTTAGTAGCTTACCTACGATCTTGTCGATGTAGGCGAGTCGGTTCACCTTAGCCATGCCATCGAAGTAAGTGTCGACGATGTACTTTGCCGTCTCGTAGTACGTGCTGTAACCATCCCAACTATGAATGTTGGTTTCGTGAGTCTTCTTGTAATGAATGATTGTGGTCCTGTCTTTGGACAGAACGTCAGCCGTTAGAGCGTCACCAATGTGTTGGGTGAGTGCCATGCCGAACGCCATGCGTGGCTGGCTGTCTTTGAAATGTCTGTTGTCTGCATTGTATTCTTGTCCGATTGTTTCGTAGTACATTCCAAGGGCCTCTTGGCCCTGCTCGATAAGAGCAACAGGATTGTTCAAATGTACGTTACTTGTTCCGTAATTCCAAGTCTTATACTTCTTTCTCATAGTTGTTGCGTGCAAATTCTTGTGATTCATAGTATGTTTCTAGTGCCTGAAAGATGTCCATCATCCCATTCTTGAGCCCGTTCATGCTGTCTACGTGATCGAGACGCATGGTCTGGTCGATGCCTAGCTCATCGAGTGTAGCCTCTTGGCTGACGAGGGTGGCATAGTCACTGACCATTTTGTCTGCACACTCCTGCGTTACTTCGTAGAAGCACGCAGCTACGGTCGAGGGCGCCATCTCCAACCAGCCCTCGAATCCTACATCACGGATGTCTTCGTGTATGAAGCCAAGGGATAGCATGTCGGAGTTGCTGTCTGTCTGTAGGGATACATTGAGGTGGTCGATGATGTCTCTCTCACTCATCACGTTCATAGATTAGGAATGCCTGTGGGTCACGCTGTGCAGCATACGATTCGCTGGGCGTCACGAAGGCTTGTCCGTTGAGTTGGTATTGCCAGATTTGTTCTCGTCTTTCTTCCATTTGTTTAGCTTGTTCAGTTCGCGCTCCATCTTGCGACGGCGAGCGCGGGGTGATTGTGTGTTGTCATTGTCGGAGATGTTGCGGAGGAACCGCATATACTTATCCATATACTTTCCGTTTGTTGGTTACCATTAGTTTGAACGGGAGGTTGTCCGCGTTCTTGATTGTGTCTGTGTGCCAGTGAGGATTCTTTTTGGGGTTGTACTTGTAGTGTCTCATGTTGCGCAGAGAAGGTGCTTTCTCTGAGGCGGTCACCTCTTCGCATGCCACCCATGCGCAGACGGTCTTGTTTTCTCCGTCGTAGATTTTCTGTGCAGTCTTGGGGTGGTTGCCAAGCTTGCAGTCTCTCATGTAGATGTGTGTTGTGTCTGGGTCGTAATAAGTTTTGGTTCCTTCCTGCAGATCGAAGACCTGCCACTTCATGTAGTTGTCTCCACGTGCCAAGTGGAATCGTACTTTGAATCGCTTCTTCATTTGAGGTTGTATTGTTTCAGTAGTCGATAGAGGTGACGCTCCGTGATACCGAGCCTGGCCGCAGTCAGGCGTCGGTTACCACAAGAGTCCTCAAGAGCTTGCGCTATCCTTTGCTTCGACATCATCGACTCCGTGGATACGGCACTCGAACTTCTTGTCTGAACACAGGTTGCCGAGTGCATCAATGATGGTCTCTTCGGAGTAGTCACCGCACTTATCACGCATCCAGTCGGTGTCGAGGTGGTCGGCCAAGTCAATCTCTTTGGTGAATGACACCTCGAAGTGTCCGTAGTATTCGTGCTCCTCGATGCTGATGTCAGCTGCGTTGTCAAGCTCCGTGCATGCCGCATCTACCCCGTGTGCCACACCCTCACGGAAGATGGCGATGGCAACAGCCTTGGGGATGACAGGCATGGTGGGCTTCTCTTCGTCCCGCTTGGCGAGGTCACGCTCCAGCTGTACGATGTCGTCGTACTGACCCCGCACCTTGCTCCTGAGCTCATCGGCCTCAGCCTTGACCTTCTCATACTCCTTCCTCCAAGCTTCGGCTTGGGAGGTCTTGACAGAC
>Ga0160423_10000295_pt1 | contig 39664 bp, 26 predicted proteins | sample CRUFie14St8metaG_FD_108191 | JGI IMG/M metagenome (GOLD analysis project Ga0160423, IMG submission 108191) | Marine microbial communities from the Costa Rica Dome - CRUD Field 142mm St8 metaG | ecosystem: Environmental > Aquatic > Marine > Oceanic > Photic zone | place: Costa Rica: the Eastern...
ATCTCGGACCTGACCTTGCGATCCTCGATTTCATAATGGACAAGAAGTCGAGTCTTTGTCCGGCCCGCGACCTTCTTAAGGGCCGCAATCATGTTGGCGGGATTCGTCCCCCCTTGGGCACTACTTTCGGCAATCTGAGCCATCGCGTGCTGATCCACGGGCAGGCCGTAATATCGGAAGACGCGCTCTGCGCTGGCTACCGCGCAATATCCCTTACGGCCCTGATCCACCATGGGAACACCCTGCACAAAGACATCACCGTTAGGTGCGCTTACCCTGTTGGCAACAAGGTCCCGGCGTCTTGCCATGCTTTTTGTCAGGCCAGACCTTTGATCGTAGATCTCCTTACCGTATTTTACAGAGACAAGGCTGAGCTTCAGGAATTCAGGGGTGTAACCTCTGGAGGCTCTGGATTTACTGGAGGTGAGAACGAGAAAAGCTCCGGGACACTTCCACACCCAGCGATCAGCTGATACAACACTCCCTTTTTGGGTCCGGCTCATTTTTTCTCCCTCAAGGCTGGTTTTCTCCATGAGTAGCCCATGCCATTTTTCGGTCAGCTCCTTAAACCGCGCCTGCTCCATCTCCCCATTATCGCCCCGATTATAGATCGAGATGTCAAAGGAATGCAGTTTGCCATCGCGGCTCCGTAGAATCGTTTCGCCGACCGGCAGACTCCAGAGTTTCAGCCCTCGCTGGGTGCTTCGTGCATCGTTGCGCTCCTTTGAGAGCCAGTGAAAGCCAAGGGCCTTACGGTCACGGAGGACCTCGCCGACCGGCTTGTCCCACATCGCAGCATCGAGGAATAAAACCTCAAGATCCGGAACTGGGGCTGAGAGTGCCGAGCCCTGCGCAGAGAGGCAGAAGACGAGGATGAGATAGAGACGGCGCACCTCTTCAAATTAGTTGATCTTGGTCATACTGCAAGGTCAGTGCTGGTGCTTCCCCGTGCAACCTTTGCATCCTACCCAGTTACTGGATCCATCGGGGTAAAACTCCTTCTTCCAGATAGGAAGACGCCGTTTGACTTCATCGATGACAAAGCGACAGGCATCGAATGTTTCGCTGCGATGTGGGGCAGAAACTACTACCATGACGGCACATTCGCCAATCTCGAGAGGGCCGGTGCGGTGAATTGCTCCAGCGTAATCTAGGTCGAATTTCTCTATCGCCTCCCGCAGGATGATCCGTCCCTCCTTCTCTGCCACCGGGCCATGGGCTTCATACTCCAATCGGAGCACTTTTCGGCCCTGGTGATGATTCCGGACCAGTCCTTCGAAGATTGATACCGCGCCAGCATGAGGGTTGTTCGCCGCCTCCCGCAGAGTGGATGGGTCTATCGGTTCTGAGGTAAGGCAGAACATGGATCTAGCCTCCCGCAAAGGGAGGAAAAAGGGTGACTTTGTCCTCCTCAGCAAGAGGTTGATTCCAGGACCTGAATTCATCATTGATAGCTATTTTCACGGAATCGATTTCGAGGGAAAGCCTACGGGACATACGCAGTTCTTCCCACAGACCCGCGGCTGTGACTGAACGGGTCTGGACCTCTTCGGAAGCGCAGCCTGCGTCTTCCCTCAGGACGCCGCAGTATTCAACCAGAACGTTTTTAAGAGTTCGCCCGTGATTAAGGCTCAGACGTGCTTCTTCAAGATCTTCAGGGCGGTTACAATTGTCTAGAGCGGATAGCTCGGGCAGTTCGATTTCCTTGCGTGTCAGGCTGGAGAGGAATCGTCGGGCACACCGGACTCCCCCGGAGAGCATTCTTTCCAGAGAAGAATGAGAGGAGGGCTCGTAAATCGTGCAGAGGGGTTCGGGCTTACCGTCGAAGCGGCTGGTAAAGCAGGTCGCATCGCTAGTCGGATCCCTCGACTCCACCAGGTATTGCAGGGTGGGTGCGGTGAGAAAAGGAAGGTCACAGGCAGTGACAAGCCAGGTTGCTTCCGGTGAATGACGGAAAGCGGATTCCAGTCCAGCCATCGGGCCGGCATTCTCTCGCAGGTCCTGAATGGTCGGGTGATGATACTGCCGGTCGTCATCTTCCGCGATGGCCAGGAAGGACTTTGCGGTAACTGCTCCGAGCAGTTCCATTCCTCTGTCGCGCATGGAGAGGCCGTCAACGATCATAAGGTCGGCCTTGTCACGGCCCATGCGGGTGCTTTTGCCTCCTGCAAGGAGGAGACCATGAAGGGAATTTCTCACGAAGACTGAGCAGGAAAAAAATCGCTCTTGCCGCCTCGCTTTTCCTCAAGACGAAGAGTGGTGATTTCGATCGCAGGGTTTACCGCCTTGCACATGTCGTAGACGGTGAGTGCGGCGACGGAGGCTCCTGTGAGGGCTTCCATTTCCACGCCGGTCCGGCTGCTGGTTGAACATTCACACCATACCTTGAGCGAATGATCGCTCTCGGGCTCAATCGTCACATTGCACTCGTCGAGGGGCAGAGGGTGACAGAGTGGGATGAGAGAGGAGGTCTTCTTGGCCGCCATGATGCCTGCCAGAATCGCAGTGTTGAGAATGGAGCCCTTTTTGGTCTGGAAACCTTTTTCCTCCAGCTGGCACAGCAGCTCCGGACCGAGAACGATGATGCAGCCGGCTCGGGCATAGCGCTTGGTAACAGCCTTGGGGCCAACATCAACCATCCTGGGATGGCCGCCCTCATCCAGATGAGAGTGATCGCTCACGGCTGCAGGTTAGGACAATGGGAAAAAAAAACGAGAGGATTTACGGTCCGTCAGAGCCACGACCAGTAGGGAGCGAGGGTACCTTTGGGAAAAGAACCTTTTTCAGCAGGGAGCTCGATAAATCCATCCGACTCAATCGCGGAAGCAAAGTCCCCGGAATTTGCGAGGGGGAGAGGTTCGGCAACTATGCAGGCTTCCTCCTGAGTTGTTTTGACCGGGAGGCTGTAAGCAAATGCAGGCTCGAAGGAGAAGTTGGAAGAGAGAGACACTATCTGTGACGAATATCTTTGTCTTTGAGCAGCTTTGAGAAACGGGAGGACGTAGCGATGGAAGGTAATCTGAACCGACATGGGGTTGCCCGGGAGGGCAAAAATAGAGGGAGTTCCGCCCCAGAAGGCCAGAGGCTTGCCGGGGCGCTGGGCGACCCCGTGGAAGGATGGAGGTCCGAAAAGTTTCTCCATGACTGGTCGGACGAAGTCGTATTTACCCTTGGAGATCCCACCGCAAAGGATGAGGAGATCACAATTTCTGTGTTTCTCCACCGCAGTGAGGGTAGCCCCGGGATCGTCCGGCAAGTGCTGGTAATGGGCTAACTCGGCACCTGCTGCGGAAAGTGCAGCGTGGAGGGCTGCAGCATTTGATTGACGAATTTCGTGGTCTGCAGGGGTTGACGTGGGGTCGACCACCTCGTCACCTGTGGTGAAAAGAGCGACGCGAGGTCGTTGCAGAACCCGCAGGGTGGTAGCGCCCACCGTAGCAGCGACTGCTGCAACGCGAGAATCAATGACGGTGTTTGGTGGAACCAGAATTTCACCAGTTTCGTAATCGCTGGCTCGACGGTGAATGAAGCGTCCCGCTACGGCTGAACCGGCCTCGATGGTAAAGTGATGATCTTGGCGTGAGATTTGTTCGTAGGGTATAACGGTATCACAATCGGGTGGTAGACAGGCTCCCGTCATCACTTCCCAGCAGTGTCCTCGTGGAGTTTGCTGCGGCGTTGGAGCTCCAGCCGGATGGTCGCCCGCGATTGCGAGAGTCGTGTGTTCCTCCAGGTCAGAGCTTTTACAACATATGCCATCCATCATTACCCGGTCGTAGGGGGGAAGGGGTCTGTCGGCAACAAGAGGGAGCGCGAGTATTCTTCCCCTGGCCTGCTCAGGAGGGACATCTTCTTCTGCGAGTTCCGGGATGGCAGACAGTGTGATTTCTTCGGCAGCCCTGGGAGTGATGAGAGGATTCATGAGGTGCCGCCAGTTCACAGTGAATGAACAAATACCCAAGTATTTAGTTGCGGGATGGCGTCGCTACGCTTGGCTGGGGGGGATGCCACTGGATCAGTACGATCGACCGCTGCGGGATCTGCGCATCTCCGTCACCGACCGGTGCAATTTTCGTTGCCGTTACTGTATGCCAGCGGAGGTTTTTGGCCCGGGCTATCGCTTTCTGGCGCGGAAAGATCTTCTCACTTATGAGGAGATTGAGCATCTAGCAGCCCTCGTTGCCGGCCTCGGAGTGCGCAAATTTCGTTTGACCGGAGGAGAACCTCTCCTCCGGCAGGGGCTGGAGGAGTTAGTAATGATGCTGTCCAACCTCGAAGGCGTAGAGGATCTCGCCATGACGACTAATGGGGTTCTTCTGGAAAGCCACGCGGCGAAATTACGGCGTGCTGGGTTGCACCGGGTCACAGTCAGTCTTGATGCTTTGGACAAAGAAGTGTTCGGACAGATGAATGGAGTAGGGGCAAAGGTGGAAAGAGTTCTGCGTGGAATCGAACGAGCACGTTCTGAAGGCTTGGGAGTCAAAATCAATACGGTCGTTCAACGCGGAATCAATGAGAGTGAGATCCTGCCTCTTGTTCGCTGGGGTAGCGAGCGGGATATACCAGTTCGGTTCATTGAATACATGGATGTTGGGGAGACCAACGGTTGGCGAATGGATCAGGTGGTGCCAAGCGCGGAGGTTTTCGAAAGGATTGCGGCAGAGTTCCCATTGAGAAAATTAGAGCCAGCTCACCGAGGAGAGGTCGCGCGTCGTCACCAGATCGGTAAGCGGAAGGGAGAGGTTGGATTTATTTCCTCGGTCACGGAGCCATTCTGCGGTGATTGCAATCGGCTGCGTCTTTCTGCAGAGGGTAAACTGTATACCTGTCTCTTTGCGGAGAGCGGGTTTGATGTCAGAGAGCTGATGAGAGCAGGTAGAGATAAATCTCTGCTCCTTGCCGTTCAGGGGGTTTGGGCTGATCGAAGTGATCGTTATTCAGAGCGCCGAGGGGCAGGAAAAAACCAGAAGGTAGAAATGAGTTACATAGGAGGATAAGAGTTATGGATTGGGAAATTGATATCATTCATTTGTTTGTGTCAGGTGGACACAACTATAAGGGGCGGCATGAAAAAGGCTCCCTCGATTACCAGATAGAGGATCCTGATGTTATCGAATGTGTGGCGGGAAGGGGAATCCGAGGAGACCGGTATTTTGATCACAAGGAGAACTTCAAGGGGCAGATCACGTTTTTTGAATACGGCGTCTATGAAGACGTGAAAAAGGCGTTCGGGCTCCCAGACCTTTCTGCCTCGGTCTTCCGAAGGAATGTTCTGGTGATGGGAGTGCCTCTGTCAGAGCTCATTGGAATGCGTTTCACTATCGGGAGCTTGGAGTTCGAGGGGACTGAGGAGGCGGCTCCCTGTTACTGGATGAACGAGGCTGCTGCTGACGGAGTGCATGAATTTCTCAAGGGTCAGGGTGGGCTCAGGGCCCGTATTCTGAGGGGAGGATCGCTGAAGAAGGGGATGGATTCTCTTTCTCTCCTCGCCTAGGCCCTGTCCGGTTATTCCGGTGAGATCTGGCGAGCTTCCGAGTTGACGCTCTTGCCTGTGACGTAACAGGTAAAAGGGGATGCGATTTCGGTCTCAGTAGCGAGGTAATTAAAGGTTAATTCCTCTCCTTTTTCGATTTCACGGAGTGCAAAAAACTGGCGACCCTGAAGATAGAGGTTGGGGCTGAAAGAGTGATTGAGGCACACAGCATAGTCATCTACAACATGCTGCTCTGGTGCAATTTCGATGCTCTCCCGGGTTCGCGTTGTGGAGGGTTCTCCCCGGACGACATAGACAAGCTCTCCTTTTGAAAAGGCGAAGCGAGAGTAGATAGCATTCTCTCCGTGCTCGTTTTCACTTTTTCGGAAGCAGTCACTGCGGTCACTCACCCTGCTTAACCCAATACCACGATGAACGAGTCATGGCGAGGCGAATAGACCTCTTGCGCGGGATGATTTTTGAAGGAGATTAGACCGCAACGCTAATCAGGCCGTCATTAGCAAGCCGTGATGGGCGGTTTAGTTGATTTGGAGAAAACTCTCACTGAGAAGAACTGCGCGGATGAGAGACCTCAAACGATGGTTTTCGTCAGCTGTGTTTTCCACGATCTCCTCAATAGTAAGAAAGTCCGCCGGATTCAGCTCCCGGGACGTTGCATAGCGCATAAGATGGGCCGTAAAGGCCCCAGCAAAACGGCGATGCTCTTTAGCCAGTGATTCCTTGAAGCGAACCGCGCCATCAAAGGGATACTTTTTCATCAAGGTGCCGCTGGCGTCAACGGCTCGACCGTTTGGATACTTATCTCTCCACCTGCCGATGATGTCATAGTTTTCAAGAGCGAAACCGAGGGGGTCAAGGCGTGAGTGACAACCGGCGCAGTCTGGATTCTCACGATGCTTGGCAAACTTCTCGCGAATCGTGAGATTCTTGTCGGCAGCATCCTCGTTCAGAGGAGGAACATTATTGGGTGGTGGTGGGGGAGGGTCATTGAAAATTACCTCGATGACCCAGGCTCCCCGGGCAATTGGGTGGGTGCGTTTAGGGCCTGAGGTCATGCTAAGCATTGCCGCATTGGTTATCACCCCTCCGTAACGAGGGTCATCAGCCTCCCGACGGGAGAAGGATCTTGAACGTAGTTTACTACGAATATCATCCTCAAATATTTTCTTGGCGTCCTGCCGCGCCCGTCCCGGGTCGGTATTGGGAGGAACATTGTCGAATGAGCTTTGCGCCTGTTTGATTTCCTGAACCAGGCTATTGCGCCTGTCTCTCTGGGGGGGAGTGAGGGCCTCCGCCAGTTCCGACTCGGTGACATAAAGTCCACCGGCAGAACCTGCGATCTCCTCAGCATTGAGAGCCCGGTTGTAGAGTCGCGCTCGTGCCAGACTGACATCAAGGTATCGGCCGCCTCCGGCAGGAAGATGGCGCACTCCAAAAATGATGGAGCTCTTGTGCTTGGGAAAGGTGGCGAGGCTGGTGCGGAAGGGCTTGCCGTAGGGCATGCCATTTCGATAGAGGGTCACTGAACCATCGGCTCCATAGACCATAGCGAGGTGAATCTTCTGGTCTGGTTTCATCTCGGGCGTAGAATCCGGGAAGTCCTTTGTGCGGGCGAAGCGGTTGCTGCCTGAGATCCAATGTCGTTTCTTCCGCTCCCCGAGCACGATGGTATCAAAAAAATCGCCAGGGCCCTGAACCCCCATGAATCCCCCTCCGTCCTGATCAATATTGTGCACCATGCCCCAAACCTCGAGGGTCCTCTCTTTCAGGTCAAATGAGAGGGAAGGGCTTTGTAAGTAGGAGTTTTTTAGGACGACCATGCCTTCACTGAAGCTGATTTTGCCGTGGCTTTTCAGGTGTAGCGATCCCACTGAATCTCGAAGGTCATTGTTGAACTCCCATGCTGCTATCGGATCAAGGTTGACGGGTTTTCCTCCCTTGCGGCGGGCCTTTAGAAGGCGTGCTTTGACTGGGTCTACCAAAGTCTTGAGTTCCGCTTCCTTTGATTGGATTGTGGTTCTGAAGGCTGCGCGCTTTTCGTCGTTGGATTTGTTGCGAGCTACAATGGACTTAGTGTCAAAGCGGGGTGGTTTGAGATCGGAGGTATACCAAGCCTGGAGGAATTCACTCTGATAGGAAAACCGGGGCGCAATGAGCTCAATGACAGGCCGGTCCTCAAGGAACATGGCGTCGAAAAGGAGAAGCGGTTCGAGGATCATCTGAACGCTGGCCGGGCTGGATTTATCGACGTTAAAAAGGCGTGCCAGTTTTGGATCGGGAGTAGCGCCAAGAAGGTTTTCGAGTTGCATCCATTGCGAAGGGAAAGCGTCAAGAAAGCGCTCGATCCGGGAATCAGACATCATGCGGTTACAGGCGTTCTTGAACACGTCGAGATTGGCAAGTTCCCCGCTCTCCGCTAGTTCAAGAAGCTCGAGATCTGGACCACTGTTCCAGAGGAAGAAGGAAAGATTGCTTGCGACGACGAACAGGTCCTTCCCTGCGCTGGTTGATCCATATCGGAGAAGAAACCGGGGAGACGAGAGGACAGCGGAGGCTGCTCGTTTCATCGCGTCGGTGAAGGATAGTCCCTGTTCGATCTTTCCGAGGGTGTAGTTGGTGTAACGCTCGAGGGTATCTACTTCGATAGCGCTTCGGAAAGCGAGGAACAGGAAGCTCTTCAACCGTTTTTGGACCTCTTCCCGCATGTCTCCTGCCTTGGGTGCACGGAAGAAATCGTTCCATATGCCCACTGTTTGCTCATTAAAGTCCGGGCTTTCAATGATTGAGACGCTGAGACGCAGGAAGGAGTCGAGAAGGAGGGGCGACAAGGAGAGCTGATTCGCCTGATTGTCGTATCCATGGGCAGCCCGGAGGTCTTTGGGGAAGGCTTTGACCTCACGCATTCCTGCGGCAGGAGAGAGTGAGTGACAGGCAACTTCGACCTCGTTGGGCATCTTTCTGGTGTCCGGCTTGAGATAGTCGCTGTGCCGGGTCATGAGCTTCTCTGGCAGCGCAAAGAGATCCCGGTTGAGCAGGAAGAGATCACGAACAGCATTATTGTACTGGAATCTGTTGAGTCTCCTGATCTGAACATGTCGGTCTTGCGGGTTTTCTGCTGTGGCTTCGCGCAGCATCGATTTTAAGCTGGCGACAAGTTCTTCGCGTTTGGCGTCTGGAATCTCGGGTTCACTCTCGGGAGGCATATCGTAGGAATCTACAGCCTCGATCAGCTCCTTTAGCAGTTTGGGATTGGCCCGGAGGTGATTGAAGGTAGTGACCTTCTTGAGGTTAACCTTCCCCTTGGTCTTTTCGCCTCCGTGGCACTTGATACAGTGCTCTGCGAAGAGCGGTTTGATTAGAGAGTCAAACTGAGCTCCACCGTCTGATTTTGGAGCGGCGGCTCTACTGGCCGGGTGCAACAGAAGCGTTGCGGCCAGCAATATCAAAGCAAAAGCCCTCACAGGCATAGACGCGCACGGTGTGGCCATAGTAAGGAGTTCTTGTGGTGCTCCCTTCAGGTCCACAGGTCCGAGACCACCCCGGAGCTGTCTGCAAAGGAATTGATTTCTGCTCCCATCAACTGAGCCATGGTCAGCCACATGTTGGAGTTGAGGGTGCCACTCTTGCACTTGAGGAATCTTCCCTGCTTGATCTGGCCCTGTGCACCGCCGGCGAGAATAAACGGAAGATCATAAAACTGGTGAGTTGCGCCATCGCCAAGAGCGGCCCCGTAGGAGACGAGGGAGTTGTCGAGCATGGTGCTTCCGTCCGCCTCGCGGATCTCCTTCATGCGCCTCAACATGTAGGCATATTGCTCAAGGTGAAAGATATCGATCTTCTGAACAGCCTTCCATCCGTCTCCCTTCTGGTTATGGGTCATGTTGTGGTGTTGCACCGGTTTATCAAACACGCCCTCATACATGAGGGTCGCATCCCAGCGCTCTGGCCCGATCATGAAGGTGCTGATATTCGTCATGCCCATCTGGAAGGCTAGGAGCATCAGGTCGGTTTGCAGGCGAATGTATTCGCCGCGGGGCAGGATTTCATCTTTCGGAATCCGGATATCCGCCTTTGCGATTCGTTCCTTCTGTTTGGCAATGCGGATTTCGACATTGCGGATCATCTCCATGAACTCGCCCAGAGTCTCCCGGTCATCGGTGCCGAGTTTCTTCGAAAGGCTTTTGGCATCGGCAAGTAACAGAGAGGAGACATCACTGAGGTGGGACTGAAAATTATCGGCCTTGAAGAGGCGCTCGTAGAGCTTCTGAGGATCCTTGATGGAAGGAGCGATCTTGTCCGGGCCATACCACGAGATGTTATCGAAGTAGATGGGTTCCTTGGGGGCTCGAAAGCCATTGCAGCTTATCTCGAGGGTCTTGAACACGGAGGAACCTCCGACATGGTCGCCGATGACCTGATCCAGACTGCGACCGTTGGGATAACGCCATCCTTTCTCGGTGGCCTGCTCAGGGGAGACGCAGGTGAGATAGCAGGAGGCTCCCTGCGCGTGAACGTCCTGCCCATTCTTGAACGTCCTCTCCATACCGGTGACGAGTGTGATATCGTTCGCGTGCTCGCGCAGGGGCTGCATTGAAGAGCTGAACTCCAAAGGGTAGACCCCTGTTTTGTTTTCAACACGCTTTTGTTGCTTGGTCTTGTCCGCATTGAAGCCGCCTACGAATCCGGGAAGCTGTGCCTGCTCTTCACCAGGGAAAAAGCCGCGCCGGTTGATCCCGTTGGGAACGTAGAACATGACCATCTTCTTATCCGGCTTTTTCCTCTCCTTTAAGGACTTGGCGGAAGCCAGTGAAGGCATGAAGGGCAAAGTCAGGAGGGCTCCCTGAGTTCGTAGAAATTTCCTTCTCGAAAGGTTCATTAAACCTATGGTTTCATAGCATTCGCGCTCGAAAAGCCTTATTGTCCACGTTTTCGAATGACAAGGGCCCCCGAGCACCTGAAATCCAGCTTCTCTCTCCCCATGAAGGTCGTCATATCTCTTTGTGCCGTAGTGCTTTTCGCTATCCCCGTTCTTGAGGGGAAGCCACTGCGGCCCAATATTCTGATTATCTTCACCGACGATCAGGGTTACGCGGACCTGGCTTGTTACGGTAACAAAAAAAATAAAACTCCTCGTCTTGATCAACTAGCGAAGGAGGGAACGCGGTTTACTTCGTTTTACTCTCAAACTGTCTGTGGCCCCTCGCGATCGGCTCTTCTCACAGGACGGCAGCCTCTCAGGAGTGGCGGCTGGGGAATGCCTGCATCAGAGATTACGTGGGCCGAGTTGGCTCGTAAAGCGGGTTACCAGACTGCTTGTATCGGAAAATGGGATGTTTCCAACCGGAAGCCGATTGTAGACCGCATGCCAAACGCCCAAGGGTTTGATTATTACTTCGGTGCTCTCGGAGCGAACGATAATGGCTCAGTTCAGTTCCACGAGAACAACAGGGCGGCGGGCAGCAGCCGAGACATGGGAGGGCTGGTGCGCCTCTACACCGAGAAGTCTATCGATTTTCTCAAAAACAAGCGAGATTCTGCTAAGCCCTTCATGCTGTATCTTGCCCATACCATGATGCACACAATCATCGATGCGTCCCCCTCTTTCAGAGGGAAGTCGGAGGGGGGGCTTTATGGAGACGTGGTGGAGGAATTTGATCACGAAACAGGAAGGCTACTCGATGTTCTGGATGACCTGAATCTCTCCGAGACTACGCTCGTGATATACACCAGTGATAATGGGCCATGGAATCAGGACAAATATACCAAGCGCAAGAGGGGACATCCGGAGGGCTCTGTTTTCTGGGGAGAGGCTGGTCCACTTCGGAATGGCAAAGGGTCTCCCTACGAGGCGGGCTACCGGCTCCCATGTATTGTGCGCTGGCCTGGGAAGGTGCCAGCTAATCGCACCAGCGACGCCATGTTTGCCAGCATAGATTTTCTTCCTACGTTCGCGAGCCTCTGTGGCTTTGAGGCTCCGGATGACCGCCAGATTGATGGTATTGATCAGACTGAGTTGCTTCTCGGGAAGACAGAGAAGGGGCGTGACTACTTTTATTTCAACCGTGCTGGGGTCAGGAAGGGTAAGTGGAAATATCTGCGGCCGAATGCGCATTTTCATGGTTACGCTGTCGAGGATGGACGGAAGAAGATAGATGAGCTTTATGATCTCGAGGAGGACCTTGGTGAGCGCAACAATCTCGCTGACAAGCACCCGGATCTCGTATTGGAGCTAAAGGAGCTTACAAAGCAGCTGGAATCCAAGAGGGTCACGGTGGATGAACCGACTCAGTTTCAGATACGTCTCAAAGACAGAGGCCCTCAGAGAGAGTGTGCGAGTATCAAGGTCAATGCTGGGCAAGAGGCGGTGATTTTCGAAGTCAGCGACCAATCAGGTATTGGTAGTGGTTCGATTCATCTTCGCAATGGACGGTGGCCTGAGAAAGTTGTCCTACGCGTTCTTCTTTCCGGGTTAGAAGGTTTCGAGATTAAGGTGGGGGGTAAAACGTTTTCGGGCGCTTATCACGGAGAAGGTGCTCCGCGGCGTGACAATTGCCTGCCGGTCAGGATGCTTGATACAGGGGGAAGACCACTCAGTGGGCGGTATTTGATCGAGTCAGATAAAAGTGGAGTCACAAATCGCAGAGAAGGATACTACGAAATAGAGGTTCCCCAAGCGCTCCTGAACTCAGAGGCCCGGGCAATAGAGTTGTCCTGGGTAGATTTTTATCGTCGATAGGAAAATGACCGGAGTGTGGCGTTAGCCAGTCTTTTGGTCGAAAATTCAGGCTAAAGGGGTGATGGCATTCGGAAATTGCGGAGCGGATCCCTGTGTTGGATACTTGCGAACTGGAGTTCCTCAGGTCTGATGCGCTACGCCATCTTTTCAGAGATTTACGGTAATCGTCAGGCATGGAATGCCATTGTAGACGATTTCACAAGCCTTGGGGTGGACATGCCAATCTGTCTCGGTGACGTGTCTGGCCATGGTGCGGGAACAGCAGAAATCCTGGAAGACCTGAGGTCTCGGACTAGCAATATCGTTCTGGGGGACTGCGATGCGGCGCTCGTCGGGTTATTAGGAGAGGCGCACCCGGATGAGGGAACAAACCATTGTATCAGGTGGACCCGTGAGCATCTTCATCAAGGCGCCTTGTCCTATCTGGCGGAGCGCCCACTTGCTCTGGAGACGGGAGGAATTCTTTTTGTCCATGGGGAGTGTGTGGAGCCTGGGCGCTATCGGGGAATTGGCAGTGAGTCAGCGGCGCGTGAAAACCTCGAAGCGACTACGCACCGGGTTACCTTCCTTGGGCATGCGCGGGAGCCGGGCATCTACCGGCAGCAAGCGAACGGGGTAATTGACAGCCTTCCCGCAGAAAACCGGGAGCTATCCAGCGACTGTAGATATCTGGTGAATGTAGGGTCGGTGGGAGAACCCGCCACGGTAGAGGATCCCGCGGCTTGCTATGTTATCTATGACAATGAGACACAGGAGCTCACTTTCCGACGCGTAGCGTTTGATGTTGCCGCCTACCGGGCGGACATACTCGACGCAGGCCTTTTCCTTCGGCCATGGTGCACCGATGGTGACCAGAGAGATACTACCGGGACGCCGCTGGCCGGGTCCCTGAGCCCCGAGCATCGGGAGGAAGGTGCGGTAGTGGCTTTGGCCTCGGTCGAAACGGTGGTGGAGCCCTTGTTCCAACCGTCGGTGAACCCTCCCGCTCGTCGTAGCCGGGGCGTGCTGGCATGGATGGCGTTGGTCTCTGTAGTGGTATTGGCCGCAGGCGTAGGAGTTTTTGTATTCAAGGAAATCAGGGAAAGACAGGAGGTGCAGTTCCCTCTGGGAGGCAGTGAGACGGCCTCTGCTGGCAGGGCAGTGCCGCAATCGGATCCCGAAGGGAATCTCCAGCCACTGGTTCTGCCGCAAACAGGCATTGAGGTAGCAAAGCAACCAGTTGAATCCGGCGATCTCCCGGACCTCGATTCAGAGCCGGTGATTGATGGTCCAGGTCGTTCTCCAGAAGGCGTTGCAGAGAATGACCCCTCCGATACTCCGGTCCCTCCTGCCTCGGAGCTAACCGATGAACCAAAGTCGACTGATCTGCCCGAGCCTGCTGGTGAGTCAGAGCCAGAGGATTCGCTGGAGCAGGGAGTTGCGGAGACGGCTCTACCGGAGGGAAAGGCGCCCATTCCTCCGGAGCCTGCCGATGTAGCATCTCTTCGACCTCCCACTCGGAGCCTCATTTACTATGCGCCGTTTGATGAGGATTCCACCGAGTTCCGAATCCGTGATCTTTCCGGGGGAGAGCGTGATTTGGATGCCACCAGTGGGAGCCCGGGGATCCTTGGGAGGATAGGGATGGCCTGTCGGCTCGTGGAGGAAAATGGTAGCGAAGCCATGCGCTCACCGGTGAAGCCTCTTTCCGAGGTTGAGGATGTCACTATCGCTTTCTGGCTGAAACGGCCCGATACAGCCCTGCAGACACCTCCCGAGTCGGGTGCTCCTGCAGGAATCAAGAAACTGACCGATGCTACTCTTCTCTCTTTTGACAGTGTTGGCGAAGTGCGGGTCGTCAATGACAGGATCGAGGCTGTGGTAGGAGAGGGCGCTCCAGCTACTCTTGGGTTTCCACAGGATTTGCTCTGGCATCATATCCTCGTCGAGCGAGTGAATGGAGAAACATCGATTTGGCTGGATCACAGGGTGCAATCCAAGGTCGTCCCAAGTGTTGCTGGGCCTTCTGCAGCCGAGGAGGCAGCGGTTCAGGTGGGCAGTAAGAATGCGGACTTTTGTATCGATGAGGCTGCTATATGGGCGCGCGGTTTTACCGCTGAGGAGCGTTGTGTGTTGTATCGTCTTGGACGATTTGACACTCCTATCATGGCGCCTCCGAGTTCGATCGCCTATTGGGGTTTCGACAAGAGTAAGCTGGGGAAAGGAGTTTTCGGAGACTACATCGGAACCCGCCCGTTGGGATCGTATGCCCGGTGGAAGCCTGCCAAGCCCCTTGCCCCCGATCCCGTGCCCATGACGACAAAGAGAAATGTGGTTGCGGCACAGGTATCCCACCTTGCTGAAAGCAAGGAAGGGGCGGGAAGCTTTGAGATGAAAGGAGACACCCCTTTTACCTACGAGGGCTGGTTTAAACCGGGACGGCTGACGGCCGGAACTCTGGGGGGGACGGTTGCCACGACAAATGACAAGGGGGAGGCTGGCTGGCGACTCGCCCTCAGCCCGGGTAAGAGCGGAAAAGGGTTTCTCGCCTTCATCTACGATACAGGATCAGAGAAAATGCAGGCAGTTGCCGAGAATGTACCCATTTACGATGGGCTTCCACACCACCTTGCTGCGGTCTGGAATCCCCGGTCTTCGGAGACCCACGGGAGTATGGGCATTTTTCTGGACAACAAGTTCGTTGCATCCGCGCTGCTACCCCTCGAAAAATTGAGGCCAGCGAGTGGGCAGCACTTTCGAATAGCGGTTGGTGGCTCAGCAGTGGTCGTTGATGAGCTGCGCTTTACGACCGGATCTCTCAGACCCAGTGAATTTCTGACCAAAGGGGAGGCCCGGCCGGCTCCGGAGCTTCCGATTGCCGGGAACAATGAAAGACGGATAGCGCCAGCTTCGAGGCCGGGTGAAACGCCATTTCAACGGGCAGCTCGGGAATTACAGGAGCGAAAGGCCGAGCAGGCCGCGGAGCGAGAGCGCAAGAGAGCGGAGGATGACCGGCGGCGACGCGAGGGGTTTGGGGTTCGGGACTGACCTCTACTAGAATCGGTATCCTTTAACCTGCTCGTAGGATCGCAGTTCTTCGATCTCCCGGGTGGCCCGGTCTGTGTAGCTTTTCATGAAGAGTTGAAGGGCTTGAGGATCATGACGGTCATCGAATGCAGGCAGGGCGGCGTCCGAAAGATGCAGCATTAAGTTCCTGAGATGCTCTCGGAACTTGCTGACCGGGATTGGACTCCGAAGAGATGAGGCTTCTGCCGCCAGCAGGTTGGATAGACAGTGGGGGTCTTCGCGAAGATTATAGAACTCCTCGACTGTCCGGAAGGAGAGGTGATGGACACGACGTTCCATGGGCGGTCGCGTTCGGGCTATCTTGCGAAGCACGTCAAATCCGTTCCATTGCCTCGGGAAATTTCGAGTGCCATCAGCCCATGGATTAAAAAGATAGGCCCAGTCGCGTGAGAGAATTCCTCTCATCGGGAACGCGTCTCTGCCGTGGATATGGAAGAACTGCGTGAAGACGTAGTCCCGGTTTGATTGTTGGCCACCCTGAAGGATTGAGAGAAAGGAGCGCCCGTCAGCCTTGGGAGCAGGGGGTAATTTTGCGGCGTCGAGGAAGGTCGGTTGAAGGTCTACGCAGGAAAGCATGTGGTGCCTGTCGTCCTGTCCGGCGGCAACTACCCCGGGCCATCGGATAATCCATGGCGAGCGAGTGCTATCGGGATAGCAGTTTGCTTTTACCCCCGGAAACGCCATTCCGTGGTCCGACAGGAACAGTACGATCGTATTGTTCGCCAGTCCGGCACGATCCAGCTCTTGCAGCACTGCGCCTACCATGTCGTCTGTCCGGCGTACGGATGCCGCATAGCGAGCGAGATGTTTGCGAATCTCTAATGCATCGGGGAGACCCGCGCTGACCCTGACTTCAGAAGGGTCGTAGCTTTGCGACGACTCCGCCCGCTCGTAGTGAGGATTGCCCGGGTGACGACCGTCATGGCCAGGGATAGCAAAGGGGTCATGGGGGTCATGGGTGTTTGCCATCAGGAAGAAGGGTTGGCGCGCTGATTTCGCATTTGCGAAAAAGTCCCGAGCGAAGCGCCGATAGATCGCGGGATCTCGCCCCCAGAGGTTCTCGTCGCCCTTACCCTGCCAGGTGTATGTTGTCGACCACCTGAAAAGCTCCTGTTGGTTGAGGGGCTTTCCGATAGTTCCACAGAGAAAGCCAGCTGCGTTCAGGAGAGAAGGAAGATTGGGAGTTCCGGGACGGATGCGCTGAAATCCCTCTGCTCCATTGTTCTGAGGATAGAGACCGGTCAGCATCACGCTGCGAGAAGGTGTGCAGATGGCAATATTGGCATAGCCGTGCCAGAACTGAATACCTTCCTCGGCGAGTCGATCTATATTAGGGGTTACGCCCTCGGCTACGCCTCCAAAGCAACCAGGGGAATCCCAATTCATATCGTCCGCAACGAGCCACAGAATATTTGGGCGCGCGGTTGGATGGCGAAGCTGTTGCGCGGAGGCAACTGGAATCAACAGTGTGACAGCGGTCAGCAGAATGAGACCTGGAGTATGCATCGTGGTTTCTTGATGAGAGAGTTCCGCTTCAAGGTGATAGGTCTACTCGTTAGGATGAATTCAAAATCTTTATGGAGCTGCAAATTGTGGATAACTTTGTCCTGACGGGCAGCAATCGCGGGGTAAGCGAAAGAACGAAGTCGGTTACCATTAAATTTCAGGCCGCGCTTTTTGAGGTTGCGGATTATGGTGCTGGGAATCATCAAATCTTTATGAAGGTTGCGGATTACTTGGAGCGGAAGCGTCCGGGGCGCCACGTGGAGGGGTTAGCGGCCTGCCTGCTACCGTTTGAAGATAATGGTGAAATCGCGGGGAAGGCCTTTCGCGAGGCCATAGAGCGGACCGCTGAGGCAGGCCTCGGGTGCGCGGTGAACATGGATACAGGGTATGCAAACTATATCTCGTCCAGCGAAAGGACGGAGGTGCTGAAATGGACGATTGCTACTCTTGGAGATGGACAGGATTTTGCGGCCGGCGCTTTTGTAGAGGGAAGAGAAGGTGAGTTGGAGGAGCTCTATCGAAGAGAAATGGATGAAATTGCCTCCCACGGTGGGACACCGGTGATTTTCCAGACCACCCGTTTCCATGACTGGGAGCCGCAGCGAATTATTGATCTCTACACTTCCATCTGTGAGCCCTATCCGAAAGTGATTGGGTTCGAACTCGGACAGGTCTTCGCCCCGTTTGGAATGATTTATGAGGAGGAGACGATCCGGGGGCTCATGGAGATCCCCAGCCTCATTGGAATCAAACATAGTTCCCTTAGCCGGGCCGAGGAAATGAAACGACTGGCTCTGCGGGACGAGTTACGACCAGAGTTCCGGATTTACACTGGAAACGATTTAGGAATCGATATGATTGAGTATGGATCCGACTACCTGCTCGGGTTGGCGGCTTTCTGTCCCGAGAAGTTTGCGGAGCGGGACCGGCTCTGGGAGGAGGAGAACTCGGAGTATTATGAGCTGGCAGACGCTCTCCAATACCTTGGTAACGTCGGGTTTCGTGCTCCTGTCCCCGCATACAAGCACAGTTGTGCAGTCTTTCAGCATCTCCTCGGCCGTATTCCCAGCAGTGAGCCGCATCCCAGTTGCCCGCGGCGCCCGGATTGGGAAGCGGAGATCATGCGGGACTGTGCGTTGCGCCTCGGCTATGAACATAAAGGTTGATGAACCTGGGATTGGGAAATCCAAGGTTTCCTGTGATGCTCAACTGCCTGTTGGTTTTTATCTCTTCTCATGTCCTATCCTGAACTGGCTATTCACACGTTCACGACTCGTCCGTGGTCAATGTCCGAGTGTATCGAGGGTTACGCTCGACGCGGAATCGGTGGTATTTCTGTTTGGCGGGAAACATTGGAAGGGGAAGACCTATGCTCGGTCAGGCAGCACATTCGCGATGCGGGACTGGCAGGTCTTGCTTTAGTACGTGGTGGTTTTTTTACCGGTTCGTCAGCTGAGGAAAGGCGTGTAGCGATTGAAAAAAACCGTGAATGCCTGATGGAGGCGGAAGCGCTTGGCCTTCCTCAGGTCGTGCTCGTTTGCGGCGCTACTCCGGGCCAGACTGCCAGACAGAATTACGAGCAGATCCGCGATGGAATCGGAGCGATAGCGGAAGAGGCGGAACGGATGGGAATTCGACTCGCGATCGAGCCTTTGCACCCCGTTTACGCTGGTGATCGTTCCGGTATCTGTTCCCTGCGTGATGCCAATGCCCTTGCGGAGGAGTTATCGTTGCCCAATGTCGGGGTGGCGGTCGACGTCTATCACGTATTCTGGGAGGTGGACCTGCGGGAGCAGCTGCAGCGCTGTGCGGACAATGGCTGGCTGGACGCCTACCATATTTGTGATTTCAAGCCTGATCAGGAGGATATTCTCCTCGATAGAGGGATCATGGGAGAAGGTTGTATTGCTCTCGGGGAAATTGACCAGTGGGTAAGAGAGGCCGGTTTTGATGGTCTTCGTGAAGTCGAAATCTTTTCACGCAGATGGTGGGACGAGGACCAGGACAAGTTTCTGGATAGGATACTTGAATCCTACGACAAGGTATATCGTGTCAAATAATTGATTTAAGGAAGGGGAGGGTTTGACTTGGTGCCAACCCGGTCCACCTTTTCAGCGGAAACTCAGTGACCCTCAGGGGAGGCTTCCGCCCAAAATCTGAATACCATGAACGAGCATCGAATCGGGATTATTATGAACGGCGTCACCGGACGCATGGGGACCAATCAACATCTCGTGCGATCCATCCTGGCCATCAGAGAGCAGGGAGGAGTAGTGTGCGGGGATAAGAGAATCATTCCTGAACTGGTGTTGACCGGACGCAACGAAACCAAATTACAAAATCTGGCTGAGCGTTATGGGGTAGAAGACTATACGACGGATCTAGATGGGGTCCTTGCCAACGAGGCATACTCTATCTTTTTTGATGCCTCAGGAACTCCTTACAGGGTGAGCTTCCTTGAGCGGGCGATTGAGGCGGGTAAACACGTCTACTGCGAAAAACCCACTGCGAATGATTATGGAGAAGCGCTCGCTATTGCGGGGAAGGCAGAAAGGGCAGGAGTAAAGAACGGAAGCGTCCAGGACAAGCTCTGGCTTCCGGGTATCCAGAAGTTTCGATCTCTTCGGGATCAGGGCTTTTTTGGAAAGATCCTCTCGGTGAGGGGAGAATTTGGATACTGGGTGTATCCGGGTCACGATCCGGAGCGTCCTGCACAGCGACCAAGCTGGAACTACCGGAAGGAAGACGGAGGGGGTATCATCATAGATATGCACTGCCACTGGCGCTATGTAATCGATAACCTGTTTGGAAAAGTAACCCGCATTTTCAGTCATGCAGCTACGCACATTCCAGAGAGGATTGATGAACAGGGACGGGCATACCAGTGTACAGCTGACGACTCCGCCTATGCGATCCTTCAAACCGATACTGGAGTGGTGTGTCAGTTCAACTCCTCGTGGTGTGTCCGGGTGCGGCGCGATGAACTGTTTACCATGCAGGTTGATGGCACAGAGGGGAGCGCGACGGTAGGTCTTCGCAAGTGCATTGTTCAATCACGGGCCAATACCCCGACACCGGTTTGGAATCCGGATGTGGAGAGCCCGATTGACTTTTTTGAGGACTGGGAAGAAGTGCAGCCCCAAGAGGAGTTTGACAACGCCTTCAAGAGTCAGTGGGAGTTGTTTCTCAAGCACGTGGTGGAAGAGGAACCTTTTCCCTGGACCTTGCGTGAAGGAGCGAAAGGGGTTCAGCTCGCTGAGCTTAGTCTGCAATCGAGCAGGGAGGGGCAGTGGGTTGAGGTGCCCGGCTAGCGGTAGTGGCTTCAACCACTCTCCTCAGCCGGGCTGAGGGCACATCGGAAGCTGAGATGGCAGGTCGTTGAGTCAGGAGTGACCTTGCTCCGGGCAGAGTTGCGGTAGCGATTGCAGTAGGACTCGTGGCAAAGAAACGATCCGCCACGGATGACCTTTTCGGTCCCGCTCCCTGGCCCTGCGGGTTCTCTGACCGGAGATTGGGTGTAATAGTGGGGATCAAACCAATCAGCAACCCAATCCCAGGTATTACCCATCATGTTGTAGAGGCCAAAATCGTTGGCTGGAAATGAACGCGCCGGGGCGGTGCCGCGGTAGCCATCAGCACCAAGGTCCTTTTTGGGAAATTGTCCCTGCCATATGTTACATCGATGCTTGCCCCCGGGACTCAGTTCATCGCCCCAAGGGTAAGTGGAACCCTCTTTTCCACCGCGGGCAGCGCATTCCCATTCCGCTTCAGTAGGAAGACGTTTTCCTGCCCAGTGGCAGAAGGCCTCAGCATCATGCCACGAGATATGGACGACCGGATGGTTCATGATTTTCCGGATGTTGGTGCCAGGCCCGCCCGGTTTTTTCCAGCTGGCACCCTCTACCTTTGCCCACCATTCGACGCCAAAGGCCCGGTCAAAGCGGAGGCGTTTGAAGTGAGCCTTGGGGATCTGGTTGTGAAACACAAAAGACCATCCAAAGCGTTCCGCCTCAGACTGGTATCCGGTCGCATCGACAAAAGTAGAAAATGACTCATTGGTAACAGAGGTTTGATCAATGAAATAGTCCTCAAGACTAACTTGGTGGACCGGTCCTTCTCCGTCTGCGCTCCAACATTCGGGTCCTTCAGCGCCCATGGAGAACATCCCTTTTTTGACCATGGTCATCCCTTTAGATGAACCAGCGTCCGGTGAGCGGAGGAGGCATGATTTCTTGGTATTGGGATCGCTGTGATCTCTTGGAGGGGTGCAGCAGGGTTTTCCTTCCGGCATATCTCTAGCTAGCGCCGGGTGGAGAGCATGTCGAATATGATTGCGATGCCTTTTAGAGGAGGCAGTTTTCCGTATGCTTAAAGCCTATCTCTTTCTGCTGATTTTGGGGGGATCGGCATGTGCGGCCCCGGAGGTTAGCTTTATTGACCTCAGTACTGATCAAAAGAGGATCACTGTGGTGGACCGGGAAAAGGATCAGTATCTGGGACATGTTTCTACCTGTCTACTGGATGACGGGAAAACCATTCTTGCGGTGTATCCCAAAGGGCATGGGCGGGGTGCTATCGTCTACAAGAAAAGTCCTGATGGGGGGCGCACGTGGGGGGAGCGGCAGCCGACTCCAGCGTCGTGGGCCACGTCACGGGAGGTGCCAACCCTTCATCGCATGCAGGGCCCGGACGGCAAGAGGCGCATTATTCTCTGGTCAGGCTTATATCCCGCTCGGAATGCGATAAGCGAGGATGAAGGAAAAAGCTGGAGTGAACTGAAAAAAGCTGGGAACTGGGGAGGGATTGTTGTGATGGGAAGTCATCTTAAGATGAGAACCGGGCAAGGGCACTACATGTGTGTTTTCCACGATGATGGGCGTTTTTTTTCGGACCGGGGCAAGCTGGCCAAACCAGTTGAGTTTTCCCTCTACCGGACCCTGACGAGGGACGGGGGATTGAGCTGGTCGTTTCCAGAGGTTCTGCAGAGGGACACCTCGGTTCATCTTTGCGAACCCGGTCTGGTGCGATCGCCTGATGGTAGTCAAATCGCAATGTTGTTGAGAGAGAACGCGAGGAGAAAGAACTCCCATATTATGTTCTCAGACGATGAGGGCTCTACTTGGAGCAGCCCAAGAGAGCTCCCCATCACCCTTACCGGGGATCGTCATACTTGCCGCTACGCTGCAGATGGTCGATTGATTATAGTATTCAGGGGGCGTTATGCTGAAGGTAACGTCATTTCACCCGCCGATGGGGACTGCGTGGCATGGGTTGGCCTCTACGACGATCTCGTGAAAGGTAATGCCGGCCAGTATCTCCTCCGCCTACTTGATAACAAGGTGGGCCATGACACCACATATCCCGGAGTGGAAGTCCTTCCAGATGATAAAGGCTCCATTGTCGTGACAACTTATGGCCATTGGATCAAGGGTGAGGCTCCGTTTATTCTGAGCACCCGATTTTCTACGGAAGAACTTCAGGGCTACTCTCAAAGAGGTTCGAAGATTTTGTTGGAAGAAGATGCCATGAGGGTTCGCAAGTAGGAATGTTGGCAGATTTGCGCTAAGGACTTTGAGTTTGGGGCCAAAAGGCTACTCTTCAGCCCGTGGAAGGAATCCCACAGATCCTTGTCGCAGTCGTTCCGATCTATTGCCTCATGGTCGTTGGCGGAGGATTGCGGCGGGCGCGGGTGCTGGGCCCGCAGATGGATGATGGACTCACCAAGCTGGTGATTCATGTGCTTTATCCGGCACTGATTCTCGACAAGGTTCTCCGGGCGGAGTTGTTGAGGGATTTCTCGGTAGTTGCGTGGGCAATCATCGTGGGATTTGCGGTGATCGTGATCGGTTTGGTGGTTGCCCTTCTGATAGGCCATGCCATCGGTCTCAGAAAGGGTACGGGATGGCGTAGTTTTACTCTTACCGCCGGGGTCCAGAATTACGGCTATGTTGCAATTCCCTTGCTCATGGTTTTTTTCCCGGAAAATGAAGCTGCCGTCCTGGGTGTGCTTTTCACTCACAGTCTTGGTGTAGAACTGGGAATCTGGACGCTGGGAATGTTTATCCTGCGGGGTAAGCCCATGAAGTCGCCTCGGGAGTTCATATCTGGTCCCATGGTGGCAGTTGTTGTTGGACTGCTCATGGTCCTTGCCCGGGTTGATACCCTCGTTGAGCACTCCAAAGTGACCCAATTTGTGTTCGAGATTTTTCTCAATCTGCTTCACTGGCTGGGACTGGCGGCGTTCCCTGTGGGCTTACTGCTGATCGGCACGGTGATATCAGATGTCCTGGGCAAAGAACGGTATTCGCTCCGGATCGGAGTCGGGAGCATCCTTGTGAGGATGATTGTGATGCCGATGGTGATCCTATCGATCGCAAAATTCCTGCCAGTTGTTGTTGAATTTAAGCAAGTTCTCCTCGTGCAGGCCGCCATGCCGAGTGCGGTGGCACCGATCGTATATGCACGGCACTACGGTGCGAATGCAGCTGCCGCGATGCATGTGGTGATTACCACCTCGATTGTCGCGATTATCACGATTCCGGTGACAATAGCATTTGGGCGAGTGTGGCTGGGGCTGTAAGAGGAGCGCATGTGTCGCAGAGCGAGGTGAACTCGCAAGCCAGATAATGCATAACCTATTAATAATTAGAGGGATGAGTTCACCTCTGTCCCTCTTCAAGGAATTGCGCCTTGGGGGGAAGTCAAGGATCCAGGGTTTGCGGCTCCAGCCCTGAGGCTTTTCTCCAGTCGAAAGGTTCAAATGCCCCGTCCCTAGTCTCCAACGCGGAGAGTTCAAAGGCATCGGCAGCTATCATCCAGTGATCTTAAGGCCTTCCGAAGGGTCCGATTCTTCAGTTGAGCGGCTGGGAGTTGGCTTTTACGGGTTTTGGCAGCCTGCAGCGGCTTACCATTTGCTCAGGAGGATCCGCCGAGCAGCTTCTCCTTTGGTCACACCGTCGTGGCACGTTTTTTCTGTATGTAGATGCCGAATTTTGCCCTAATTTCGATCGTGTGGGCTAGATAACAGATGAGGGCCTATTTAAACAGCCCTCATCGTCTTCTGGACGCGCCGCCGAAAAACCCAGCTCACGCTGCCATCTTTTGATCACTGCATGAAGACTGCTCTGCCAATCCTGTTGGGACTCTCTCTGTTCCCAACCTTTTTGACCGCCGAGGATGATATCACCAAGGTGAATGCCACTACTAAGGCATTCTGGTCCTATAAGCCGCTTCGTCGGCCCAGTGTGCCAGAGGTGAAGGACCCAGCGTGGAGCCGTAGCCCAATCGACGCTTTCCTTTTTGATCGCTTAGAGACCAATGGGCTCAAGCCTAATGGCCCAGCGTCGAGACGAGAGTTGATCCGGCGGGCAAGTTTCGACATCACGGGGTTGCCTCCCACTCTTGAGGAGGTGGAGGCCTTCGAAAAGGATTCTTCTCCCGACGCATGGGAAAAGGTCATCGACCGGCTTCTGGCCTCGCCGCACTATGGAGAAAAGTGGGCGCGGCACTGGCTTGATATTGTTCGATACGCCGAGTCTAACGGTTTCGAGAGGGACTCGGATAAACCACATATCTGGCGTTACCGTGACTATGTGATCGACGCGCTGAACGCGGATCTCCCCTATGATCAATTTCTTCTGGAGCAGCTGGCAGGTGATGAGCTCGAAAAGCCTACGTCGCAGTCCATGATCGCGACAGGATATCATCGCCTCATGCAGTGGGATGATGAACCTGCGGATCGGCTTTTGCACTTGTTTGATAATCTTGATGATGACCTGCGGATTACCACCGAGGGGATGCTGGGGATGACTGTGGGGTGCGCGCGGTGTCACGATCACAAGGGAGATCCCATTTCGCAGGAGGATTACTACAGTTTCATGGCTTTTTTCCGCGGTGTAAAACAGCCGGGGAAGGGCGGAGCAAATATTGAAAATGTTGGTGGCGGTGAAGGAGATGCCGGATATCTAGCCTCTCTGGAAAAGCACGATGCGGAAGGCGAGAGGGTCAGGGAAGAGCTGGAAATTGCTGAGAAAAAGATCGGGCAGCAGTTGATTAAGACGTTTCCGAGCCTCAAGGGAAGACTCAGCAGCTCTGGGGATGAATTTCTGGTCTTGCTAGGTGATGGCCGCGAGCCGAGCCCCGGGAAGTGGTTTTACACTACCCGCAAGCCCTCGGCGAACTGGTCGGCGGTCAATTTTCGTGCTGAGAATGAGAAGTGGAAAAGGGGGGTCGCAGGCTTTGGAAAAGCGGGAACTCCCGGAGTCAAGGTGAACACGGAATGGAGTTCCAAGGAGCTCTGGGCTCAAGCTACCTTTTTGTTGGAGAGCATTCCCGAAAAGCTGAGGCTGTCGTTGATCCATGATGAGGACGTAGAGATTTTTCTGAACGGGCAGCTTGTCCTCAGGGAAAGTGGTGTTCTTGGAAATTATAAGGATTTCGATGCGGACAAGAAGTTCCTTTCTGCTCTCCAGACCGGCCGGAATGTGGTGGCAGCGAGGGTGACGCAGACGAAGGGCGGTCAATCCTTTGATTTTGGAGTCAAATCCTACCAAGGGGAAAAGTTTACCATCGATGTGGCCCTCGCCATGGCGAAATCAAAGGGTGTTGATGGGGGCCTCCTCGCCAAGAGGAAGGACCTTAAAAAGCGGATTGCACAACACGCTCAGAGCCGGCCGAAGCCGACGAGCGTCAGCGCTCAGGTTGTGCAGGAGCATGGCAAAACACCGCCCCCCCTATACGTGCACTACCGAGGAAATCCCCACGTAAAGGGAGAAAAGGTCATGACCACGAGGATTCCAACAATCTTTGGAGGAGACGAGCTGGAACACGAGTCTCCTGCTCACGGTCGAAACACCAGCGGGCGTCGACTGGCGCTCGCGAAGTGGATAATCAAACCCGACAACCCCCGGACCTCGCGGGTGATCATGAATCGCCTCTGGCAGCACCACTTTGGGCGGGGCATCTGCGCTACTCCCAATGACTTCGGTTATCTTGGAGAGCGCCCAACTCATCCGGTTCTTCTCGACTGGCTCGCCACGGAACTGGTGAGTAAAAAGTGGAGCCTCAAGCAGATGCACAAGGTGATCATGCTTTCTCAGGCTTATCAGATGTCCTCAAAGGGGCAGGCTGCAAATTTGGCAAAAGATCCGGACAACAAGTTATTCTGGCGTTTCAACATGCGTCGTCTGACTGCCGAGGAGCTGCGTGATTCAGTGCTCGCCACGACAGGGCGGCTGAACAGGAAAATGGGAGGTCCGAGCGTCTTCATCAAGCTCGCTCCGGAAGTGTTGGCGACGTCTTCAACAAAAGGTGGAAAGTGGGGAAATTCTCCCCCGGAAGAGCAGACTCGAAGGAGCGTATATATCAAGGTCAAGCGGTCGATTGTTCCACCTATTCTACAGGATTTTGACTTGGCGGATACAGATGGCACCTGCCCGGTTCGCTTCCGGAGCATCCTGCCCACTCAGGCCTTGGCCATGATGAACAGCGCCTTTGTAAACGAGGAGGCCGTAAGTTTCGCTGAACGACTTCGATCCGAGGCCCCTGATGATCCTCGCCGGCAGGTAGGTCTCGCTCTTGAAATTGCTCTCGCCAGGGCGGCTACCGTCAGAGAGCTGGACTATGGCATCGAATTTGTAGAGGTTATGATGCGTGAGCATAAGCTATCCTCTGAAGACGCTCTCAATCGGTTCGCTCTTCTGGTCCTGAACCTTAATGAATTTTTCTTTGTCGACTGACTGAGAAGTCCTTTTCCGATATAACTTTTCCCAAATATTATGAACAAACCAGTGAACAGTTTTTGCGGTCAGATCAACCGGCGCGAGGCGATTCGCCATCTTGGTGGCGGTTTTACCTCGTTGGCTCTGACTGGAATGTTGGCTCAGGATGGCTTCTTCAATAAGGCAAATGCAGCAAGTCTCCAGGGTAACCCTCTGGCCCCGAAGGACTCCATGCTCCCTCAGCGAGCTAAGTCAGTGATCTTCCTATTCATGTATGGAGGTCCAAGTCACATGGATACCTTCGATTATAAGCCGAAGCTTTACCCCCTTGATGGAAAGACCATTGACGTCAAAACATTTGGACGTGGTGGTAAGAAAAATAAAGGGAGGGTCGTCGGGCCCAAGTGGAAGTTTTCCCAACACGGCCAGTCTGGAAAACACATTTCTACCCTGTTTCCTCATCTCGCTAAGAGAGCTGACGATATTGCGTTTATTCATTCGATGTCTGCTGAGTCGCCAATTCATGGATCAGCGATGCTGAATATGAACTGTGGGTCTGTGGTGAGTGGAAAGCCCTCGCTTGGATCCTGGGTGAACTATGGACTGGGGAGTGTGAACGAGAATCTTCCAGGCTACGTGGTCATGCTTGAAAACAGTGGAGGGCCTATCAGTGGAGCAAAGAACTGGACGTCCGGTTACATGCCTGCGAGTTACGCTGGAACGGTCTTCCGATCGCAGGGAGACCCAATTCTGAACCTTAAGAATGCCCATAACATGCCACGGGAGCAGCAGCGGACTCTTCTCGATTACCTCAATACCATGAATCAGGAGCACCTTGGATTGCGGGGAGACCAGTCGGACTTGTCATCCAGAGTTTCCAGTTATGAGTTGGCTTATCGGATGCAGACGACGGCGCCAGAAGCAATTGACTTGGATGGTGAGCCGGATCACGTGAAGGAGCTTTACGGAGTAGGAGAAGGGCGGACAGATGACTTCGGCAGAAAATGCATGTTGGCGCGGAGACTCGTGGAGCGAGGAGTTCGCTTCATTCAGATTTACTCTGGAGGTGCACACAATGATGCGAACTGGGATGCCCATGGCAACTTGGAAGCGAATCATAACAAGCACGCGGGAAATACCGACAAGCCTATCGCTGGGCTTATAGCTGATTTAAAGCAGCGAGGTATGCTGGATGAAACTCTGATCGTGTGGGGCGGAGAATTTGGACGCCAACCGACTGCGGAATATGCCAAAGGAACGGGCAGGGATCACAACTCCTTCGGTTTCACGATGTGGATGGCAGGAGGTGGCATCAAAGGAGGAGTTTCTCATGGAGAAACGGATGAGCTGGGTTCCGCGGCGGTGGGGGATAGTCTGCATGTTCGAAACATGCACGCCACCGTGCTTGATCGGATGGGCCTTGATCCAAATAACCTAAGCTATTTCCACGGCGGACTCGATGAGAAGCTGGTCGGCGTGGAGGGTGCCAAGCCCATCCATGAGATTATGGCCTAGGCTCGTAGGAATATTCTATGTCAAGGGAAGAGCAATACTGCTCTTCCCTTTTTTACTGCATCTAAACCCGGCAACAGAAAAGGGAGGGCCTTGCAGCCCTCCACTTTGCGGGAAAATTTGCAGAGAAAGGGTGAGGGCTATCGACCTCTCCTAGAAGATTGCTGTGGACGGCGTGGTCCCTCTGGCGGGCGTCGTGGTCCCTGTTGAGCGCGCTGCATCTCCTCCAGTCGCTCCAGTCGTCGCTCGATATGAGCAATGCGCTCCCCAAGTTGTCTCAGGAAGTGGTGTAGTTTCGCCTCCTCATGGTGGCGCTCGTGGTCTCCCTCATGGTGATGCTCGTGGTCTCGCTCATGGTGGCGCTCGCGGTGTCCCTCATGGTGACGCTCGCGGTCTTGCTCATGGTGGCGCTCGCGGTCTCCCTCATGGTGACGCTCGCGGTCTCGCTCATGGTGACGCTCGCGGTCTTGCTCATGGTGCCCGGGGCGACGACGCTCCTCACGTGGAGGCCTTGCAGCATTTTTGCCAGCTCTCCTGCCAGCGTTTTCACCGGCCCGGGATGGAGGGTCAGCGTCGCGGCCGCGTTTCTTGCCTCCGTCGCGCTCCTCTGACAGGGCAGGAAGAATGAGCAGGCTGCTCAGGGTAAGGATCAGCAGTTTGGTATTCATGGATCTGTAGTGGTTGTGGATGAATGGAACCAGCAGGGGCTGCCTCCGTTGCATACCGAAGCGGGCGGAGGTTGAGAGTTTTCTCTGGCCGGGTCCAGAATTGATCCTGAGCCACTACCCAAATTATGGGTAACACCCCTGAAAACCAGTAGGGCGGGACGGGTCAGTCCCTGTGAGCGGCATCCCCGACGATTTCGCTTCCGACCCTCACGGGGATGGCAAATACTGCGTCAAACGAACTATGATACGTCCGATCCAGTCCATGAAAGTCCTCGCCCCCTTCCTCTCTATCTGTGTTCTTTTCAGCCTGTCCTTCGCAAGGGGGGAGAAGCCCAACATCCTCTTTATTTTCGCGGATGACATGACATACGATGCGATTGCAGCTCTGGGTAATGAGGAGATTGAGACTCCCCATCTAGACCAGTTGGTGAAGAGAGGGACAACGTTTACTCACGCGTATAATTCGGGATCCTGGAGTGGGGCAGTTTGTGTTGCGAGTCGTCATATGCTGATGACGGGACGCCAGCTTTGGAACGCCCAGAAAGTTGCCAATCGGAAAGGAATGAGTGCATTTCAAGAGCAGGGAAAGTGCTGGCCCCAGTTGCTCGAGCGCGCTGGGTATCGAACATACATGTCGGGTAAGTGGCATGTCCAGGTTGATGCGGGTAAGCTCTTCAACGTGGCAAAGCATGTCAGGCCGGGGATGCCGCGGTCGGTGAAAAAGGCATACAATCGCCCACTTGAAGGAAAGCCGGATCCGTGGGACCCCGCCGACAAGTCAATCGGGGGATTCTGGGAAGGTGGTAAGCACTGGAGCGAGGTCCAGGCAGATGATGCGGTGGGCTTTCTTCAGGATGCGGACAAGTCAGAGCAGCCGTTCTTTATATATTTGGCTTTCAATGCCCCTCATGACCCACGTCAGGCTCCGCAGGAGTATCTCGATAAGTATCCGGCCAGTGAGATTATGGTGCCCCGGAACTTCCTGCCCCGGTATCCCTATTGTGATGAAATTGCAAATCCTCATCGGCTCCGGGATGAGAACCTTGCCCCCATGCCGAGGACCCGGCATGCCGTCCAGGTTCATCGGCGAGAGTATTATGCCATTATCACACACATGGATACGCAAATTGGACGTGTTCTCGATCAGTTAAAAAGCAGCGGGATGGAGAAGGAGACCTATGTGGTCTTTACCGCTGACCACGGCTTGGCGGTGGGGCAGCACGGTCTCTTCGGCAAGCAGAACATGTATGACCACAGTGTCCGGGTTCCGTTCATGGTGACAGGGCCCGGGGTAGCGGCCGGTGCGACCAATGACGCTCCAATCTATCTGCAGGATATTATTCCAACTTCTCTGGATTGGGCGGGTGCGGATACCCCGGACCATGTCCAGTTTAAGAGTATTCAGCCTCATTTAGAGGGGAACGGCAAAAAGCGGGAATATGTATATGGCGCATATCTGGGAGTGCAGAGGTCGATCACTGCTGATGGATACAAGCTGATGTATTATCCCAAGGCCAACAACATGCTGCGTCTCTATAAGGTTTCAGAAGACCCTCATGAAACCAACGATCTAATGAAAAGCGACGACCCAGCGCTGAAGGACGTAGTGGCTAGACTGTGGAATCGTCTTATCGCGGTTCAGGGAGAATTTGGAGATACCCTGAAGCTGCAGAAGCCTGAGTAAGGCCTTGCGGATTTGAGAAGATAACGCTCTTCCGCGTGGCTATGACGGGAGATTATATCTGGATACAGATGGGGCCGCGGGATTACACCCACGGCCCCGTGTAGATGACTTGAATCCAGTTTGCCTAGAAAGCGAATTGAGCGCCAAGGACGGTCCACCATTCGGTTCCCAGTTGAGGGCCTTCGAGGTCCTGCCAGAGGGGTGTTCCTACCTCAAGCGCGATACGTGCTCCGGTTCCAGGAATCTTCATATTCACTCCCAGAGAACCATCGAGACGGGATCCACTGCGTCGTTTCGGATCAACAGTTGGAACCGGGAGAGGTATGAGGCTCGCATCGCGGCCCCTGATGTTTCCCCATGTAGAGCCATTCAACCGGGCTGAGACACTGATCCCTTCCGTAATCTGGCGACTTGCCCACGCGGTAGCTTGCCAATTGTTTCCGAGCCGATAATCTTCTCCGTTATCTCCAAGGTAGATCTTGGAGCTGACTTGCCCGCCCCAGGACCAATCGGGCTCCTGTGCCCAGTAGGTCAGGGAGGGGGAGATTCCCCAACTCCCCGCGCCCAGTTGCATAGGATAGGGAAGCCGGGTAACTCCCGGTCCGGGGATAAAATCTCGTTTATCTACTTCAGCGGTCGGCAGAAGAATACCGAGGCCGAGGTGGGCTCTCTGGTTCCGATACTGTCCCTCTCCACCCCAGAAGTGGTAGAGGGCCGATAGAGAGGAGTCCCCAAGGCCTGATGATTCAGTTCGAAACTGCATCCCGTTGGCTAGATTGCCGTGATTCATGGAGAGGTCCACAAGGTTGAGCATGCCCATCAGGGTCAGGCGATCTGTAGGGGCATACATCGCACCTATCATGTGCATCTCCATGTCCATGTCGATGGGAGCGACACGGAATGGAGCGGGTGGAGGTCCCGCGAAACTCGTGTTCGCGATGGAGTCGCTACCATCGTAGTTATCCTCCATGCGCATGAACATATAGCGATAGGAGAGCATGAACTCACCGGCTTTGTGGATATGTTCACCCATGACTCCAATCGGGGCATGGCTATCTGGACGGTCCGAGGACCAGGAGCCGCCTTCTGTGTGAGCGAAGGCGACGGGAATGAAGAGAAAAGAAATAAGATGAGAAATTTTCATTGGGTAGTGTGTTAAATTAAATTTTTGGGAAGGAATAACTGCATCCTTCCCCGCGTCCCGGGACACACCCGGGCACAATTTTAAGAGCGCGCGGGCCTGAGCGTTACGCAGAGGCCTTACGGAAAGTGAAGTGAGGTCTCACACTACCCATGGAGGAGGGTGTGGAATATCACCCTGCCATTGGGATTTAACGGAAGTGGAAAGGGGAAGAGTATGTGGAAAGCGTGCCGGAGGAAAGAGGAGGCTTGCCGCGGATACCCTGAGCGGAATCATTTTGGCCATGGTGGTAGCCTCGGGGATGGAGGTGTGTTCCCTGTGCCTGCTACGCTCGATTTGGAGAAGGTAACAAATCTCACAGGGATTTTTTCCGGAGAATGTAGTCTCGATAGATTCTTGGAGACCATGAGAGGGTGCCCGGTCCATGATCATTGTCAGCCATGCCACGGATTGCCCAATCATAAGGTGCCCCTCAACTACAACTACAGCAGCGAGTAGCAGGAGCAGACGAGCAAGTAACTGCAACACGCAAGGATAGCGCCTGATGGGGGTGGACTTGTCAAGAACGAGACATAGAGTCCTCTTATGCCTATCGATGTAGAGTTACTGTCACGTATCTGTAAGGAGCCGGGAGCTCCCGGTTTTGAGACGCGGATTCGCAATGTAGTGCTGGAAGAACTGGATGGTCTAGCAGATGACGTAAGAGTCGATGCGATAGGCAACGTAATAGCTCTTAAACGCGGAAAGTCCTCGGAGATGAAGTCCATGGCAGCAGCCCACATGGACGAAATCGGCTTTATTGTCACTCACATCGATAATGAGGGGTTTTTACGCTTCAACCCTCTGGGAGGTTTTGATCCCAAAACCCTGACGTCACAACGTGTCCTTGTGCATGGTCGTGAGGACCTCATTGGCGTGATGGGGTCGAAGCCCATTCATATCATGAGTCCCGAGGAGCGAAACAAGCCTCCGAAGCTTGAGGACTACTTTATTGACCTCGGACTGGAGCGAAGTGAAGTGGAGAAGCTTGTAGCGGTTGGTGATTCAATCACGAGGGAGCGTGAACTGGTTGAGATGGGAGATTGCGTTAACGTCAAGTCTCTGGATAACCGGGCTTCGGTCTTTCTCCTGATTGAGACATTACGAGCGCTCAAGAAGAGCCGGCGGAAACCAGCCTACGATTTTTATGGGGTGTTTACGGTGCAGGAAGAGGTTGGACTGCGCGGAGCCCAAGCTTCAACTTTGGAGATTCAGCCTGATTTCAGTTTTGGGTTGGATACGACGATAGCCTTTGACACTCCGGGGGCGAAACCTCAGGAGCAATGCACCAGGCTCGGAGAGGGAGTGGCCATCAAGATTATGGACTCATCGGTTATCTGTGACCAACGGATGGTGGAGTTCATGAAAACCGTCGCTGATGAAAAGAAAATCGAATGGCAACCTGAGATTCTCAGAGCCGGGGGAACGGATACCGCCTCCTTGCAAAGAATGACCCCGGGCGGGTCAATCGCCGGGGCAGTTTCGTTACCTACTCGTCACATCCACCAAGTCATTGAGATGTGCAACAAGCACGACGTTGCGGAAGCAATCAAACTCCTGGCGGCGTGCCTTTGTGGCCTAGACAAGTATGACTGGGAGTTTTGATCTCTCCGTAGCCCAAGTTGAGGGCTCCTTGTGCTCTTCTCGTTGATCCTAGCCTAGTTTGCTTGGGCCTGATGAAGCAGGGCTCCGATAGATCTGGGCGCATTGGGGTGGCAGCACGGGCACTAGAAAGCGATTACCTCAATTGCGTTAAAATTCGCCAGATATGTCGGTTTTGTTAGAAATTTAAATTTTTTAATAAACGAAATACCGTATTTCAAGGCTTGGAAATGCGAAGATCCCGAAATTGGGGTGCGGTAATAGGCGTCTTTTTGTAAAATGTGAGTGACCGTGTCTACCTTTGGACTTCTTTCATTTTTTTGCACCGGATTGCCTGCACCAGTGACTTGTTAGAAAGTGATCTTTGAGGCCTGATTTGCTCGGGTGAGAGAACTCGCAAGCAAAATCTCGAACTGCTGCAGAATTCGCCAAGACACAACATGTGGTATTGTGAATAATTTGATCATACAATATGGACAAGATTCCGTTGACGGAATTGATGAAAGGGCCTTACTCTCCCACCGCTGCATCAAACAGCAAATTTACTACGGAATCTTTAACTACCTGCAGAAAATTCGGGAAAACCGCCTCATTTAAGATGTCAGAAACCACCACAGTCCAGATCGGAGATCGATCCTTTGTTTTAGACCAAGAAAAAGCGCAGGAAGCGTTTGCTGCCAAAAGCGTGATCAATGGTAAGGACACCATGTTTTTCAACATTCTTCCGCTGAAATATCAGTGGGCGTATGAGCTCTACAAGACCATGAAAAACAATCATTGGGAGCCCGAAGACATCCCAATGCAGAGAGACGTAGAGCAGTGGCGAGGGACCGACGAGATCTCCGATGTCGAGCGCTGGATCATCAAGATGGGGATCGGCTACTTTTCGGCGGCAGAGGGGATCGTTGGGGACAATATCATGCACGTGATTCGTGAGCTGGTGACTGCTCCCGAACTCAAAATGGTCCTTGGTCGTCATGCCCATGAAGAAAACATCCATGCGGATTCTCTCGTCTACATGATTTCTTCCCTGGGTCTCAATCCGCATGAGTGCGAGGCGATGTTCGAAGACATCCCTACGATTACGGCCAAAAACAATTTCCTCGTGACCAATAGCCGAAGCATGCGTCGGGACGTCGATCTGACTACGACCGAAAATAAGCAGGCCCTTGCAAAGAACATGTTCATGTTCGGTCAAGTCATGGAAGGAACTCAATTTTATGGGCTCTTCGGGATGATCTTGAGTCTTTACAGGCAGAACAAGTTTCCCGGCATTGGACAAATGTTCCGCTACACCCTTCGGGACGAGTCCAATCATATCGAGCTTCTGCGGCAGCTTCTCAATGAGCTGGTCGTAGAAAATCCTGATATCTGGACCGAAGAATTCCGAAACGACCTCCGCGAAACGATGCGGAAGGGTGTCGCTCTGGAAAAGCAGTTTATCCGGGATTGCCTGCCAGTGGATGCAGTAGGACTCAACGCGTCCGACTTTGAGCAGTATATCGATTACATAGGTGACCGTCGTCTTGTGAACTGCCGCCTTGATCCTCTCCACGAGAATGCTTCCAACCCTTTCCCTTGGCTTGCTGAGATGATGGATATCAAGAAGGAGCAGAACTTCTTTGAAGGTCGTGTGACGGAGTACCAGAAGTCTTCAGCTCTGGAGCATGCAGGGTATAGTGACGACGACCTCTAGGACAATTTGAAAGCGGGTAGCCGGGAATTCCGGAGATGAGAAAGTCAGACGACCTCTTTCGTCACAAAGCTACCTATGGTGCCACATCTAAATTTCTCTAATTACCACGCTTCCTCAAGCAGACGAGCTAACCATCCCAACCCTTCCGTGAGCCTTCACACTCCAAAGACCTTTTATGTATAGATCCATTACCCTCGAGGAAGATATCGCACTGAAGCAAGTCATTGCGAATCGGCATGGCGACGAAACGAGTTGTCAGCGCTACAACTGGCGGGAGTCCCTCGCAAGTGAGCACCGTGCTCCAATACCCGAAATCATTGTAACGCGGGGTGCTGGGGAGGTGCAATTTTCCCTGGCGGATGTGACCGATACCATTGGGGAAGCGCTCACCGATCTTCTTCTTTCTCGCCAGGAGCAGGAGGAAAGGATCTTCAATGATGAGAATCGTAATTTCGTCACGGCTGTAGCCTTCAGTGTTGCCAAAAGCCTTATGCAGCAGGTGCAACGTGGGGGAACGATTAAGCTGAGCCATAATGATCTGAATCTCCTTATAGAGAAGGCTCTGATCGAAAACGATGCGCACGACGTCGCGAAGTCTCTTCTCTTTGCGCGGAGTTACGAGAAGAACGGAGAAATCTTGGTCAGTGAGGACCCGCATCTCATGCCTGTCCGACTCATTCGCAGGAACGGAAATGTTGTTCCATGGAGTGAAACGAAGATCGAGACCGCAGTCCGTAAGGCCTTCCTCGACCTGCGCAAGGACCCTGAGCCTGCATCACGAATTGCTCACGGGGTCACCAAGAGAGTTCGGGGAGGAGATTCGGCCTTCGTGCATATCGAGGATGTGCAGGATCTCGTTGAGGAAGAACTGGGCCGGCAGGGCCAATATGAGGTCATGAGGGCCTACATGTCCTACCGGATCCAGCGTGCGGAAGTACGGAAGATCCATCAGGCTGAGGCGACCGAGGATCCCAATCAGGACTCCATGGTCGTGGTGACGAGGGAAGACGGGCAGAGTGATTTCTGGGACGGAACAGAACTCAAGAAACGAATTCAATTTGGAATGATTGGGTTGAATCTCTGTCTCAGCGAGGAAGAGATCGAGTTCGAACTTCGAAGGTCGATTGGAGCCGAGATCGCGGAGAGCGAGTTGCAGAGAACCATTGTTCTCAACGCCAAGTCGCTCATTGAGAAAGACGCCGATTTTGCCAAGTTTGCTGCGCGAATTCTACTCAGTTATATTTACGAAGAGGTCCTCGACTGGTCGATTCAGCGGGATGGGATTGCCTCGCTGAAGGCGGCGCACCAGGAACAGTTTCGGCGCTACCTGAAGCACGGAGTCGCGATTAAGAGAATCAGCCCTGAACTTGTTGAGCGCTACGATCTGGAGCGTCTTTCGGAGGCGTTCGACCCCTCCGCAGATCTCGATTTCGATTACTTGGGGATCCAGACCCTCTACGATCGTTATCTCGTGGTAGATAAGACCTCTGCGAAGCCGAGGAGGATTGAAACCCCTCAATTTTTCTGGATGCGGGTGTCAATGGGACTCTTCAAGGCAGAGGAACAAAATCGGGAAGATTGGGTTATTCGACTTTACCAGCTGTACAAGGGCCGGAGGTTCTGCTCTTCCACCCCAACGCTCTTTAATTCCGGAACACTCCATTCCCAGCTGTCGTCCTGCTATCTTTACAAGGTCGATGATTCCATCGAGTCCATCATGATAAGAGGAATCTCCGAAAATGCCTTCCTTTCCAAGTGGGCCGGAGGCCTGGGGGGATCATGGACGAGTGTTCGGGGGACTGGTGCCTACATTCAGGGGACAAACGGCGAAAGCCAGGGAGTCATACCCTTCCTCAAATTACACAACGACCAACTGGTCGCCGTTAATCAGGGTGGCAAGCGCCGAGGATCAGGCTGCGCTTACCTCGAGAGCTGGCACAATGACGTTGAAGATTTTCTTGAGCTGCGAGTGAACACCGGGGATGAGCGCCGGCGGACGCACGACATGAACACCGCGAACTGGATTCCGGATCTCTTCATGAAGCGGATGGAGGCAAGAGAGGACTGGACTCTTCTCAGGGCTAATGAGTGTCCCGACCTTCATGATCTCTACGGGAAAGCCTTCGAACAGCGTTATCAGGAGTATGAGGAAAAGGCCGCCGAGGGAAAAATCTGGAGTCGTAAGGTCAAGGCTATCGATCTCTGGAAAAAAATGCTCAAGATGCTCTTTGAGACAGGGCACCCATGGATCACGTTCAAGGATCCCTGCAATGTTCGTAGTCCTCAGGACCACGTAGGGGTGATTCACTCCTCGAACCTGTGCACGGAGATTACCCTCAACACCAGTGATGACGAGACCGCGGTCTGTAATCTTGGTTCGGTCGTATTGGACACTCATGTGACCAAGGACGGCATGCTGGATCATGAAATGCTGAGTGAAACAATCACCGTTGCGATTCGGGCCTTGGACAATGTCATCGATATCAACTTCTATCCGACCGATGCGGCGAAGACAGCCAATAGCCGCCACCGGCCGATCGGTCTCGGTGTCATGGGACTCCAGAACGCGCTGTTTAAGAAGGATCTCTCTTTCGCCAGTGACGACGCGGTAGCCTTCAACGATGAGTTCATGGAGGCGATAGCCTATTATGCTTACGGTGCGTCAAGTGACCTGGCGGCTGAGCGTGGTAGCTATTCAAGCTACAAGGGCTCCAAATGGGATCGGGGAATCCTTCCTCAGGACACTCTGGATCTCCTAGAAGACGAGCGAGGTGATGCTGTGACGGTGCCGCGTGGCGGTAAAATGGACTGGAAACCCGTTCGGGAGAAAATCATGAAGCATGGAATTCGAAATTCCAATGTCCTCGCCATCGCTCCGACTGCGACGATCTCAAATATCATGGGCACCACCCCGTGTATTGAGCCGAACTACAAGAACCTTTTTGTGAAGAGTAACCTCAGCGGGGATTTCACAGTGCTGAACAGACAACTCGTCCAGGATCTGAAGAAGGAAGGCCTCTGGACCCCCGACATGCTGGACCAGCTCAAGTATTTTGACGGGGAGTTGAGCGATATTGATGAGATACCGGAAAGTCTGAAGCAGAAACACCTCACGGTGTTTGGAGTAGATTACAATTTCATCATTGATGCCGCATCTCGCAGACAGAAGTGGATTGATCAAAGTCAGAGTGTGAATCTGTTTCTGGCCTCACCGGACATGAAGGCTTTGAGTCACATGTATCGCCATGCGTGGCGAACTGGACTTAAGACGACCTATTACCTGCGAACTCTTCAGGCCAGTAATATCGAAAAGGCAACAGTGCAGCTAAAGAAGGACAGTGCCCCTCAGGGCGAAAAACCCGGGGGGAAAACGTATACTCCTGAGGAGAAAACTGCCTGCTCCATCGAAGCCATGATGAATGGCGGCGAGTGCGAGGCCTGTCAGTAAGAGAGCTTCTTTGAGAACTTTGGGCTCTCCTCGTTTTCTGCCATGCTGGGCTCTCTTAAGTGTCGCGGGGAAGTGGGGGTGTGGCTTGGAGAACAGGGATTTACCAGTGGAGGCTTGATTGGCCTGTAGTCCGGGTCCCTGGTCCGCAAAGACTTCCGTTCCTGGTGCACTCCCGACTGGTTGTCAGTCCGGGAGTGACTTTGTCTTGTCATGTCCCTGAACCATGGGATTTGATTTGCTGGTAATCATGAAAAGACCAACGCCAGTACTCTCTTTCCTTCTCTGCGCCAATCTTCTGCTTTCGGCCTTGCCGGGGTTTGCAGAGGAATTCCATGCAACCCTCACAGACACCTCCACCAATACCTGGGTGGAAGACTTCTCGGTTGACGGCGGAGCCGGCAGTAACGGCGATGTGGTCTGGTCAGTACGGAAATATACTCTCCGGGGAGGGAAGCAGGCTGGAGTGGATGTAGTAGAGGTCAACAACGGCAAGTTGCGTTTCACGGTGGTGCCAACCCGTGGAATGAACGTACATGAGCTTCACTGTGGGGACATTCGTCTTGGCTGGGACTCTCCGGTTACGGAGCTGGTCAATCCTCTTTTCATTAACCCGGCAGACCGTAGTGGTCTGGGGTGGCTTGATGGATTCAATGAGTGGATGACCCGATGCGGATATGAGTTTGCGGGTCACCCGGGTGAGGATGACGAGAAGATGCTCAGCCTCCACGGTAAGGCTTCAAACTTGCCGGCATCCAAGGTGGAGGTTTTTCTCAAGAACAACCGGATTCACGTGAGGGGCCGGGTTGAAGAGAAGATGTTCAAGTTTGTGAATCTGGAAATGGTCACGGACATCTCTACCGAAATAGGAAGCACTTCGGTGCACTTTGACGATACTCTCACGAACCGAGGCTCCAGTCCTCAGGAGTTTGAGATCATCTACCATGCCAATTATGGGGAGCCTCTTCTGGAAAAAGGTTCTTGTTTTATTGCCCCGGTCAAAAGTGTGACTCCCTTTGACGAGCGTGCCGTGGAGGAACTGGAGGATTACCAAGTCTACTACGGTCCGACCAAGGACTACGGAGAAACGGTCTATTGCATGGAGTTGAATTCAGGTGCGAATGGGAGAACAACCGTGATGCTCCACAACGCGGCTGCCTCTCAGGGCGTAGCGATGTCATATAATGTGGACAGTCTTCCCTTCTTCACGCTTTGGAAAAATACAGATGTGGGCGAGAAGGGTTATGTAACCGGGTTGGAGCCGGGTTCGGGCTTTCCCTATAATCGTTCGGTCGAAAGAGAGCGTGGGCGCGTGAAAACGATTGCCCCCGGGAAGGCGAAGCATTTTCACGTGGA
>Ga0160423_10000296_pt1 | contig 39578 bp, 38 predicted proteins | sample CRUFie14St8metaG_FD_108191 | JGI IMG/M metagenome (GOLD analysis project Ga0160423, IMG submission 108191) | Marine microbial communities from the Costa Rica Dome - CRUD Field 142mm St8 metaG | ecosystem: Environmental > Aquatic > Marine > Oceanic > Photic zone | place: Costa Rica: the Eastern...
ATTGGAAGAGCTGGCTGGAACAATAAAAGAAACACGGGATTCTGCGTTGAATCCAGAGATGAGCGATATTTTGGACGAAATCGAATTAAGGGCAAAGGTAGAATTAGCAAAACTTGAAGGTAGTTAGCATATTACTCTCAAAACTCAAAATTCGTCTTTATGAGACTGATCTCCCAAAGATTAAAAGAAAATTGATAAACAATTATTACGTGTAGACTAAAAAAAAAAAACTTTCTGTTGCTGTTTTTCCTCTGGATTCATATACTCCCGCCTCTTGCAGATGCAGCGATTAAGAATATTGGAGGTACGATATGGGAATAACGCTTTCGCCGGACTACAAACCGTCGGAAGAAGAGGAGTTTATGAATCCTCAACAGCTTGAATATTTCCGTCAAATGCTGCTTAATTGGCGCGCCGAACTCGTGCATGAGGCTGGAGAAACCCTCAGTGATTTGAATGAAGGTAACTTGCAGCAACCTGATATGGCAGATAGGGCTTCCTTAGAAACCGATCACCAACTCGTGCTTCGAACTAGAGACCGTGAGCGGAAGTTGATTTCAAAAATTGATTCTGCCCTTAATCGAATCGATGAGGGTAGCTACGGGTATTGTCAAGAAACAGACGAACCAATAAGTTTGAAAAGACTAATGGCGAGACCTATCGCCGACCTCTCGCTAGAAGCCCAGGAACGCCATGAAAGATTAGAGAGAACTCATAGAGACGACTAACCCTAAACTCTTGGGTTAGTCGGACACGTACTGCAATGTCTTTGATGATTAAAATGGCATAAGTATTTCAAGAACCTGCGCTCCAAAGCGCATCTGTTGAAGATCATTTAGTTGCCCGCGGCCTCCATAAGCGATCCTGGCTTCAGCCATCTGGTCGTAGCTCACTGTGTTTGCTGAAGCTATATCTTGAGGTCTCACAATACCGCCAACTACAACTTCTCTTACTTCAAAATTTACCCGGATTTCTTGCCGGCCAAATAGGACTAAATTTCCGTTAGGTAGTCTTTGTGTTACAACGGCCGCAATACGCAAATTCACTGTTTCTTCCCTATTAATGCGGCCTCTTCCGTCATTAGCCATGTTAGAACTAAAATTCAGAAAATTATCAACGGGAATTGCTGGTTTTGGCGGACTGAACCCAAATAAGCCACCGAGATCAAAATCGTCGCTGGCGCTTCGATCATGCCGGGTTCGATTATCGAGTTGTGCTTCGTCTGCTATTGCAACGACAACAGTAATGATGTCCCCTACCTCGCTCGCCCTTTGATCTTTGAAAAATGCCCGTGAACCCTCTTGCCATAATGAGTTGTATTGCCGGGTCGCTCTGGAAGGATTAGGCATTGGCATGGAAATTGGCTTATATCCCTTAGCATTATGCGGGTTAGTTATATTGGTGAGTTCAGGCGAATGCCCGAGCCGTGAAAGCCTATCTAGCGTGTTGCAAGATGAAAGTACTAATACCAATGACGAGAATAACAGAAACTTTACAAAACACTTAAGATTGATAATTAACATATTGGCTGGTTCCCTATAATGATATTAGTTTCATTAGAACAATCTTTATCTAAGGATTGTTGTGGTTGGTAAAACGACGGCGGTGTTGGGTCCCAGCACACGAGCTTCTATGATACGCTTACTTCTGGGGTTTTTTACCCGTATAACCTGGTTCCTTGAACCAGGCTCTACCGAAATCCCTCTCGTTGAGAGAGACATTGTTTTATTTTTAAAGTGGAGCGTAACAAATTCGCCCTTTTTTATTAGCTGCTGAGGACGTATATCGGACAGACGGATCAATCTGCCTGCTGTGAGTGGTCTTTTTGATACGTGATCCAATAACTGTTCCATGGATCCAACGATCCCAAAGGATTGCTGTTTTATTCGGACTTTTCTCCATGCTATATCTTTTTCGTTTATGAGCTGTCCGGCACCAATGTGTTTATTTGGAACAGGCATCGGAATTACAGCAAATGCTTTTCCTTTAAGGATAATATTTTGATCTCCGCTCGTCGCGGAGTGTGTGTTTACAACTACTTCGAAACGACCTGTTCGTTGATCGAGGTGGGACTGCAATACTTTAATGTCTTGCTTAGCGTTTTTTGGCACTAGGATTTTAAGATTTCGATCATTGAATTCCACTTCAATTTCGTCATTGACATGGTTCTGCTCAAGAGTCTTGATCACAGCGCTTCGGATGATGTTCATTGGAATCTGTTTAGCCGAGCGGATTACCACTAAGCTTTTTCTAGGTGAGCCCGACCAATCGAACGTTGAGGCCTTGACGATTCGGCGTAAATCTTTTCTAAAAAGTTTTAACTTTTTCCCCAGTGCTGGCGCGTCTCCAACTATTTTGTCCTTGAATTCACTATCGCTGTAAAACAGGTTGCTAAGCCAGATTTTATCTGACTCAATATAAATTTCTTTTGCCGGTTTTAGGTACAGGAGAGGACTGCTTTTTTTACTTTGAGAATTACCAAAGGATGTAACTAAACAGGACATCGTTATGGTAAGTAATAATGTGATAATAGTTTTCTTCTGCATAATAATTCTCTGCATGTCACGATTGTTGAATCAATTATCTCACGTTGTTAATTGCCGACATCATTTGATCGGCTGTCTCTATTACCTTTGAGTTCAATTCGTACCCTCTTTGGGCTTGGATTAGATCAGTTATTTCTTGAACTGGATCTACGTTTGATGCCTCAACAAAACCTTGTTCTAGCGTGCCAAACCCCGCTGCCCCTGGATTGGCCGTTGTTGCCGCGCCAGAAGCTTCTGTTGTTTTTAGTAAATTGCGGCCAATGTGTTCCAAACCAGCTTTATTTTGAAATGTTGCTAGCTGAACGATACCAGCAATTGTTTCTGCTTGTTGGCCGTCAAACTTCAGTAAAACCTGGCCGTTCTGGTTAATTGTTATCCCAACGGCTGCTTGATCAATTGTTATATTGGGAACCAATGGGAAACCGTCGGCATTGACTAGTTGTCCATCTGCATTTAGCTGGAACGATCCGTCTCGTGTGTAGCCAGTGTCGCCATCGGGAAGTTGGATTTGAAAAAAGCCTTGGCCATTGATGGCTAGGTCGAACGGGTTGTCCGTTAATGATAGTGCTCCTTGTTCACCTATTCTATAAGTGGAAGCAACTCTAGTGCCAACGCCTAATTGTAAACCTGAGGGCACAATTGTTCCCGCATCTGACGAGTTGCTGCCAACCCGTCGTAAGTCTTGGTAAAGAAGGTCTTGGAATTCAGCTCTATGCCTTTTGAAGCCGGTCGTTCCCATGTTGGATATATTGTTAGAGATAACCTCAACATTAGTCTGCTGAGCCAACATTCCTGTCGCTGCTATATTTAGTGCTTGCATGGTCAACTATTCCTTTTATCTAAGCGTTACTGTTTAAACGAGCTAGCCGCTGAATTAGAGTTTTTTGTCGGTCGGCTTCTCTATCCAAAAATTTTGTTACGGACTCATAGGATCGTTGAAGGTCCACCATTCTTACTAATTCTTTTACTGCCGTTACATTAGACGTTTCGAGCTTGCCCTGGAGTACACTAGAATTAATAGGGTCCTTCGGTTCTTCTGTAGTGATAAACTTGCTGTCGCCTCTTTTTTGAAGTAAATGCTGGCTTTCAAACTCTACAATTTTAATTTTGGCAATTATCTCATTGTCCAGGGAAATTGTACCATCTACGCCAATCTGAAGCTTTCGTCCATCCATTGGGATTACTATTGGAGCCCCACCATCATCGACGACGCCGTCGCCATTCCTGGTTATTAATTGGTTGTCCGCAGATAGCGATAGCGATCCGTTTCTGCTGTATTTTATCCCATCGCCATCATCGATTGTTATGAAACCAGGGCCGTTGATTGCTATATCAAAGTCATTTCCAGTGTTTTTTATCGAGCCTGGCTCGAAACTTACGGAAGACCCGTGGTCGATCACAAAGTCTAACTTGCCCGATTTAGCAATATTGGTGGGAGCAGTCGAATATATTCCAAGTTCTCTCTTAAATGACGTGGTGTTTATATTAGCTATATTGTTTGCTACGAGTGCTAGTTCCCGTCGCAAAGCACTTTGTCTAGATAAGCCAACATATATCGAGTTTTCCATCTTGAACCTGTACCTTTTGAAAACGTTACATAGTTTGCAGCTCACCTATGCATATTCTGTGCCAAAACATATTGCCCAAATAAATATCCTCCTTCCTGTAGTAAAAAGATTAATTTTGAATTAAAATAACGAAAAGTTATTTCCTCGTTGATGCTCTGATAAGTTTTGAACGAGCTACCGAAAAAATGCTATATCTAGGGCCATTCTATTAATACTACACTGCATGTCGTGTAAGACTTCCGATTGGAGCATTTTTCATGTAAACTTTATAAATAAGGCATGGGGTTTGCATGTGATAAGTAAAAATTTAAAAGAATTTGTGTTATAACATTAAACACAGGGAATTTATTTCTTAATCGAAAATCTTTGTGTGGAACGAGTAAATGGCAGAAGAAGCAGAAGACATTTTGGAGGATGATGGCGCCGATGGTCCGGAGGAAGGAGGCGCTAAGCGCAAGAAATTAATATTATTCATTGTTCTTCCTTTACTCTTGCTAATAGGCGGAGGTGTAGGAGTGGCTGTTATGCTGGGACTATTCAGTTCGGAGCCGCCTGCAAATGTAAATGACGAACAGGCGCAAGTAGAAGAAGTCGTAGCCCCAACAGTGCAGACGACTTTTTTTGAAATACCGGATTTGATCGTCAACTTAAATACAAGTGGTAGAAAATCTGTCTTTTTAAAAATTAAAATTTCACTAGAAATTGCCGACCCTGCTGATATTGACACAGTCAACCAACTATTACCGCGTGTAGTTGATAATTTTCAAGTTTATCTCAGAGAATTGCGCGTCCAAGACCTACAAGGCTCGGCCGGCATGTATAGATTACACGAGGAACTCCTTCGCCGTGTAAACATAGCAGTTCGGCCAGCAAAGGTAAAAGACGTTTTATTTAAAGAAATGCTTGTGCAATAGGGCGAAAAAAATGGCAACAGATGAAGATCTTTTAGAGGCCGAGTGGGAAAGCGTATCAGATAACGGTGCTGCTGACAGCAGTCAACCTCCCATCGAGGCCTCTTCAGCTACTGGCGAACCTGTTCTAAATCAAGATGAAATTGATAGTCTGCTGGGTTTAGAAGAAAATGACGATGAAGATCTAGTTACGGGAATACAGGCTATTGTAGAGTCGGCAATGGTGTCCTACGAGAGATTGCCGATGCTCGAAATTGTCTTCGATCGGCTTCTTCGAATGATGTCGACAAGCTTAAGAAATCTTACGTCCGATAATGTAGAAGTTTCACTTGATAGTATTACGTCTATTAGATTTGGCGACTATCTTGAGACAATCCCCATGCCTGCTATGTTAAGTGTTTTTAAGGCAGAAGAGTGGGATAACTTTGGGTTGATGGTGGTGGACTCCGGCCTCATTTATTCCATTGTAGATGTTCTATTAGGTGGAAGAAGAGGCACGGCTGCGATGCGTGTAGAGGGGCGCCCATACACAACCATCGAAAGAAACTTGGTTGAACGCATGGTCACAGTAGTTCTTAGTGACATGTCCGCGGCTTTTGATCCAGTAAGCCCAGTTACCTTCCGTTTTGACCGTCTTGAAACCAACCCAAGATTTGCTACCATCGCCCGACCTGCTAACGCGGCCGTTTTGGCAAGACTCAGAATTGATATGGAAGACAGGGGCGGTAGGATAGAGTTATTACTTCCCTATGCTACTCTTGAACCAGTCCGAGAACTTTTGTTGCAGCAATTTATGGGAGAAAAGTTTGGACGAGATTCAATCTGGGAGACTCACCTTGCAAATGAATTATGGGAGACAGATGTAGAGCTTGATGCGGTTTTAGATCAATTAGTTATTTCCTTAAACGACGTGGTAAATTGGAAACCTGGCTCGCAAATGATGCTTAATGCTGTGCCAACATCACCAATCGAACTAAGATGTGGTGAGATACCTCTTTTTGTTGGGTCTATGGGACAAAAAGGTGGCAATATGGCGGTAAAAGTCGATAAAAAATTAAGAAACATGTAAATATTACTTGGGGTAGTAAATGGGATGGCTCAACCTTATTGATGGAATTTTAATAATTCTTCTCTTAGCAACCATCTTTTGTGCAGTGGGCCTTAGTAGGCGTTTGTCCTTATTAAGGTCAGATAAGAAAAATTTAGAAAAGCTTATGGGGGAGTTCCATCACATCAGTGAAAAAGCTGATAAAAGTCTTACTGGGATTCGGGCAACAGCAGAGGAAGTTTCGCGTGAGCTAGCTGAGGCCAATGCAAAAAGCCGATCAATGCGAGATGAGCTTGCGTTTCTTGTAGAGAGAGCCGACCGTTTGGCCGAAAAAATCGCAACAAATTCAAACGACTTGTTAGTGGAAAAGGAGACAAACGAGAAATTCCTAGATAACGAACCGCTTAATGACTTAGCCGACCCGGCTGGTAGTATTAATTTTAAAGACAGTGGACAATCAGAGGTTGAACGCGAGCTATTGAGCGCTCTAAGGCGAGTAAAGTAACATGATTTATGGAAAAAATGGCAAGTTCATAACCATAAAAAAAAGTGGGTCACCTCTTGAGCAGGGAATGGAAAAGAGGTTGACCGATGTGCGTGAAAAAAAAAGCTCTGCTCAGTCTAATAATGAAGCCTTAAAAGAATCAGAAAACGAGAATTCGTTAACAGCATACAACATCTTTTCGAAGTTTCGCTTATTACCAGTCGTGGCGTTTTTATCTTTTGCTTTGATAATAATACGCATTCCTAATTTTTTTGATGAAAATCAGACGAATAGTGATATTTCCGTTATAGCAACGCCAGCTACAGCGCAAGGAAATAATGAAGACAGTGCGCCTCTTAAAAAAGGTTCGACGGCGGGTAAAAAAGCGAAAGCACCTAAAAAAGAACAACCACTCGATCCAGTTTTGTTCACGCGATCCGAAATTGAGCTTTTGCAAGAGTTATCGCGACGTCGAAAGGAGCTAGACGCGAGAGAACAAACAATCGTACAGAGAGAAGGGTTGCTTATGGCCGCAGAAAATAGGCTAGAAGCCAGAATCAATGAACTGGAGACAGTAAAGTCAGATATCGAGACTCTCATCACCAAATATGATGCCCAGGAAGAAGAAAAGTTTGGTGGATTAGTCGCCATTTATGAAAAGATGAAACCAAAAGAATCAGCACGTATATTTGACGAACTGGATATTGATATTTTGCTCGAAGTATTCGAACGGATGAAGGCTTCGAAGTCAGCTTCCATTCTCGCTAAAATGAGACCAGAGAGAGCCAAAGAAATTACATCAAGGATTGCGGATCGTCGGGAGATGCCAAAATTTAATTGATAGTAGAATTGATCTTTAAAAAAAGAGTAATGAATTTGAAAATCGAGAGTTGTATTGCCGTCCAGCAATTACATCAGGATTTGGAAAAGTGACCCCGAAATATTACCAGATTGATAATGAATAATGAAAAGCAATAACAGTTCGGTCCAAGTAGGCACTTCCCAGCTTTTCTTGAGCCTATTTCTTCTACTTTTAGCCTTCTTTATATTCATGAATTCTATATCTACTTATAAAGAGAGAAAAACCACACAAGTCGTAGAAAGCATTAGGGCAAATTTTCCCGCAGCTGCGTCCCCAGAAAATTTTTTTCAGCTCAGGTCCCTAAAAAATTCGGCAGTCTCACCCACCATCTTTAATGAGTTAGATGAGCTATTCCAACATTTATTTCGTGAAAAAAGGCTGAAGATTTCATATGATAATAACACCGCTCAAATTGATATTCCTATTAACTCAATTTTTGAGAAGGGTAGAGCGGTTCAACTCAATAAACTAGAAAGACTTCTGGACCGGTTGTCGGCTATAATTATCCGAGCGGAAAGTGAATATCCCTTGGGTACGGAAATAGTTTTCGGATATGAGGGCAGATTAGAGGAAAAATTCGAAGATCAGCTCACCCAAGAACGTTGTTCGGTAATAATGTCAATTTTGTTGGAAAAAACGGTGCCTAAAGGTTCTGTGGCAGTAGGTCTAGATACTGGCAATCCTGACTTTTTGAGATTTAAATTTAGATCCTTAATAAAGGATGAGCTTTCTGGCAATAGCGGGCACCATCATGGTTAAACTATATCGTGATCTAATTGATGAACGATCTGCAACTGAATTATCAACAGTTAGCAATATGGATGGCCAAAATAGTAGGCCGCTGTGGTTACTTACCTTTATCGACCTAATTTCTCTTTTACTGGCATTTTTCATTATGATGTTTTCAATGTCTACAATTAAGGTAAGTACTTGGGATGTCTTTAAAGGCTCTTTGGATAATGAGAAAAGATTGGAAGCGTCATCCTTTGAGAGCTATAAAAATAGCACCCCATTAGATCACCGAAGTACCCGATATGGATTGAACCTAGGCTATTTACGCTCCATTTTGGAGTCATCTCTAAAAAAAGAGAAGGCGCTTGAAAACGTGGTATTCACCTATAATTCAAATAACCTCATTATTTCTTTGCCTACAATATTGATATTTGAAAAGGGGGGAACAGCTCTATCTGATTCCGGAAGAAAGGCACTTTTCCTTATAGCTGAAACACTATCAAACTTTAATAATGATATTTCTTTGGTAGGGCATTCTGATCCCACCCCAATGGCAGTGGGGGCGAAATATAAAAACAACTGGACTTTATCATTATCGCGAGCTCTCTCGGTAGGAGAGGCACTTAAATCTGCTGGTTATAGAAAAAATTTAAAAATTCTAAGCTTTGCAGACACAAAATTTAAAAGAAATTCATTAACGGCGCCAATTAAACTCGAACATCAACTGGCTCGTCGAGTAGACGTCATGATACACAAAGATTGGCAGAAATGAGAAGGCTTGTAGCGACAATAATGTCAGTAGGTTATTTCTTGGTTCTCTTATGTATACAGCTGATTGCGGTTTCAACGCCTGGTGAAGCCAAAGTTGAATTTAGAAACGAGAAGACCTACGACAGAATCAATTTTGAGTTTGAAAAACCTACTAAATTCAAATCTCAAAAATTTGGCTCTCAAATTCTAATTGAATTTAATTCTCGCATCTCAAGTAAATTCGAAAAAAGCAAAGGAGATATAGGAAAGTATATAAAAACGTTTTTATTACAAGATGAAGGTCGAGAAGCCGTAGTGACTATGCGGGGCAAATTTGAATACAAAGTTTACCGGGTTGCTAACAAAATAGTCCTTGATGTAGGATCTGAACTCGGAATTGATTCTAAAGGTCGGAAAGACCGGAAAACTTCCAACAAAAAGAAAACTCGGGCGGCAGTTTCGGTTAGAGTGGGAAAGCACAAAAACTATGAACGCCTTGTTTTTGAATGGCCTAAACAAGTAAATTATTCGATAACAAAGAGTTCTGATGAGATTAGTTTAAGTTTTGACTCACAAGGTTCAGTTGATCTTCAGAGTGTGCGGCGGCAGTTGCCTAAAAGTTTCTCCAGTTTTAATATTAGCGAAGACAAAAATAATAACCTGCTAGTAATAATTGGTTATCCAAAACAATCAGCAATAAAAGATTCAAAGCTGGGTAAGAAAATAATCTTAGACTTTTTAAACGTTAAAGAGACTTCACCGCAGACGAAAGATAAGTCTGGAAATAAAAGCACCAGATTAGAAAACAAAAGAGACAATCAAACTATAGCATTGGCGGAAAAACTAGGTCTGGAGAGCGGATCTAACAAAGACAGTAAAGGTTTACAGCGAGATGTTTCCTCACCAACGGCTGACGTCCCACAAATACTAAAACCAACCAAAGGTCAAAACAAAAACGCTGACAAAAGTGTTAGCGTTTTAGAGCGGGAGGAAAAACCAGCAACTCTGTCGGCTGAGCCAAGTAAACCTGTAAAAGGTTTGTCCATTAATCAGAAGCTTTTAAATGATCCGAAATGGAGGATCAATTCTTCCACTAACACCGCCTCTTCGTTGCCTACCTCTGCCCCAGAAAAAGGGCAAATATCAATTCAGTTCAGCAAGACAAATAATGTCAGCTCAATGCGTTTTGGTTGGTCAGAGAACGTTCCGGCAGCTGTATTCACTCGTGCTGGTTATTTATGGGCAGTATTCGACCAAGAGGTTTTCTTAGACGTTTCCAAACTGAAAAGTGAAAGTTTACAAATAATAAGCCTCCCGGAGCAAATCGATAGTGATAAAGGAACCGTATTCAGAGCAAAATTGGTTGATGGGGTTTCGGCTTCGGTTTGGCGGGATGGTAACACTTGGGTCGTAGATCTAGTGCCTCAACAATCGAGGCCAGACGTTGCTCTCAAATTTGTCACTCAACAAACCAGTCCACAAGGACCTAGAGTTTTTGTTCTGGCCGAAGGAATTGGCAACGCCATAACAGTAAGGGATCCAGAAGTTGGCGACAGGCTATTTATTGTTCCTATTTTACCACTAAGTAGGGGGGTAGACGAAAATCAAACATTCGCTCAGTTCAACCTACTTAAAAGCATTCAAGGAATCGTAATTCAACCATTGATCGACGAGTTAGAGGTAAGAGTTATGCCAGATGGCGTAGCTGTTACCGCTAGTAGTTTTAAGGGTTTAGAGGTTTCGGATCCATCAAAGGTTGTAACGCCGAAAACATTGTCTATTAGAAGTGCCGATGGACTTCCCGGCGGATTAGAGCCGGGACGAATATTCAATTTAGCTTCTTGGAGACAGGGTGCAAAACCGCACGAATTTCTTGATTTCAAGCAACGCATTCAGCATGAAATTTCGCAAGCCACAAGTATTGCTCGTAGTGGCCCGCGATTAAGCCTTGCGCAGTTTTACTTCGCTAAAGGACTATCAGCTGAGACCATGGGATTATTGCGAACGATTTCCTCTGCGGATGAAGATTTATCAAGACGACCAGATGTGATAGCTCTTAGAGGTGCAAGTCAATTTATTCTAGGACGTTTTGCTGAAGCAGAAAAAGAGTTGGATAACGGGCTACTAAATGGTTTTTCCGAGGCAGAGTTGTGGCGAGGAGCATCTAATGCTGCGCAAGGGAAATGGAAAGCGGCGATTGAACACTTTGCGAGAGCTGGTGAAATACCAGGGGATTATCCGAGAAATTTCTCTACACAATTAGCTTTGTGGGCGGCGGAAGCTGCTATCCGAGCAGAAGATTACCGGGGAGCAGGAGTTTTTCTTGATACCATCGCCGACGGTAAGCCGACTGCTGGTGAACAGGCGCGCCTGAACTATCTCAGAGGGAGAGTGTTGTACGCATCCAATGATATTACTACAGCACTAAATTACTGGCGTCGGTTAATAGAGGCATCGGATCGATGGGCGCGTGTTAGAGCACAGCGGTCGCTAATAGAGCATGATCTGCAAAGCAACGCCATAACCCGCACTGAGGCTATAGAAAAACTGGAGCAACTGAGATTTGCTTGGCGGGGAGATCAGTTGGAATTCAACTTGTTGCGGCGTCTGGGAGAGCTTTACCTTGAGGAAAAAGATTTTGTATCAGGCCTATCTGCTCTTAGACAAGCGGTTACCTATTTCCCAAATAATGTTGAAGCACGTGTGGTCTCAAAAAGAATGATTAATGAATTTTCGAGTATATACACTGATGGTACTGCTGACAGTATGACGCCGCTGACAGCTCTGTCTATGTACGACCAGTTTAGAGAGCTAACTCCCGTTGGACGGCGAGGCGATAGAATAATTCAACGGTTAGCTGATAGACTTGTTGAAGTGGACCTTTTAGACAGAGCTTCTATTCTACTAGATAGGCAGGTGAAATTTAGATTAAGGGGAAAGCAGAAAGCAATAGTTGGAAGTAAGCTGGCACTTATACGTTTACTGGATAGGCAACCAAGAATGGCTCTCGATGCCCTTAATGAAAGTGTTTCGCCTGGATTGGACAGTGGACTTGCACTCGAAAGAAAACGTTTAAGGTCCAGAGGCGTTTTCGAACTCGGAGATAGCGAAAGCGCATTAAAACTTATCAAAAATGATGACTCTAGAAAAGCTGATCTACTAAGGGCAGACATTTACTGGCGCACCCAGGATTGGGAACGGTCGGCTTTAATTTATCAAAGACTGATAGGTGATACCGGCAAAGATGGCAGGCGGCTCAGTGACTTATCAGCGACATTAATTGTAAATTGGGTAGTTTCATTATCTATGAACGGTCAGAAAGACAAGCTTAATGAAGCTCGCCAAACTTATGCTGCCATGATGGACTCAACACGTTACAGAGAGGCTTTTCGCCTTATCACAAACAAAACAGCAGAGGACCTCCAAGATTTCCGAACACTCACCGAACGGTTTCAAGAAATAGGACGTTTTCAAGGATTTTTGACGAGTTACAGAGAAAAACTTAGGGATCAACCTTTAAGTAAAATTCAATAATCAAAAAAATGTTGATTGATAACTTTTGCTAACTAGCCCCAAAACTTTTAACTAATGAACCCGCAATTAAGTACCATCCATCAACTAGGACAAAGAATATTAATTTGAAAGGTAGCGAAACAATTATAGGGGGAACCATCATCATTCCCATCGACATGAGGATTGAAGCTACAACCATATCAATAATAACAAACGGTAAGTAAATAAGAAATCCTATCTCAAAGGCTCGTCTCAGCTCGCTAATCATAAATGCCGGGACTAATACCTGCAGAGGAATTTTGTTATTTGCACCGGCTTCGGCTCCTGATATATCCTGAAAGAGCTCTAAATCCTTTTGCCTTACTTGCCTCAACATAAAATCATGGAATGGCTCAGCGGTTTTTTCAAAGGCTTGTTTTTCATCTATGCGTTCCTCAATTAACGGGGAAATACCTGACTTCCAAGCCTGTTCAAAGGTGGGAGCCATAATGAAACTACTAAGGAATAGCGCTAGGCTAATCAAAACAACATTAGGAGGCGATTGTTGCGTCCCAAGCGCAGTTCTAAGAAGCGAAAGCACAACAACTATTCTAGTGAACGAAGTTATCGTAACTAGTAATCCAGGCGCCAATGATAGCACAGCTATCAAGGCTACAAGTTGTATAATACGAGCCGTTGCAGACCCGCCTTGTTCTCCAATGTCCAAGGTGAGACTTTGTGCTAAAACTGCATCAGGTACGAAGATGACTAAAATGAGTGTGAAAAAAATAGGCAACAGTGTGGTGTAAATTGTTTTTGCGCAGCGCCAGACATTTTTTTGAGACATCGTTCAGACACCTCTATCGATTATTTTTTCAGAAAGTTCATTTAAAGTTATTTCCTTTGAAGTACTTTCGCTATCAGCTGTTTGTTTTTCAACTGTGTTAAGCGTCTCTATCAGTACGCCATTGTCCGTTCCCAATAAAATTAGGTGTGTAGCAGTGTCACGTCTTATTAATACAAGCTGGAATTTGGTATTAATTCTTTTAGTCTCAATGATTTCGATACGCCCTCCAGCTATTGTATCACCCAACATGCGCCTCAGACCAAATCGCTGCACACACAAATATATCAGGCCTATCAGTGATAACACAAATATCAAGGCAACAAGGAACCTAATGTAAACGCTTAAATCCATAACATCAAAGAGCCTTTAATTAATTAACTTAGCTGTTTTAGTTCATTGGCATCATAAGACTTTTCTACTATTTTGAACTTGCCTGTAACGTTTTACAGCTTTGTTGCCGAACTGTTTATCTCCGTTTGTTGAATCGGGGTTAACCGCTGCTAGGCTTTTGATGATTTCATCAAGAGTTTGGAGCATTGGCTGCAACCTCTGCGCTATCTTACGCGAACTGGTTGTGGGCATGTGCGGTAATTGACTGCAAATCTCATCAACTATTGATAGTAAATCTGAGGGGAGCTTAGAGGTGGGGTCTCTTTCTAAATCCAACTTAAATTGGAAAAGGGCTTGCTCAGTTTTTTGCAGCCTATCATTCATAAGTTCAAGTAATTCCTTACTCATTGAACGAATCGGCTTCATCATTAACTGTTTGATTTTCTGCTTCCTTGTATACATAGGATAGTATCTCAGAAACAGCGGCTAGTGCCTCTATCGGGATTTCGCAGTCAACCTCTACGGCAGAGAGAATTTCGACTAGGTCTGGATCCGTCCTCACTTTGACGTCGTTGTCAAAAGCTAGACGAAGGATTTTTTCCGCTACTACTCCAAAACCTTTCGCAAGTACTTTTGGATTGCCTTTGTTTGGGACGGTATTTTTTATAGCAAAAGCTGCTTGTCGATGGGTCATGAGTAAAAATTTACAGTTCCAAACAAAATTTAGCCAGTTTTTATTTAATCTTTTCCTTAGAGCGGAAATGAGTATTAAAAGTTTTTGTAAATGTTGGTATGGATTTTGCTTATCGGTAACTAGATTATAAATAAAGCTAGGACTTATTATGGATCTTAATAAATTAGATATTTTTAGGCTGACTAATAATAAAATGGGATGGTTAAGCGAACGGCAAACCATTTTAGCTCAAAATATCGCTAATGCGGATACTCCAGGGTATAGGTCAAAAGACCTTAAGTTGCCCGATTTTTCAAGTATGTTAAACACAGGAAGAGATATACCCGTAACAAAGACATCAAAAGGTCATTTGATGGGCACTATTAACCGCGCTGACTTTAGGACAGTTCAAGAAAAAAGCAGAGATATATATGAAATGAACCCAAACGAAAATGGGGTAATTATGGAAGAGCAATTAATAAAAGTAAATGATTCGAACATGAATTATAAGTTGGTCGCAAACATTTATAAGAAAAATTTATCAATGTTTAAAATCGCGCTTGGGGTTAACCGTTAGGTTTTATTGGAAGGAGATTGAAGCTTGGCCGTAGATTTAAATAATGCACTAAAAATATCAGCAAGTGGCATGAAGGCGCAGGGAACAAGGCTTCGGGTCATTTCGGAAAATATTGCTAACCAGGATTCTGTTGGTCGAAGTCAAGGTGCGGACCCATATCGCCGAAAAACTATTGTTTTTAAAGACGTTTTGGACCGCAAACTGGGCGTTGATATGGTCCATGTTTCTAAAATTGGGCGGGATAGCTCTGATTTTATAGTCGCCTATGAGCCTTATCATCCTCTGGCAGATGATAAGGGATATATTAGAAGGCCTAACGTTAATGGCTTGATTGAAATGATGGACATGAAGGAGGCGCAGAGGTCTTATGAAGCAAACTTAAGCGTTCTTGAAGCCTCTAAAGCCATGATACAGCGTACAATAGAATTATTGAGGAGTTAATTCTTCAGATAGCCATAAGTTCTTAGATACGTTATGATGTCGCAAAAGATTGGTGGGGTAGTAAATGGTAGATAAAATTGCGGGGAGTATGCCTAACATATCGAACTTGGGCGGAACTGCTCAGAAAGCAGAGAACGTAGGAGGCGGCCAAGATTTTTCTTCCTTTATGAGGGACGCTGCAGAAAATAGCATAGAAACGCTAAAATCTGGCGAAGCCATGAGTATGAAGGGTATAACAGGGAACGCAGACCTTAACGATGTTGTGTCCGCCATTAACAGCGCAGAATCCACCCTTCAATTGGTAACAACAATAAGAGAAAAAATGGTCCAGGCATATCAGGAAGTAATGAGGATGCCAATTTAAACCATTAAAATGCTTTGAGACCCGGACTCTATAAAAAGATAACGAAAAGTCATTTCTGATGAACGAACTTGAAGCTATTGAAATCGGAAGGCAAGCGATAACGGTGGTGCTTACCATGGCTGTACCGGTTATGGGCATTGCATTGCTAGTAGGTCTGATCATCGCTTTATTTCAAGCTCTGACGCAATTACAGGAAATGACCCTTGTTTTTGTTCCAAAAATCATAGTCGTATTCGCAGCATTAGCATTTTTGCTACCGTTTATGTTGACCACAATTTCTGAATTTATGATTGGTTTAAGTGATAAAATTATCGGTCTTGGCTAATCTTATAGAGGGTCCTTGATAAGAGGTATGATTTAAACTCTGAGGAGTAAATTGTCGATTATGGCCTTGGAACAGTTCCTTCCTCTCCAAGTTCTTTCTTTCTTAATAGTATTTACTCGTGTAGCCGCAGCGGTAATGATATTGCCTGGTATCGGAGAAGCATTCGTACCCATACGCGTTAGGCTTCTCTTCGCCTTGTTGCTAACTGTTGTTGTCTCTCCGCTTATTTCTTCGAGTTTGCCGCCTGAACCAAAAACTCTTGCTGCCCTCTTTAAACTTTTATTTTTTGAGATTGTCATAGGGATTTATTTAGGCATGGTGGCAAGAATAATGTTGCTGACACTTGATACTGTGGGGCGAATAATCGGTTTAACGATTGGAATGGCCAACGCTGAGGTGTTTAACCCTAGCATATCAAGTCAAGCTTCATTGCCCGGATTATTATTAACTACTATGGGGGTGATGATACTTTTCGCTACTAACATGCACCATTTGTTTATTTTGGCAATTGTGGATAGCTACAAAGTTTTCCCTGCGGGTTTAATGTTTGAGTGGGGCGATGGTGCCCTTGTTATAGCACGTTTAATAGCAGATAGTTTCCGTTTAGCCTTACAAATAACGGCTCCATTTATCGTAATAAGCCTCATATTTTTTATGGGGCTGGGGATGCTGGCTCGGTTAATGCCCCAGCTCCAAATTTTTTTCGTGGGTTTGCCAGTTCAATTGGCGGGTGGTTTATTGATTTTTTCCATAATAATGAGCGGTTTGTTCTCAATATTCACCGACTATTATGCTACTAATTTAAATCAGTACCTAACATCTAATTAAAGCTAGGCAGATATTTTGTCCCAAGAACAAGATCAATCGCAGAAAACCGAGGAGGCCACGCCTAGGAAGCTCGAAGACGCTCGCGATAAAGGTAAAGTTATAACCTCGCAAGAAGTATCACATTTAGCAATTATGATTGGCGGCGCCTTAATTGCAGGCGTTTTAGGACCATATATGGCCAAGCATCTTTATTTGGCCGCAGGTGGAGTTTTCGACAAATTCCATACTATTAATATTGATCCGGCAAATATCGGAAATCTTTTCTCTGATATCTTACTGCAACTCATAATTGGTCTTGGACCAATAATATTTGTTCTTCTTTCATTGGCTATATTTTTTAAGTTGGTTGTTAGTGGCTTTGTTTTTAGTGGGCAAAGTTTAACTCCTTCAATCGAAAGAATCTCCCCGATAAAAGGCTTTTTCAGGCTTTTTAGCCTGAAATCTTTGACCGAATTTTCTAAAGGTTTGTTTAAGCTGGCATTAGTGGCAGCTATTGTCGGTGCTGTGGCAATTCCAGAGTTAAGCCGCGTTGAGCTTCTCATGCAAATGGATATTGCGGCCACTATAAATGAGGCAAGATTGATTATTTTAGAAATGTTCGTTGTTGCGATTTTCGTTGTCGGTTTTATTGCTGGTCTTGATTATTTGTATCAACGCTATGAGTTTCTAAAGCAAATGAGAATGACAAAGCAAGAAGTAAAAGATGAACTCAAACAAACAGATGGCGATCCGCTTATTAGAACTCGACTGAGACAGATAAGAGCTGAAAGAGCTCGCGAGCGGATGATGGCATCTGTCCCTACCGCTGATGTAGTTGTTACCAACCCCACGCATTATGCAATAGCTTTAAAGTACGACTCAGAAATAATGGCGGCGCCTAAGGTGGTTGCAAAAGGTGTTGATGAAGTTGCTTTTAGAATAAGAGATGTAGCCAATGATAATGACGTTCCGATAGTTGAGAATCCCCCGTTGGCACGAGCACTTTTTGCAGCAGCTGAGATAGATGATGAAGTTCCGCAAGAGCATTATAAAGCCGTTGCTGAAATAATAAGTTATGTGTACCAATTGAAAAATCGAAAAATTGATTAGCGCCAGGAAATCGGTAGTTTTCTTATTTTAAACTTCTACCCGATGTTGCCGCCAATCGAATATTTGGCAATTTTTCGTATATCAAATCCTAGATATAGTCGTGAACAAAACATGAAAATGCCCTTTTTTTACGAGAACAAATAGTGTACAAATGATTCCTCGGGATCATTCGATTAGCGTCGTCAGTCGAGTAGCCTGAAAAAATTTAAAAAAGTAATTTGGTTAAGAGATTGTTTGCAAGAGGCCAATAACAGTTTTAAGAATGGAGATAGCATATGGCTACAACACCTTTAAGAGTAATAGAACAGGATACGATGGATAAATCGAAAGCGTTAGAAGCAGCTCTTGGCCAAATTGAGAAAGCTTTTGGAAAAGGGTCGGTGATGAAATTAGGTCAGACCCAGGAGTCTGTAGACATAGAAGCTATATCAACTGGTTCTTTAGGGCTAGATATTGCATTGGGTATTGGCGGTCTGCCTAGGGGGCGAATAATTGAAATTTATGGACCTGAGAGCTCAGGTAAGACAACCTTGGCATTGCATGTGGCCGCTGAGGCTCAAAAGAAGGGGGGAGTATGCGCATTTGTCGATGCAGAGCACGCTCTAGACCCCGCTTACGCGAAAAAACTTGGAGTTGATATAGATGAATTGGTAATCTCTCAACCTGATGCAGGTGAACAGGCCCTTGAAATAGCGGATACGCTCGTACGTTCTGGCGCAATAGATGTATTGGTTGTTGACTCGGTTGCGGCCTTAGTTCCGCGCGCTGAGTTAGAAGGTGAAATGGGTGATACACACGTCGGCCTGCAAGCCCGGTTGATGAGCCAAGCCTTGAGAAAGTTAACGTCATCAATTTCGAAGTCTAACTGTCTTGTGATATTCATTAATCAGATAAGGCTTAAAATAGGAGTAATGTTTGGTAACCCAGAAACTACTTCGGGCGGCAATGCGCTTAAATTCTATGCTTCTGTTCGTCTGGATATAAGAAGGATAGGGGCGATAAAAGATAGAGACGATATAGTAGGGAATCAAACAAGAGTAAAAGTAGTAAAAAATAAAGTGGCGCCTCCCTTTAGAGTGGTGGAGTTTGATATAATGTACGGGGAGGGCATTTCTAAAACCGGTGAACTTCTAGACCTTGGAGTAAACGCTAATATTGTAGAAAAAGCGGGTGCATGGTTTAGTTACAATGGCGAAAGAATTGGCCAAGGGCGCGAAAATGCCAAGAAGTTTCTTAGGGAAAATCCTGCAGTTGCATCTACTATAGAGAATGCGGTAAGAGCGAATGCTGGTTTGGTAGCAGAGGCAATGCTGGTAGGGCCAAACCCTGAGGAGGAGGCAGACGAATAACTACATAGCTTGCTTAATAATAGGTATGAGGCAATGCTGCTTGGACGGCGGCAAATCTAATTATTAGCCCAGCTCTTGTGTGCAGCTGTCACTGGACACAGCAGAGCCGGTCTATTAAACAATAACACGTAACGTTTTCGCGTTGTAAGGATATGGTAGGTGGTGTTGTTAGGGCCGATAAAATATGCAGACGACGAATCAGATAAGAGATATATTTTTAAAGTTTTTTGAGACCCGCGGGCACAGAATTGTAGACTCGAGCCCGCTTGTGCCCAGAAACGATCCTACATTGCTGTTTACCAATGCTGGTATGGTTCAATTTAAAAACGTGTTTACTGGATTGGAAAGCTTTAATTTTTCAAGAGCAGTAACCTCCCAGAAGTGTGTAAGAGCTGGAGGCAAGCATAATGATCTGGAAAATGTTGGATATACAGCTAGACACCACACATTTTTCGAGATGTTAGGTAATTTTTCATTTGGTGATTATTTTAAAGAAAATTCAATCGAATACGCTTGGGAGTTAATTACCAAAGATTTGAGTTTGCCGAAAGAAAAACTGCTGGTAACGGTATACTCAGAAGATGAGGATGCAGCAACGTTATGGAAAAAGGTTGCAGGGTTAAACGACGAGAAAATAATAAGAATACCAACGTCGGATAATTTCTGGGCTATGGGTGATACAGGACCTTGCGGGCCATGTTCAGAAATATTTTTTGATCACGGTGAGCATGTTGAAGGTGGACCGCCCGGAAGCTCTAACGAGGATGGCGATAGATTTATTGAGATTTGGAACCTGGTCTTTATGCAATATGAACAGGTGACCAAGGATGAACGGATCGACTTGCCTAAGCCTTCTATTGATACTGGGATGGGGTTAGAGCGCATAGCCGCAATTCTTCAAGGTACTCACGATAACTACGAAATTGATCTCATGAGGTCTTTGATAGAAGCATCAGCACATCTGTCCAATACGGATCCGGATGGTTCAGGCAAGGTCTCTCACAGGGTTATTGCAGATCACTTGCGAGCGTCATCCTTTTTGATCGCTGACGGGGTTCTTCCATCGAATGAAGGTCGGGGTTATGTCGTAAGACGTATCATGCGCAGGGCCATGAGACACGCGCATCTTTTAGGCTGTGAGGAGCCGCTAATGTGGCGGTTGGTTTCCGCTTTGACTAAACAAATGGGTGAAGCATTTCCGGAGTTGATAAGGGCGGAAAGCTTAATTATCGAAACGTTGAAGCTGGAAGAAACGCGATTTAAAGAAACACTTGCCCGAGGATTACGGCAATTAGAGGACGTCACCAATAAGTTGGCAGACACTGAAAATCTTCCAGGCGAAGTAGCTTTCAAGCTCTATGATACATACGGTTTTCCGCTAGATCTAACACAAGACATTTTACGCGGACAGGGTAAAAGGGTTGATTTAGTGGGGTTTGAAAAGGCGATGGCAGAGCAAAAAGCCGTTGCCAGGGCGGCATGGTCGGGTTCCGGCGAATTTGCCACCGAATCATTTTGGTTGGATATAAGAGACCAGATATCAGCAACCGAATTTTTAGGTTATTCCACTGAGTCCGCGGAAGGTGAGATTGTAGGGTTGATAATCAATGGAGAAAGTGTCAGAACAACGGATGGGTTCTGCACAGATCACGAAGCGATCGTAATCTGTAATCAGACACCATTTTATGCCGAGTCTGGTGGGCAAGTAGGCGATACGGGATATCTAAAGATAGGAACTGAAGCATCTTTTCGGGTCAAAGATGTTCAAAAGAGAGTGGGGGATCTTTTCACTCATATTGGTGTTATCGAGAATGGGGCGTTCTCGATAGGGGATGCAGTTGAAATGAAGGTAGACACCGAACATCGATCTTGCTTGCGCGCCAATCATTCAGCTACACACCTATTGCATGAATCACTTAGAAGGCATTTAGGTGACCATGTTACGCAAAAGGGCTCGCTTGTGGATGCGCAAAAGTTGCGCTTCGATTTTAGCCACTCGCGTCCGGTGGAAGCTCAAACGCTAAAAATGGTTGAACATGAAGTTAATGAACAAATACGAGGAAATACTGAGGTGGTTACCCAATTGATGCAACCGGAAGATGCCATTAACTCAGGTGCAACGGCGCTTTTTGGTGAGAAATACGGAGAAGAAGTCCGGGTTGTGTCTATGGGTCAATATGAAGTCGACGCACCCAAAACACGTTATTCGACAGAACTCTGCGGCGGCACGCATGTATCTAGAACGGGTGATATTGGAACATTCCGCCTTATCTCGGAAGGTGCAGTTGCTTCGGGTGTTAGACGTATTGAGGCAGCAACTGCAAAGCGAGCGATTGAGTATTTTAATTCTAAGGAAGAAATATTGAACTCAACCGCTGGTTTTCTAAAATCCACTCATGAACAATTGCCTGATAGAGTTTCAAACTTACTAGAGGATAAGAAAAAATTAGAGAATGAAATATCTGAACTGCGGCGAAAGTTAGCTAATGCAAAATTTGATGACATGGAAAATTATGAAAGCATTAAGATAGGCAGTATCAGTTTTCTTGGAAAAGTAATTCAGGGTGTGCCTCCACGGGAGCTCAAAAATATTGTTGACGGATTTAAAAAAGAAGTTGGCTCTGGGATAGTTTCTGTTGCGGGAAGCTTTGACAAGAAGGCATCGTTAGTTGTTGGAGTAACAGAAGACCTTTGCGAAAAATATGATGCGGTGAAACTTGTGCAACATGGAGTGATTGCACTAGATGGAAAAGGTGGAGGCGGCAGACCTGATATGGCTCAGGCTGGGGGATCAAATATTGAGGATTTATCAGAAGCAATCGAAAGAATAAAAGTTTTGGTATCAGAGATAAAACAATAATCCAAATATTGCTAAACAAAGGTTTTCTTGAATATTTCCAAATTAAATTAAGAGGTGTAAATGAACGACCAAGTTAGATTTAGTGGAACCGATAATTACATTGCTACTGAGGATCTCATGGTTGCGGTAAACGCAGCTGTAACCCTTGAAAGGCCCTTATTGATAAAGGGCGAACCAGGTACTGGTAAAACAGTTTTAGCTCACGAAGTTGCGAAAGCTTTGGGTAAGTCAATTATAGAGTGGCATATTAAATCGACAACTAAGGCACAGCAAGGATTATACGAATACGATGCGGTTTCTCGCCTTAGGGATAGTCAGTTAGGTGAACAACGGGTTCACGATATAGCGAATTATATCCAGCGCGGAAAACTATGGGAAGCATTCGCAGCTGATGAACAGGTAGTGCTACTCATCGATGAGATTGATAAAGCCGATATAGAATTTCCAAATGACCTACTACTGGAACTTGATAGGATGGAGTTTTTTGTCTACGAAACACAAGAACGGGTTCAGGCAAAAAAGAGGCCTATCGTTATCATAACGTCAAACAATGAAAAAGAACTGCCGGATGCATTCCTACGCAGATGCTTTTTCCATTATATTCGTTTTCCGGACAATGAAACCATGGAAAAAATAGTAGAAGTGCACCACCCAAAGTTGAAGAAAAATATGCTTAGGGAGGCCCTTAACGCATTTTTTGAAATAAGGGAGGTTCCAGGACTAAAAAAGAAGCCGTCAACATCAGAATTACTTGACTGGATAAAATTGTTAGTTGTTGAGGACATACCACCAGAAGCTTTAAAACTTAAGGATAAGAAAGACATTATTCCGCCATTATACGGAGCTCTTCTTAAAAATGAGCAAGATGTCCACCTCTTTGAGCGTTTGGCGTTTTTAGCAAAACGAGAGGCAAACAGATGATTTGTACTTTTAATTGAAAGTAAATATTGAGGCACTCGAGGCATGTTTTCAAATTTTTTCTTCTCGCTTAAAAAGGCGGAAATCCCAGTATCTCTTAAAGAATATCTTACATTTCTAGATGCTGTAAAACACGGTGTGGCTGAATATTCTTTGAATGACTTTTATTACCTGTCGCGTTCATCACTTGTAAAAGATGAGAGGCATATTGATAGGTTTGATCAAGTTTTTGGTCACTGCTTTAAGGGATTAGAGCTTTTAGATGAAGTGTTTGGTAAGGACATTCCAGAGGAATGGTTACAATCTCTCGCACAACTACATCTTACCCCTGAAGAAAAAAAAGAGATTGAAGCTTTGGGTGGTTGGGAAAAGCTTATGGAGACCCTCAAGCAAAGGCTTGAAGAACAAAAAAAGCGCCATCAAGGAGGCAATAAATGGATTGGTACAGCTGGCCGTTCACCTTTTGGCGCTGATGGTTACAATCCAGAGGGTGTGAGAATCGGACAAGAAACAGGACGGCAAGGTAGAGCTGTCAAAGTTTGGGATAAACGAGAGTATAAGAACCTAGATGACACCGTGGAAATAGGAATAAGAAACATAAAGGTAGCTCTCAGAAAATTGAGGAAATTCGCGAGGGAAGGCGCACCAGAGGAGCTGGATTTAACTGATACTATTAGATCGACGGCCAGAAATGGGGGCTTTCTCGATTTAAAATTAGTTCCTGAGAGGCATAATGCCGTTAATGTTTTACTCTTTTTTGATGTGGGCGGCTCAATGGATCCTTATATTAAGCTGACGGAAGAGTTGTTTTCTGCTGCAAGAAGTGAGTTCAAGCATCTTGAGTACTTTTACTTTCATAATTGTCCCTACGAGGCAATGTGGAAAGATAACCGGCGACGGCATGTTGAAAAAATTCCTACTTGGGAGGTCTTACATACCTACGGTTCTAATTATAAATGCATTTTTGTTGGTGATGCGTCTATGAGCCCATATGAAATAACAGTAGCTGGTGGCAGTGTCGAGCATATGAATCCAGAGCCTGGATTGGTTTGGATCCAAAGAATTAAAAGTCACTTTGATCGATGTGTTTGGCTGAATCCCACGCAAGAGAAATATTGGAAATATACAAGGTCTGTAGAAATGGTGCAGGAACTACTAGACGACAAAATGTTCTCACTTACTGTCGGAGGTTTGGACAAGGCCATACAGGAGTTACGTTCTTGAGCAGCAATATGCTCGATCCAAGAGAATTTGCTTTTCGACCAACTATCGCTGCCAGTTACTTACAAGGGATTGTAGCAGCGGATCAATTTTCAGATGGCGTGGTTTGCAGTGTAACAGATAGCGTTCTGCCATTGAAGAACAAGCCTAATGATCAAGCAGAACTAGTGTCAGAAATGCTATTTGGTGAAAAATTTATAGTTTATGAAAGGCAAGAGGCTTGGGCATGGGGCCAGTCGCAAACGGACGGTTATGTTGGGTTTGTAAAAATTAATGGCTTATCTGATCAGCCTGCTTCCCCAACTCATGAGGTTAAGGAATTAAAGACATTCGTTTACCAAAGACCCGATATAAAATCGCCAGTAATTAAGGGGTTGTCTATGGGTTCTAGAGTGTCATTAAAAGAAAAAGGTGAAAATTTTATTTGTTTAAAAGAGGGAGGCTGGATAGTTGAGAAACATGTTGTTGAACTTAATGTGAAAGAAGCAAGTTTTATTGCTGTTGCAAGGAAGTATATTGGTACCCCATACCTTTGGGGCGGCCGCTCAAGTAATGGGTTAGATTGTTCCGCTTTAGTGCAACTTAGTTTGTCTAGGGTCGGTATACTGGTGCCAAGAGATACTGATCAACAAGAAAAGGCTGTGGGGTGCTTCTTCGGTAAAAACGCTAAAGATATTAAAAGAGGTGATCTTCTATATACACAGGGACATGTTGCAATTGCTTCAGCTAATGACCTTATTCTACATGCAACCGCGTATCACATGCAGGTGGTGGAAGAACCATTGAAGGCTTTTTTATCTCGTCTTGATGAGACCAATCATCAGCTACGATCTATCAAGCGGCTAAAGTTTCCAGTTTTGCCTGACTAAGCCGATACAAAATATTCTCTGTTTCCATTAACGAGACAATAAAATCCGTCCTGTGGTTCATCCAAAGCGAGCGTTTCGGAGTCTGATAGAGAGCACCAACACCCTCTAATAATTTTATTAAGGGACCCATGCGCAACGATAACGACATCCTGTTGGATAGCTATTTCATTTAGTATGGGTGTAATGCGTTGTTTAGCTTCTTGAAAACTCTCGCCATTAGGAGGGGAGGTATTCCATCTATCGCTTTTTCGCTTTTCCCAACTCGTTTTATATTGAGCCAATATCTCTTGCATGTTTAATCCGTCCCAATCGCCAAAGGTAATCTCTTTTAAAGACGATTTATACTCCATTTTCTCGACGTCAAAATCTATAATGTCTGAAATAATGGTTGCCGTTTGTTTGGCTCTCCCTATTGGACTTGAGTAAAAAAAACTTGGCGTTTTATTTTTTAAAACTTTCCTTAGTGCAAAGCCGAGAGACCGGGCTTGTTTTATCCCCTTTAACGTAAGAGGCGTATCTTTATGCCCTTGAAGGCGCGCAGCGCGATTCCACACCGTTTCGCCATGCCTTATTAGATATATTGGTCCCAACTTTTTCACGGTAACTCTACCTCTATTTTTTCTACCTTGCCATTTTGTAGTTTGTGAAAAGCATTCTGGGGTCGATCCAAACTAAATATTTCTTCGGGAGATAGGTTGAGATACATACCACGGATTATTTTGCTGACAACACCATGGGTAACTACTACGTGAATTCCTTCTAAGTTGACTATTTTCTCTATGAAGGGTCTAACTCTTTCCCACACCATCTGGCTGCTCTCCCCATTAGGATGAGAGAAATTCCAAGGATCTTTTTCGCGTCTAGCCATATCTTTAGGAAAATCCTTAAATAAAGCTTTCCAACTTTTGTAACCATCGCGATCGCCCAGAGTTATTTCAACTAACCTTTTATCAAATACAACGTTTTCATAATTAAAGTTGGTCTCGTCGCAAATTATGGATGTCGTCTGCTTCGTCCTGCCAAGAGGACTCGACCAAACGGAATATTTTTTGGTCCCTATTATTTCCTTTAGCTTTTTGCCGATTGCTTCGACTTGTTGCGTTCCCAGCAAAGTTAGAGGAGAATCTGCTTGACCTTGAAGCCGACCAGCCCTATTCCAAGTCGTCTGCCCATGGCGTATTAAGTAAATATTATTTTTCATTTTTCCTTACAGGCGATCCGCTCAAAACAAGGTTAGATATATGCAGGTTAACAATGACTTAGGACTAAGGGAAAGAGCAAATTTTTTATTTGATATAATTAATTTAGTTTCAGTTTACTCTTCTGATAGCTTAAACGTGTAGGTGTAACGATGGGATCACAATTTGACTTTTCAAGCTTGTCGACTACGGTCAATCAACTACCAGAGACAAATATAGTCGAGGTTGCGAAGCACGGGTGGGGCCGTCAAGGTCTAATTCCCCTTTGGTTCGGCGAAGGTGATGTCCCAACCCCAAGTTTTATCTCTGATGCATGCCATGAATCCATGATTAAAGGTGATACATTTTATACAGATCAAAATGGTATTATGGAATTGCGGGAGGAACTTCTAAAGTATAACAAGCGAACGTTTAATGTTGACCTAAATCAAGATAGAATAACGGTTACAAGTTCTGGGATGATGGCCATTTCGATAGTCATGCAGGCACTTTTAAATCCTGGCGATGAAGTTGTTGTGATTGGTCCAGTGTGGCCGAATATCTATTCAGCGATTTCAATCAATAGAGGAGTGGCAACTCACGCCTCAATATCTTTAGTAGATAATGCTTGGAGTTTGAATTTGAGAGATGTTTTTGCTGCGGTTAGTCCGAAAACTAAAGCAATATTCTTAAATTCTCCTGGCAATCCTACGGGGTGGATAATGCCAGAGGAGGATCAAAAAGAGTTGCTGAAATTTTGTCGTGAGAAAAATATTTGGATTGTCTCTGACGAAGTATACCACTCCTTAGTATTTGATAGATTAGTTGCCAAATCTATATTAAGTCTTGCTTCAGAATATGATAAGGTCATTTCAGTAAATAGTTTCTCTAAATCATGGTTAATGACCGGCTGGCGATTGGGTTGGATTACCCATCCGATCGGAATGTCCGAAACCTTTGCGAAACTTATACAAATCTCCACATCAGGAGTACCAACCTTTATACAAAAGGCAGGAATAGCCGCGCTTATGAAGGGCGACGACGTCATTTCGGATTTAAGGCAGAGGTGCAAAGTTGGTAGAGACATCGTCTTTGACTATTTGGAACAATGGCCCCGTGTGCAATGTATGCGTCCAAACGGCGCTTTTTATGCTTTTTTCTCAGTGGATGGAATGGAAGATTCATTAAAGTTTTGTAAAGAATTGATAGACCGATGTAATGTCGGCTTGGCGCCTGGGAGTGCCTTCGGTCCTGGTGGGGAAGGCTTTTTGCGTTTATGTTTTGCTTCTACGCCTGATAAACTAAATGAGGCAATGAAGGCATTGGGAAAAGAAATCGGTAGACGTTAAGAGAAAATCAATTATAAGCGAGGATATTACGTTTTTTTAGCGACGTTATATGAAAACCTATAACCAGGCGAGGGATAGATGGCATTAACACCGACTGGGGTAAATGATCCAGGTATAACGAGATCCGAGCTTATAAAGAGTATTAGGCAACCTCAGTCACAAAATACTTCGCGGGTAACCGCGCGGCGCGACGTATATCCTAACCAATTGCAAACTGATAAAAGTGGAACACCAGCACAGGGATTTCGTATAAGAACTGCTTCAACAGATATTGAAATAGAGGCTCAAATCTCTAGGCTGTCATCTTTAATAGCCAACGATAATATTGACATGAAGGCACCGGCCGGTTCGTATATCAACCTTCTTTTATAATTTCTAAAAATAAAAAAAATAGATGTTTAAATTAAACGCGTTGTATATTGTGATTCCCGTAAAAGTTCTGTGAACCTTGGCGAAGCTGTTTGTTAATTTAAACTATTAAGACCTGATCGCGAGGTTGTGTGACGAACTTTTTTCCGGGGTCCATAAATTAGAAGGTAGTGATGTTTAAAAAGATCCTTATAGCCAATCGTGGGGAAATTGCGTGCCGAGTAATTCGTACGGCGAAAAAAATGGGTATTTCAACAGTTGCGGTATATTCTGAAGCTGACGCAGACGCGTTGCATGTGAGGTCCGCCGATGAAGCGATTGCAATCGGAGGTTCAGCTTCTTCTGATAGTTACTTGGTAATAGATAAAATATTGGATGCCATCAAACAAACCGGCGCCCAAGCTGTTCATCCAGGCTACGGGTTCCTCTCGGAAAACGCCACGTTTGCCCAAAAACTCGCGGACGAAGGAATCAGGTTCATCGGCCCAGGTGTAAAGGCAATAGCAGCCATGGGTGACAAAATAGAGTCTAAGAAGATAGCGGCCGGGGCTGGCGTCAATACTGTTCCTGGGTATGTGGGTGTGCTTGCCGATGACAAGGAGGCAGTGAAAGTTGCTGCCGAAATTGGATTTCCTGTCATGATAAAGGCATCAGCTGGCGGCGGTGGAAAAGGCATGCGGGTCGCTTTTAATGAAAAAGAAGTAAAGGAAGGGTTTCGCGCTGCAGTTAGCGAAGCAGCTTCAAGTTTTGGAGACGATCGCGTTTTCATAGAAAAGTTTATTGAAGACCCGAGACATATAGAAATACAGATCATAGCCGACTCAGCAGGAAACACTCTCTATTTGGGTGAAAGGGAATGCTCCATACAGCGGCGGCATCAAAAAGTAATCGAAGAGGCACCGAGTCCTTTCCTTGACTCAAAAACGAGAAAGGCTATGGGTGAACAGGCTGTTTTACTCGCGAAGTCGGTAGGTTATAAATCGGCTGGAACTGTTGAATTCATCGTTGATAAAAATAAGAATTTTTACTTCTTAGAGATGAATACAAGACTGCAAGTTGAGCATCCAGTAACAGAATGTATAACTGGATTAGATTTGGTTGAGTTAATGATCCAAGTTGCAGCAGGGGAAAATCTTCCGTTTAAACAAAGTGACGTGCAACTCAACGGGTGGGCCTTGGAAACACGAGTTTATGCAGAGGATCCATATAGAAACTTTTTACCATCCACGGGAAGATTGACGCAGTACAGATCACCAGAGGACTTGGATGGTATACGGATAGATACAGGTGTTTTTGAGGGGTCAGAAATCTCCATGTTCTATGATCCAATGATATCAAAGCTTATCTCTTATGGCAAAAATCGCGAGGATGCTATTGAGAAAATGGCATTGGCTTTAGACCGATATAGAATTCGTGGCGTTAATCATAATATTGATTTTCTATCAGCCTTAATGAGCCATGATCGTTTCAAATCTGGAGAACTAACAACGGCTTTCATAGATGAGGAATTTCCAAAAGGCTTTAATGGAGTAGAAGTAACACAAAAAGACAAAGAAGCGCTTTACGCGATCGTAATTGGTTTTGAAATGAAAAGACGGGCTAGAAATGCAAGCATAACAGGTCAAGCAAATCTACCGCGCCGGGCCGGCAGTAAGCAAGATCGATACACCCGTCTTATTATCATAGACGGAGATCAAAAAACTGACGCAAAAGCACAATTGAAAAATGGCAATTGTGTGGTTGATATAAATAAAAAGAAATATGATTTAGACGGTAATTTCGAGCCAGGAACCGATATATTCGAAGGACAAGTTAATAAAAAACGTATGGTCCTTCAAATAGACTATGACGGCTCAAAATATTCGATCCGCAAAGGCGGTTGGCAGGTCACAATTAAAATAATAGACAAAAAAATCGATAGACTAATGGACTTAATGCCGAACAAAGTTCCCCCCGATATGTCCAACTTTTTACTCTCACCAATGCCGGGGTTATTGGTTTCGATAGCAGTCAAAGAAGGGGAAAAAATAGAGGCCGGTCAGGAACTAGCTATTGTAGAGGCTATGAAAATGGAGAACGTCATGAAAGCAGAGTCCGACGCGATTGTGGCTAAAATACATGCAACGCCTGGCACAACTTTAGGAGTTGACCAGCCAATCATCGAATTTGAGTAAAGTTTTGTAGGATGTTGCAATTATGTACTGTCTTTTTAGAACAGATAAAAATTCATTAAACTTGCCAGGATATGATGGATTTTACTTGCTTTAAAGCCACGTATCGACTACTACGACACTATTTTAGTAGTCACCTGTAAGAGGTATCTTGAAATGGCTGTTCCAAAAAGGAAAACAACCCCATCTAAGAGAAATATGAGACGGGCGCACGACGCAATAAAGTCAGATGCTTACGTGGAAAATCAAGATACAGGAGAACTGCACAGACCACACCATATAGACTTGAAGACAGGTATGTATCGCGGGCGTCAAATCTTAAAAGTTAAAGAGAGATATTAATTAATTTTACTCGCGTCACTAAGTAGTGGCTTTCTCCAATATTAAAAATGACTACTAGATCTCTAGTTACAAGCCGAGATTAAAAAAAGCGTGACTCCGCGGTAGCAAGCAATTCCGGATTGATAGTTTTCTCAAAGGTTTATAATCTTTAAGTTGTAGCTCACGTTAAAGGAGTACCGCGTTATATGTCAGCACGAAGAAAGGAAGATGGGAGGTTTTTAACTGGCGGTGGTAGTTTCGTGGCTAATTCTAATCTGGACCAGCAGGCTTATGCTAAAGTCGTAAGGTCGCCGTATGGTCATGCTTATATCAAAAGCATAAATATAGAGGACGCAATAAAACTAAAAGGTGTTGTTGCTGCATTTACTGCGGCAGACCTAGACAACGATTTAATTGGCCCACTCCCATGTACAACTCAATTCCCCGCCATTCTTCCCATTGTATCGACAAAACGGTCGGCTCTTGCGATGGGTCGTGTGAGGCACGTAGGCGATCCGGTTGTGTTTGTTGTGGCGGAATCAACTGAGATTGCTTGTACTGCGGCAGAATTAATTCAAATAGAATATGACCCTATACCTGCAGTGGTGGAGGTTGCAGATGCCTTAAAACAAGGCTCACAAAGCATATGGGAGACTGCCCCCAATAACATTGCATATAAATTCGCCAAAGGTGAAGAAGACGAGGTAAAAAAAGCGATAAATAGTGCCTATTATGTTGCAACATTAAAGATAAAAAACAATCGAGTTATGGCGGCTCCATTGGAACCGCGTGCTGGGTTAAGTTTTTATGATGCCAAAACCGATACAATGCATTTGTCTTGCACAGCTCAAGGTGTTCATGCCATTCGCGATCAGCTGGCCTACGATGTATTTAAAGTTCCACCAGAGAAGATAAAGGTTTCGGCTCCTGATGTTGGTGGCGGATTTGGATTAAAGAATTTCCTCTTTCCGGAGTGGGTACTTCTTCTGTGGGGGGCAAAAAAACTTGGACGACCAATAAAATGGGTCGCAGAAAGATCAGAAGATAACTCGTCAGCACTTCATGGCAGAGATATAACGACTGATGCAAGGCTAGCCTTAGATAAAAATGGTCGATTTCTTGCTTTGGAGGCAGACTTAACAGCTAATATGGGGGCGTATCTCTCAGCTGGCGGGCCTAACGCCTCAACTAATGCGGCCTCGACTGCAATGGGAGGAGTTTACAATATCCCGCATGTTTTTATGACCTCAAAAGGAGTATTTACAAATACAACACCAGTCGATGCGTATCGGGGGGCAGGAAAACCAGAGGCTAATTTTATAATTGAGAGGCTTATTGATATTGCTGCCGCTAAATTTAATTTTGATCCTGTCGAATTAAGATTAAAAAACATCATTTCGACGTTGCCGCATAACACCGCCTTTGGGTTAAAAATTGACTGCGGGAAATTCAAAGAAAATATTGAGCGAGCTTGTAATCATATTGATTACGAGGGGTTTTTAAAACGTCGAGAAACTTCGCGAATAAAAGGTTCTTTGAGAGGAATAGGGTTTGGATGCTTTTTAGAGACCTCAAGAGGTTTTCCTGTAGAAGGGGCGGAAATCCGGTTTGCCGAAAATGGGAGAATTGAGTTACGTGTTGGTACGGAATCGAACGGTCAGGGGCATGAAACTACCTACATAGACTTAGTATCAAAAAGTTTGGGCTTAGAGGCCGATCTTTTCGACTATATTCAAGCGGATACTTTTAAAGTTCGGCTTGGATCTGGGCATGGTGGCGCTCGATCAATGCATATGGGCGCAGCCACAATGATGATCGCAGTGGAAGAGGTCATCAATAAGGCAATGGGTGTCGCGGCAGTGTTATTGCAAGCGGAGCCCGATGGGTTATCCTTTGAAAATGGATCATTTGCGTCTGGTGCTGGAAATAGGTCTGTAACTCTTAAGGAAGTAGCAATTGCTGCGAGAGATAACAGAATTGCTCCGCATCTGGGTGGGATAGGTCTCGATACGTTTACCAAAAGAGAAAATGCTCCTTTTACCTTTCCTAATGGTTGTCACGCTGCAGAAGTTGAAATTGACCCAGAAACGGGATCTGTAAATTTAATACGATATATAATGGTTGATGATTACGGCTCTCTCGTAAATCCCACTCTTACGGAGGGACAGCTCCATGGAGGAGTTGCGCAGGGGATAGGTCAGGCCCTTATGGAATTTGTGTCGTTTGAGGAGAATACGGGTCAATTACTTTCAGGCTCATTAATGGATTACACGCTTCCCCGCGCGACAATGTTACCTAATTTTGAGGCAACACTGGAGGGATCTCCAACCGACGCTAATATTTTAGGCGTCAAAGGCGTTGGGCAAGCAGGTTGCATTGCCGCTCCTCAGACCATTGTTCATGCCGTTTTGAACGCGTTATCGCCTTTGAAAATTGTGCATTTAGACATGCCATTGACGAGCCAAAGCATATGGCGCGCCATTTCAACCTCTCGAGCCTGACACATCCAGTCGAGTGAAATAAGAAAATTAAATTTGGATTTATATTCAGTCTAACTCTAGTCCGTCCATTCCCGAGTTCTTGCGCACGTTAGAGATCATGTCGCGTATCATCGGGCCTATAGCCTCTGCGTCCTCAATCTGATCGATCTCGGCGCCACGACGCCATCCCTCGCATACGGCAACTCGTCCATTTCCAGCTTGAATCACACGTCCGGTGATATCATGGGCGTCGGCACTAGATAAGTAAACTATCGTGGGTGATACCCATCGAGGGTCTCGACGTTCAATGTCTTCTTCGGTATATTCACGAAGGTTATCGGTCATTCGAGTATAGGCAGTAGGTGAGATTGCATTAACGGTAACCCCTATACGGGCTAACTCTCTTGCCGCTATTATTGTAAAAGCCGCTATGCCTGCTTTAGCTGCCCCATAATTTGTTTGACCAATATTTCCGTACAACCCTGAAGTTGAGCTGGTATTGATTATTCTCGCGTTGACCTTCTCACCTCTATCTTTAGAAAGTTGGCGCCAGTATGCTGCAGCATGACGTGATGGCGCAAATGTTCCCTTAAGGTGTACTTGTATAACAGCGTCCCACTCATCTTCAGTCATATTTACGAGCATTCTATCTCTTAATATGCCAGCATTATTAACAACCACATCGATAGTACCAAAGGCATCGATAGTTTGATCAATCATGTTTTTGGCACCAGCCCATGAACTTACATCGTCTCCATTAACGATGGCATGGCCACCTAAAGCTTCGATTTCATCAACTACCGCCTGCGCCGGCGTAGTGTCGGCACCTGAGCCGTCCACGCCTGCACCGAGATCGTTTACGACGACCTTAGCGCCGTGTTTTGCTAGACCTAGAGCGTGTTCTCGTCCGACGCCGCGGGCGGCTCCCGTTACTAATGCTACTCTTCCTTCACATAAGCGCGCCATTTAATACCTCCACAAAATATCTCTAACCGCTTTTATTCAGTTTAAACCTAGAAAAGCAAGTTAAAGAATACTATCCGCAAAATAATAGATGAGTGGTATCTTAAAATTGTGGGTAAAATTTGATTATAGAGTTACTTCGTTTTATTTTTGATCGGTGACCGACAATTGACAGGTTGCTTTTATTTTCATACTGAATGCGGTGTAGCTAAGATTTACGGGATGAGTTCGGAGAAAACTATTTGGCTCTCGGATTAAATTAACCTAGTGATCATAATATTAATTGGGGGAGGAATGTCTAAACAAATTCTCGATATGTCGGCTAACGAAATTGCAAAAGCCGTGGGACGTAGGAAACTAAGTGCTTTCGAAGTAGCATCAGCATTCCTTGAAAGGATAGAAGAGGTAAATCCTGTCATAAACACTGTGTGCACGGTTAGCGATACGATATTGGAAGAAGCGCGCGCCATAGATGAGCGAATAACCTCTGGAGGTGATCCCCGTCCGCTTGAAGGCGTACCTTTTTTAATAAAGGATATTTTGCAAACTAAGGGTGTTAGAACGACATTTGGCTCGTTGTTATTGGAAAACGATGTCCCAGACGAAGATACAATTTCTGTTGAAAGGCTAAAAAAAGCGGGTGGTGTATTGTTAGGCAAAACAAATACGCCCGAGTTTGCCCATGATATTAATACATCGAACAAAATATTCGGAACCACGAGAAACCCTTGGAATGTAAATGTCACGGCAGGGGGATCCAGTGGAGGAGCGGGTGCGTCAATTGCTGCTGCTATGGCACCACTGGCCATCGGCACAGACCTAGGGGGCTCGATTAGAATACCCTGTTCGTTTAATAATTTAGTTGGACTGCGTCCAACCCCTGGAAGAATACCCTTTTATCCAACTGATTATGGCTGGGATACTCTCGTAGAGCATGTTCAAGGGCCGATGGTAAGGTCCATATCGGATATAGGCTTAGCAATGCATGTCTTATCGGGCCCTGACGAACGAGATCCAAGTTCTTTGCCAAATGATGGAAAAGATTTCTTAACGGCAGCAACAGGTAATTCCGTGCCGAGAGAGACAGGAAAAATTGCCTATGCGGGCAATCTGGGTGGTGTAGTACCTTTAGATCCCGAAGTCGAAAGTTTGGTTAAGTCTGCCGTAAGACGATTTGAGGAATTTGGTTTTTCCATTGAGGAGGATTGTTTTGATACGTCTAGTATTAAAGAAATAGTGACGGGGACCAGAGGTTTTGGAATGGTTGCTCGTTATGCCGACAGGTTTGATGCTCATAGGGAATTGATGACAGATCAGTTAGTAGGTCAAGTATCTGCAGCGTTGCAATTGTCGGTCCGCGATGTCGTAAAATCAGAAAAATTGAGAACACAATATTGGCACAATGTAAGAAAGTTTATGCAACATTATGATTTTATAATTGCTCCAGCGGTCGGTGCTCCTCCGTTCAGGCTCGATGAACCATTCCCGAGCCATGTTGGCGGAAAGCCAGTGGAAAGATTTCAAGATGTATTTCTCGCAACATACATCTTCAGTGTGACTGGTTTACCTATGATCTCACTACCATCTGGTTTCACACGGGATGGAAGGCCTGTTGGCATGCAAGTTATTACAAAGAGATTTTGCGATGACCGGGTTATCGCCTTGGGAGCGGCTTACGAGAAAATGGCAAGTGAATTTTTCTGTAGACCGGAAGTAGACCTCTCTGACGTGAGACCCGTGAGCGACGACTTAAATACACCAAATGTCTTTATGGGCAAAACTTCTTAGTTAATTATTTTAGTTCTCAAGCATGTGCCAGAGCGGTAGACATACGCTGATCACAATTTGGAAGTAATAACGTTGTTATGCTAGGCAGAGGAGATCTACCCTGCTGCTACCGACGGTGGAATATTTATTAACTCTTCTAAGCATTGATCATCTAGAGCTTTTATGGGTGCAAAATATCTATGAGCAATCCATTCGGCCCTCTTGAACCTTGTTATGTGGTTATCCGTTCGGCAGAGTGAGAGGTAAACAATAGTTCTCGGTAAGGGGCTGATGTTTGGTGGACTGGCATGCACGAGAAGTGAGGAGAACATGATCACGCTGCCCGCGGGACCAATGGGCGCCACGCATCCTCCTTCATCTGATAGCTTTTGAACAGTTTCTCTATCCAGGGTCCAGAGTGGGTAGCTGGTAGTTTGAACATCGTGACCTGCTTCTATAACTCCAATTTTGTGGCTTTTAGGAAGAAAGATAAGAGGACCATTGGCCCCTGAGACATCATCTAAAAATACAGCTATATTCATCGCACGGGGTTCGGGCATACCGTCATCTCTATGCCAAACACCGAAATCTTGATGCCATTGCCAAACATCGCCATCAAATGCAGCTTTAGCGTTAATTTTATATTGATGCATATAAACATCCCCGCCGAGTAATTGTTCTATGGGAGTAATTAATCTAGGATGAGCTCCCAGTCGTCGATGAGCTTCGTTGTAGGTGTGCGCGGCAAATGCAGTGCGGGCGACACCCGAGCTTTCCCGCCAAACTTCCTCTCGATCACTTTTGTAGATCTCTGCTGCGGCGTCATTTAAAACAGTTATCTCATCTTTTGAAAAGCATGATGGTAAAAAGATATAACCTTCTTCGTTAAACTGTTTAATTTGTTCCTCTGAAAGTTTCATGGTCACCTTCTCCTTCAGGCATCAATCAAGGACGGGTCTCAAAAAGTTACTAAAAAGTTAAATCCAGAGCTATAAATTTTATCCTTTGTCCGGCTTCTTTCCTAATTCAAAAATACTCACGTTTTCTATCATTTGTCGGAGCTTGGTATAATTAGTGCATCGACAGCTACGGCTCCTTTCGGCAGAGCTAAAAATGGATTGATGTCGATTGTTTGGATGGTATCTGAATTTTCTGCAGCAAAAATAGATAACGTTGAAATAGCATTTGCTAATGCATCTATGTCGGCTGGAGAAGCCCCTCTGGCTCCATCTAGCACCGCCCGGCCTTTAATTTCATCAATCATGCGATGTGCCTCCTCTGGCCCGAATGGCGCCACACGAAACGTTACATCTTTTAACACCTCAACGAAAACACCTCCCAATCCAAACATCACAGTGGGACCAAAAACGGGGTCTTTTGTGACACCTAAAACTGTCTCTATCCCGCCCGTAATCATTTCTGCGACTATGATGCCATCTATTTTAGCCTTTGGAGCATTAGAATGAGCATTTGTAATTAATTTTTGATAACTTTCTTCAACCTCCTCCTTAGTAGTTAAATTTAGAAGTACACCCCCAATTTCGGTTTTGTGTGGTATGTCCGGTGAAGCGACTTTTAAAACTACTGGTCCATCAATTGTTTTTTGCGCTTCGATTGCCTCTTCACAGCTTTGTGTTAGAAATTCCCTGTTGGCTGGAATCCCGGCTGCGCTTAGAATAGATTTTGCTTCGAACTCGGAAATATTCTTTTCCAAACGAGCGAGTTTATTTCCCTCAGTAGAGGCTATTACCTTTTGTTTACCTTGCTTGAAAACCTCGGCAAAGTACCTGAGTGCGGCCATGGCTCTCACAGCAAGTGAGTGGTCTTCAAAACATGGATAACCTATTTCCTCATAAGGTTTCCGAGATTCTTGTGGTCCTATCATACTCAAGAACATCAGTTCTTCTGGATAACGTTTACGGAGTGCCGTAAAGATCTCTAGACTTATATCTTTTGTAAATTCAGAAATAGGCAGGCTAGCAAGATAAAGAATTTGACTGTCATAGTCGGCTTCATCGATTACAAAACGCATACTATCCTCAAGTAGTCTTCTCTCATTTAGCACCTGACCGGTAAAGTCCACGGGATTATTTACGCCGGCAAATGGTATAAGTTTTATGATTTTTTCTTGAGTGCTTTTAGGTAGGGGCGCGACGTCGAAGCCCCTTTTTGATGCCGCATCGGCCATTTGAACCCCTATGCCGCCGGAAATAGTTTGCAGTCCAATTTTAGGACCATTAGGATACCGGCCAAATTGACAGGCATAGGCTATATCAGCCATTTCTTCTGTGGTTTCGGCGCGGTACACACCATACTGCTTAAATAACCCATCATAAATAGCATCTTCACCAGCTAGCGACGCCGTGTGCGAAGCTGCCGCCCTTGCACCTGCTTCTGTCGACCCTACTTTCATGAAAATAACAGGCTTTTTAGCATTTCTAGCCGCCTCTAAAGCTTCACGCATTCGGTTTCCATTTTTTATTCCTTCCGCATAAGAAATAATCACGCGAATGTCCGGTTCGTTTGCATAAAATTCAATAACTTCTGCTACGTCTATGTCGACTTCATTACCTGTCGTTACCCAGTAATTTGTACCCACCCCTCTATTTTGGGTAATTGTGAACAGATGCCCGCCGTAAGCGCCACTCTGCGTTACTATACCTATGGGACCAGTCGGAATTTTTTTACTGGCCAAAGTATTGGCAAATGTACCAAACCACCCGGCCCGTAAATTAAACACACCCAAGCAATTGGGACCGAGTATTCTCATTCCACTCTCAGACGCAATTTTGGCGATCTGGTGTTGTGCATTTAGGCCTGCAGTACCTGTTTCTGCAAAACCAGATGTAAATACAACAGCACTCTTAACGCCACTTTCTGCACATTCCTTTATTACCTGTAATGCAACATTCTCGGGTACAGAGATTACCGCACTATCGACGGGGACTGGGACAGAGGAAATATTTGGATAGGCCTGCAACCCTTGGACTATATTCCTATTTGGGTTTACAGGGAAAAGTTTACCTTGGAAGTTATCTTTGAGCATTGAGTATATTGGCCGGCCGCCTATCCTGGCAGGGTTATCTGATGCACCTATTACCGCGACGGATTGTGGGCGTAGTAATGATTCTAATGAATGCTTCATTTGGATCCCTCTTATGTCATTTTGCAGTTTGAGATTTTACCGAGTGGTTTGATTTTACATTTTTCAAAAATTGGATTATTCGGGGTCAGAGATTATTTTATCTTCTTTAAGTTTCTCAACTTCGTTTGGCTTAAATCCCCAAAGTTCGAGAACTTCTGAATTATTCTCCCCTGGCTTTGCTGGAGGACTCTTTATTTTTCCAGGTGTTCTACTAAACCTTGGGGCGGGTGCTGGCTGGATATTACCTTCTGGGGCTACAAAAACTTTCCTCGCTTTGTTATGTGGATGATCCATGATTTCATCAAGGCTCAATACGGGCGCAAAACAAACATCAAGATTACCCAGTAGATTATCCCATTCTTCGCGCGTTTTTTTGCTAAAAATCTCTCTCAAAAATTTTTTTTGTGATGGCCACAAGTTCTTATTCCATTGTTGATCCCATAATTTGTCTTCTAATTTTAGTTGTTCCCGCATTAGGGCGTAAAACTGTGGCTCAATACAACCAATACAAATCCATTCTCCGTCTTTACACTTATAGGTATTATAAAAAGGGGCACCCCCATCTAGCCAGTTTTCTCCGCGCGGTCCATTCCAAGATCCAGCGTTTTTTGACAACAAAACCCCAGCCATTAGCAGCGCAGAGCCCTCAAGCATTGCAGCGTCAATGATCTGCCCTTTGCCAGACGATTTAGTCTCCAGTAAACCGCAAACCATTCCAAAGGCTAACATCATACCGCCGCCTCCAAAATCA
>Ga0160423_10000298_pt1 | contig 39564 bp, 41 predicted proteins | sample CRUFie14St8metaG_FD_108191 | JGI IMG/M metagenome (GOLD analysis project Ga0160423, IMG submission 108191) | Marine microbial communities from the Costa Rica Dome - CRUD Field 142mm St8 metaG | ecosystem: Environmental > Aquatic > Marine > Oceanic > Photic zone | place: Costa Rica: the Eastern...
CAGAATTGGGTGTTTAGTTACTAAAAATAAAAATGTATATGAAACAGCATTAAAATTTGCTCAAGCAAGACTATCCCCTCCAACATATGCACAAATTGCAAGTGAAGCAGCACTTGATACACCTGACTCTTACTTTGAAAAAGTAATAAATGAATATTCTGATAGGAGAAATACTCTAATTCGTGAATTAAAAAAAATTGATGGAGTTATTGTTGCTGTTCCAAAAGGTGCTTTTTACTGCATTGTTGAACTTCCTGTTACTGATGCTGATAATTTTGCTCAATGGCTTCTCGAAGAATTTAGAATTAATAACGAAACTATTATGATTGCCCCTGCAGCTGGATTTTATGCAACCAAAGGACTAGGTGAAAATCAAGTTAGAATAGCTTATGTTTTAAATAAAGAAGAATTGATTTCATCTGTAAATATTTTAAAAGAAGGTTTAAAAAAATATAATTCAAATAAATGAAAAAAAAAAATTCATTAAAATCTTTAAACAGTTTTGGATTAGATGTATATGCAGAAGATTTTTATTCAATTGAGAATCTAAACGATTTATTTAAAATTTTGAAAACCAATCCTCCAAATCTTTTTATCCTCGGTGGAGGTACTAATATTCTTTTTACTAAAGATGTTGATGGAATAGTCTTACACATAAATCTGAAAGGTGTGGAAATTTTAAATGAAAATGAAAAGTTTAGTAAAGTGAAAGTATCAGCTGGAGAAAACTGGCATGATTTTGTTTTATGGTCAATTGAAAGAAATTTAGGTGGGCTAGAAAATCTATCTCTAATCCCAGGAAATGTTGGTACTGCTCCAATTCAAAATATAGGAGCATATGGTGTTGAGCTCAAGGATAGTTTCATAAGCTGTGAGGCTGTTAACCTTTTAACGCTTGAGATAGAAACATTTACGAAAATTGAATGTAAATTTGGATATAGAGACTCTATTTTTAAATCTGAAAAAAAAGGAGAATATATTATTATTAGTGTTACTTTTAAGCTGACAAACAAAAATCATAAAATTAGAACATCTTACGGAGATCTAAAAAAACAATTAGAAAAAAACAATATTAAATATCCAACAATTAAAGATATTTCTGAAGCTGTTACAATGATAAGAAAATCCAAGTTGCCTGATCCTAAAATTTTAGGCAATTCGGGGAGTTTTTTCAAAAATCCAATAATTGATAAAAAAACTTTTTCAAAAATCATTAAACAATTTCCAAACATTCCAAGATATGAAGTTTCAAATGATGAAATAAAAATACCAGCAGGCTGGTTGATAGAAAAAGCTGGTTTTAAAGGAAAAAAATTAAAAACATGTGGAGTTCATGAAAATCAAGCTTTAGTACTTGTAAATTATGGTGATGCAACTGGAAATGAAATTTTAAAATTATCTGAACTAATTCAAAAATCCATAAACACAATTTTTGGTGTTAAATTAGAAAGAGAAGTAAATGTAGTTTAAATTTAATAATAAATAAATTTTGCATTAAATAAATCCCATTTAACATGAAATTACTAATCATAACCCTAGTTTTACTTATTACAGCAGTAGCTGGTATCACAATAAAAATTTGGTCTAAAAAAAATGGTGAGTTTTCTGGAACATGTGCTAGTCAAAATCCAATCGCTAATTTAAATAATGAACCTTGCGGGTTTTGTGGAAAAACTCCAGACCAATTTAATGATTGTGAAAACTAGGAATCTTTTATTTTTTGATAGATATTTTTTAAATTAAATAAAGTATGTTTTACAATTTGTATATTTAATTATTACAAATATTCTATTTTGAATCTTTCTAGAGCCATTTCGGAAGCAAAACAAAACAATCAAGTTGCTTATAACTTTCTTTTAGAAACTTTTTGGGATGATGTCTTCAAATTCGTAGTAAAAAGAACGAAAAATCAAATTGATGCAGAAGACATTACAATTGAAGCTTTTTTTAAAGCATTTAATAAAATTGATACTTTCGATCCGAAATTTAAATTTAAAACATGGCTAATAACAATAGCAAAAAATACCCATTTTGACAATTTAAGAAAACAAAAAAATAGTATATCAAGACAACTTATAAAAGATTATGAAAAACGTTCACATTGGATAATAGATAATTCACCAAGTGCTGAGGATTGTTTGATTAATGAACAAAACTTAGCAGAGTTAATAAAAGATATAAAAAAATTAAAAAAACAACATCAAGAAATTATTCACCTTCGATATTTTAAAGAAAAATCATATTTTGATATCTCAATTCAGCTAAAAATCCCTGTTAATAATGTAAAAGTAAAATTATTGCGTGCAAAAAGATTGTTAGCTGAAATCATAAACAAAAGAAATGATTAAATTCTTAAAAAAATTAGGCCCAGGTTTGCTTTTTGCTGGAAGCGCTGTTGGAGTATCACATCTAGTTCAATCAACAAAGGCTGGAGCAAATTTTGGATTTGGTTTAATTTGGGCGTTAGTTTTAATTAATTTAATTAAATTCCCTTTTTTTGAATTTGGCCCGAGATATGTTGCAGCGACTGGAGAAAATTTACTTGAGGGATACAAAAAACTAGGTAAAGTATTTTTAAAGGTTTATATCGTTTTAAGCTTTGCTACAATGTTTACAATTCAAACAGCTGTAACAATTGTAACCGCAGGAATAGCATCATCTTTATTTGAAAATTCATTAAATATCCAATCATGGGCATTAATTATATTATTTTCATGCCTACTAATTTTAATGTTTGGAAAATTTAAATTTTTAGATAAATTCATGAAAATTATAATTATAATTTTGAGTATATCAACTTTTATTGCTGTAATAAATGCTTTTTTTAATTTGGATTATAACACCAATTGGACTCAAATTTTTCCATCTAATGCAAAAGACATTATTTTTTTAATTGCATTCATGGGTTGGATGCCCGCTCCTCTAGATGTATCTATTTGGCAATCTATTTGGGTGACAGAAAAACAAAAATCCTCTTCTAATTTTGAAAAAAAATCAATAATGAAAGATTTCAATATTGGATATATTGGAACAGTTTTATTAGCAATTGGATTTCTTTTTCTTGGAAGTCTTGTAATGTTTGGAACTGATACACAACTTAGTAATGATGGGAGTGTTTTCTCTTTGCAACTCATAGAAATGTATTCAAAAAACTTAGGTGATTGGAGTTACTTTTTGATTGGAATTGCTGCTTTTACAACAATGTTTAGTACAACATTAACAACTTTAGATGCATCTCCAAGAGTAATGAATAAATCTATAGAATTAATTTCTGAAAAGAAAATAAAAAATGGCTATAACTATTGGATAATAATTTTGATATCAGGTACAATTTTTATCTTCTTTTTTTACTTATCAGAAATGGGAAGTTTAATAAAAATTGCTACAATATTATCTTTTCTTACTGCCCCTGTTTATGCAATAATGAACTATCTTTTAATTTTTAGCAAACACACTCCTAAAAATTTTAAACCTTCAAGATTTATGAATTTCTTAAGCATAACAGGTATCTTATTTTTAATTGTTTTTAACATTTGGTACTTAAGTATTTTATGATTTTTATCATTATACTTTGTATCTTTGTTTTTTCAATACTTATGTATGTCTTTAGAGATTCCTACAATTAATAAAAAGCCTCAACCAAAACCAAAATGGTTACGCGTTAAATTACCTACGGGAAAAAAATATTCCAAATTACGTGGACTCGTTGACAAGTATAAATTAAATACCATTTGCACTTCAGGAAGTTGTCCAAATATGGGGGAATGTTGGGGTGAAGGAACTGCTACTTTCATGATTTTAGGAAATATTTGTACCCGATCATGTGGCTTTTGTGGAGTGAAGACTGGAAGACCAGAGTCTGTTGATTGGGATGAGCCAGAAAAAGTTGCACGTTCAATAAAAATTATGGGGATTAAACACGCTGTATTAACCAGCGTAGACCGTGACGATTTGAAAGACATGGGAAGTATTATTTGGTCTGAAACAGTTAAGGCAGTTAGAAGAATGAATCCAAATATTACACTTGAAACATTAATCCCTGATTTCCAAGGCATTGAAAAACATTTAGATAGAATTTTAGAAGTTGCTCCTGAAGTAATATCTCATAATATGGAAACTGTAAGGCGTTTAACTAGAGAAGTACGCATACAAGCAAAATATGATAGAAGTTTAGAAATTCTAAAATATTTGAAGGACAATGGCCAAAGGCGAACTAAAACAGGTTTGATGCTCGGTTTAGGTGAAACTCGTGACGAAGTCATTGAAACTCTTAACGATTTAAAAAAAGTTAGAGTCGATGTAGTTACAATTGGTCAGTACTTACAACCAAGTAAAAAGCATTTACCTGTAAAAGAATTTATATCTCCAGATCAATTTAAAGAATATGAAAAAATTGGATTGGATTTAGGATTTAAACATGTAGAAAGTAGTGCCTTGGTACGCTCATCATACAAAGCCCAAAAACACATTAATTAAGATAATTTTTTGTAAAACCTTTAATTGAATTTATAAATTCAACTGAATTATCTATTTCAATTTTGATTGGTATATAGTAAATTGAATTGTTTTTTACTGAGTTTAACCTTGTAAAATCCTTTTCTGTTGTTAGAACAATAGTTTTTGAAGAAATTAACCTCAATTGACTTTTTGTAAAGTTATGATGATCAGGAAATTCCAGGTGTTCATAGTGTAATCCTAAAACATCTAAGTAATTTAGAAGTGGTTTTGCATTTGCAATTCCTGTGACTAATGTGAATTTTTTATTTTTTAAATAGTCGATTGATTTTGTGTTATAAAGCGATTTAATATGTTCATCGTAAACAATAGAACTAAAAAATAGCTTTTGATGATTTTTTATATTAAGTCTTTTAAAAATTTCTTTCTTTTCAAAATCTGATAATATTTTAGGGCATTTTGTAACAACAATTATTTGTGCACGATTTGCTCCACTGATAGGTTCTCTAAGATTACCTGCAGGCAACAAAATGTCATCGCAGTAAAGATCTTTGTAACATGTCAACAAAATAGACAAACCTGGTTTAACCTTTCGGTGTTGAAATGAATCATCGAGTAATACTACATCCAAATTTGGATTATATTTTTTTAGTAAATCAATGCCAGCTTTTCGATCATTATTGACTGCAACTATAATTTCAGGAAATTTATTTTTAATTTGATATGGCTCATCTCCAATAATTTCTGAAGATACAGAACCACCAGACATTACAAACCCGTCAGACTTTCTACCATAACCTCTACTTAAAACTGCAATTTTATATTCATTTACAAGAATTCTAACTAAATACTCTATCATTGGAGTTTTTCCTGTACCACCTATTGATAAATTACCAACGCCTATAACTGGAAAATCAAAACTTATTGACTTAAGTGCACTGAAATCGAATAATTTATTTCTTGTGAACACAATCAAAAAATAAACTAAATTAAATGGTAAAAATATTTTCCTTAAAAGCTTCATCAACACGAAAGTAATTATTTTATATTTGATGATAAATAAAATCCTATGATAGTTCAAGACATAATCAAAAAACTTGATCAACTTGCGCCATTGGTTTATGCTGAGGAATTTGATAATGTAGGTTTGATAATTGGAGACAAAAAAGCAAAAGTTGATAGAATATTAATTACTTTAGACACAACTCTCGAAGTTATTGATGAAGCAATTGAAAATAAATGTAACTTAATTATTAGTTTTCATCCTATTATATTTAATGGATTGAAAAAAGTTACTGGAAAAACTTATGTAGAAAAAGTTTTAACTAAAGCCATTAAATATGACATCTCAGTTTTCGCAATCCACACTGCATTAGATAATTCATTTGAAGGAGTAAATTCAGCAATTTGTAATGTATTGAAGTTGAGAAATAAGTCAATATTGATACCAAAATCGGGAACACTCAAAAAACTAATAACATACGTACCATTTTCTCACGCTGATAAGGTGAGAGAATCTCTTTTTGAAGCAGGAGGTGGAGAAATTGGAAACTATAAAAATTGCAGCTATAATTCAAATGGTAAAGGGACGTTCATGGGTAACGCAAACTCAAATCCATATTATGGAAAACCCAATGAATACAAAAATTTAGATGAAACAAAGATAGAAATTGTATATGCAAAACATTTAGAAATAAATATTTTGAATTCTCTAAATAGATCCCATCCATATGAACAAGTTGCTTATGAAACATATACATTAGAAAATAAAAATAAATACATAGGTATGGGTATGACTGGAAGTTTTGACAAAGAAATGAGAGAAGTTGATTTTATTGAATTTGTAAAAAAAACTATGAAAAGTACTATGATAAAACATTCTAAATTACTTGAAAAACCAATAAAAAAAGTTGCTGTTTTAGGCGGTTCTGGGAGTTTTGCAATCGAATCTGCCAAGTTGGCTAATGCTGATGCGCTTATAACCTCTGACTTAAAATATCATGATTTTTTTAAAGCAGAAAATGAAATTTTATTGCTAGATATAGGTCATTTCGAAAGCGAACAGTACACAAAAAACCTACTACAAGCGTATCTTAAGAAAAAAATTCCTAATTTTGCAATCCTTTTATCAAAGATAAATACAAACCCTGTAAATTATAAATAATTATGGCTAAAAAAAAAGAGTTAACTGTTGAAGAAAGACTGAGAGCATTATATGACTTACAGCTTATAGACTCTAGAATCGACGAAATTAGAAATGTAAGAGGCGAACTTCCTCTTGAAGTTAGAGATTTGGAAGACGAAGTCGAAGGTTTTAAGCTAAGGCTCAAAAAATTAGAGGATAACCTAACAGATATTGGAAATCAAATAAAAGCAAAAAAAAATCTTATTGAAGAGTCTAAATCTCTAATAAAAAAATATAACGAACAACAGAAAAACGTTCGTAATAATAGAGAATTTAATTATTTATCTAAAGAGGTTGAGTTTCAGGAATTAGAAATTCAATTGGCTGAAAAGCACATCAAAGAATTTAAAGCTCAAACCGAACAAAAAAATGAAGTTATTGATAGTACTAAAGAACGTCTTTCTGAAAAAGAAAAACATCTAAAACACAAAAAAAATGATTTAGATGCAATACTTGCCGAAACTGAAAAAGAAGAAAAAGTTTTATTAGATAAATCGGACGAATATAAAACAAAAATTGAGGATCGTTTAGCAAAAGCATATAGCAAAATTCGTTCAAGTGTTAAAAATGGCTTGGCTGTAGTCCCTATCGAAAGAGGTGCCTCTGGAGGATCATACTTTACTATTCCCCCTCAAGTACAAGTGGAGATTGCCTCAAGAAAAAAAATTATTACTGACGAACATAGTGGACGCATTTTAGTTGATCTGGAACTAGCAGAAGAGCAAAAAGTTAAAATGGAAAAAATGCTTTCAAAAATTTAATTTTTAGATCAATAATTTAATTCAAGTTTACATTTATGAAAAAATTATTATTTAAAGTGTTTTTTTTTTATTTACCTCTTTTAAGTTGTCAAAATAACACCAAAGAATTTAAACAAGTTAATTCTATTGCAATTGAAGTACCCAAAGAAGATGGATTCTCAAAATCATATTTTGCGAGTGGATGCTTTTGGTGTGTAGAAGCAATATTCGAAAGTGTTTATGGCGTTCACGAAGTTGTTAGTGGATACTCTGGAGGATTTACTAAAAATCCAACATATGAACTTAGCAACACAGGAAGAACAGGTCATGCAGAAGCTGTGGAAGTTTATTATGATGAAAAAGTAGTAAGTTATTCTACCTTGTTGGATGTTTACTTTGGATCCCAAAACATATCTCAAATTAATGGTCAAGGACCTGATATTGGTTCACAATATAGATCAATAATTTTTTACCAAAACAAATTACAACGTGATTTAATAAACAATAAAATTAAAGAAATTGAAAAATCTAGTAAGGTTAGTGTAGCAGCTGAAGTATATCCTTTCCAAAAATTCTGGAAAGCTGAAAATTATCATCAAAATTATGAGCGTCTTCATCCCAATAACCCTTATGTAAAAAATGTATCAATTCCTAGACTAAAAAAATTTCAAAAAAAATTCCCTCATCTATTAAAAATAAATCATTAATATCCATTTAGGTTTTGAATTTTATTATCGCTCAAAAATAGCTACATTTGAGTATATACTAAACTAAAAAAACTTGATTAAGTTCAAAACATCATTTGATTTTGCAATCAAAATGGACCAAAATGATGAATTAAAATCTTATAGAGATTCTTTTCACTTTCCTATTGATTCTAATGGTAATAAAATGCTATACTTTACAGGAAATTCTCTAGGTCTTCAGCCAAAAACCACCAAAGCAGCTGTTGAACAAGAATTAGATGATTGGGCAAATTTTGCGGTAGAGGGTCACTTTAAAGCTAAAAATCCTTGGATGCCATACCATGAACTACTCACTAATGATATGGCTGAAATTGTAGGAGCTAAAACTGAAGAAGTTGTCATTATGAATTCACTTACAGCAAACCTTCATTTTTTGATGATCTCATTTTATAACCCAACAAAAAAACGTTTCAAAATTTTGATAGAAAGTGATGCTTTCCCATCAGATCGTTTTGCAGTAAAGTCTCAATTAAAATTACACGGCTATGATTCAGAAAAGGATTTAATTGAATGGTCTCCAAGAACTAATGAGAATTTATTAAGGATTGAAGATTTACAAGAAATTATCAAAAAAAATGGTGATGAAATTGCTTTAATTCTCGTTGGTGGAGTCAATTATTATACTGGACAACTTTTAGATCTAAAAAAAATTGCCAAAATTGGACACTCAAAGGGATGTAAAGTTGGGATTGATCTAGCCCATGGAGTTGGAAATATAAATCTTAAACTCCATGAGTCAGGAATTGATTTCGCAGCTTGGTGTACATACAAATATTTAAATTCTGGGCCAGGAAGTTTGGGCGGAATATTTGTTCATAATAAACATAAAAAAAATAAAACTCTTAAAAGATTGACAGGATGGTGGGGACAGAATAAATCAAAACGATTTAAAATGCGTGAAGAATTAGATATTTCAAATGGAGCTGAAGGTTGGCAATTAAGTAATCCCGCAATATTATCAATGGCTGCTATAAAAGCATCACTTGAACTTTTCAGAAAAGTAGGAATGAATAAACTTAGAATGAAATCAATAAAACTAACTGGATATCTAGAGTATTTAATTCTGCAAATGAATAATGAAAATATTGATATTATAACTCCAAAAGATCCAAATCAAAGAGGATGTCAATTGTCGATTAAGTTAAATAATTCAAACAAAAGTTTACATGAAAATTTAAGATTAAATAATGTTATAACTGACTGGAGAGATCCTAATGTTATACGCTGTGCCCCTGTACCATTTTATAACTCTTACCAAGATGTGTTTAATTTTGTGAAAATCTTGAGAAAATTACTGCTTTGAAAAATAAAAAAAATATTTTAATCATTGGGGCTGGATTATGCGGTTCCCTTTTGGCTTTAAGATTAGGCCAGAGAGGCTATAAAGTTCAAGTAATTGAAAAACGTCCTGACATAAGACAATCTAATTTAAGTACTGGAAGATCAATTAATCTAGCATTATCGAATCGTGGATTAAAAGCGCTTCAAATGGTAGGGTTAGAAAACAAAGTGAAGTCTATTTCAATACCAATGTACGGAAGAATGTTACATGATAAATTAGGCAATAAAAAAATGTCAAAATATAGCGGTAGAAATGGAGAGTATATTAACTCGATTTCACGTGAACTTTTAACTTCCCTACTAATAAATGAGGCAGAACTTTTTAATAATGTAAACTTTGAATTTAATCAAAATTGTTGGGATGTGGATTTTGAAAATAATATTGCATATTTTAAAAACGATAAAAACAATATAACTACAGAATTTAAGGCAGATGTTATATTTGGTGCTGACGGAGCCGGGTCAATTCTAAGAAAAAAATATTTATCAAAAAATAAATTTTTATTTAATTTTTCTCAATCTTTTCTTGGACATGGATATAAAGAATTGACAATTCCTTCACATGACGGTAAATACAGAATTGAAAAAAATGCACTTCACATTTGGCCAAGAGGTAGTTTCATGATTATAGCACTTCCAAATCTAAATGGTAGTTTTACTGTGACTCTATTCCTGTCTTATAATAAAGGTCATTACAATTTCAATAATTTAACGACTAAAAAAAATATTCACAATTTCTTCTCAGAAGAATTCCCCGATGCATTAGAATTAATGCCTAATCTAATAGAAGATTTTTTAAAAAACCCTACAAGCCCCCTGGGAACCATAAAATGTTTTCCATGGCAATATAAAGGAAAGAATATGATATTAGGAGATGCTTCACATGCCATTGTCCCGTTCTATGGACAAGGTATGAATGCATCATTTGAAGATGTTTATGAACTTGATAAAGCTTTAACTGAAAATAATGAAAATTGGGAGTCAGCTTTTAAATATTTTGAAAACGGTAGAAAATTAAACACAGATGCCATAGCAGATTTAGCAATTGATAATTTTCATGAAATGAAAGATCATGTCGCTGATAAAAATTTTCAACTGAAAAGAAATTTAGAAATGAATTTAGAATCCAAATTGCCTAGAAAATACTTTTCTAAATATTCTCTTGTTACTTTTAGAGAAGATATTGGATATTTTGAAGCTATGTCAAAGGGAAGAGCACAGGATAAATGTATTTTAGAAATGATAAAAAACAAATCAACAGATCTAAACTTACCCGAAAAAGAATTAAATGACATAATTCAAAAAAAAAGTAATGATATTTTAAAAAATATAAATTATGAATAACGATGTGAAACCTAGAGGAGCTTATCCACACACTAAACGGATTGGTGATTTTATTTTTGTCTCAGGAACAAGTTCTAGACGACCAGACAATTCAATTGCTGGAGTTGAAATTATTGATAATATGGGGACAAAAAAAATTGATATAGCAGAACAAACTAGAGAAGTATTAAGAAATATTGAAAAAAATTTGAAAAAAGAGGGAGCTTTGTTATCTGATGTTATAGATGTGACTTCATTTTTAGTTAGTATGAATGATTTTGCGGAATATAACAAAGTCTATTCAGAATTTTTTAATAAATCCAATGGTCCAACAAGAACTACTGTTGCAGTTCATCAATTACCACATCCTGATCTTGCAATAGAAATTAAAGTAATTGCTTATAATAAAAAATAGATGATAACCATAAAAAATTTCATAGGTGGCAATCATATTGATCCATTATCAAATAAATGGTTAGAAATGATTAATCCAAGTAATGGTAAATCTTATGGAAAACTTCCAAACTCTAATAAGCAGGATGTAGAACTAGCCTTTATGTCAGCTGAAAAAGCTTTTACTAAATGGTCCTTGACCTCTATCAAAGAACGAAGTGCAATTCTTCAAAAAATAGCTAAACTCACTGAACAGAATATAGATATTTTAGCAAATGCAGAAAGTTTAGATAATGGTAAGCCTCTAAGTTTGTCAAAAAATATTGATATCCCAAGAGCAGCGGAAAACTTTAGATTTTTCGGTCAAGCCATTACTCAATTTTACAGTGAAAGCCATGATCAACCATCTGAGAAAACTATAAATTTCACCCTACGCCAACCAATTGGAGTAGTAGGATGTATATCACCATGGAATTTACCTCTTTACCTGTTTACATGGAAAATTGCTCCTGCCATAGCTGCTGGAAATTGTGTTGTTGCAAAACCAAGTGAAATAACTCCTTATACTGCTTATTTATTTTCAAATATATGTAACGAAGCAGGGCTGCCTAAAGGAGTTTTAAATATTGTTAACGGTAACGGAGAAGATTGTGGACAAGCCATTGTTGAACACCCAGGAATTAAAGCCATTTCTTTCACAGGAGGTTCAAAAACAGGTATTCAAATTACTAAAACTACAGCTCCAATGTTAAAAAAATTATCATTGGAATTAGGAGGAAAGAATCCAAATATTATATTCTCAGATTGCGATTATAATAAAATGCTAAATACAACTCTTAAATCATCTTTTTCAAATCAAGGGCAAATTTGTTTATGCGGAAGCAGAATATTTGTTGAATATTCAATATATGAGAAATTTAAATCCGATTTTATAAAAAAAGTTAAAAAATTAAAAGTCGGAATGCCATCAAACAGTAAAACAGATATTGGTGCTTTAGTATCAAAAACACATATGAACAAGATCTTAAGCTATATTAATGATGCGAAAAATGCTGGAAATAAAATACTTTGTGGAGGCAATAGAGTAAAAATAAAAGGTGGAGAAAACGGTTTTTATGTTGAACCTACTGTTATCGAAGTTTTTTCAAATGATTGTAAGATAAATCAAGAGGAAATTTTTGGGCCAGTTGTTACTGTAATGCCATTCAAAAATGACATTGAAGTATTAAAACTTGCAAATAATGTAAAATATGGGCTCTCTGCTTCAGTATGGACTAGTAATCTAAAACGTACTATGTATTTTTCTCAACAACTAAATGTAGGAATTGTATGGATAAATACTTGGATGCAAAGAGACTTACGCACCCCTTTTGGCGGAGTAAAAGACTCAGGAATGGGACGAGAAGGCGGTTTTGAAGTATTACGCTTTTTTACTGAATCAAAAAATATATGTATTAATTACAAATAAAATAATATGGATTTAAATCTTAAAGATAAAAAAATTCTTGTGTGTGGAAGCACTCAAGGAATTGGTCGTGCTGCTGCAATATCTTTGGCCAATGAAGGTGCTAAAATCACTTTAATTGCAAGAAATGAAAATAAACTTAAAGCAGTTTTATCAGAACTAAAAGGAACACAAAGTCATGATTATATTGTTGCTGATTTCTCGGATAGTAAAGATTTAAAACTAAAAGTTACGGAATATTTAAAATCGAATCAAGGTTTTCATGTACTTATCAATAACACTGGTGGACCAAGAAGTGGATCTATTTTAAAAGCCACATTAGATGAATTTGAATTGGCTTTTACAATGCATCTTAAATGCAATCATATATTAACTCAACTTGTAGTGCCTTTTATGAAAAAAGAAAAATTTGGACGCATAATAAATGTAATATCAACGTCTGTTAAAGAACCTATCGAAGGTTTAGGTGTGAGTAATACAATAAGAAATGCTGTTGGAAATTGGAGTAAAACCCTTTCTTTTGAACTTGGTTCCTATGGTATTACTGTTAACAATATTTTACCTGGATTTACTGAAACCGAAAGATTGGATGAAATCATTAAAATTAAAGCTAAAAAAGCGAATACCTCTGATAAAAATATGAGAGAAATTATGAAAAACTATACTCCGGCAAAACGTTTTGCAAAACCTGAAGAAACAGCAAATGCAATTGTCTTTCTTTCGAGTGAAGCAGCTGGATATATTAATGGAGTTAATATTCCTGTTGATGGTGGTAGAACTAAATCACTTTAATCTATAATAATCAAACTTTGAAATGTAGAATTTCAGAAATTATTTTATCTTAATGCTAATTAATCATTAAAAAATGGAAATTAAAAACCCTTTTAACTTACAAAATTGGATTAACGAGAACAAAAACCTGCTAAAGCCACCTGTAGGTAACAAAAATTTATATGTTGAATCTGGAGATTACATAGTTATGATTGTAGCTGGCCCTAATGCTAGAAAAGACTACCATTATAACGAAACAGAGGAACTTTTTTATCAAATTGAGGGTGATATAGTTATTAAAACACAACAAAATGGCAAACTAATTGAAATTCCAATTAAAGAAGGAGAAATGTTCTTATTACCTGCAAAAATACCTCATTCGCCTGTAAGATCTAAAGGCTCCATTGGATTGGTAATAGAAAGGAAAAGATCAAAAGATCAAAAAGATGGTTTATTGTGGTTTTCTGAAACTGCTAATGAACTGCTCTATGAAGAATATTTTACTTTAACTAATATCGAAAAAGACTTTCTCCCTGTTTTCAAAAAGTTTTATTCAAACGAAGAATTAAGAACTTGTCCAAAAACAGGGGAAATTATGGAAATTGATGATAGATTTTTTAAAGAATAATATTTTTTATTTGAAAACAATTTATAATTAAAAAAATATTATCGAATGAAGAGAAAATTAAGAATTAACGGACATTCTCACTTACTTCCATATCCTGAAGAAATCCCTCAATTTATGAAAGATAGAGAAATTTTTTGGGTTGATGATGAACGAAAATACATGCTTCAAAAAGGATGGAGTAGACCTGTTACTGATTCTAGTTTTTTTCTTGACGAAAAACTGGAGTGGATGGAAAAAAACAGAATAGATCATGCAGTGGTTTTAAATCTTTCTCAACTTTATGGTAATGGTCTCAGATTGGAAATGATGAAAAAAGCATTAAGATTTCAAAATGATTTTAATGCAAAAATTCAACAAGATCACTCATCAAAATTTACTTGTGGATTTGTAATCCACCCGGGATTTATTCAAGGTGCTTTATGGGAAATTAAGAGATGTGTTGAGGAATTGAATCTAAATGTTTTATGTCTACCAACTCATTTTATGGACAGTATTGGACAGTGGCGAAGCGTTTTTGATCGTGAAAATGATGCAATATTCGAACTGGCAAATCATTATAAACTAGCAATTGAAATTCATCCATATGATGGAGATAAGATGATTAAATTAGAAAACACCTCTTGGCGTTTTCACCTTATATGGATGCTTGCGCAATGCGGTGATGCATACCATTTTTATACACTAAATGGCATGCAGGAACGCTATCCTAATATTAGAACATGTTTTGCACATGGAGGTCAAATGGCGCAAATGAATTTAGGAAGAAGAATTCAAGGATTTGATGGCAGACCAGATTTATTTGAAGGAAAAACACATCCAAGAAAAGCTGTAGGTCATTCAAATATCTATTTTGACACACTTGTTCATGATACTGGATCTTTTGAATTAATGTTGAAACGACAAGGAGCGAGTCAAATAATTATGGGGCTTGATGATCCTTATCCATTAGGTGAAATGGAAAGCGAAGCGCAATCATCTTACCCAGGCAAGTTACTTGACTTAGCAAAAAAGCAAAACATTATAAATCAAAATCAGTATGACGATATATGGGAAGACAATGTGTTACGCTGGTTATTTGGTAAAGATCAAAAAAAAATAATTGACTTAACTAATAAAATTTTGGCTTAGTGTATTTTATTTCTGAAAAACTAAACGAATATGTAGTTCAACACACAGAAAATGAACCCGAACTACTGCGAGAACTATCAAGAGAAACATTTAAAAAAATGTTACAACCAAGGATGCTCAGTGGTCATTTTCAAGGAAGGATTTTAAGTTTTCTCTCAAAATTAATTCGTCCAAAAAAAATTTTAGAATTAGGAACTTTTACTGGATACTCTGCACTTTGTTTAGCTGAAGGCTTAGATAAAGACGGAGAACTTCACACAATCGATAAAAACGAGGAGTTAGTTAGTTTTCAAAGACGATATTTTAATCGATCTATACATGGCTCTAAAATTCATCAACATACTGGCTGTGCATTAGAAATAATAAAAAAACTAAACTATAAATTTGATTTAATATTTATTGATGCGGACAAATCCAACTACGTAAATTATTTTAATTTACTTGCTGATAAAATAAAAAGAGGTGGTGTGTTAATTTCTGATAATGTTCTATGGTCTGGTAAAGTTATCAAACCTCTAGAAAATTCTGATTTATCGACAAAAGTTCTACTAGAATACAACAAACTTCTAAAAGAAGATCCTAGATTTGAAACAATTCTATTACCAATTAGAGATGGATTAACATTAAGTATTAAAAGGTGAAAATACTATTTTCTTCTTACTGAGTCTGTTAGATCTTCAATTTCATCTCTTACACTTTTAATATCTTCCTTTATGTTGTTTGATATTTTAGTATCAATCTTATTATTTTCTACACTCTTACTAACTTCATTTTTTATTTCATTTGTAGCATTTTTAAGAGATCTTATCCCTTTACCTAGACCTTTAGCTACATCTGGTATCTTATCGGCTCCAAATACCATAACAACTATAAACAAGATAAATAAAATTTCTGTGCTACTAATAAATATAGAATATAATTTCATATGACAAATATATAAAGTATATGATTAATTTTCTGATGAAATAATTTTTTTAAATTCAGTTAACTTCTCATCTAAAAACTGCATAATTTCAACATCACTTCTATTTGTACACCTATTGTAAAAGTTAGGATCATCAGAGCAATAAAAATAAAATTCAGCTCTTAGATCTTGTTCAAGTTCTTTATTTTTGAATAGTTCTGGTCCTACAACATTTTTTATATGCTTTAAAATGTTTTTGTCTTTTTCAACCTTGACATTATTTTCTAAGCGCTTTGTACGCCCTGAAACTTGATTTAATATTTTCCATAAATTAAATTGTGGTGTTGGAATCGCCCAATAAATAAACTTACCTGTATCTGCTTCATCAAGTCTATTTTGAATTTGAGTTTTTCTAATACCAGTATATCCTGGAATACCCAAATCATAAAAATTTATTGACCGTTCTGCATCAGAATTATTTATATCAGAATTTAAATCACCAGTCAATATGTTACCTATCGTAACTTCGTCAAGCTTTGTAACATAATTTTCTAACTTTACAACCATAGCTCTAGTGTCAATTATTTTTGGAGAAATAATTACACTAATTGGTGAATATTGTATTGATGAAAAGTAAAGAGTATCCGAAAGCTTTGCCTGAATTTTAAAATTTCCATTTTGATCGCTTGTAGCATATCTATATGATGTTTTATTAATTACGTGAATTCCCTCCACACTTCCAAGAGCATTAATTTTTCCTGAAATTTCACGAGTTTGTGAAAATGATATTGACACCAATGTAATAAAAAATTGAAGGAGAAAATTGCGTAGAAAAGTTATCAAAGCTTTTAAAAAAAATTTATATAATTTTACTAAAGATAATGAATTGAAACAATATTTTGGAATGAAAAAACTTCTCGTTGCTAGCACTTCAACAACTTATGGTGGTAAATATTTAGAGTACATTATGAATGAACTCGACAACTTCTTTGATTCAAAAGAACCAATTATTTTTATTCCCTATGCAAGACCGGGTGGAATAACCCATGATAAATACACCGAAATTGTCAAAAGTAGTTTTAAAACAATTGGGAAAGAAGTTGTCGGATTGCACAAAACTGATAACCCAAAAAAAACATTAACTAATGCGAAAGGCATTTTTGTGGGTGGTGGAAATACTTTTGTACTAATGAATAAAATGTATGAGCTGAATTTATTAGAAAAATTAAAATCTGCTATTTTATCAGGAGTTCCTTATTTAGGGACCAGTGCTGGAAGTAATTTATGTGGTTTATCAATCGGTACTTCAAATGATATGCCAATTGTATATCCCCCTAGTTTTGCAGCTTTAGGTGTCCTGCCTTTTAATATAAACCCTCACTATCGTGACCCTAACCCTGAAAGCAAACACATGGGTGAAACCAGAAACACAAGAATTAAAGAATTTCATTTTTTCAATGATCAACCAGTAATTGGTCTCAAAGAAGGCAGCTACTTAAAAGTTAATGGAGATAAAATAACACTAAAAGGTAAATATAACGCTACAATATTCGAAAAAGAAAAACCACCATACGAACTTTTAGCTGGTGAAAATTTAAAATTCCAATAAATATTATATTGACTTTAAAAAGTGAAAGCCTAGTTTTTTATAGCCTTGTTTTAAATAAAAATCGTGAGATTTTTCATTGTCAATATATGCATTAAGTTCAATAGTATTGAATCCTTTAGATGATGCATATTTTTCAACCCACGATATCATTTTGTGGCCAATATTATTGTTCCTCATCTTAGGAATTACATAAACATGGTCAATTTCGACACTTTTACCACAATAGTGTCTAGTTGAAAACCACATACCACATATACCAATCAATAATTCATCAGTATAAACTCCTAAGCATTCATAATTTTGATTGGTCATTTCCTTAAATCTACTCAACAAGATAGAATCAGAGATTCTAAACTTTGCCATTTTTTTTACAAATGGTATCACAACTTTAATCTCATTTGGTGGAATTATTTTAAATTTTAAATGCATTATTAATTACTTAAATTTATAAGATAATTTATTTAATAAAGTTATACAAAAATTCAATCTTGTTAATCTTAAAATCTTATTTATCTTTGTTTGAATATTAAACCTAGTGATGGAAAAAAAGGTGATTTTAATGATTTTAGATGGATGGGGAAACTCACCAAATCCAAATGTGTCTGCAATAAATTTTGCTAAAACTCCTTTTATTGATAGTTTATATTCTAATTATCCTTACGCAAGCCTAAGAACTGATGGTTTACATGTTGGCCTTCCAGATGGTCAAATGGGCAATAGCGAAGTTGGGCATATGAATCTTGGGGCAGGAAGAGTCGTTTATCAAGATTTGGCTAAAATTAATCTAGCAATTAAAAATGATACTCTTTCAGATAACAGTGCTATCCAAGATGTCATCAATTATTCCAAAAAAAATAATAAGCCTATTCACTTAGTAGGTTTGGTAAGCGATGGTGGTGTGCATTCTCATATAAATCACCTCTACGGGCTAATTGATGTTTTAGAAAGAAATAATATCACTAATGGTTTTGTTCATGCTTTTACAGATGGAAGAGATGTTGACCCGAAATCAGGTCTCGGATTTATTTCAAAACTTCAGAAAAAATTATTAAACTCTAGTATAAAACTTGCATCAGTTTGTGGGAGATATTATTCAATGGACAGAGATAATAGATGGGAACGAATAAAATTAGCGTATGATGCATTAGTTAATGGAGTTGGAATTAAATCAAATGACTTGTTATCAACAATTAAGGAATGCTATAAAAATGGAACAACAGATGAATTTTTAAAACCTATCATTGTAACAGAAAAAAATGATGAACCTATAGCTAAAATTAAAGATGATGATGTTGTTTTGTTTTTTAATTTCAGAACAGACAGAGGAAGACAATTAACTCAAGCATTATGTCAATCAGATTTCACCGATCAAAATATGCACTCATTGGATTTACATTATGTTACAATGACCAATTATGATCAAAATTTCAAAAATATCCAAGTAATTTTTGACAAAGAAAATATTGATCAAACATTAGGAGAAGTTTTAGAAAAAAATGGAAAAACTCAACTTAGAATTGCTGAAACTGAGAAATATCCTCACGTTACATTTTTCTTCTCTGGGGGAAGAGAAAAGCCATTTATTGGTGAAAAACGAATCTTAAAAAACTCTCCCAAGGTTGCCACTTATGATTTAAAACCTGAGATGAGTGCATATGAACTAAGTAATGCACTAATACCAGAACTAAAATCTAAATCTGCTGATTTTATTTGTTTAAATTTTGCTAATGGAGATATGGTTGGACACACTGGAGTAATGAAAGCGGCTATTAAAGCCTGTGAAGCAGTAGATGAGTGTGTCAAAAAAGTTGTCAATTGTGCACTTGAAAATGATTACACCACACTATTAATAGCAGATCATGGTAATTGCGAAACAATGATTAATATAGATGGTACTCCTAACACAGCACATACTACAAATCCAGTTCCAATTATTTTGGTAGATAAAAATCTAAATAGTATAAAGGATGGTATACTTGGGGATATAGCTCCAACAATTTTAAAATTATTAGGAGTTGAGAAACCTAAAGTAATGACACAAAGTTCTCTAATCTAAAGTTAAAAAATTATAAATCTAAATAAAGTGTTTTAAGTATCTTTGTAGTCCTTATGAAGACACTTAACTTAAAATCAGCTGAAGAAATTGAACTGATGCGTGAAAGTGCATTAATAGTTTCTAAAACCCTTGGAATGTTAGCTTCTGAAATTAAACCAGGTGTAACTACACTAAAATTAGATAAATTAGCTGAATCATTTATCAGAGATCATGGAGCAGTTCCTGGGTTTTTAGGATTATATGATTTTCCAAACACTCTTTGTGTGAGTCCAAACTCTCAGGTTGTCCACGGAATACCAAATAATTTTCCATTGAAAGAAGGTGACATAATTTCAGTAGACTGCGGTGCTCTTAAAAATAATTTTTATGGAGATCATGCATACACATTTTCAGTTGGCGAAATTAACAAAGAAACTCAAAAACTTTTAGACGTAACAAAAGCATCACTATATGAAGGCATAAAAGCTTTTAAAAAAAATAATAGAGTTGGTGATGTTGGTTATGCTATTCAAAATTATTGTGAATCTTTTGGATATGGGGTTGTTAGAGAGCTAGTTGGACATGGTATAGGAAAAATCATGCATGAAGAGCCTGAAATGCCAAATTTTGGTAAAAGAGGTCGCGGGAAAAAATTTATGGATGGTATGGTAGTTGCTATAGAACCTATGATAAATATGGGGACCCATAAAGTTAAACATCACAGCGATGGATGGACCATTACTACTAAAGATAATTTACCTAGTGCACACTTTGAGCATAATATTGCATTAATTGATGGTAAACCAAATTTATTATCAACTTTTGATTACATATATGAATCTTTAGGAATTATAAATAATGAAGAAAACGAATTTAAAAATCAATAAAATTTAAATGAATTCTATTAGTTATATTGAATCTCAGACTAAATTATTAAGAAATAAAATTAATAATCACTCTCTTTACAAGAATCTCTCTTCAATTGAAGATGTAAAAACTTTCATGGAAAATCATGTATTTGCTGTTTGGGATTTTATGTCATTATTAAAGGCTCTACAATCAATTTTAACAAATAACAATGTCCCCTGGACACCAAAAGGTAATGGAACCACAGCACGATTCATTAATGAAATCGTCATGGGCGAAGAAAGTGATTTAAATGAAAATGGTGAAGCAAAAAGTCATTTTGAGATGTATATTGACTCAATGGAGCAAATAAATGCTAACACTAATCAAATAAGGAAATTTATTTCATTATTGGAAAACAAAAGTACTTTGAGAGATGCAATAAACATAGTTAATTTAGACCCCATCCTAAAAAATTTCATAAACTTTACATTTGATGTAATTAAAAGCGAAAAAGCACATTGCATTGCCTCTGCATTTACTTTTGGAAGAGAAGATGTTATCCCTGATATGTTCTTAGAAATTATTCAAAAATCAAAAACAGACTCAACAGACCAACGATACTCTAAACTTTTATATTACTTAAATCGGCATATTGAAATTGATGGGGACGAGCATGGCCCAATATCCTTAAAGATGGTTGAAAATTTATGCGGAGATGATACAAAAAAATGGGATGAGGCTCTAGATGTTGCAAAACTAGCACTAAAGCAAAGGATTAAACTTTGGGATTTAATAAATAGAAACATAAATTGTAATAATGATATTTTAATTACCAACTAATTGTTTTGAAATATATTTTCAAACTTATACTTAATTATCTACCAAGACCTGTCCTGATTAAATTTAGTTATTTAATTAGACCGTTTTTTATTATTTGGTTTAAAGGGAATCGTTACACTGACCCAATTGACGGAAGAAGTTTCCGTAAACTAATGCCATATGGATATGAAAAAACTAGAAATAATGTTTTATCACCATCCACTTTTTCTCTGGAAAGACATAGGCTGCTCTGGTTATTTTTAAAGACTACCGATTTTTTTAAAGCAAATAAAAAAGTACTGCATTTTGCACCTGAACAAGCTTTTTTCAACAGGTTTAAAAAAATGAAAAATTTAGAATATGTGACAACAGATTTAAACTCACCACTAGCTGATGTAAAGGCTGATATATGTAATTTACCTTTTGAAGATAATACTTTTGATTTCATATTATGTAATCATGTATTAGAACATATTAATGATGATATAAAAGCTATTAAAGAGTTATATAGAGTTATGAAGCCTGGGGGATCAGGTGTCTTTCAAATCCCTTTAAATAACAAACTTAAAACAACATTTTCAGACGATTCCATAATAAACAAAAATGAAAGATCTAAAATATTTGGTCAATATGATCATGTTAGGGTTTATGGAATGGATTATTTTGATAAATTAAAATATTGTGGTTTTAGAGTTAAAAAAATTAATTATACTTCAAAACTATCTAATGAAGAGATTCAAAAATATTGTTTAAGCTACGGGGAATTAATTCCTTTTGTTCAAAAGCCTAATAAAAGTTAAATCCATTAAAAGTTTTAAATTCTAAATCTTCATTATCTCCTTGATAAATTACAAAAACTTTTAATTTGGGATTATTATTTAAATAAATTTCAAGCCTATTTAATGGCATTGTCTGCAAAGCAGTTGCATAAGCATCTGCAGTCATGCAATTTTTTGTAATTACCGAAACACTTAAAATATTTGTACGACTTGGGTAACCATTTTTGGTGTCAATTATATGAGTATATCGTTTGCCATTTTCGTCAATTTTATATTTTCGGTAGGTACCAGATGTTGCCATTGATTCATTATTTAAATTTACTTTTTTAAAATAAACCTTATCATTACTCAAATCAGGATTTTGTATTCCAACAACCCAAGGAAATTCTCTTTTCTTATTCAACCCAGAACAGCGAATTTCACCACCAATTTCTACTAAAAAATCATTTACCCCTTCTGAAATTAAAAATTCTGATATAACATCGACAGCATAACCCTTAGCTATAGCATTAAAATCTAAAAATGTATTAATTGGTTTTTTTATTTTATATCCATCAATATTTATTTTATCAAAACCAACAGACTTCATTAATTCAGAAATTTTAATACTATCTAAATTTTTAATTGCTCCTCTGGGGCCAAAATCCCATGCATTTACTACTGATCCAATGGTCGGATCAAAAGATCCATTTGTTTTTTCGTAAACAAGCTTAGCCTCATCAAATACAATCTTTATATGTTCATTTATTGAATCTGATTTATTTTTATTAATATTAGAAATAATAGATGACGGAATATAAGTCGAAAGTGAATTGTTTATCGACTTAAAAATTTTCAAAAAATTTTCATTGTAAGACTCGTTACCCTGATATATTATTGAATATGTTGTTCCAAAAATAGCACCAGTCAAGCGTATTTGCTTTGTTTCACTCTCGCAACTGAAACAAAAAACAAACATTAAAAAAAATATTCTTTTCAAAAAAAACTAATTTAAATTGGTTTCTATGTATTGAATACCATTATACTCTATTAGATATTCTTCATTTAAATAAATTGGAAGACCCTCACCTTTAGGATTACCTAAACCCACACCTGCATAAATTACTTTAGCATCCTTTTCTATTGCATGCTTTTTAAAAGTTTCCATCCAAACAATATCATAATTATTTGGATTTTCAGGAAAAATTACAGCGCGAACTATAACAAAATAATATTTTGAATGTTTATCAATGCATACAAACTGGGGGTGTTTTTTTAATCGACTATTAATCGCTACAAACTCAAATCCTCTTCGCTCTAAATCTTTACCAACGTGATTCATTGCTAAATTATGAAGTTCTTGATTTGAAAGTGCTTTTGACATATTACAAAAATACAAAAAGCCTAACACTGGGCTAGGCTTTATAAGTTAATTGAATTATAAAATTTTATCCTCCAAAATCATCAAATCTGATGTGTTCATCAGGAATACCAAAATCTTCTCCCATCTTTTGTACAGCTTTATTCATTAAAGGAGGTCCGCAGAAATACAATTCAATATCTTCTGGAGCTTCATGATTATTTAAATAATTATCTATAACGCAATTATGGATAAAACCAACAAAACCATCACCAGGAGAATTAATATCTTCTTTAACTTTCCAATTATCTTCTTCTAATGGTTCAGAAAGAGCTAAATAAAATTTGAAATTCGAAAAGTCCTTTTCTAATTGTTTAAAATGATCTAAATAGAAAAGTTCCCTTTTAGAACGTCCGCCATACCAATATGTAACTTTTCTTCCTGTCTTTAAAGTTTTAAATAAATGATACAAGTGAGAACGCATTGGAGCCATTCCAGCTCCCCCACCAACATATAACATTTCAGAATCGCTTTCATTTATAAAAAATTCGCCATAAGGCCCTGAAATGGTAACCTTGTCTCCTGGTTTTTGAGCAAAAATATATGAAGATGCAATACCAGGGTTTACATCCATCCATCCATTTTTAGAACGATCCCATGGTGGAGTAGCAATTCTTACATTCAACATTATCTCACGACCCTCTGCAGGATAAGAGGCCATTGAATAGGCGCGCTCAACCGTTTCAGAATTTTTCATAATTAATGGCCAAAGGCCAAATTTATCCCATTCTGTTTTAAACTTTTCTGGATCGTCGTGCTCCTCGGGGTGAGCTGTAATATCAATATCTTGATAATTAATTTCACATGGAGGAATTTCTATTTGAATGTAACCTCCAGCTTTATAGCCCATATCATCAGGGATTTCTACAACAAATTCTTTTATGAAAGAAGCAACATTGTAATTTCTAACAACTGTAGCTTCCCATTTTTTTATACCAAAGACTTCTTCAGGAATTGTAATTTCCATATCCTGCTTTACTTTAACTTGGCATGATAATCTAGCACCACCTTGAAGTTCTTTTCGGGAAAAATGAGGGGTTTCCGTTGGTAATGCCTCACCACCACCAGCTAAAACATGGCATTCACATTGTATACATGTTCCACCGCCTCCACATGCAGATGGTAAAAATATTTTTTGATTACCAAGAGTTGAAAGTAATGTCCCTCCTGAAGCTACTTCTATTTCTCTCTCACCATTAATCAGAATTTTAACAGGTCCTGAAGGAGATAATTTTTGTTTGACAAATAAAAGTAAACTAACAAGTAATAATGCTATTACTAAGAAAGCTACAACTGTAGCAATTACGGTTCCGGTTGTTCCTGCAGCTAAAATAATCATGTTAATTTTAATTATTAGTGTTGATTACAATTTCCTCTTTGTCTTTTATCTTTATAGTCTTAACAGACTCAATATCAACTGTTTTGGATTCATCACTAGGAGCATCGTCTCCCCCTGTAAGCATGCCTCCAAAACTCAAAAATCCAATACCCATCAAACCAGTTACAATAAATGTAATTCCAAGTCCTCGCAATGGACCAGGAACGTTCGAATATCTAATTTTTTCTCTAATTGCAGCAATTGCCAAAATTGCCAAAAACCAACCAATCCCAGATGAAACTCCATAATTCACAGCTAAGCCAAATGTTTCAATTTCACGAGACTGCATAAATAATGAGCCCCCAAGAATCGCACAATTTACAGCAATTAACGGCAAAAATATACCTAAAGAATTGTATAGAGATGGAGAAAATTTCTCAACAATTATTTCAACCAGCTGTACCATAGTTGCAATAGTTGCAATGAACATTATAAAAGATAAAAAACCTAAATCGTAGTCGATAAACTCTTCTCCTAACCAAGCTAAAGCTCCAGGTTGTAATAAATACTGATCTAGTAACCAATTAAGTGGAACAGTAATTGCAAGTACAAAAATAACTGCTGCACCTAAACCAACAGCTGTTGCTACTTTTTTAGATACAGCTAAATATGAGCACATGCCTAAAAAGACAGCAAAAACCATGTTATCTATAAAAATTGACTTAAAAAATAATTCAATGTGTTCAATCATTTTCTTTATTTTAGTTATTAATCCTCAATTAATGCTTTATTTCTACTTCTCTGTACCCAAATAATAAGACCAACAATAATAAGAGCCATTGGTGGCATCAACATAAATCCATTATTTTCATAGCCAGTTGAATAAAGACCAGTTTTTTCAATAGGATCTCCCAAAACAGGAACCCCAAATAGTGTGCCCGAACCTAACAACTCTCTGAAAAATCCAACAATTAAAAGAATAACTGCATATCCGAATGCATTTCCGATACCATCAAGAAAAGCCCTCCACGGGCCATTACCTAGAGCAAAAGCTTCAAATCGACCCATTATAATACAGTTTGTTATTATCAAACCAACAAAAACTGATAATGTTTTACTTAACTCATATGCAAAAGCTTTTAAAACTTGATCAACTATAATTACAAGTGATGCAACTACTATTAACTGAACAATAATTCTAATTTTTGATGGAATAATATTTCTTATGAGTGAAATTACTACGTTTCCTATACCCAAGACAAATAATACGGCAATACCCATAACTAAAGATGCTTTTAGCTCAGCAGTAATTGCCAGTGCAGAGCAAATACCTAATACTTGGATTGTGATTGGATTGTTGTCTGCTAATGGATCAGTAATTAATTTAGTATCCTTTTTTGAAATAATACTCATATTAGTTGGCTTGATTTTTTAAATTTTTGAAAAATGGAAGGTATAATTTTAGGTCTGATTTTATCATAGCAGATACTCCATCCCCCGTAATAGTTGCCCCTGCAAGAGCATCAACTTCATAATCATCTTTATCAAGATTTTTTGGATCATTGTTACCTTTTGCAACTGTAATTCCCTTAAATTCTCCTGATTCAGTTAATAATTTTTCACCGTAAAAATCATCCATAAAATAGCGCTGTTTTATGTTGGCACCTAAACCGGGAGTTTCTCCTTTATGATCAAAGTAAGCACCTTTAACAACCATATTTTCGTCCATAGCAATGTATCCCCATATAGCGTCCCATAAACCTTTGCCACGAATTGGAGCTATGTAAAAAGTCTCACCTTCTTTTTCTCCTACAAATAGCGGAAGATTTCTAACCTGACCATTTTTGGCTTTTGCCTGTTCTTTTTTAATATCTATAAGGTAAGCTTCGTTATCTTCTATTGAACCGCCAAGTGCGTCAACTATTAGTTGTTTCGATATATACTTTGAAAATTCTGAAGCAGCCTTATCTGTACTTACAAAAACAATATCATTATCGCCATTTTCATTTATTCCCATTGCGTACAATATATTTTGCTGTTTCTCCATACGCTCGTTTTCCTTTATATTTGGTTTTAAAGATGAAGCTGTAAAAGCTAGCAACGATCCAACTACAATAACCATCCCAACAGCAAAGAGAATTGTATATTTATTACTTTCTGTATTTGTGCTCATTTTATGTAGTTTTAACTTTTAAACGTTTCATTCTCTTTTTTACATTACCCTGAACAACATAATGATCAATAGTTGGTGCAAAAACATTCATTAACAATATTGCTAGAAATACTCCTTCTGGATAAGCAGGGTTGAATACACGAATCATGATTGATATAAAACCAATAAGAAATCCATATATCCATTTACCTTTATTTGTTTGTGATGCAGTAACTGGATCAGTAGCCATGTAAACTGCTCCAAAAAGAATACTTCCAATTATTAAATGTTGCCAGAATGGAACACTCATTAATCCATAAAATTTACTTGTTTGATTAATTAAGCCTAAATCAACTACGGAATTGAAGATTAACCCCATTACCAAGGCACCAATTAATGTACTTAAAATAATTCTCCAACTACCAACTTTAGTAAAGATTAAGAATAATGCACCAAGTATAATCAAAATTTTAGAAGTCTCACCTATTGAGCCTGGAATTAACCCAAAAAACATATCAGCGTAACTGTAAACAACGTCTTGACTTTGCGCGTAACTACCTAGTATAGTTTCACCTGAAATAGCATCAGCAGTACCAGCGCGTTCAACAGCTCCATGTACCCATACTTTATCTCCACTCATCCATGTTGGATATGCAAAAAATAAAAATGCTCTTATTGTCAATGCAGGATTTAAAATATTCATTCCTGTACCACCAAAGACTTCTTTTCCAATAACAACTCCAAATGCTACTGCTACTGCTAACATCCATAATGGAAGATCTACAGGGACAATCAATGGTACCAACATTCCAGTTACCAAATATCCTTCTTCAACTTCATGTCCCTTAATAACAGCAAATATAAATTCAATTAAAAGACCAACTCCATAGGAAACTATTAGCAATGGAATAACTTTCCATGCACCTACAATAAAATTTTCTGTAGTCCAAAATGTGTTACCTAATAATCCGTTTGAAGCCTCTATTTTACCAAGTGCTAAATAGTGTTGATATCCTGCATTAAAAATTCCAAAAATTAAACACGGAATCATAGCCATAATAACAGTATTCATAGTTCGTTTTAAATCATCGGCTGCTTTTATATGTGTTCCATTTTGGGTAGTTTCATTTGGAAGATAAAGAAATGTGTGAATGGCATTAAAAGCAGGTGCCATTTTAGTTCCATTATATTTTTCTTTAAGATTGTGTAAATTTGACTTGAGACCCATATTTATCCTATTTCTTTAAGCATTAAATCTAATCCTTCTCTAATTATTTTTTGGTGAGGTTGCTTAGATACACAAACAAACTCAGTTAGTGCAAAATCTTCAGGAGCAACCTCATACATTCCTAAGGCTTCCATTTCATCTAAATCCTTGTACATACAAGCTTTCAAAATCTGTAGAGGATATATATCTAGAGGAAAAACTTCTTCATAAGATCCAGTTTGAACGAAAGCTCTATGTTCACCATTGGTGTTTGTTGTTAAATCATATTTTTTATTTGGCATTAACCAAGAAAAAGTAAGTGCTCTTGAAGTTGATACTTTATTAAATACTGGTTTATTCCAACCAAAAAATTCATAATCATTCCCTTCGGGAATAACAGTAATAACATCGCTGTAGAAATCCAAAAAGCCGTCAGGTTTTATTTCTTTACCAGTAAGAACATTTCCAGATATAACTCTAGCATTTACATTCTTTTGAATACCACGATCGTATATCATAGTAGACACCTCACTACCCATTCTTGTTATTAAATATCTTGGTTCCTGAATTTGTGACCCAACAAGGGCAATAGTTCTTTGAGCATTGAATTTTCCAGTTAATAATAACTCTCCAATAATAACTAAATCTTGCGGATTTATGGTCCACACCGTTTCCCCCTTATTAATTGGATCGATTTTATTAATTAAAGTTCCAACATTACCAGAAGGGTGTGGACCACTTACACTATGTAAACAAATTCCTTTAAGATCTAAGAAAGGTGAATTAGAATTTTTTAAAATACCAACATGAACATTACCTTCAGTAAGTTTAGAAATTGCAGTTAATGCTGCCTGTAACTCATCCTTTTTTGATTCTAAAGTAAAATTATAATCAACAGATAAGGGAGCAGTTGCATGAGCTGAAATGAATATAGCCTTTGGTTTGTTATCAGGATTCGCTATAATGTCGTAAGGGCGTTGCTTTATAAATGGCCAGCATCCACTGTTTAATAAATAATTTTTAACTTCATTTACAGAACTTTGTTTAAAATCAATTTTTTTATTTTTTTTGTATTTGATTTTTTGATCAGCCTTAATTTTAATTTCAATTATTCGGCGCTTTTCTCCTCTTGAAATTTCAATTATTTCTCCAGAAACAGGCGATACAAATTTTATTAAATCATTAGATTTATCAAAAAATATGGTATCCCCAGCATTCACTTTGTCACCTAACTTGACTATCAATTTTGGTGTAACTCCGTGAAAATCTTCAGGTCTCAATACATAATAATTACTTTTTATTGCGTTAGATATTGACTTAGTTGCTTTACCTACTAAACTAATGTCGAGACCTTTTTTAATTCGGATGTCGTTTGACATAAATATTTGGTTGTTGGAATATAAAACTTAAGTCGTGCAAATTTACAAATAATACATTCATTAAACACAAAATTTAAATGGATTTTTTTGTTAAAATTTTAAAATTATAAGAGCCACAATTTTTGACTATATTTACTTTCATTTTTTTAACAAATGAAAAAAAAAATTTTATTTATTTTTTGTATTATTTTTCCTTCAATTTCGATTGCTCAAGCTATTGAAGTAAATCCACCCAATGAGGTAAAAACAATTAATTTTGGTAAGTCAGATAGTTCTTTCGGTTTACCTGTTGTAAACCTAGACGAAAAATTATATTTAGAGTTTGATGTTTTAAACAATTTAGAAGAGGACTTTTATTACGTTATTGAACACTATAATTATGACTGGACCACTTCTCAATTATTGAAAACAGAGTACATTTCTGGAATGGATAATCTTAGAATTGTCAACTATATAAATTCTTTCAATACTTATCAAATATATTCTCATTACGAACTTCAAATACCTAATCCACAAACAAGGTTAAAAGTTTCAGGAAATTATATGATTAAAATTTATGACGATTATGATGAATTATTATTTAGTAGGAAATTCATGGTAATGGAATCAATTGCAAATGTTAAAGTACAAGTTAGAAGATCTAGAAATGTTAGCTTGATAAATGAAACACAATCTGTAGATTTTACTATTTCTCCAAGAACAGAAAATTTTATTAATCCCATGCAGACAATTAAAACAATTGTCATTCAAAATAACAATTTAAAAACTGCACTATATAACTTAAAACCACAATATATCTTAGGAAATCAGTTAGTTTACAGAGATTCTAATAAATCACTTTTCCCAGGAGGTAATGAATATTTATTTTTTGAGAACAAGGATGTCAGAAGTGCTAGTCTTGGCGTTCAATACATAGACTTAAATGAACTTTACCACGGTTATTTATTCGCTGATATAATAAGGAATAAGCAAAAATACACATATAACCCAGACATCAACGGTGGTTTCAAAATAAATGTTCTTGACAGGGATAATCCAAAGATAGAGGCAGATTATACTTACATACACTTTTCTCTAATTTCTGAAGAGCTAGTTGACAAAACTGTATATGTTTATGGAGGTTTTAATAATTTTTCAATTAATAATGAAAATAAAATGATTTATAATAATAGTAATGGGACTTATGAAACTTCTCTCTTACTAAAGCAAGGATTTTATAATTACAAATATGTTGTAGTAGACAAATTTGATAAACTTGAAGAAGGGTACATAAGTGGAAATTTCGATGAAACCGAAAACAACTTTAAAGTAATTGTTTACTACAGAGATTTGGGTGCAAGATATGATAGGTTAGTTGGGATGGGTGAAGCAAGCTCTATTGAAATGACAAATTAATCCTCACATCATGGTACAAAAAATCACTAACGGTATTAAAATTTCTGTTCAATCAAAGTTTGAGGGAAGCTATTTTGATGGAGAAACACTAAAATTTGCATTCAAATACAAAATCGAAATTGAAAATAACAATTCTTATGCTGTTCAACTTAAATCAAGAATATGGAATATCTTAGATGCTTTAAACTTTATTGAAGTTATTAAAGGAGATGGTGTTATCGGAACTAAACCTATCATAAATGCTTATGATTCTTACTCATATAGCTCTGGATGCTTATTACAGTCTCCCATTGGATCGATGAATGGAAAGTATAAAATGATTAGTTTACAAAACAAACAAGAATTTGATGTAGAAATTCCCAATTTTAAACTTCACTCTGAATTTACTCAAAATTAATAATAATACGATAATGACTTATTCATGCATAAATTGTAATTTTATGACCAAAATTTATTTTATTTATGGGAAAAGGATTTTTTAGGGTACCAACTGCAAAGAATGAAACCGTTCTTTCCTATGCGCCTGGATCAGAAGAAAGAAAAAATATACTTAGCGCTTACAAGAAAATGTACAATAACAAGGTTGAAGTTCCAATGTATATTAATGGTGAGTATGTAAAAACTAACAAAACACTAACAATGAGCCCGCCTCATAATCATCAACATATAGTAGGGAAATATTATGTTGCAGAAAAAAGTCATGTTGAATTAGCAATTGATGCTTCTCTTAAAGCTAAGAAAAAATGGTCGCAAATGGAATGGGAACAAAGAGCTGCAATTTTCCTAAGAGCAGCTGAGTTAATTGCAGGACCTTATCGTGCAAAAATTAATGCAGCCACTATGATGGCGCAATCAAAGACTGTACACCAAGCAGAAATTGATGCTGCTTGCGAATTTATTGACTTTTTGAGATTCAATGTTGAATTCATGACTAAAATATATTCAGATCAACCCAAAAGTACAAGTGATACCTGGAACAGAATTGAATACCGTCCTTTAGAAGGCTTTACATACGCTATCACCCCTTTCAATTTTACTGCAATAGCAGGAAATCTTCCTTCTTGTATGGCTTTAATGGGTAATGTAGTCGTTTGGAAACCAAGTGATAGTCAAATCTATTCTGCAAAAATAATTTTAGATGTTTTTGAAGAAGCAGGAGTTCCTCCAGGTGTAATAAATACAGTTTATGGAGATCCAGTTTTAATAACAAATACCGTGCTCTCAAACCCTAATTTTTCTGGACTTCATTTTACTGGATCAACATTTGTTTTTAAAGAATTATGGAAACAAATAGGGGCTAACATACATAAATATAATACTTACCCTAGGATTGTGGGTGAAACTGGGGGTAAGGATTTTATTGTTGCGCACAACTCTGCTAACCCAAGAAAAGTAGCTACTGGAATTATCAGAGGCGCATTTGAATTTCAAGGACAAAAATGTAGTGCCGCATCAAGAGCTTATTTGCCAAAATCAATGTGGAAAGAAATTGAAAAATTATTAAATGATGACCTAAATTCAATTAAAATGGGGTCCCCTGAAGATTTGTCAAACTTTGTAACTGCTGTCATTCATGAAGCATCCTTTGATAAAATTGTTGGGTATATTGAAAATGCAAAGAATAGTAAAGATGTTGAAATTATATTTGGAGGGAATTATGATAAAACCGTAGGATATTTTATTGAACCTACAGTAATATTAACTAACAATCCAAATTACGAAACAATGCATACTGAGCTTTTTGGCCCAGTAATTACTATATACTTATACGAAGATAATAAGTATGAAGAAACACTATCTCTAATAGATAAAACAAGTGATTATGCTCTTACTGGAGCTGTTTTTTCTACTGACAGGTATGCTATCGATACAGCTACAAAAGTCTTAAAAGATTGTGCAGGTAATTTTTATATCAACGACAAACCTACTGGTGCTGTTGTTGGTCAACAACCATTTGGTGGTGCAAGAGGATCTGGAACTAATGATAAAGCTGGGTCATCTTTGAACTTGCTAAGGTGGGTATCTCCAAGGTTAATTAAAGAAACATTCGTTTCACCTGAAAACTATACTTATCCATTTTTGGATTAAAATTAAAGACGCATTATTTTACAACTTTAACTTACTTTATTACACTAATCAAACGAAACAGTCTCACCAATTTTAACTTGTTGAGTGTTATAAACATCATAAGATGGTGAATCTACAAAACTATTTCCAACAGGATCAGTCCAATCTCGTGTGTAGGAGTTTTTGACAAATGCAATGATACTTAAGTCATCATAATCTGATGAGTTTACATTTGTTGGAATATCAAGTCCAGTTATATTTCGGGTAAATACACCCCCTGAAAGTGTGTAAGATGTAGGGATATCATCTCCACTAACGCTAGAAATAACATCCCTAACTATATATTTATGAACATAATCTGCGCCAGCATTGGATCCAATTTGTGGTGAGCTTGGAGCTAAATCAGAGCCTTCAATTAAAACAATAACTAATTGTAACTGTTCGTCAGGTGTGGTATTAAACCCTACATTTATCTCAATGTCAAGTTTACCACCAACAATAGCTGCCTCAGCCGATAAACCTAATATTGGGGTTTGAGATAATTTATTATCAATTTGACCCATACCATAGTTCCAGTCAGTTGAGGTTCCATTTAATAAAATTGTTGGGAAGGAATAAAGATTGTAATACACTTGCCAATAATCAGTTTCGTCAGTAGACATTGGATCAGGATAACTAGATATTCCCGAATGATAAGCGGCACCCATAATTCGATCCGGATTGGATAGTACAGCTTGATTGAGATAGTAAGCACCCTGTGGACAAGCTGAACACCAAGTCCCAGTAATTTCTTCTAATATTACTTTTTGTGTAAAATTCGATGGAGCCGAGTCAGGCAAAAAAGACGATGTATCACTAAACTCGGAAGGAGTTACTACATTAAAAGATATTGTATTTGATGTTAAGTTTTCGTAAGTAGCAACAAAATCGTAGGTTCCTTCTTCTTGAAAAACAAAAGGATTAACTTCAACAAGATCACCATTAACAAATACATTAACTAAATCAGTAATGAGATTGTCTGATTGATCTCTAACTGTAAAAAACCCAGCCTCGTAAGTATTGTAAACAGTTTTATTGAAATCAAGTGTGATTGAAGTAATAGTATCATCATTTCCTCCATTATCAGGAGGTGTCCCAGTAGAACTGTCATCTCCACCAGAACAGGAAGATATTAAATAAAAAGCCATTAAATAAAGAAAAGATTTTTTAAGATTCATGTTAATGGGTGTTAAATAGTTAAAAACATTGATAAAAGTAATAATATTTTTTTTAAATATTGTAAATTAGAAATTATAAAAATAAATAATGAAATATATAATTCTTATTTTTTTTAATCTATTATATGGATTTGCTTTTGGACAAGAAACATTACCAAATATTGAATTAAAAACTTTAACAAATTCTACAACATCAACACAAAAAATTTTTTCTGAAAATGAATTAATTATCATCTCTCTATGGGCCACATGGTGTGTTCCCTGTAAAAATGAGCTTGATGCTGTTTCTGAATTGTATCAGGACTGGGTTGATGAAACTGGAGTAGTATATTATGCAGTATCAATTGATGATTCAAGAACTTCAAACAGAATAAAGCCAATGATCAATGGTAAAGGTTGGGAATTTGAAATTTTACTTGATCAAAATAGTGACTTAAAACGAGCTTTTGGTATTAGCACTGTGCCTTATACAACAATAATAAAAAACGGAAAAGTAGTATATAAACACACAGGGTACACCCCAGGTTACGAAGACGAACTTTATTACCAATTATTAAAATTTAGCAATTAATTTTACATATTAAATGTCTTTTAATTTAAAAAAAATAATAAAATATTATTCGTGTGTGTTTTTAATTTTCTTCAATTATTTTACATATGCCCAAAATGCTAAACTCTCAAAAGAATTAATACAGTTTACTAATAAACTAAACGTTAATTTTGAATCAATTTCACAGTGGTATTTAAATGACCCTTATGTTGATGAACAAAATATAAATTCTATAGGTGAGGAGAAATTAAGAACTACTCACTATTTGAGACTTGACTATACATTTGATGATAATTTTTCAGCTGGACTTCAATTAGAAAGTTATACACCTGAAAATCTATTAAATATGAGCAAAATTTATGATAAGGATTTAGGAATAGCTACTTATTATTTACAATATCAAAAGAAAAATTTGAATTTAACTTTTGGTCATTTCTATGAACAATTTGGAAGTGGGTTAATTTTAAGGTCATGGGAGGACCGATTTTTAGGAATAAACACAGCTATTAGAGGAATTAGAATAAAATCTAATATTAATGATAATATTAGTATTACGGGATTATATGGAAAGCAAAGAAAAGGATTTGACGTTTCAAGTGGTGAAATTTTTGGATTAAATAGTGAAATTGACATCTCTAATATTTTTAATACTCTTCCAAATGGTAGCTTTACAGCTGGATTCAGTTATGTTGGTAAAAATGAAGATTATGAAAGAATTCTAAACGAAACTGACATGAAAATACCAGAACTGGTTAATGCTTTCTCATCTAGAATTAATTTGACTCATAAAAATTTTTATACAAACATTGAATATGTAACAAAAAGTAAAGATTTAAGGCTAAATGTTGTGAGTGCTGTTAATGGACCTTCTTTTTCAGAAAGTAAGAGTTTTAAAGGTAATGCTCTTTTGTGGACTTTTGGCTATAGCCAAAAAGGATTTGGATTAAGTTATAATTTTCGGCGATTAGAAAACATGCGCTGGTTTTCAGAACGATCCTTTAGTTACGCTACTACCAATCCAACAAATCAGCTGAGTATAAATTATTTACCTGCTTTAACAAAACAACATGACTATTCATTAGCTAATATTTATATATATCAAACACTCCCAGGACTAACGGTTGAAAATTATCAAGATCCGCTAATCAAAGCTGGGGAAATTGGACAATCCATAGACCTTTTTTATAATTTTAAAAAAGGAAGTTTAGTTGGAGGAAAATATGGGACAAAAGTTAATCTCAATATGTCTTATTGGGCGAAACTTGAAACTGAATATAATGATCCTGATCCTGCAGATTACGTTACCAGTGACAATTTAACCTACAATAGTGAATTTTTTAATTTTAAAAATAAATTATATTCAGACTTAAATCTTGAAATTCGTAAAAAATGGAACAGAAAATTCAGTTCTATTTTTACTTATATAAATCTATTTTACGATAAATCATACTTAGAAACTCCAATTTATAATGAGGTGCGAGCATGGATTGGAGTTATTGACAATACATATAAACTAAATGGTGGTAAATCATTTAGATTAGAGCTTCAACATCTATCCACAAATGATGATGCTCGAAATTGGATCGGAGGTACCGCTGAATTTTTCTTTAACTCAAAATTTGGATTGTATATCAACGATTCCTACAACTATGAGGAGTCAAATGTTCCGGCTGACACAAAAGTACATTTCTATAATACTGGATTTAGCTATGCAAAAGGATCTTCAAGGTTTTCTATAAATTATGGAAGACAAAGAGGTGGACTTTTATGTGTTGGGGGTATTTGTAGACAAGTTAGTCCAAACACTGGACTTACATTAAATTTTACAACCTCGTTTTAGTTGAATTATAATGACTTGTGTGGTATGTGAACCAATTTTTTTGTTTCAAAAAAGGGATCTTCAAAAAAATCACTTAAATTATAAGTTGTTTTTTTCTGAAAAGATTTTAATTCATTTTCTAAATCTCCTCCTTTTAAGCACAGAATTCCGTTTTCTAGGTTATGCACATTTTGTGTATTTATACTTTTTTTTATCCACTTAACAAAAACAGGCATCCTTGTCACTGCTCTACTAACTACGAAGTCGTACTTCTTATTGATTATATTCTCAGCACGAATTTGTTCGCATGTCACATTTTCTAATTTTAACTCATTTACTATTGAGTCAACAACTTTAATCTTTTTTCCAATACTATCTATAAGATGAAAATTTGTTTTTGGGAAGAAAATTGCTAGTGGGATACCTGGAAACCCTCCTCCAGTACCAACATCTAGAACATGTGCTTCAGCTTTAAATTTTACAACTTTAGCAATTGATAATGAATGTAAAATATGCTTTAAATAAAGAAAATCAAGGTCACGTCTTGAAATAACATTAATTTTATTATTCCAATCATTGTATAGCGAACCTAATAGCTCAAATTGCTTTTTTTGGGTAATACTTAAATTTGAAAAATTTTCAAGAATTAAATGCACTGAATAATATTTCGACAAAAATAGTTATAAATTTCATAAAAAGAGGCTTGCATTTAGAGTCAGATTAATTAATTAATTATATTTGATTTTAAATAAAATTTTATGACAAAACCTACAATAAAATTTCCTAGAAAAGACTCTGCAAATTTTTTTAAAACTCTAAATTCTAGAGTAAATAATTATTTCAAAGAAAACAATATTAAACGAACAGGAAATTGGAAAATTTGGATAAAAACCTTAATTATGTTTACAATGTTTTTAGCTCCTTATTTCATGATTTTAACCATTTCAATGCCTGGATGGATTCAATTATTGCTAGTTTTAGTAATGGGTGTTGGTATGGCTGGTGTTGGAATGAACGTTATGCATGATGGCAATCATGGCTCATATTCAAAAAAATCATGGGTCAATAAACTCATGGGTAGTAGTATTTACATACTTGCTGGAAATGTTTATAATTGGAAAGTACAACATAATGTACTTCATCATACTTACACAAATATTCATGGTCATGATGAAGATTTAGATGCTGGACATATTTTTAGATTTACAAGACATGCGCAATGGAGATGGTATCACAAATTTCAGCACTATTACTCAGTTTTATTGTATGGATTATTGACTATAAATTGGGCAATTACAACTGACTTTCTACAAATGAAACGTTACATGAAAAGAAAATTAGCTCATGGAAAATTTCCTAACCCGTTTATTAATTGGAGTGTATTAGTTTTTACTAAAATTATATATATGTGTATTTGGATTGCCATTCCAATATTAGTTTTAAATTTAATTTGGTGGAAAATATTGATTGGTTTCTTTCTAATGCATTACACAGCTGGATTAATATTAAGTATAATATTTCAACTAGCACATGTTATGGATGAGGCTGATATGCCTTTACCTAAAGAGGATGGAACACTAAAAAACACATGGGCGATTCATCAGCTAATGACAACAGTTAATTTTTCACCAAAAAATAAACTTATTAGTTGGTTTACAGGAGGATTAAATTACCAAGTTGAACACCACATTTTCCCAAATATTTCACATATTCACTATTCAAAAATTGCTGAAATAGTAAAAAAAACTGCAAAAGAATTTAATCTTCCATACAACGAATTTAAAAGTACAAGAAAAGCAATAATTGCGCATTTTAGCTATCTAAAACTAATGGGTACAAAACCTATTTTAAAAGTCTAAATAACAAATATGAACCTACAACTTTCTGAAAGAATTTTAAACATGTCAACTTCTGCAACTTTAGCTATGGCTGCTAAGGCAAGGGAACTTAAAGGTGAAGGAAAAGATATTATTGGCTTGAGTCTTGGAGAACCCGATTTTAACACTCCTGATTTTATTAAAAATGCGGCAAAACAAGCTGTAGATGATAACTATAACTCATACACTCCTGTGGATGGTTATGTTGAATTAAAACAGGCCATAATCAAAAAGTTCAAACGTGATAACAATATTGATTACAACTTATCACAAATTGTAGTTTCTACTGGCGCAAAGCAATGTTTAGCCAATATTGCTCTTGTACTACTAAATAAAGGAGATGAAGTGATTTTACCTTGCCCGTACTGGGTTAGTTACGCAGATATTGTAAAATTATCAGAAGGCTCTCCAATTGAAGTTAAAACTTCAATTGAAACGAATTTTAAAATGACACCATCTCAACTTGAAGCAGCAATAACATCAAAAACAAAAATGATTTGGTTTAGTTCTCCTTGTAATCCAAGTGGCTCAGTATACAGTTATGATGAACTTAGAGCATTAGCAGATGTTCTTAAAAAACACCCTAATATTTATGTTGTTGCCGATGAAATTTATGAACACATTAATTATGGGGACGGTCACGCCAGCATGGCTGAATTTGATGATATGTTTGAACGTACAATTACAGTAAATGGAGTATCAAAAGCATTTGCAATGACAGGTTGGCGAATAGGGTACCTAGGTGCTCCTGAATGGATCGCAAGGGCATGTAATAAAATGCAAGGTCAAATTACAAGTGGCGCTAATTGTATAGCGCAAAGAGCTGTAATAACTGCCCTTGAGGCACCTCCAACTAAAGTACAGTATATGATAGACGAATTTAAATCTAGAAGAGATTTAATTCTTAAACTCTTGTCTGAAATTAATGGATTTAAATGTAATATTCCTGATGGTGCTTTTTATGTTTTCCCAGACGTATCTTACTTTTTTGGGAAATTTTTTAAAGGTAAAAAA